>ERZ773007.162-NODE-162-length-33685-cov-7.343622_pt1 | contig 33685 bp, 29 predicted proteins | sample MGYA00580665_ERZ773007 | MGnify/ENA primary metagenome ERZ773007 (study PRJEB29015, sample SAMEA2738122) | human oral metagenome | biome: human oral; feature: human-associated habitat; material: saliva | place: China | collected 2167 ... | reverse complement strand
CGAATATCTCATTTTTCAAAAGCATGTCCTGAAGCCCCGTTAAATTTGTAATAAAGCCTAGAACAGCTGCTATTACAAAGGGTGCCGACACCACATTTTTGACGAGTGGTAAAAGCTGAAATTTATTGCTTTGTTTAAGCTGTAGCACTGTAGGCACGAATATGAAGTTAACCAGTATTCCTGCTAGATCAAAAGGAATGAGGTTTACTGCGTATGCCGAGCCCACCACACTTATGTATAGCGGAAGCGCAACAGCTCCGCCTTCACATGTCAAAAGTAAGAACGGAGAAAGCTCGGATAGTTCTTTAGGCATTATCTTGCAGAAAAGCCTTCCTAGGAAATATATCAAAATCCAAACCCCTATAAGATAAACTATCTCTACGCCTATTTGCTTATCTAGACTCGCACTCGCCACTATATTGTAAATCAAAAATGGAAACAATATTCCTAGAGCCAGTGACTTTATACCATCATTTTGCTCATGGCTAATCCAGTTCTTTTTTCTCGCGTATAGCCCCATCAAAAGGACGAAAAACACGGGAAAAAGTTTTGCAATCGCTTGCATTTTACACCTCTAATTCTTTCTTTATCCCTCAAAATCGCTAAGTGACTTCTAGCATCCACCAGAAGTCACAAATCAAAGATATTTACTTATTATGTTATATCATACTAAACAAATCATTGAGCGCTTCTGCCATCGAAGGATGCGTAAACATATGATTTGCTAGCATTGTGTATGGCTGCTTCATTATCATCGCCATGACAACTAAATTTATTACCTCGTGTGAGTCCTCGCCAAATAGAACTACGCCAAGAATCTGCTTTGTATCGGCATCGACAACAGCTTTGTAAATACCTGCTGTATTACCGAGAATCTTTGCTCTTATTATATCTGAAGCAGAAAGCTTTGATACCTTGATGTTATACCCTGCCTCTAGAGCCTCAGTTTCTGTAAGTCCAACCTTTGAGAATGTAGGATGAAGAAATGCAGCATTAGCCATAGGCTGCCTGTTTTCTCTAGAATACCTACCATTATCCTCTAGATAGCTTCTTACGATTCTGTAGTCGTCTAGTGACACATATGTGAACTGCGGACCGCCATTTACATCTCCAATTGCAAAGATATGTGGCTTATTGGTCTGAAGATGCTTGTTTACGTTTATAAAGCCTCTATCTGAGCTTTCTATCCCAGCGTTTTCAAGTTTTAGCTCTTCAACATTTGGCTTTCTTCCCGTCGCAACGAGAAAGTCGTTTGCTCTGAGCTCACCTTTTTCTCCATTTGATGAGTAGAAAATGTGGACTGAACTCTCGTCCTGCTCCACCTTACTAACATCTGCATCAAAGACAAAGTCAACACCGAGGTCCTTGTATGACTTAAAAACCTCTTCAGCAACGTCAGCATCCTCTTTTGGAAGAAGCCTGCTGGCCTTGTCGATGACCGTTACCTTTGATCCAAACTTCGCATAGGTTGCTGCAAACTCAAGACCAATGATTCCTCCTCCGAGGATTGCGAGAGTCTCAGGGTATTCTTCGAGACCCATCAAGGTTTCATTTGTGTGAATCCTCTTTTCGATTTTTAGCCCCTCTATTGGAGGAACAAAAGGAGATGCTCCTGTATTTATGAAAACACGCTCTGTATAAACATCGCACTCCTCTTCAGCAGTTTTGATATTTACAGTGTGCTCATCCTTAAAAGAGGCAAGTCCAAAGATAACCTCTACATTATTGCTGATTACCTCTTCGTAGTTTTCCTGATTTAGCTCCTCGATGAGCTCATCCTTGGTTTCTACAGAATTCCTGTAGTACTCCTCGTCCTTCATTTCCCCTTCCGGCTTTTTGTATGCCCTGCCAGCGAGGAACTTTGATGGAAAGCATCCATAGTTTATATATCCACCTCCACACATTTCATGCGATTTCTCTACTAGAATGGTCTTTTCGCCCTTGTCGCCGAGGTAGTTTGCTAGTATTTTACCGGCTTTACCGAAGCCGATTATAATGTTATCTACTTTTTTGTCCATAGTATTCCTCCCTTATGAGGTTTATTTTATCAAGCCAAATAGGTCGTTTAGCGCCTCTGCCATGGTTGGATGTGTGAAAATCTGATTTGCTAGCACTGTATATGGCTGATTCGCAAGCATGGTTGAAACCACAGTGTTTATAACCTCATGTGATTCCTCACCGTATAGAACGACGCCGAGAATCTTGTTTGTGTCAGCATCCACTATTGCCTTATATAGACCTGTCTGATCTCCAAGAATCTTTGCCTTCGGAATTGCGCTTACTGGAAGGCTTGCGACCTTTATCTTATATCCTGCTTTGATGGCCTCCTTTTCGCCTAATCCCACCTTTGAGAATGTTGGATGTAGGAAGGCTGAAAATGCAATAGGCTGTCTGTTTTCTCTAGTATAGCTACCATTGTTATCTAGGAAGCTCTTCACAATTCGGAAATCGTCTAGTGAAACATAGGTGAACTGTGGTCCTCCATTTATATCTCCCATCGCAAAGATATGTGGCTTATTGGTCTGCAGATGCTCATTTACATTGATAAATCCTCTTTCTGATGTCTCAATTCCTGCAGCTTCAAGATTTAGACCTTCGACATTCGCCTTTCTGCCTGTCGCAACTAGGAAAGCTTCTGCGCTAAGCTCTCGTGCTTCACCTTTTGATGAGTAGGAGATTTTAACTTCATTTTCATTCTGCTCTACCTTTTCTATATTTGCATCAAAGATGAACTCAATTCCAAGGCCCTTATATGCTTCAAAAACTGCGTTTGCAACATCTTCGTCTTCTCTTGGAAGAACCTTGCTTCCCCTATCTATGATAGTTACCTTCGTTCCAAACTTTGCGTAGCTTGCAGCAAATTCAAGACCGATGAATCCACTTCCTGATATTGCTAGGCTGCGTGGGAATTCCTCAAGGTTCATTATGGTCTCGCTTGTGTGAATTCTGCCTTTAATCTCTAGACCTTCGGTTTCAGGAACAAAAGGTGTAGTACCTGTGTTTATGAAAATTCTCTCAGCATAAAGCTCCTGAACGCCTGATTCAGTTTTGATACTTACAGTATGCTCATCCTTAAAAGATGCAAGTCCATCTATAACCTCTACATTAGGAACTCCTGCGACTTTGTCGTAGTTTGCTTTATTTAGCTTTGATATCAAAGCCTTCTTGTTTTCGACAGCCTGCTTGTAGTACTCCTCATCTCCTAGCTGGCTATATGCCTTTCGGTCAGCACTGGTTGCGAGAAACTTTGACGGAATGCATCCCACATTGATGCAAGTTCCTCCGTACATCAAAGGTGACTTCTCTACCAAAACGGTCTTCTCGCCCTTGCTTCCTAGATATCCTGCTAGTGTCTTTCCGGCCTTACCGAAGCCGATGATTATATTATCTACTCTATTCATAGTTTAAACCTCCATTTTGGGCTCATATAAAGAAACCCCAGAATTATTGATACATTATTACCTATATTATATCCATTTATAGCGGGAAATAATCAAAATGTGCACAAATAAATTGCGTATAATTTATTTCTAAGATATGAGTTGCTTTGATAAGCATACAAATATACAGAGTTAAGGGGATTTTTTCCATATATTCCCCCTTTATTGCAAACAGATGCATCCATGTATTTCCCCATAGCATGATTAAAAATTTGAAATTAATATGCTTTTATTTTAGCCGATTTGATAATATAATAGTAATAATAGTGGGAATGTGGATTTAGAACTCACAAAACATAGAAGTTAACGTAATTCAAATATTTAGGAGGAATAATCATGGGATTTATTCAAGCAATTAAGGGTGCTGTAGGAGGCACATTTGCAGATCAGTGGAAGGACTTTTATGGTCCTATGCCAGGCGTATCAGCTACTGCTGGTGTATTTCCAGGGGTTCCAATGGGAACAAACAACGGCAGAGGCGAAAACACTAAGGGTAGCATAAATGTAATTTCTAACGGAAGCAAGATTATCGTTCCTGAGGGAGTAGCTCTTATCACTGTTCAGGATGGTGCTATTACAGGTATAATCACAGAACCAGGTGGATACGAGTTCACAACTGATTCAGTAAACTCTAAGTCAATCTTTGCTGGAGACGGAATCATCGATTCCATCGTTAAGCAGTCATGGGAAAGATTTAAGTTTGGCGGAATACCTGCAGCTCAGCAGCTCGTATTCTATGTTAACCTAAAGGAAATTCCAAACAACAAGTTCGGCACACAGTCAGAGATTTACTGGGATGACGCATACTTTGGAACACAGGTTGGTGCGATTACACGAGGCACATATACACTAAAGATTGTTGATCCTATTTTGTTCGTAAAGAACTTTGTCCCTGTAGAATACCTATTACCGAATGCTCCTCAGTTTGATTTCTCAGATATGGATAATCCAGCTGGAGAACAGCTTTTCAACGAGGTTGTAGGTTGTCTATCAGCAGCATTCTCAATGTATACTAACGACCCATCAAAGGGAAACCGTATCACCAAGATTCAGTCAGACCAGATTGGTTTTGCTCAGTCGCTATCTAGTGCTGTTGACGGCGCATATCAGTGGAGACAGGACAGAGGTCTTGAAATCGTAAAGACTGCTATCCTATCAATCGAATACGATGAAGATACTAAGGAAATGCTCAAGGATGTTAAGCGTGCTGATGCACTTGCTGGCGCTCGTGGTAATTCCTTCATGCAGCAGTCTGTTGCAAGAGGTCTTCAGGCAGCTGGAGAAAACGGTGGTGGTTCAGGAATGGCATTCATGGGAATGGGTGTTGGTGCAGCCGGAAATGTAATGAACGGAGTACAGCAGCCTAATAATCCAAGCTCATATCAGCCAAACTTTGGACAGCAGCCACAGCAACAGTATCAGCAGGCTCCTCAGCAGGGATATGACCAGCAAGCACAGTACCAGCAGCAGCCACAGCAGGCTCAGCCAGAGCAGCCTCAGATGCAGGATACAACTGCAAAGCTAATCGAGATGAAGAAGCTTCTTGACGCAGGAGTACTCTCACAGGAAGAGTTTGACAGAATAAAAATGCAGCTTCTAGGACTTTAGTCTATATATATGAGGTGCGCTAGGCACTTTATAAAAGGAGAAACTAAATGTATAAGAACAGGATTATACAGACAGTCATTCTCGTAGGTGCAGTACTAAGTATCATTGCAATATTCCTTCCTATATATGAGATGAGCTACTCTGCTTTGTCGATAGTCGACACTGAATCAATCTACGATGACTATCGCTCAAGAGGCAATGAATTACTAGCTTTAATTTTCATGTTAGCCCCTGCTAGCGCTACTCTAGCGATCATACTTAAGAAGAAGATTCCAGTAATCATATTAGGAGCGATTCAATGCATACTTTGGGTAATTGTTGGCTTAATTGAAGAAAGTTTAATAAAGTCAATAAACCTAACTTCTAATATACAAATCACATATGGTATAGCTTTTTATTTAGGCTTAGTTGGTGCCGTACTCATAATCTTAGGAGGTATAGCTGCAGTTGCCACAGAGGCTTTTGTTGAGTCTGATGAAGATTCAACTATTGATAACGACTTTTAAAATTAACAAAACACAGGCGGATTACTATGTGTAAGTCGCCTGTACATATCCAAGGAGACAAACTAATGGAAGATAGAACTTTTGAAGAAAATCTTGTTAGCGATGGCATGGCCCAGGTCGATGCTAAGGTAACAGAAGCCGAGGAGGAACGTCACGACGGCCAAATCAAATGTCCTAAGTGTGGTGCCACCGACATAGAGCTAGACCCAAAGACAGGTAAGCTCAGATGTAACTTCTGTAGACACATCTTCGAACCAGAGTTCACAGAGGATGATGGTAACATCTCAGAACTAGAAGGTGTTACGCTATCAAAGGGAGCTTCCGACATAGCAGCTGACGCAAAGGATGTTATGACTCTTAAGTGCCAGAGCTGTGGAGCAGAAGTAGTCATAGATACTGCTTCAGCACCTCAGGCTAGATGCCACTGGTGCAGAAACATGCTATCTATCAATTCATGCATACCTAATGGAGCTATTCCAGATATGGTGCTTCCATTTAGCGTATCAAAGGCAGAGGCTCAGGCTAAGATAAAGGATTTTGTTGGAAAGAGAAAGTTCTTTGCTCACCCTACCTTTACTAGAGAATTCAACACAAACAATATCTGTGGTGTTTACTTCCCATACATGGTTGTTGATATCAACGGACACTCTCACCTTTCTGGAACAGGAGAGGTTCTCGTGAGAGAGTACACTGTAAAGAGGGGCGATGATGAGGAAAAGCGCTATGATGCAGATGCATACCATGTTGAGCGTGACTTTGATATAACTATAGATGACCTCACAATCGAGTCAAGCGCAGATAAGCTAAACGTTGCATCAAAGGAAAAGACAACTAACATCATCAACTCGATAATGCCTTTTGATACAGAAAACTGCGTAGAATACAATGCAAATTACTTGCGTGGCTACACATCAGAAAAGCGTGATGTAAACATTGATCAGATTAGAAACACAGTTCATACTCAGGCAAATGATATCGCTAGAATAGCGGCAAACCAAACCTTGCGCGACTATGATAGAGGAGTTGCATGGGAAGATGATAACTTTACAGTAAAGGGTGAATCATGGAAGGCTGCCTACCTACCAGTATGGCTCTATAGCTACATGCAGGTTAAGGGAAGTAAGAAACTTCTCCACTATGTAGCTGTAAACGCTAGAACCAAGGAAACTATGGGAAGTGTTCCTATCAACATGACCAAGCTTTGGATTGTTTCAATCATACTAGAAGTACTAGGTATATTCCTTGCAGTAACTCTAGGACGCAATCCATTTAATGTGGAGAGCCCATATCGCTTTGCCCTAATGGCTCCAGCAATCATATTCTTTGCTTTAATGTACTCAAAGTATAGAAACTCTGGGGCACGTCACACCTACGAAAAAGAAACCTCTAACGAGATGAGCAATATGTCCATGATCGACGATTACCTAGAGCGTCGTAATGGCCTAGAAAGCTCAAGCATAAGAGGTGCAAACAACGAACAGGTACACGGAAATTACTCGAATGACTTCGTCCAAAAAATAAAGAACTCCGGCCTAACATCCATTATAGGTAACGTATCTGAAATAAAGGGAATAATGAATAAGTTCGATGACTTTAACTAATCCCTAGCTCATCAAAAACAAATTCGGACCACTCGCATGAGTGGTCCTTTTGTTTGCTTCTTATTTAACTATGTAGTTAACCGTCTTATTTGAAATAAGGTCGCTATCTCCAAGTACAATCTGTGATTTTATTGAATTTTCCCTAACATACTGCTTTGCAAAATCTGCATTTCTTGAGTTTATCAGAAGGAGTGGAGCTCCAAGCTTCTCTGCTAATACTCCTCCGCAAAGTCCATCTGGGAAGTTATCTCCATATCCAATAACTGCTGTTTTTGGATTCTTAAAGAAGTGCTTTGCTACGGCTACAGAAGTCTCATACCTATCATCACCATAAATTCTTTGGGTTTTTCCGATGGATTTTAGGCTAGTTTCTACAGCATTGCTAACTGGGCCACTGTCACCGATGAGAGTATAATTTCTTGATTTTATACTCTTTAGGTATGCCATCTGCTTTGGCGAAAGCGTCTTTCCTACAAGCAGTATAGGACGTCCCGTTGCTGAAGCTGCTAGACTATCTGCAAATCCTAAACCTGAACAAACAAGTATTTCCTCATTATTTACTCCAGCTTCCTTTAATATTTCTAAATTTGTATCAAAACGGTCAGGTCCTGCTATCCTCTTTATATTAAAGGAGCTCTCAAGTTCTGTTCTCATAACTTCTGGAACTACATCAGATTCTCCTAGTAGGTAAACCGTGCTCTTAGCTTGTCCCTTTTTCACATGCTTAAGATGATCGTATATGAAGTTCAGCGCTTGATTCACATTATTTTTGTTGACCAATATCAGTGGTGCATTCTTAACCTTTGCAAGGTAGGCTCCTGAAAGTGCATCTGCATAATTATCTCCATTGGCAACAACCACAGCATTAAAGTCTTTTACCTTCATGACTTTCTTTAGCTCACGTCCTATCCTAAGTGAAGTCTGGTACCTATCATCACCTGCAATTCTTTTCACACTATCAGGTATAGGTTCTTCTTGTACGCCTGGTTTTTTTACCTGGAATGTGAAAGACATAAGATTTGGTTTATCTGGCTGTGCCGCCTTATCCCTACCTATATTACTTTGCTTGGCTGCAAAGAATTGTCTAGTGAATACATAGTCATCATGATTTCCCTCATATCTTGGAATTATATTATCAACACTTGTTGGAAAAAAAGCTGTACTTTTACTGCCTGTAATGATTCCTTCAAATGTTAGGTTTTCATTTTTGGGTATATCTGATTTTATTACAAGCCCTTCCATTTTCACCTTTACTACACCAATTCTTTTTAAATAGTTAAAGTAATCCTTAACCGGCATAGTTCTCATTTTACCTAGTCTAGGTGAAATAGGGATACTGATCTCTCCACCACCATCTTTTTCACTATCAAATACAATATGCCCACGAATATCGGGGAAGCCTTCGATGCTGTATTTTACAGCCGTCTCGTATGTATCATCTTCTTTATTGTAATTATACGGTATACCTATCCCCTCTGGTAAACGCAATTTAAAGTATACGGATGAATCAGATCCAACATGTCCATCTGTTCCATATGTTTGCCAGTTCTTTCCGGAATTAGGTCCATTAATAATCTGCCAATATCTTGTTATTTCCCACTTATAGAGATTGCTCAAATCCAAAGTCATCTCTACATTGAGTTTATCACCAACTTTGTATGTGGCTATTTCTCTATCTCCAGTGTTTCCATTGATAGATATATCCCCATACACATTTAACTGTTCTCTATCCCTGATAAAGTCCCTGTAGAAATCAAAATTAAATGGATTATGATATCTGTTAGCTTGATAATTAGGGTCACCGTTAGGACCATTATTGGTTACAAGCTCTGGACGTGAATATTTATCAAATTCATCTACTCCATTAACATATGTTATTGTATTAAAATCCTTGTAAACACCCACACTTTGTGCAGGCCTAGCTACATTAAGTCTCAGATTCTCAAACAGATTACCAAAAGAAATAGCGCCTCGCACGAGAGGAATTGGACCTTCTGCTGATATTCCTCTTACCTCTAGTTCTGTCCAGTAGTTTTCTGCCATCGCGGTATTCTTATCTGGTATCTCAACAGCATATGCCTTCCCAGAAAAAACCATCGGCATGCATATCACAAATGCTAGTATGCATGATAATGCTCTATATCCTCTTTTTTTATCCATGTTCTCTCTCCAATCCTGCTATGTTATTTTATATTTTAACCAAATCATTACTTGCTTTCAATATTTGTTTTTAGCTTCCTTAACTCGCGTCTTGCTTCAACGATTTTCTCAGCTATTCCATTTCGGGACTCGCTCATCCTAAACGAAGCGATTCTGCTAAGCGTGTTTCCATACACTCTTCCATGCTTTTCAAATAGATTATCTACTCTCTCCGTCATCCTATTTTGGAAGCTTTCCTCTAGCTCTGCAACATTTCTTTGGAAGTTAGTCAAATGCGAAACAGTAAGAGTTATGTCGCATGAATATATTGCAACAAGAATAACTGGAAGCACTGCGATTAAAAATAGTGGTATCTTATCATAAAAACCATCAAAAGGCGGTATTATAAACTCGACTATTGCTATCGCACCTAGGCCAAATCCTATCGAAGTTGGCACGCTAGTTCTACCGTTTATATTTAGCGGAACTGTAGTATAGTCCCACCACCTAGCATTAAACTTCTTCTCAAGAATATATGAGGTAGGATATTCTAATATCATGCTTACAATGAAGCCCGCAATGAATACCCCAAGCCATGATAGGTCAGGAATTATTCCACTAGCATTTAAATCCCAATAAAGAAGTCCAATAATTGCACCTGCTCCATATATCGGACAAAGTGGACCGTACAAAAAACCTCTATTTTGCCATTTCTTTTCCTTAGCTGTACAGTATATGCTCTCCCATACCCATCCCAAAACACTGAAAAGAAAATATGCTATTATATATCTATTAATAATCATCTGATCTCCCCAGAGGCATTTTTCACTACATCTTAAGCCTTTTAGCGTATGCCACCTTAACCTTATCTATCTCCTAGGAATAAGCATTCCTATATACATTCCCACTGTCAAACCAATTGACAGACCAAGCGTTATCCCATACTTTGGATATATAAACATTCCTATCAAAGCGCCTATGGACATTCCCACAATCATTCCAGGGAGCATATAGTCACCTTTAGAATTTTCTTTATTAACGCCTAGCCCAAAAACTTTGAAAAACAAAAATACAAGTCCAAAGAGCAAAAGCGGAATACCGAAAAAAAAGAACGGCAAGAATTGTAACATATCTCTCCTCCAATAAAATAGCCCATTAGTCCCGCGCGGCATTAAGCTAAAACCTTATTTTCTATGAATTATCATACCTATGCACATGCCCATTGTTGTACCTATGGATAGACCCAATGATAATCCATATTTAGGACTTATAATTATACCAATTAAAGAACCAAAGCTCATTCCAATAACCATTCCGATAAGCATGTAATCGCCTTTATACTTTTCTTTCGCTGTGCCCAGTTTCACGGCTTTAATAATAAAACATATGACTGCTACTACCATACACAGTATGGCAGGCATAAATACCGGTAAAAAATATGACATATCTCTCCTCCAATACATTAACTAGTTTAATCTATCTGTTATATCATAACATTTTCTATACTAAATTACAGGCTCTCTAACAAAGCAATCTCTCTTGGCAGTATATCCTTTGATTTTAGAAGTTCAATCAAAGCCTTGCGCTGCCCGTCTGAGATATACTCCAAGCCTTCGTCTTCCTTTGATAGAGTGACGCATTGCCTGATAGCAATTCCAATATGCGATAAGGTGAGCTTATCTTTTTTCTTCTTTAATACCTCGATAAAGATATCCCAGACAAACTCCTCATTATATACCCAAAAGAACGAAGCTATAGCCTGCATCACTTTGGAATTTTGATTTTTACCCAAAAGAGAGCGAACATACACCTTGCATTCCTCTTCAAAACTGCCTACTTCATCATCTGTAATAAATTCCGACTTAAACTTATAAAGATGACTCAGCTTTATGTATCTTGCACAGAAGCTCTGAAGCGTGTAGATATTCGTCCAGATAATTTCCGGATCTGTTTCTGCTTTGATGGTCAAAAGGTATTTTTCGCCATTCAAAACAAACCACTCTTTTATAGTCCCTGTATCTTTAGTTCCAAGTTCCTTGCAGGCTGCCCTCATAAATAGACTCGATGCTTTTTTGCGTTCTTTAATATCAGTACTGCCAAGTTCTTGCAAGGCTTGATTTAGAATCTCGCTTGTGTATATCATAAGTACCTCTCCACTTTATCAAAATTCACCTTAGAATACTAAAGGAATATCTCCCCATATCACAAGTCTTAAAATACCTACAATAGCCATGTGTGCTGGGAAGTAGATATAGAAAAACCATTTATTCATCTTGAACTTGCCTACTGATCCCTTGTATCTATAAAGCAATGGAAGCGTCAAAAGCGTGCAGAACTGTAACAATCCATAGGCCTTATCTAGGAATAGGAAGTATATCAAAACATATACGCACACGAAGATAGTCATTACTATAGACTGTTTTTTGAAATCTCCCCTATTCTCATATAGGAAGAACGGTACCATCACCGCAATAGAAGACCAGTCTGCTGGAAAGGCAACTACACATGCAATGACAATAGCAATAATTTTTATGATAGGGCTTAGGTCATCTTTCTTATTTATGTAGATTAAAAGAGCCGCAATGCTCAGCGGAAACATCACGCTAGTTTGATTGAATACCCCGTCTGTGAATGGAATTATTGGAATTCCAAACGCTAAAGTAAAGGCAAAGTGTGATATCAAAGCAAAGCAAAATAGCCTTTTGATATACTTAACATGGTTTTTGGTGTAGTAACAGCCCTCAGCGATAAAATACCACATGATTGGAGCTGTAAGTCTTCCTATTGCATGCAAGGCCATTACGTACCAGAGCTTCTGAGTCCCTGGGAAAAATAGCCATGTCAAATGATCTATGGTCATAGCTATGATTGCTATGATTTGTAATTGATTCTTAGATAATTCTTTTCTCATAATCCCCTTAAATACTACTAAAATTCCTTTAGCTGATCAAACAAGTCTATTAGCTTATCCTGGTCAATGCCAAGCTCATCAGGTATCAGCGAAAGTATTCCATCAAGTGCTGTGAATACCTCATCTCTTTCAACGGTGTCAATAAATGGTTTCTTTTTGTCCATCTTGTTGAATCCCTCGGTATAATCTCTCACTAGGGCTTCGGCATCCTTTTCGATGTCCTTACTTGGAGCCTCGATTAGCTTTACCATTGCAGCTCTAGTCTTTCTGTATATATCAGCCGCCTTTTTTGCATTTGCAGGCGTGATATGTTCCTCACCATCCCACGAGCGGAAAGGATTCTCCAGATTCTGCGCAAGCCACTCAGCTTTTCTTGGTTTTGTAATCCAAAGATCTAGTCCTTCGCATTTGCGTTTTTTGTATAGCTTCTTAACTTCCTTTGCTGCGTCTTCTGGAAGACTATCCATCCAGAGCATATATAGCTTCTGTAGGCTCTCTGGCTTTGGCACTTCGTCCGCCGTAAATCCAAAGAGATCCATGGTTGTAAGGACTTCTAACTCGCTGAGCTCTGAGATTTTGGCAAAGTTAATAAGATTGCCAGGTTTTCCCCAGAGCCTTAGTTCTCTAAGCTTTGAATATGCTCTTAAAATATCAGCAATATCGAGTTCTGTTATTGTTCTTATGTAGAGTTTTTCTAATCCTTCTAGTCCCTGAATCTTAGGAACAGAACCATCACAATATAAAATCAAATCACTTCCAAAGCTAGGTGAAGTTATCTTGCATCCATCCTTTACTTCTCCGAGCAAAAATAGCATGCTTAAATCGTCATTTAGGATTAACTCATCAAGCCCCGTCATATCAACAGAAAGCCTATCGATTGAGGTTTCTGAGAAGTCTAGGCTTGATTTACCGTGATTCTCAATAACTAGCTCTCTAATAAAAGGATTTGAATTCAAATATTCATATAGATTCTTATGCCATTTTGTAACTGTAAGTGAAGATAGGCAAGGAAAGACTCTCAGACTCAGTGCATCATCAAAATCATGCCACATATCGTTTTCACTGTGGGTGCCTAGTCTTCTTCTATTACCCTCAAATTCCACATGTTCACTACTTGCATCTGCTGCCTTGAAGGCATCCCTTTGCTCTTTTGGTATTTTTAGCCACTTAAACTGATTGTATATTTCAACACCGCTATTCCAGCTGCCATATGTGCCTGTATCCTCGTTATTCAAAGGTTTAATATTAGCAACGTAAACATAGTTTGATGGCACATTTACATCTACCCTTTTTAGGTTGAAAGTTCCACCCCAGTACATGTAATCGATATATAGTGGCTTCATCAAAGCTAGCTCTTCCTCTTTAGGAAGCTCATCGGAAGCCCAATCAAGGGAAATAATAGTTGCCTGAGGCTTCTTGCCGCTATCGTCTATCTTTGTTACCTGACAAGCAGTATATTTCTTTAGCGACTTGTTATATACGCAATAGATATCTCCAGCTTTTGCTATCATATAAACCTCTCCTGATATTATATTTTCTGAATGCAAACTCTTATATTAACTTTCTTTGCGAGGAAATCTCGGTCTATTATCAAAAATAGTTTCCCCTCCTGCTTGAATCAGATTGCTAAACGCGTTCATTATTTCTATTCTTTTCGATTTAGGAAGCTTCGTATATTCTTTTAGCACAATTTTGGTGTTTTTAAATATCGACCCACCAAATTCCTTAAAAGTCTCTGCCTCTGTCTCTTCTATCATTGAAAATACAGTCATAATAATAGATTCTCTTGTTTCATCATCCATCTTTTCTAGCCAAGACCCAAGTGATGTTCTTACAAATTTGCTTAGGGCATCTAGCTCTGCTTCTACAAAATGATCCTTTGTTACTTCCCAGGTCATAGCATCATGTTGAATGATACCTGTTGCATTACTTCTTACAACTTTCTGTTCTCCAAGATTTGTAAGCAGCTGACCTATTATAGATGTCTGCGGAACTATATTACAGATTTTTGATGAAATCTGCTTATATCCATCAGCGTGTATAACCTCATCTCTAAAGCCTGGACCATCATTATTATATACTTTTGTGATTCTATCCTTTATGTGATCCTCGCAGAAGCTAGCAGCATACATTGCGAAGTTTCCTCCTTTTGAGTGACCTCCTAAAATAAGTTTTCCATCCAAATGTTTAGATACTTTATTTAGGTAGCACGCTGCTTCCTTTGCACCTTCTATCTCTGAGGTGAAGCTCATAAGAACATCCTCTTTCCAGCCTGTTATAGTATTGTCAGTTCCACGAAATGAAATATAATTTGTACCATCAGGAAGTATTAGTACAACAGCTGCAAACTGTTTGATTTTTTCTTTGTCAAAAATATCTGCGTAATATGCAATCTTAGTTCCTCTAAAACGTTCTCCTGAAACCATTTCTTCAAGAAGCAGCGGAGCTTTCTTGCTAAACTTTGCATTTTTTCTTAATTCGTCAAGGGAATATCTTTTGCAAAAAAGCTTAAAAGCATCTTCAATACTATAAACCCTCTCTTGTTCTCCAAATAACTCTCCAAAGTCAATATATGATATGTATGACAATATAACATTATCTATATCATTTAAACTTGCTGTATGAAGACTAACATCGTTTCTCCACTTTAGATAATCTAATAAATCCATTTCTTCACCAAATATAGCTTTAACTATGCAACTAAAAATTTTTAAGTTTTAATCTTTTATATTTTAACATATAGTAATTCACAAAGTGTACCCTTTTATAGCTTATATTGGTATTCGTTAAAAATATAAGTTATAAAATAATATAATATAATAAAAAAGACCTATCAAAGCTAGCCACATGGCATAGCTCTAATAGGCCTTCATTTCTTTATTCTTCCTCGAACACTTTTTCTGCTACTTTGACAGACGTGTTTGCATCCTTTGCATAGTAGTCAGCACCTACCATCTGGGCATAATCCTCATTAAGCACAGCACCACCTACCATGGTTTTGCAGTTTAGATTGTTTGCCTTAAGTGCATCTATGGTACGCTGCATATTCTTTACTGTTGTTGTCATTAATGCACTAAGTCCAACAATACTAGGCTGGTATTTTTTGACTGCTTCCACAACATCGTCAACAGGGACATCTCTACCAAGATCAATTACTTCATAGCCATAATTTGAAAGAAGCATCTTTACTATATTTTTGCCTATGTCGTGCACATCACCTTCTACAGTTGCAACAACAACCTTTTCTCTCTTAACCTCAGCTTCTGTGTTTGCCTTACTTATGACTGCAAAGCCATTTTGCACTGTTTCAGCACTGAGCATGAGCTGAGGAAGGAAAAGCTTACCAGTCTCATAGCCTCTTCCGACCTCGTCCAAGGCTGGAATGAAGTAATTGTTTATAATCTCCATAGCATCCTTGGTCTTAAGCATCTCTTCAACTAAGGGAGCTGCTTGTTCCTTAAGACCTTTGATGATTACATCCTTAAGGTCGATACTGCCACCACTTGACGGGAAGCTCTGTGGCTCTGGCGTATTTCCACCGTATTTAGCAATGAAATCGCTTCCACCCTTGTCCTGATTGTTTAGAACCTTAAAAGCGTTCACAGTGTCCATAATTTCCTTTGAGCATGGGTTGATGATAGGAGCATCAAGTCCCACACCAAATGCTGCTGCAAGAAATACCGAGTTCAAAAGCGGACGATTAGGAAGCCCAAATGATACATTGCTTACACCAAGCACGCACTTTAGACCTAGTCTGCTCTTTACAAGCTTGATAGCTTCTAGCGTAGTCACAACCTGCTCCTGCTGAGCACTTGCAGTTAGAACTAGGCAGTCTATCAAAATATCCTCTTTTGGTATTCCATAGCTCAAAGCTGTATCCAAGATTCTCTGCGCAATTTCAAAGCGTCCCTCTGCAGTTTCTGGAATTCCATTTTTGTCAAGGCATAGGCCTAGAACACAAGCTCCGTACTTCTTTGCGATAGGAAATATCGCTTTCATGGACTCCTCTTCACCGTTGACTGAGTTAATCAAAGGCTTACCCTTATAAACTCTAACAGCCTCTTCGACAGCCTTTGCATCAGTGCTATCTATCTGCAGTGGTTGAGAAATACCAGACTGAAGCTCCATAACTGCCTTCTTCAAAAGCTTAGGCTCATCGATTTCCGGAAGTCCAACATTGACATCCAAAATGTCTGCACCTAGGTCAGCCTGAGTTATCGCCTCATTCAGGATATAGTCGTAGTCCTCTTTCTTAAGCGCTTCTTTTAGCTTAGGCTTTCCAGTTGGATTTATACGCTCACCAATCAGATACACCCCGCCGTCTAAAATCACAGTGCTGCTTGCTGAGCAAACTGCGGTAACACGCTTTGGTGAAGTTGTAGTAGGCTTGAGTTCTTTGATTTTTTCCTTTGATTTTTGGATGAATTCAGGAGTTGTTCCACAGCATCCTCCAAGAATGCGTACACCCATTTTTGCCATCTGCTCAATCTTCTCAGCATAGGAGTCACTGCTATAGCCGTAGTTACCCTGCATATCTGGAAGGCCGGCATTAGCCTGCACCATAACAGGAACTGTAGCGTACTCAAGTATTGTTCCTACAATCGAAATCAGTTCGTCTGGACCGAGAGAGCAGTTTACACCAAGTGCATCTACACCAAGTCCCTGAAGACTTATAGTTGCAGAGACTGGATCAACTCCGACAAAGGTTCTACCGTTATCCTGATATGTCATAGTCGCAAATACTGGAAGATTTGTATTTTCCTTTGCGGCGAGAATACCAACCTTAAGCTCCATGAGATCGGAGAAGGTCTCAAAGATGACAAGATCAGCACCTGCCTTTTCTCCTGCAACTAGCTGCTCTTTAAATATATCATAGGCTTCCTCAAAGGAAAGAGTCCCTAAAGGTGCCATTAGCTGACCTATAGGGCCTATGTCTAACGCTACATACTTTGGATTTGCTGCCTTTGCATTTTCTACAGCAGCAGTCACTAGAGTCGCTATATCTGTATCCTTTATCTTCAGTCTGTTAGCACCGAAGGTATTTGTCGTTATGCAGTCGCATCCTGCCTCTACGTACTCTCTATGTATGCTTTGAATGAGCTTTGGGTTTGTCAAAGACAGTAGGTCTGGTATTCCACCTATCTCTAAGCCACTTTTCTGCAGCATTGTGCCCATAGCACCATCAAATAGTAAATGTTCATTTTGAATATGCTTAAGAATTTCCACAGATTGTTCCTCTTTTCCTAAATTCACAGGACTGTCTCAAGCTACATATCCCGCACTTTTGTGGTTTTGCTACCTTGCCCTCGTCTGAAAGGCCTAGAATTGCAGATACCGACTTTATTGGAATTAGAATGTTCGACGGTGAAAGATTTACACCAGTATACTTTTCTGGAGTAAGAAGTCTGAACAAAGTTTGCTGAGCCGAAATATCAAGGTCCCCATACCCTGGACTAAATCTATATCCGTGCTTTTTCATTCCGGTTGTTTCCAAGATTTCTGCTTCTACTGCATCTACTACCTGCTCAGCAAGTGTTGACCCACAGCTGTTAAAGACTACTGCCTTTGTTGGCGCAGTCGCCTGAAGCAATCTAAGCTTATTATCAAAAGCAGAACCTATGGTTGCGCAGAGAAGTGCACACATAGTGCAACCTCTGATATTGTCCGCTAGGTTCTTACTCTTAAGGCTCAAAGACGATCCCGTGAAGTTTATTGTATCTTCATCTATCGTTACAGGGAAAAGTCTATACATATATGAAGGTCTAATATTTGCAAGACATTCATCTGCCGCTTCATTGATGATACCTTGCAGATCTTCACCTATATCCTGTCCCTTGTATCCGAGGTATCTAAGTACCTCGGGCATATTAATCTTATCTATTTTTATCATTGTCTAGCTGCCTGCATGAGCGCCTTCGCAATATGCGGCTTGTTCATTGTGTAAATGTGTATTCCGTCAACGCCCTCTTTCTTGAGAGTTTCAATCTGACTGCATGCGTATTCTATGCCGGCCTTCTCTAGATCCTCTTTGTTATCCTGATACTTTGCAAGTATACGAACTATATTGCCAGGAAGCGAAACACCGCACATATAGATCATACGCTCTACCTGAGCTTTGCTTAGAATAGGCATTATTCCTGCAAGGAATGGTGCATCTACTCCTGCATTTCTTAGCTTTGATAGATAGTTAAGGAAGATATCTGAAGAGAAGCTCAGCTGGCTTATCAAAAAGCTCGCACCTGCCTCAACCTTCTGCTTTGTATGCTCGATTTCTGCATCTAGGTCACCGCAGTCAATATGTGATTCTGGATAACAGGCAGCTGCTACGCAGAAGTCCTCAGCCTTAATCTCTTTGATCAGTTCCTTAGCGTAAGTATACTCGGGTGTGATTGTGAGACCTTCTATAGGTCTATCACCACGCAAAGCAAGTACGTTTTCGATACCCTTTTCCTTAAGAAGTGCTAGACGATCTGCAACCTGCTGCTTTGTTGATGTTATACATGTAAAGTGAGCAACGGGTTCTGTGTCATAGTTTTCCTTTATATGTGCGCAAAGCTTTGCTGTATTGTCTGACTGGATAGTTCCACCAGCACCACAGGTTACACTTATGAAATCTGGCTTTAGTGTGCTTAGCTCATCTAAAAGCGGAATTGCAGTATCTATATTAAAATCGTTCTTCGGCGGAAACACCTCTAGTGATGCCACGAAGCCTTTTTCTTTTATAATATCTGATATTTTCATGGGGAATCTCCTCTCAATAAGCCTTTAAATTTGAACAAATTATATCAATATAAAAAAACACTGTCAATCTGTGTAAATCTATTATCAGATATAGCTACAAGCTATAATTGGCTTTAATGCAATATTGTTTCTTTATAATATACGCGTAATCGTGTTTTGATTTGTAAGCTCCATCAGTTATAGGCTCAGTTTATATCTACCCATATTCATATAGTATTAGACACGAAATGAAAATAGGTGTATTCTCATATCACGGTAAGGCGCTGTGATCCGGACAGGCGCCAGCAAATTAGGTATAAAGGTAATTTTGAAAAGATAGAAAGAGGTGCAAACATGAGTGAATATAAATTTGAAACATTACAGGTACACGCAGGACAGGAGCAAGTAGAAAAGGAAGCGGGAGCAAGAGCAGTTCCTATTTATCAGACAGCTGCTTACGTATTTAACAATGCAGAGCACGCTGCAGCGCGCTTTGGACTTTCCGATCCAGGCAACATTTATAGCAGACTTACAAATCCAACACAGGACGTTTTTGAGCAGCGAATTGCAGCTCTAGAAGGCGGCATCGCAGCACTAGCACTCTCATCTGGTGCAGCTGCAATCACATATGTAATCCAAGCACTAGCGGCTCCTAAGGGACATATCATCGCACAGAGCAGCATATATGGAGGTTCATATAACCTACTTGCAAACACACTACCACTACAGGGTATAGAAACAACTTTTGTTGACATACATAATTTAGAAGAAGTCGAAAAAGCATTCCAGGAAAACACAAGAGGAGTTTTCATCGAAACTTTTGGAAACCCAAACAGTGACATTCCTGACATTGAGGAAATCGCAAAGCTTGCACATAAGCACGACGTACCTCTTGTAATAGACAATACTTTTGGAACTCCTTATGTAATCCGTCCAATAGAGCACGGTGCAGATATCGTTGTACATTCTGCAACAAAGTTCCTCGGTGGACACGGAACAACTCTTGGCGGAGTAATCGTTGATAGCGGAAAATTCGACTGGAAGAAGAGCGGCAAATTCGCTTCCGTTTCTGAACCTAACCCAAGCTATCACGGAATTTCATTTACAGATGCTGCTGGCCCTGCTGCCTTCATCACATATATACGCGCGGTTCTTTTGAGAGATACAGGTGCTACAATCTCACCTATAAACGCATTCTTGCTTCTTCAAGGAGTTGAAACTCTATCCCTAAGACTAGACAGACACAAGGATAATGCAGAGAAGGTTGTAGAGTATCTATCAAAGCATCCTCTCGTAGAAAAGGTAAACCACCCATCGCTAGATAACCATCCGCAAAATGCCCTATACAAAAAATATTTCCCAAATGGTGGTGGTTCGATATTCACATTTGACATCAAAGGCGGCAAGGACGCGGCATTTAAGTTCATCGATAATCTAAAGATTTTCTCACTACTTGCAAATGTAGCTGACCTAAAATCTCTGGTTATTCATCCTGCTACAACAACACATTCTCAGCTTTCAAAGGAAACCCTTGAGGCTCAGGGAATTAACGATGGAACTGTTAGACTTTCAATAGGAACAGAGCACATCGACGACATTCTAGCAGACCTAGAAAACGGCTTTGCAGCTGTAAAATAGCAAAATAATAAGGCATGGCGACTTGGAAATCCAAGGCTATGCCTTTTTTAGTATTACTTGTTAAGTTCTAGCCAGCTTTCCCTTGTAAGAACATTTGTATGGCTTGTTCTAACCTCATTCAACAGAGGAACCTCAAGCTTTTCTCTAGTTTTGTTATATACAAATCCACATTTTTCTTGAACTCTCTTTGATTTTTCGTTGCCATCAAAATAAGAGCACCAAATCTTTCTCATGCCAAGCGCCTCAAATCCATACTGAATAAGTCGCTTTGCTGCCTCAGGCATATAACCATTACCCCAAAACGGCTTGCCAATCCAGTATCCCAGCTCGCACTCATCGTCTCTATCTGTCAAAGCAGTATGTTCTTTTAAAATCAGCTCAACTGCCCCTATCGCCTTATTATCATCCTTAAGGCAAACCCCATAGCACTGAGGACCGCTCAAAACTTCTCTGATGACATCTCTGCTCTCCTGCACGCTTTGATGCGCTGGCCAGCCTGCCACAGGACCAACAGCAGGATCCTTTGCGTATTCAAATATACTCTCCGCATCAGACTCAACTAAAGGGCGAAGGATTAATCTTTCTGTTTCTAATATCATATTTTGCTCCTATTTTCTATCAAAATTTATGCCTAACGCAATCCACCATAAAGCAAGAATACTCAGGGTATAGCTTTAGCCTCACCTCTGGTCTTGGTGCGCCTGTCTTGATGAGCCTTATCATTTCATTGAACTTTTTCAGGTCCTCTTCCCAGCCTTCGATTGTCTCCTTCTTTTCTTCTTCGCTGTCGTATTCGTCTTCAAAGGATTCCTGGAGTGCCTGCTCTAAATAAGCGCGATTATTTTCTTCGAGCTTTTTGAAGCGCTCAAGCTTGCCCTTTATCCACAAGGTATAGAACAAGTAATCGCAGTCTATTACATAGTAATTTTCGTCTACATCTTCATCACAGTACTCTAGAAACTTATCGTACTCTTCTAGGACATAGTAGGCATCAAAGATTTGAAAATCTGCAATATCATCTGTATTCAAATTATAGTCATCATCACTATCTAGCTTTATTTGCTCCAGATAGCGCATTGCTTCTTCCTTATTTCCAAGGTATACCTCGCAGTATGCTAAGCAAAGCTTTAGCCACATCCTGTCTGGATAAATTTTATATAGCTCCAAGAATGTCTCTTTGGCTTTCTCATACTGCTTAAGCTCATAAAGAGTAACTGCATAATCAAGCACGCTCTCGTAGGTCTCACTTACGACCTTTGCCATATCAAAGAAATTACGACTAAGCTTAAGACAATTCTCATCCCCAGAGTACTCATACTCTGAAAAGTTATAAAGCCCGAGCGCCTTATATGTCTCAGCAAATGGCGAATTCAAATCCTTAGCTTTGTTCAGATACTCGAGTGCCTTCTGCGAATAGTCTTCAACAAAAGCAATGTTTGTATATATTCTGGCTTTATCTTTAGAATCTAAAGTATTGTCAAAATCACGCAAGAAATTCTCTAATAGCTCCACATATGCTTCGTCGCCGCATCTCAGCTCAAGCTTCACTGATGCTAGCGTGCAGACTATATCTACATTTGAAGGATTTTCCACGAGCTTAGACTCAAGGTAACCCTGCATTTTCTCAAGAAACTCTTTTGATCTATCATAGTCTCTTAGAATTTCTTCCCCATATCTGTTTTCATATTCAGTTTTCAGCTCATACCAATAGGCTTTAATTTCTTTTAACATTTTCTTGCTTCCTATATTATAAATATACTTGATTTATTATATCAAAAAACTGGGCAAATATACCCAGCTTTTTGTCAATATTTGGTTACCGTATATCCTATTTTGACTGCTTACGTCTATATCCGACAACTGCTACTAGCATTGCAGATGATAGCATTAGCCATGCATACTGTGAAGCATCATTTACATCTCCAGTATTTGGATTCTTTGGCTTTTTAGGTGTTGGTTTCTTTGGTTCTGTCTGTGGCGCTGGCTTTGCATTGTCAGCTACTGTGATTTTGCCATTTGCCGCAACTACAGTTTCGCCCTGAGCGATTGTTCCTAGTGTTACTGTTCCGTCTGCGTTTACTGTAAATGTGAAATCTGTTACTGTTAGGAATCCTTCTGGTGCAGCTTCCTCGTGGAATCTGTACTGTCCTGGCTCAAGCATAACCATATGGCTTGTTGTTCCGCTTACCCACTCTTCAATCTTCTGAGTTCCATTGAAGATTTGAATCTGTGCTCCTGCAAGCTCAGCTCCACCAAGCTTAACCTTGCTGAATTCTATCTGCTTTGATGTTGGTGTAGGTGCTGGTCTAGCATTGTCAGTTATTGTGATTTTTCCATTTGCTGCAACTACAGTTTCGCCCTGTGCGATTGTTCCTAGTGTTACTGTTCCATCTGCATTTACTGTGAATGTAAAGTCTGTTACTGCAAGGAATCCTGCTGGCGCAGCTTCCTCATGGAATCTGTACTGACCTGGCTCAAGCATGATTTTCTTGCTTGTCGTAGTGCTTGTCCACTCATCCACCTTCTGAGTTCCCTTGAAAATCTGAATCTGTGCACCTGCTAGCTCAGTTCCACCTGCCTTAACCTTGCTAAATTCAACTTCCTTAGTTGTTGGCTGTGGAGTTGGCGCAGCCTGGAAATGTCCACTCAGTAAATTCTGGTATGCATTATCTTGAGATCTATAGACGTCTAGCTGTGTTCCTGCCGGAATAGCTGTTGTGCTATTTACTAGATCATTAAATGCGTCCTTCTCATTCTGTGTAAAGTTGTTTCCACTTGTATCTCTATTAGGCATATTGAATGTGTCAGTATAGTACCAAACAGCATACTGAGTTATCTGTCTAAACTGTCCATCCGTTAGGCCGTATCTTTCTTTGATACCTGAGTTATTGCTTGGATAACCATCGTAGATGACTCTTATCAAAGCATTATAGAGATCTTCGCCCGTAACTCTCTCAGTATCAGCAAGCTCTCCAAAGCTAGCTGCAGTACCTAGCTCCTTAGTGTAAAGAGTCTTTCTTGGGGAGTTTAAGCTCTCTGGGAACGCTCTATGGTCATTGAAGCAGTAAGCTACATCACCTTTATCGTTTGAGCCCTGTGGTCTAACATATATTGGATTCTTTAGATGATCACTTGCTGGATACTCACCTGACTTTGTATAAGCCTGGTATATTTCAGCAGCATCCGCCTGAATTGACAAACCTGAGAAAACTGGAATCAGAACAATTGATAGCATAAGTATAACTGCTCCTACTGGCTTTCTAAGGCTTTTGAAAATGCTAATCATAACACCTCTCCTCGTATTCCTTTCATAATAACCGTATTGTAAACAAAGTTTACTCATTCTAAAACAAAAATTGTCACTTTTGTTATTCACGCTAATTATATATGTTCACACACAATTTATCAATATTTTTTTACTATTTTTACATTGAATAAATACGTATAAAATAGTCTCTCTTTTTAGATATTCATTGAAGCGAATAATTATAGGAAATCCAATAAAAAAAGATGGTGTTTTATGCTAGCACCATCTTAAAAAAGAGTTTCTATATCTCATTATAAGCCTAAATTAGCAATATTCTTCGGCTCCCTCGTAGAACATTATTACTAGCGTAATGATTAAAAGCACTGTCGAAAAGAGTATTGCATATGTGCCGAGTATAGGAATCAAAAAGCTTTCAATTATTGCACCAACTATGAAAGATACTATTATTCCATAATAGAGTAGTGATTTTCTAAGGTACGATTTTTCTTTGGTCACAATAAAGCGGTCAAGATTTGCTGTTCCGCTCCTAAAGTTTCCAATACACATTGTAGTGGTAATGCTGTTTCCATGTATTGCCCTAAAGCTTTGCACCTGAATTCCACAGGCAAAGGATAGCAGGGAATTCGCAAGGTCATTAGCTGACTCTGGCAAGAAAATTACAGAGGTTAAAATGATTGCTTCTAACATAACAGATATTTGACGCCAGTGAACCATCTTATATTTCTTCCTCGTATTGATTACATCAGATACAATTATTCCGATTGCAAAGAATAAAACTGGCCAAAAGTACTTTGATGCTACCGCAAAATTTCCCCCAGCTATATTCACACCCATCAAAAGCATGTTGCCCGTCTGCGCATTTGAGAAAACCTGCCCCCTGAAAAGATATGAGTATGCATCCATACAGCCCCCCGATAGGGCAAGGAGAATGCCACAAGGTATAGATTCTGATACTTGTTTTTTCATTTCTGCTTATCACCAACCTTTAAACGATATATTATTGTATCAAAAAAGTGCTTTAGGAAATTTGCATCTTTTCTAATGTATTTTGCGTCAACCCTAAATAAGAAATTTTTAGTACTGCTACAAAACTAATTGTACCCAACATTAATCATAGAGAATCGGCTTACAAACTCCTGCTCGCAATCACTCATTCTCGTCTTAAATTCATCATAGTCAAACGCATCTACAGGAATTTTCAGTCCATGTTTTATGACACAGATATCATCTCGCTGTGTCACATTTGATTCATAGGTTGAGCCTTTGTTCATCCATAAAACAGAATCATCAGAGCCTTCGGCTTCAGGGTAAAGGTAATACCCTATCTTAGCATCAAACCTAAACATATATGCAAGCACCTGTAAATAATCTTGGTTTCCTATATTCCCTATCGGTTTGTATTTCGCATCTGCAATTACCCTGTTTTCATCATCTCTGCTTATAAAGTCGGGATAAATTAGACCCCTATTCCTATTAAAAAGTCTCTGAGCACCCTTTCCCATTTTATTCATTGGGTGATAGAAAGAATCTTGAATGAGTATATTTATGTATTCCTCCCATAGCCATGCCCCATCAAACAAAATTCCATATATCTGTTTTGAGCCAATCCCAATTTGGTGCTTTTGACGTTGAAGAATCAAAAGACATAGTCGCTGTAAGGCAAGGTACTCCCTAAAATATGCATGACGTACAGGGTACTTTTTGTTTTCATCGATGATGCACTTCCTGTCATATAATTTATATCTAGGCGTGGCATCAATTACTAGTTTAACCTCGTCCTTAACCTTCGTTAAGATTTGCCTTCCATATGATTTACTTTTAATAAACTCTATGGTATGCCTGACTAATTCCATTAAACTGTTGTCATACGAAAATTCGCACTGGTTATAGGCTATATTCCCAGTGAATGGCGTGTTCTTCTCAACGTGTTTTGCGATATCAATCGAGCCCTTAACATTACCATCATTATACCTATATCTAAGGTATTTTTTGAACAAACCTTTCCGCATTGCATTTTTTAGATAATACGGGAATAGGAACATCAAAAAATTGAACAAGCGATTATCTTGATTTATATCAGACTCTAAATTTAAAAGGTTGGGAAAGTCAATAACTTTATTGAGAAGGTATTGAAAGAAATAATCCTCCTTGTCTCCACAAAAACGTGACTCAATAATAAGACGTTCATCTCCTAAGCCTAAGAAACCCATAACATTCCCTGAGCGATATGTGTCGTTAATACTTTGGATTATCATTTGGTCACGAGTTATATCTTCAGCATCCTTCAGAAAATCCGGGAAAACAAAGACTCCCTCAGATTCAAGTTGCTCCAATGTTTTGTCAGCAAGCTTAGCCGTAAGTTTTCCAATGTTCAAAAATTCATCTTTTCTACGATGCGAATTATCCTTAATTTTGAGCAGCTTCATCCACATCACCTTTGATAGGCATTTTATAACCGTATGCTGTAGCGAACCTATTCATTATGACTTCCTCATCGTACATTCCTTGTATATATTCCTGTAAAAGAGGCTGTATATAATCCGTCCATAGCTTATCAAAATCAATAGTATTGAGTTTTAAGAAGTATGCTGCACCAATTTGGTAATTCTCATTTAAGTCCTCAACACTTGCAATTTCCTTGTTTAGCCTTGCCATCCTCTTGATTGCTTCGTTCTTAATATCCTCATTTTCTATAACTGCAAGCATATCAAGACAATCGTCTGCTTTAAGTTCAACAAAACGAAAACGTCTGCGCATAGCAAAATCGAAACTATCAACAGAACGGTCTATATCGTTCATCGTTCCGATAATATATACATTTTCAGGTATATAGAACTTATCATCTGGATCCGCATGCAAATTCGAGTACTGTGTGGATACTCCACCTGCACTACCGCGATATCCGGGATCTATTGCAAAGAATAGTTCTCCAAATATCTTTGAAATCTCTCCACGATTAATTTCATCAATAATAAATATATATTTCTTTAGTTCTTCCGGTTTTACATTTGTTTTAGTAGCTATATTCTTCTTTTCCTTGATTGCCTTATATATTGCAAAGTTATATGAATATGCCTGTGTAGAAAAAGTTTTTCCAAAGAATTCCGTAATATCTCTTACTTTCTCAAACTCATGCCCAGATTCCAGCATCTTCCTCATATCATCCATGCTCAAAGCAAGCTTGTTTACTGCAGAATTTCCTGGAATTGAGATATTAATATGACTATCATCAACACCAGTTATTGTGAACTCATTGCCACTAACAGTTTTAAAAGTGTCCACCCCAAACTCTATGTTTGAAAGAAAATCTGTCAAAGTTTCCTGAGCTGTGATTTCCTTTTCTATCGTTTCTTTAGATTTACGAGAGTCCTCGTAATTTTTCTTTGCACGGTTTGCAAATCTTTTAAAGATACCATCCTTAAGTTCAAAACCCATAGTTCCATCTTCATTTAGTTTAGGCCTAAGTCCTTCAACAAAATCAGAGTAGTCGTAACTAGGATGAAATTGTACAAATTCTACTTGTTTTTTCTGCTCATCAGAAAGGCTGTTGCAATCATCAAAATATCCATTGCTTATAATATCTGCTGCAATTTCTTTAGCAAGGTATGATTTGCCTGTGCCAGGTGCACCTCTAAAAATTAAATTTTTTGATTCAATAAGTATCGATGAGAAAGGATTGAGATATCTAATTTCATCTGGTGGAGGAAGTGGTGGTAGTGGAGGTGCCCCTCCCTCCTTGTCACGATCCTTGTCACGATATATTAGAACAAACTTATCACCAGCCTCGCCGAATCGTTTTAGACATTCTTTTACGAAAATGATGGTTGTGAATATATTCCAGCAGTAAATTACAAACTGGCGACCCTCATCATAACCATAGGTCAGATATTCAATGGTATTTCGACTTTTTTTGAATTCATCTACGCTCCTAAAAATACCTCTAATCATACTGCTGTTTGGATTATATTTACATATAGGGAAATTCTCCTTATCCTCAACAGGCAGTGTCGAAAGCTGCTTCTCAAATACCTGGCAGGCAATACGTGGCAATGTTTGATTGGTGTTTTTTCTCTCGCCTCTAACGTAATTACGCCTTATTATATCACCATCTCCCTTTTCGTAATAGGCATCAAGAGGCCTATAGTTATCTCCTAGACTAAGGTTATCCATTGTGAACCGTGGGTCTGTAGATACTACATTCTCAGCCGTAATAGTTAGTACATATTTCTCCTGTGGTATATTTTCTGATTTAGACATTTTTACCTCCAATTCAGATGCAACATAGATTAATTTAATTATTTTAATCTATTTTTTTATCTTCTTTATATTGCGAAATAATCCCATTCATCCATAGGCTTTCTCCATTTATTTCGATTAAGTTAAATGAACAAGGGATAAGTTCTCTAATATTTTGATTTATAAACATTTTATCCCTTAAAATATGCCATATTTCAAGGGATAATTCAACAATTAAGGTCTATATTCTACTACTTCAGCTTCTCTGCCCACTCTGCTTCCTTAAATCCTAGTAGCACAGTGTCACCGTTTACAAGAACTGGACGCTTAACCAGCATTCCATTTGTCGCAAGAAGCTTTAGCTGCTCATCTTCAGACATTGCTGGAAGCTTATCCTTTAACTTCATGTCCTTATATAGAAGTCCGCTAGTGTTGAAGAACTTCTTTAGTGGCAATCCACTTCTAGAATACCAATCCTTTAGATCTTCATAAGTTGGGTTATCTTCTACGATGTGACGCTCTGTGTATTTGAGATTATTTTCATCTAGCCATTTCTTGGCTTTCTGGCATGTTGAACATCTTGGATAATATACAAATAACATTTCTACCTCCATTTTCTTATCCACCACCTCTTTTGGCGGGCTGTACTTGAGTATACTAATTATCAATTTTTATTGTGCTTCTGTATTTAGTACCTACTAGGCGATCAAATATTAAACGCTTGCTAAGCAACACGCATGCAATTGTAATCAATGCATATAGTAGTAGAACAAGTAAGGTAATTACAAGTAGACACAAATATAGCAGATCATCTGCATGCTTATTAAACTCATTTGTAAGGTATAGTAGCCCCTGAGGAATCAAAGCAAAATATACAGCTAGTAGTACTCCTCTAAAAATAGTGCGCGCCCACTTTATACCATTAAATTCAATCTTAAACCTAAGCAAAGCACTACCAAAGGTCTTACCATTTAGCAGTGGAATCAAAGCGAAGTATCCCGCCACAAATGGCCACAAAGGAATCTCTGTCTTTGATAGAGAATATGGTATAAATACAATCAAAATATCTATTATAAGCGATAGCAAAACTCTGATTCCTGAGACGCGGGTTCCAAGCTCTAAGGATTTCTCATCTATCCTATCTCTAGACGGAAGAATCTTTACTGGAAACCATCCGATTAGATACCCAAGGCATCCACCCGTCGTATTCTGAATTATGTCGTCTATATCACCTAGTCTATATGGCCCTGAGTATATAAAATATAGTCCCGATAGCTGTGTTAATTCAAAGAATAGGCTAAGAAGAGCTGTTAAAAGCATGGTCTTCTTAAAGCTACATTTGAAGTAGTAGCGCATGTAAATTCCAAATGGAATTAGCATCAAAACATTAAATGCTGGCACATAAAATGATGGATGCTTAAGCGCCATAATCCAGCTTGCTGAATTTGATAATGCAAATGGACTATTTTTGATAAAGTCTATGACAAAGGCAAATGGAACAAGATTTAGCATGTCCGTATATCTTGTGTGTATGCTCTCTGGGTTAGGCAATGGCAAAATTACTAGCAGGTAGACTGTCAGTAAGTACAAAGCAAAAGAGTATACAATTAATGTCCTCAGCTTGTTCACCGAACCATATTTGCGATAATTTGCAATCATGTACGGAAGCGTAATCACAAATGCCAAAGCCGGAAAAAACAGCATAGCTAATTTAATTGAAAGTATATATCCCATCGAAACCTCTATTTATATGTTGTTAATATCAAGGTATTATCCACATATTCTCCTAGGAATACCTTACTCTGTTTATCTACGCCCTGCTTTTTCAGCTCTTCGATAAGCCACTCTTCATTCTTACCAATCATTTCGAGTATGTCTGAATGTACCTGCCCATCTGTTATAACTGGGAACTTAGGATTTTCTTCTCCTTCCTGTATTACAATTAGCTGTCCGTTTTGTTCGATTACGGCTCTCTTTACATTCTTTGATGAATTGATGCCATTTGTACGAAGCTTAAACGCTACGTCGTGAGCTGATAGTCCTAACTTTCTGCAGTTATCTACATCTATTTCGCCGTCATCTATGATAATTAGTGCCTTACCATCTATAATATGCTTTGCCGTTACATTATGCTTCTTCACCCATTTTAGGGCTAGTACAAGAGCACACCAGATACAGAGTATCGCAACAAATGTAAGTATCTTAACATTGTTATTGTAAAGTACACCACCTATGATTCCACCTAGTACAAAATTTACGGCTTGATCGCTCGCAGAGGTTGGTGCTAGGTTTCCTTTGCCTGATATATTTATGATTATAACCATTGCAAAGAAGCCGGTTAAAAGCTTTAATGCTACAAGTAAAAATGGATTCATATGATTTTCCCTCTCATATTTGCATTTGTGCATTATACACTATTTGGTACATAATTATAACATATATTTTCTGCAAAAATGAACTGATTACAAGTTTATATTTCTCTTTATCTTATATCTTATGACGCTTTCCATTTCTAAAATAAATAGGCGCGGGCTACTTAAAATAGCCCACGCCTTCATCATCTTCTTGTTATTTTCTCTAGTTTACAACCTTAAGATTAGCATTAAGTGCTGCTTTTTCAGCTTCTGAACCCTTAGGTGCATAGATTTCAACTCCTGAAGTTTTTGGAAGTGAATCCATGAATGAAGATGTAACATCAGTAACGCTTGCAGGAATAACTACCTTCTTTATCGCATAGCATTGTGTTAAAACTTCTGAGCCTAATCTCTCTACGCCATCTGGAAATTCAACTGATTCTAGAACTCGATTGTCTGACAAAGCCTTAATACCTACATCCTTTAGTCCCTTGCCAAGGTATAGGTATTTTAGGTTTTCATTGCCACTGATTGCACCCTCATCTATCCACTGAACAGTATCTGGTAGTACAACTGCTTCACAGTTATCTAGCTTTGATAGTGCAAACTTATCAATCGCGATAACTGGCTTTCCTTCAATCTTATCTGGTACTCTAATTACATTGTCTTTAGAAGTGCATTTTTCGATAATGCAACCTTCTCCTTTTGAACTGTTGGTTATCTTATACTTGAAGCTCTTTGCCTTTGTCTCTGGGAAAGACATGAAGTTATCAGCGGTCACTTCGCTTTTGGTTCCTTCGTCCTCTTTCTCTACTTCTTTGTTTGGCTTAACATTTGTGGTTTCATCTGCCTTCTTATCCTGCTTACATCCTACTACTGTAAACACCATTAGCAGTGATAGCATACACAAAACTATTTTCTTCATTTGATTTTCTCCTTAAATTATCAACTCTAATCCTACGAATTAGCTATAGTTTACCACAAGCTTACATCAAAAGTAACCACTATTATAATATTAATTTATATAGGTCATAAAAAAAAATAACCTATTTACCTACCAGTTTTAGTTTTAAAATGCTATTTATTTGAGTATAATAATTAAACTATAAGTATTCAATTATCTTATTCTGCAATGTTCTGTTGCAGTATTATCTACAGGAGGGGATTATGAAGAAAAAATTCTTGGCTTGTCTAACGACATGCAGTCTTTTACTAGCTATGTTTGCTTCAAGTATAACAGTTCAAGCTACATCGCAGACAATCAAACCAATCTATCAAAACGAGCTAAATCAGTCTGGTCAAACATCACAGACTAGTGGCGGCATCAACATAGATGGGTATATAAGTGCGAACCTAAATGGCGTTACAAGCAATTCTAGCAAGGCAACAGACCAGCCTTATGGAACCATCCCTGCTTCCACTTACATATATAGTACTGTAGCTAATGCAGGAGATCTAATAGATGTTAATTCGACAGATATCGTGCTTCATGCTAATATTACAAACACAAATTCTGCTACTAGTGCAGCAAATGTTTCACTTAGATTAGATAACAATGGAAGAGTTCCTACAGCAACTAACTATCCAGATGAATGGTCAGTCGATGCTGCAAGAGTTCAGGGTAATGATGTATTTGATGCATCTACAAGATCTGATTTAAACATAGAGTATCAGCTAAATAATGCTACGGTTGGTTCAACAACTGTTACTCGTGCAAACGTTCTAGCTAGCGGACTTCCAGCTGGTTATAGCTGGAATGACCTCGTTCGTATAAATGTTTCAGGAAATCTTCAGCCAAACGAAGTGGTTAAATATAATGTTCCTCTAAAAGTTACACCAAAACAGGGAGCTAAGGATACTTATTCTTTCCAATTTGGAAACACATCTGGTGGAGTTTACAAAACTGCTACAATCATTCTCAAAGGAATTACCAGAAACGAATTAGTTTCTTCGGTTCTCGATACTAAGATTTTGGCTACTTATAGAAATAGTGACGGCTCATACACAGTTGCCGAAAACAAGGTTCAGGCCCTAATGCCTAATGCAACATCAAGCAATACGAAGTTCAACAACTTCTTGATGCAGGTATTGAGCACTTATGAAAATTCTCCTGCCGATGGAGTATTGACTAGCAACTCGGCTTACTCAATTTCTACACTTGATATCTTTAATGCAATTCACAACAACGGATATACTACCTTAGTAAGAGCTGATAACACACTTTTACCAATATATGCTTACTATACTAACGGTGTTTTGAGGCTAACAGACGAAAGCGGAAATGCTGTAAGCGTTTCAGACTACAACATGAATTTCTACGCACAGATTATCAAAGTTCTAGAAGCACCTGAAGAGGTAAGCCTAAATGTTGGGGATAATTTTGACGCTGAACAGAATCTGATTTCTGCAGTAAACCCAATAGACAATAGCCCAATTGCTTATACTGATTTGACTGTCACATCAGATGTAAATACTGCTGTTGCTGGTACTTACCATGTTACCTACACTTATACACTAGCAGATGGAAAAACAATATCTGTAACGACTAAGGTTAAGGTTACTTCACCAAATACTATAGTAAATCCAGCAAATCCTGCTGGCCCAACAAATCCGTCAGCACCAGCCAAAACAGCTGCAAAGGCTCACTTATCACCTAATACATATGACGGAACCTCAGCAGCAAGCCTAGTTCTTTTCTTTACATCATTTGCAACACTAGGACTTGCTATATATAGATACAAAAGATTTAACTAATTGCATTTAGCTAGGCTTCCTTTTAAAATTTAGAATAAGACAAAAGACTGTGAGATTTGATTTATCTCGCAGTCTTTTTGGTTTTGGTTTATATTCTACAGCTAAATTCCTTATCAATTTTGTCGACTGTCATCTTTGTGCGTACATTAGGATTTTCGTTAAACCTTTTGGTGAGCTCTTCTTTGGCAGTTATTTTAAATTCGTCACTTGTCTTTTGTCTATAATAATCGAAACAGTCAAAGGTTCCACTGCAACAATCTCCCCAATCGGATAAATATCCGATAATTTCAAAAAAAGAATCGTTGTACTTTTCGAATTTTTTTGTTCCCGTACTCTTTAAATACCCGGAAACGCAGTACACAAAGGAATAATAGTAGGCTGGATCACGAAATGAATTGTATTCCTTACTATGAAAGCTTGGGTCGATAATCCTCGCCTTTCGCACATCGTCAATGCTTGGTTTTCTTGACATTTTAATATCTGTCTGTATATAAGAATAGAATGTTTCCT
>ERZ773007.160-NODE-160-length-33781-cov-3.757635_pt1 | contig 33781 bp, 49 predicted proteins | sample MGYA00580665_ERZ773007 | MGnify/ENA primary metagenome ERZ773007 (study PRJEB29015, sample SAMEA2738122) | human oral metagenome | biome: human oral; feature: human-associated habitat; material: saliva | place: China | collected 2167 ... | reverse complement strand
TCGGAATGAAAGGTCTGTCAATTGATTTCTCTTTTTCCAGCAGATCCTCTAATTTTTTCCAAAAACCATCATGTACTTCTTTAAATTTTTCTATTCCAGCTTTCCCTTTGCTCAATATTTCTGTTTTATAAATTAATGTCTTTCCTAATTCTAAAATTTTACCTGTTATATAAATTTTTGCTACTAATCTGTCCATAATTATCTTCTCCTTTATTATTTTATATTATTTTTTTTCTAAACCCCTGACAGGCTTAAATTTGCATTTAATTCTACCAGATGACCTTTTAAATTTAAAGCTCTTATATTCAAAATATACAAGCCATTTTTTCTATAGACTCATTTTTTTGGTTTTTTGAGTCTATAAAATTTTTTAGACTCAATTTTTTAAAATTTTGAGTCTTAAGCAAAAGTCCTAAAATAATTTTTAACAGCTGCAACATAGTATTTTGCCAGTTCCTTTTTTGTTGCTTCCAACACTTTCATATCTTCTGAATTTGTTATGAATCCGCTTTCAACTATGACACAAGGCGTTGAAGTTTTTCTCAAAAGAGTTGCCCCTCTGTCTGCATAATCACGAGGCAAGATTTTTCTATCTTTCAAATGTGTCGCTTCAATGTTAGCTTCTTGTAAAAATTCTGCAAGTTCCTTACTTTTCTTTGAACTATGCCAAAACAGCATTTCAACTCCGTTAGCCATTTTTTCAGCTGCATTAAGATGAAATGATAAGGTTACATCACCTTTGTTTGCTAAATCGTTAATCTTGTCTGGCAATTTAGAATAATAATCTTGATATACTACAACATAATCTACACCTTGCTCTTTGCACTCAGGAACAATATAATTATTCACAAAATCTTTATTCCAAGCGTGTTCCTCAAAACCATTTCCACACGCTCCTGGATCTCTTTTCACTCCACCATGTCCTACATTCAATATTACTTTCATTTATATCATCTCCTTTAAATATTTTTCTTTTCTATCAACACGATTCAACCATCCAGTCAAAAAATCTTGTTGTGTTTTATCCTTACTTACTAAATATTTATAAAAATTTCTTTGCATTTCATGATATTCTTTCAAAAAAGTTTCAGGATTTATTTTATTAATAGCTTCAACTGTCTTGGGTCCAATTATTCCATCTACAGTTAAATTTGAACCAAATTTATTTGCTACAATCTGAGCTTTCTTCTTTCCTGTTTTTCCACTATTTACAATCCAGTCAAAAATTGAAAGAGCTATTTTATCACTTACTATTTTGTCAAGATGATTCCCCTTGTAGTATATTTTTTCATAAATCTTTTCAGCATCTGATTTTTTAAATTTCCTCATATCTCCTATATACCCTAGATATGTTTTAGCGTCTTCGTGTGTTATTCCAAAATTTGTTGCTCCGCCTTTATCGTTTTTATCATTAGTATAACTGCCTTCAACTTTAAAGATATAATCTAAAAATTTGTTAAATCTGTCGTTCATCTATGCCACTTCCTTTTCTTTAATTAATTCCATATCTTTTAAATATTTGTATAATTTGACTGGACTGAACTGATAGCCAACCCTGTCCTTTAACGATTTCAATTTATAAGTCAACGTAAATTGTAAAGCATAATCTATTGCATTTAAACAAAACTCACTGCAAAAATATCTATCGTCATCTTGTACCTTATTAGCATAAAAAAACTGTCCTAAAATTCCTAGATAGTCGTATCCTTTGCCTTGTGCTGTTTTAAAAAACTCAATAATATCTTTCACATCAATATTACTATCTAACTCATAAATATCCATATTCTTTTGAAACTCAAATTTTCTTGTTCTAACTCCTCCAGGATTTGATAAAAATACTTGATCATTGTAAATAAATTCGGCATGCGAATATTTTCCAAACGTCCACAGTGCTATTAAATGCCCTATCAGTCTCTTGGGCTTGTGGAAACTGATATATAGCTTGTCTTTTTTGAGCATAAAAACACCTCCTTACATATTTTTATACGCTTTTTCATATCTATCCTTAGCATCATACTCTTTTAACTCTTTATCGGTTAAATTTTCTAAGCTGTGAGATAGTAATGTTTCAGTAGCCATGGCTTTAGTTGTTTGTGACTGCATTATGTTTGCCATTTTCATCATATCCTGTATAGTTAAATTTACGTATTTTTCACTGTTTTCTTTTGTATAAAATTTCCAGTTTTCAAATTCTGTCTTTTTCATTGCTTGGCACATTACGACAATTCTTGTTAAATTTGATTGATCTATACTCCTGTTATTTTGCAAATATGCCACACCATCAACTTCAAATTCAAATGGTGCAATATCACACTCCACTCTTAAATCGTATAATTCTTTTTTTATTTCTTCTATTTTTTTGTCTCGATTAAATACAATTTTACCATTTTTAATAGTTTCATAATTCTGTAATTCTACAACTTTTCCATCCACAAAATACAAATTTGGATTGACTTTTACTTCCTGATATTCTATTTCTTCCACTACATCTCCAACCATTGTTGGTGCTATCATAGCGGCATCTATATTTGTGCTTAAAACCAAATAAGTTTCCTTGTTGTACATTACTTTTAAAGTGTCGGTCTTGAATTTTTTTAATTCTTCATACCAATCTTTATTATCTTTATCAAATATGGCAATGTATTTCATACCATCTTTAAATTGTTTCGCTTCAGTTCTATCTACTATAAATTTCATTTTTACCTCCTTCTATGCAAATCCTATGTTTAACCATTGTCCGTTTCTAAAAAATTGCAACGCCCTCAATTGTGCGTAATCACCTGTTCCCAGAATAGAATTAGCATCATGGTTTCTTATACCTGTTACCACATAACCGCCTCTTTCAGTAGATGTATTTGCACCCCACAGAGGTAACTCCATAAAACCTGCAAGTCTGATGTCTCTTATATAATTCTGCCACTTATCATTATTATCTTGGTTACGTAAATCATACAAATGCTGTGTCCTGTTCCAAGCGTCATCAGCTCTTCCTCGTGCTGCGTTTACATTTCCATCTATCACGTTCATACGATTATCTCTTGCAGCCATATCGTGATTATCCATGATTTCGCACCAGTTTCCTCCGTTACGATTTGGAACTTTATAATAAGCTCTCCCGCCATTAGTATGATATGTACCAGCATAACTCCCATCAGAAAAATACATATCTAGAACACTTGGTGTCCAAGTGTTAAATAAATTCGCTCTTAATACAAAGTCACTATTATTATTATTCCTATATCCTTTTGAAAAAGGAATATACGGTGTTAAATCAGGCTTAGGTGACACTTGTTTAATCGTTTGAAAATTGACGAGTCCATATTCATTTTCGGTTGCAGGCTTTAAAAATTTGCTTAAGATTTTTACCAATCCTCTAACACTCAAAATCTTTGTATGATCTAACGTTTTAATTAACTTGCTCCACACGGTTTCTCCTGTTGGTCTTTCATTTACTACTTCCTGTGTATCTCCGTTCCCTGCCTTGACTACTTCTTTAACTTTTTCTGCTGTACTTTCAGATTCTGTTTCAGAATAGATTTTGGCTATTCCATTTTTTTGTTCTGTTGAAAAATCAATATTTTTTACATAATTTGTTTCAACAAAGCTTTTAAATTCATTAATTGTTTGAATTGTTGCTATTGCATTGTTATTTACTGTTAAACTCACATTAACTTTATCAGATAACACAAAAAATAAATCTATTGTAATAGATGTTACTATCTGTCCCTGCTGTTTTTCAATTGTATCTGGATTATCAGCAATCAATAAAGCAAATAGTATTTCATTATCACTATCATCTTTTGCATATATACCTATTGCGTTTATTTTGTAAGTATTCAATATATTTTCATTTGTAAATATTGCTCTCAACATAACTTTTTCATTTTTTCTTGTAATTTCACTAATTTTAACATTTTGTACGGGATCTACCCTCAAGACTTTCGACGTATCCACGAAATCATTGTAAATAAATTCTGTACTTTCAAATCTAGTAAAATTTATTTTTGTTTCGTTTGATAAAGATTTTGAAATTAAACTTCTACCTTTATCTGTAATAGTCGTTCTCTTAAATGTTGCCATTTTACCCCCTAACTTCTATTTTATAATAATTATTTATAACTATTCCTATTCCAATGTAATAATCATGAATATTCTCTCTAATATATTCCAATATATCTATGTGACTTCGTACATTTTTAGTGTTATTAATTGTATTAATTAGTTTGTTAAACATTTCTATATTCTGCGTATTCACAGTTGTCCTTATTTTAAATTTTCCAGGTACTCCATCATATTTAAACCATTCTATTATTTCTGTACCTCCAACTAATTTGTTGGTTATATTTTCAACTGCTCCTTTAGTTCCTTTTTTCATATGAGTTATTAAACTTTCAAGAATTAATTTTCTTTTTATTTCTAAAGAAATTTCGTCAAATGATGCTTCTACATGATATTCCCATAGTAATAAATCTAATTCATACTCACTTAAATAATTAATTCTACCGATTAAATCTAATCGTTGTTTTGCTATTTCGTGTCGCATTTTTAAAACATAATCAATTGATTCATATATCCATCTTGTTGTTTTATCTAATAAAGTTGATTCTGCGGCTATATCGGTAAGTTTTAAATCGTTTATATTAATCATTTTCAACCCCCTGATAATTTACAGTCATATTTTTACACACGGCAACTTGATTATATTCTATCTTTTTAAAAAAAGGACTGATAATTTCTACCCTCTTTACCCCTGCTAACTTTAATCTTTTTATCAATTCATCAGTGTTTATATCTCTTCCCAGTTTTTCTTTTTGCCAGTTAATAAAGCTATTAATTTCATTTGAAACATTTGATTTTATTGTATTTACAAGCATTTCATTTTCAGAATTAATATAATATGATAAATTAATATCGTAATTTATAATTTCAGGCTCTTTAATGGTTACTTTATCCGTTAAAGGTCTTACATGATCACTATTTACAACATTGTAAATTCTATCTTTTAATTCTGACGTAGGAAGCCCTATATCTGTCCACACATAAATATCTACTTCACACGGATTCTGACTTCTAACTTTAACATCTAAAATCGATTGACTTGCACTTTTTGTCCAAAATTCATATGCACCACTAGAACCTGCCACACTAAAACTTTCAGGTAAAATACGAATTCTTTCTCTATAAATGTTGTCATCTTCAATATTGGAACCTCCGTTACTTACAGTAATATTCTCAACCGATTTATAATGCGGAAATAAATCAACCATTTCTTTTATTTGTCCGACTGGGATATCATTTCCAACTTTCCCTACCGTATTACAAGTAGCTATACCATCCACAAATAAATTTCCTTTAGTGATTTTAAGTTCTTCATTTGTACTAAAATACAATTCGTTATATCTAATCCTTGAATTTTTTGGAATTGTAATGTCAGTCGACTGAATTGCACTAATTGAAAATCTAAACGTTGATTTTGCTGATTGCTCTGAGAGTCTTTTTCCACGACTTCCGTAAATTTCTCCCCGTAAATCTAACCGCTCATTTCTTGCAAATCTTAAATAATTCTGTTTCATTTCATCGTTGTATTTTTCTTCTCTCAATCCAATCATATAAGCAACCGTTTCAAAAATCAATGTCTCTGGGCTTGCTTCTGTCAGCTTTCTTCCACTTAATTCTTGAAATTTATCAATCATATCTCTTTTAAGTTCCCATGAATCCCCATCTATAATTTCATAATTTTCATCTATCTGTTCACTCAATGTTTACCACCTCAATTCCTAATTCAATGTCAAAATCATTATTATATATATCGTTCATGATAATTCTAGTTTGTTTCAATGATGCTCTAGGTTCGTACTTTCTAAATGCTTTAAGCAAATGTGAAGTTAATTTATTTTCTACGATATTAATATTTTTATCTATTAAATCGCTGTCAAAACTGAAATCACGATTGAGCGGCTGCTCTTCCTTACACACTCTTAAAATCATTCCAACATTTGTTTTTACTTCCTCCAATGTATTTTGAGGATTGTAATTAATTTCTTGGTTGGATGAAATATATATCATTATTTACCTCCAGTCTGATTTCTCAAAAAGTTCAGCAAAATTTCTCTATCAGTTTTAGAAAAATTTTTAGCGTAGTCTATCATTTCATTAGCTTTATCTGCCGTAATCATTCCTGCTCTTACTAAATCCATTAGCTCATCAATTTTTGAATCTTTTTTAATTTTTTCAAGCTGATCCAATATTTCTTTTTTCTTATTTTCAGCAATTTCAATAGCCTTATCCACTTTCCCTGCTATATCATTAACCTTGTTCCCAACTTTTTCTGCAAATTCCTGTAATTTTGATTTCTGTTCAGCTTCTACATTTGCAACTTCCACTTCTGTGAGTTTTTCTTGCTCCTTTTTTTGAATTTTTAACTGCTCTATTATTTGATTGTATTTTTGTGGATTATCTATATACTCTTTTAATGTCAATTCCAAATTTATAAAATCAAAGTTAGAAGTTTCTTTATTAAAATGAGAACTTTTTTCGCTCATATCTATTATCAAAAACGGAAAAGCTCCAAATGTCTGCCCACCTAATGTTAAATAGTCATACTCCCCAAACTCCCACATAGTTTTTATTTTATCAAGCTGTTCTGATAGAGTTGTGTCAGGTATTAACGAAGCAACTAAAGAAATACCAAAACTCAATTCTGTTAATTCCCTTCCCTGATGCCTTATCATACCTGGTCCAAATATTGCTGTATGTTCGGATATTTTAGATTTGTATGCTCTATTTATTTCGTTGTTAATTGAAAATACTTTTTTATCAGATATTTCAAACACAACATCTCCAAAACTTCCTACCATTATTCAGGACCTCCTGTCTTATCTCCGCCGACAGTAACACCATTATGCTTATGGGTATTGAGATTAATATCTCCACCTGTGATAGTAGTTCCGCTAACAGTCAAATTCCCATTAACAGTAGTATTTGCATTAATTACAACTTCCGATACAGGATTAAGTGTTAAAGTTCCATTTGAATAGCTGTAAAACCCTCCATCTGAAAAAGTTCTTTTTACTTCACCCTCCTTGATTTCACTAGCTCTCATTGGACAGCCAAGGATATAACCAACTTCAGGCATATCTGGAAGTGATAAAACCAATACACTTTGACCTACAGCTAGATTATAAGAATCGCTATGACTGTCGGAAAAAGGAACTAATATATTAAGCCAGTCACTTACTTTGTTATCTCTATCAAGGAAAATAACTCTCGCTTTTCCATTTTTTACATCAATACTGTTTATTTCTCCTTGTTTTATTAAATCCATCTATTTTCACCACCTTTCAAAAATTTTGTAACAAAAAAATCACAATCAAATTAATGACTGTGATAATAGTTTTTATCTTGACTTTTTTTCAAAATATGCTATAATATAATCAAATAAAATTCGATTATGTTCAAGCCCTCGTTGTTGGGCTTATTTTTTTTTGCTTTTTTTCCATTTTATAAATTTTATAGTCCAGAAAGTGCAGAATAAAATTATTATCGTTACTGATAATACCAGTTGTATTTTTTCATACATAATAGCTACCTCTTTCTATTTTTTTTATTAAAGTGTAGAGAAAAGGCTAGAGGGTTTGGCAACCATAGCCTCGTTGTTGGTTATTTCTTCTTGCCGTTTCTGTCTTTATACTCTTTGTATATCATATATACAAATTGTAAAATTGTACAGATACTGGCAAGTAGATGAATTTTTTCGATTATGTTCATTACCTTATATCCTCCTTTCCGTTCTCTACGGAACTATTATATTGCACCTTTTGAAATTTGTCAACATCTTATCACAGTTATTATATTTAGTTGTCATTGTCCTATATCAATCTATTTCTTTTTACTAGATTTTTTAGTGCTCTTACTATTTTTCCTATCTCTCACTTTTTTACCTGTTTTCTTTGTACTTTTCTTGCTTTTTGACTTTTTAGAACCTTTCTTTTTAGCTTTTTCAGCTTCCTTTTTCTTCTGCTCTTCTTTAGTCTGCTGTTTAGCTTTTTCGGTAGCCTTTTCTCTAGCACCTATTTTCATCATTTCCATTTCACAAGTGTAATCCCCATTTACAGTGTGAGTAACTTTATCAATGATATATTTTCCTTCAAACTCACCCCAACTTTCATCGAGTTCAATAATTCCACCTGCAATATAATCAGTCGAACCGTCTACAGTTAATGTTACTTGACACTCCTGTTTTAAGTTGTCTTTTAAAGTCTTTTTAGCTACTCTTTTGGCAGTACTCTTACCTTTAGTCGTTATCTTTTTTGTCTTTTCTTTTTTGGTTGTTTTAGGTTTAGATTCTGCCTTTTGTTTCAATTTCTCTTTACTGCTTTTAATAGTAGTTTTACTGTTTTTTTTGTTTGTTGCCATTCACATCACTTCTTTTTTGCTATTTAATTTTTATGAATCAGTTTCTACATTATTTCGTTTTTCTAATTCTTCTTTTGTAATTATTTCCCTAATTATCTTTTTCTTATCCGCATCATAATAACTAACTTCAACTTTGTCAAAAATTTCCTTATTTTTCTTTTTCAATGAAAAACTTCTTATCCTGTAATCGTGTATATTCCACTTTTCTATTGTTTCATTTTCTTCCATCTTTTCGTCATCAAAAATAATTATTTTATCGTCAGATAATTTCATATTAAGTCCTGTTTCCTTCACAACACGATTGATAAATTCCAAGTCTGTTTCTTTGTCTTGATCCAATCTTTTATAAAATTCATCTTCACAGTGTATTTCAGCACTCATTTCATGTTTACTTGCTATTTGAGTGACTAATTCTTCAAGTGTTACATTTTCCCAAGCTCTGCTATTTTTCTGATCTCTTATATTTTGATTCAAAGGCAAGGCAATACATTTTAATGTTACTCTATCATTGTCAAAAGTTGGTTCATCTACATAAAATGTCCCCAATTCCAAAAATTTTCCATCAGATTCGCCCAAATCTTCAAATATTCCAACCACAAGCTGTGCATTTTCATCAGGATACCATTCTTTTAACCATCTATAATCCAAATTCTCCAATTCTATTTCTAAATCGTCAATAGCATTTTTTGAGTTGTCAGTATAAGTGACAGAAGAAAAGGAATGTGCTATTTCTTCTGAAATATCCTTTTTGTTGAAGAACACTAAGACCTTTATATTTCTTGCATATCCCATACTTTATCACCTCTTTTATCTTTTTCATCTTTTCCACGGTGGCAACTTATCTATATCCTCATTAGCTCCAGTATCTACAAAATCTGGAATAATAATAGGTATGTTAGAATCGAATATAGCAATATCTATAAGATTTAGATTAGCCCTTATTAAATCGTGAAAATAACCTTCTGTGCCGTATACTTTGTACGAAATCAAATCCCAAGTGTCACCATTTTTAGTTCTGTATACTCTCGTTTTTGCCATTATCCAAATGCCACCCTTCTTTTACGGTTTTCTCTGTCTCTTAAAACTCTTTCGACGGCTTGTGCTATTGCATTAGGATTAGAACCATTACCAACCGTTATCGCTATATTAATTGTATCTCCACCAAAACTATTTCCTCCATTATTTTTAGATTTACTAACTCTTTCTTTAACCTTTCCTATTCTATCGCTAAGAGTATTTCTCGTTTGGGAATTATTCAAAATTTGAGTTCCTTTTGGTAAATTTAACATCATTTCATGTTCAGCCAGGAATGCGGGTTGTCCTGGAACCTTGATAAGTTCCGCTCCACGCTCTGCTACAGTAGTATACCCACCTTCAAAATAGTTAGTCCCTGTCCAATGTTTTCCAAAACCTAAAACTCCTCCTATATTTGAAGTTAAGTTTTTTAAATTGTTCCACTGGTCTTTAAACCAATTAAATAATCCGCTCAATATAGTTTTAGCACCACCTACAAATGAACTTATACCACCTTTAACTGCATTCCACACTCCACTTACAATTCCAGGAATTTCATTCCATTTTCCAGTAAAAAAAGCAACAAATAATTGAAAAATTCCTTTCCATATTCCTACTGCAACTCTAAATGCTCCAGAAACCATTTGCATTACACCTCTAACTACTGCGATAATAAGTTTAAAAGTATTTCCTAGCGACTTCACGGCTGCTATTGCTACTCTAATTGCAATAATCAATACCACTTTAATAACAGTTCCTATTGCTGAAATAACTGGTTTTAAACTATTCCATACCGCTCTCATTGCAGGTGCTGAAGAAACCATTAAACTCTTTACCCGTTGTATTGCCTGACCTAAGGTTTGCTTTAAAACTCTGCCCAATTCTTTTACATGCGGTGCAATTTGCTTCATTGCATTATTCATACCGTTTCTAAACCAAGTTGACTTTTTATATAAAATTACAAAAATGGCAACTAATCCAACTAATGCACCAACTATCACTCCTACAGGATTTGCTAAAAATGCTCCTTTCAAAGCTATTCCAACCATTTTTATTACACTTATTAATTTTTTAAAAGTAGCTAAAGGATGAGCAAACATTGAAAAAATTTTTAACGAACCTGAAAATCCTTTACCCAGTCCATTAACCGCTAATTTTATAGCATTAAACGGATTTAATGATTTTAATGCGATTTTACCTAACCCACCAAAAGATTTTACAGCAATAGAACCTACTCCTTTAAATACACTTCCTAATTTTGCAACTGTCGGAAATGCTTTAGCTATTCCTGCTGTAAATCCTAATCCCTTAACAGCTGATAGCTTCTGAAAAATTGAAACGGTTGAACTTAAAGTTCTGGCAAGAGGTGCTCCAACTTTAATAGCTCCACCTACTCCTAAATTAAACAATGCAAAAGCTCCAACTGCTTTCATAATACCTGCTGCAAGTTGTGGATTTTTTTGCACGAAATCTGCAATACTTTTTACAACTGGCTTTAAACTATTTGTTAAACTCAATAATGATGGTGCCAGAGCAGATCCTAAGTCAATCCCTATATTAACTAAATTGTTTTTTAGCGTATCTAATGCTGTTTTTAAAGTCTTTAATCTATCGGCATACTCCTTATCCACACTTCCTGCTGTTTTTGCTTTATTATGAACATTTTCAAAAGCTCCTCCTAAATCATCTAAATGATTCATCAACTCTGTTACCGACTGTATGCTCTCTTTACCAAATAAATTTTTCAAAGTTGCAGCTCTTAAATGTTCAGGAAGCTGTTTTACTTTTGACAATACATTAATTATTGTTTTATCTGCATTAACTTGCATATCTTTTGCGACTTGTTCAGCACTTAATCCCAAACTTTCAAATGCTTTTTTTTGTGCTTTTGTTGCACTTGTTCCAGCAACTAATCCCAAAGAAAAATTCTTTAACCCTGTTGCTGCCACTTCTGAGTTCACTCCGCTTGCAATCAAGGTTGCTCCCATCGCCATAACACTTTCTTTAGAAATACCAGCAATTCCACCAAGTCCTGCTACCCTTTGTGATATATCAACTAACTCAGGGGCTGTTACTGCCACACTATTTGCCAAATAATTTATAACATCTGCATATTCCATAACTTCTTTTTGTCCTATGCCAAACTGAGCTCTTGTTTTAGCCAAGAAATTTCCTGCCGCTTGTGTGTCCATATCAAAGGCAACTTTTATTTTTGAAGCATCTTTTGTATATTGCGCTAATTCTCGTGTATTTATCCCAGCTTGTGCTCCTGCTCCTGCTATTTCAAACAATTCTTTTTGAGATAATGGGGAATTGTCGCTCAAATTCCTCATTGCCTGATAAAATTCTTTTTCTAATTGTTTAGAGCCAAATTCAGCAACTTTTCTCAAATCTGCCTGTGCTTCTTCCAATTCTATTTTTAATTTCAAAGGGAGAACCGTCGCAGCTCCAGCAGCTAAACCTCTAACAGTTGCTCTATCTCCAAAACCTTCAACTTTATCTATAGCTTCAAGTCTATTTTGGTGTTGATTTTGAATACTTTTTAACTGTTTATTTACTTCTAATTCTTTGTTCACTTTATGCAGAGTATCTCTGTAATCTTTTAAGCTATGCCCTTCGCTTTCTATAGCCTGTTTTGCATTTGAAAAAGCGTTTGTTAATTTTGATTTTTCATTAGCCAATTTATTTACATGCTTTTCAGCATCTTTGACAGTTTTAGCAAATTCTGCGTTTCCTTGACCTGTACTATTATATTCTTGTTTCAACTTTTTAAGAGCTTCAGATGAAGTTTTATACTCAGCATTAACTTTAGTTAGTTTTTCTCTAACTTTATCAAAATTTTCTAATTTTTTAGATGTTTTTGACAAATTTTCTGTATTATCTTTCAAAGTCTTAAAACTTTTCGATAATTCTGAAAGCCCTTTAACAGCTCCAGCTACTGAAGCTGCTGCGACTATATTAAGTGTTAAATCTTTTGCCATTTTACCTCCTTTCATCCATTGTATTTTTGATGTTTTCGTTGTATAATTTAATATATAAATATAAAAAGAGGTGTTTGTTATGAAAAAACTATACGATAAATACAAAATTTATATTATAAACTTTTTTAAATATTTAACAAAAGATGAAGTTAAACCATACGAAGATAAAATAAAAAATTATTTTAAGAATATTACTGAAAAATCAGCAAAAAAGAATTTTTCTAAAAAAGAAACTAATACAGGACTAAAAATTTTTATAGCTCTTGCTTCATTCCTTATAGCTCTTATATCTTTTCCATTAATTTTTATTTTTGGACCTTTTTGGGTTGCTATCTACCTTTCGCTAAGTACTTCTATTATGTATGCTTTCTTTTCAAAGGATTTAGAGGACTGATGAGTCCTCTTTTTTTATTCACTTTCAGAACTTCTCTTTTCTGAATCTTCTAACAACTTTTCAGCTCTCAAATTCCAATATTCTAATTCATACAATCTGCAATTAATTAAAGTTTCATAACTTACATTTATACTCGTTTTATTTTCATCTGAATAATTTAAAACTTCTACTAAAGTTGTAATACAATCTTGTAAATTTAGTATCTCTTCTACTCTATTGACCCTAAGGTTTCTACTACTTCTGCTTCCTCTATTTCTTCCAAGTCCGTACTTTGTAAAAAACCCCTAACAGCATTTACAATTTTCACGCAATCTCTAGCATTTAATTTCAAGAAATCTCCATATTTAATTCCGCTTGATTCTGAAGCAACTGTTAGATACCATCCATATTCCAACTCTTTTATCATTGAATTTTTATTTCTTGTATAGTATTCTCTTTCGGCTTCAATTAATGTTAAACCTGACATTCCTTCCAAATCTAAATTAATTTCTTTATACTTTTTACTCCCTAAACTGTATTCTTTTGATAATTTTACAATCATTTTATCCTCCTATTTTATATTAATCCCAGCAATCTTCTAATTTTGCTGTTAGTTTGCCCATTTACATTACTTATTCTATTAAACACATCAATATTAGCTATTTCTTTTCCGTCTATTTCCATTTTGTAATAACTTACTGTTAAATCAAAAGAAGCTTCAAGTTTAGATCCTGGTTTTAATTTTGGACCATCGAATTTCTTAATCATTCCCTTAAAAGTAGCGTCTATTCCTACAAAAGTAGGAGCATGTGTGAGTTTGTTCATTTTTTGAATAACTCCTTTACACTCAATTAAAAGTTCATTGTTGTTATTAAAATTTAAAAGCGTTTCATCCACACAGTCCATTTTTATTTTCGCTTCAAGTTTTTTATAATGCCCAGTAAGTGCCGCTTCGTATTCTGATACCATCCCAATTTGTTCAATATTAACAGACGAAGTTTCAAGGTTAGGCAATTCTACCTCTCCAACTCCTGCAAGTTTACTCGATCCGTTTATATATATTTCAACATCATTTAATGCCGTTGGTATTTGGTGTTTTCCCATTATTTTACCTCCTTAAATTATTGTTTTAATGCTTGAGCAAATGTCTCCAATGCTTTTACATCATATTTCTTCTTAAATGTCATAGATTTCATTGCTGGTATTACTCCAAGATTGATTGTCCATGTTATATCCCCATTTGTTACATTTTCTAAAGTATTATCTTCTTCAGACAAAACAGCTTCAGCTGATAAAAAGTGATTAGCTGACACCAAACCTTTAAGCCGAATATTTACAGATTTTGTAACCGTTTCAGCTAATTTTAAAGAGAATTTTTGGTCAACTGAATTAAAATATGTAATAACCAGTTCATTACCCACATATTTAAACATTCGACGCGTGTATGAAAACTTATCTTTCGGATCTGTTGCTAACGGATTTTTAGCCGTTTCAGACCCCCAACATCTCCAGCCTTTGAAGTTAATCGCAGTAATTGCTCCATTTTTATTCAAAAAATTAGCCTGCTGTTCTTTATCTAATCTAATTTCTTCAAATACTCCATCTGCATTTTTATAAGCTAATGCATCCATTTTATACGAATAATTAGAAGGAGTTTGAGACGGTATTCCGTCAAATTCAGAATCAGTTTTCAAAGAAAGTGCCGCATAATGTAATGACGGAAAATAAACATTGTCAGCAAGTTTAATATTTCCATAAAGCACGATTTGATCCTTTGATGTTATATTTTTTTCATCTTTCCAACTTGGGATTTCATCATATCTTTTATTGCTAGGTGCATTTATCAAAGCTATTGCTTCAAACATTCCTGTATTTATATTTCCTGCTTTTGTTTCCATAACCGCCGCAACTTCACTTTCGTGAGAAAAATCTGGAATATCTATAAAAGCAGGTAATTCTGAGAATTTTGAATATACTTCATCTACAAGTTCCAAGCCTGTTCTTCTCATTGTATTTGTATCATATCCACCTATTGCCTCATTCTTCTTAACTTTTGATAAATCTATCTCATTAAATTCAATATCTATTTTGTTTCCTGATGACGGCGTTGCATAAATTTCTAATCCTTCAGCAGTCCAAATTGTTATAGCATCCGATATTGGCAAACTTGTCGCATTATCTTTTACTACTAAAGTATCTGTGATTATCTTATGATTATTAATTACTGTTTTTCCTGATTTAAGTTCTATAGCCATCATAGTTTTCTTATTATCTGTTTTATGTTTTTCAACATCTAGGATATTCACAATATATAAAGGTGCTACAGCATAAAGTTCAAAAAATATTTTGATAGCTTGTGAAATTGAAAAATCTAAATCATAAGTGTCACCAAAATATTGAATAGCCTCTTTATAAGTTCCGACTCTTACAACTTCGTTTGTTTTTCTATTTTCTTTCTTCAATTTATGAATTGGTGCCATTCCAACAATAAAATGACCGTAATCAAGTGTAACAGGCAAGATTAAATCACTCGCAGTTTCAGATTGGTATGTACCATGTTTATAAGCCATTTCTATCCTCCTCTTTTATTTGTTCTTTTAATTGATTTGTAATAACAGTAAAGATATTTTCATTTCTTTCTATTTTTCCAATTACTTCAATATCAATTAGTATTTTTTTTATCAAAGGAAATTTTTCCATTATTTCTTTTATCTTGTCGTTTTCAAAATAAACTACTCCTTTTGAAAAACTAAAATTTTTAAATTCTATATTATTACCTAAATATATGTATTGCTTTTTTTCCATATTTACCTCCTTATAATTTATTAGTATAAACTGAGGAAATTGCTTCTCCATAAACTGAAAACGATATTCTTGAGAAAAAATATGGTCTGTATTGGTCGGAATGAAATGAAACTTTAAATTCCTTGGTTTGATCTATTACAAACCCTGAACCTTGATTATCAATGTTTAATAATTTATCTTTTACTGGTTTAGTAGTTTCTTCCAATAATTTTTCCATTATTTCATTTGCTAAAGATAAATTTTCTAAATAATCATTTTCACCATTTTCTTTTGTGGCTACCCATATTTCAAACTCAACAGGAGAATCATAGTAATCTATTCCAGCTCTTTCTTGCTTAAATTCAACTATTCTTAATGTAACATAAGGAAAATTCTCTTTATAATTTCCATTTTCCCTGTCCTCAAAACTCTTTTGTGGTAAAAATCCCCTATATACTTTGATTCCTTTATTTGAAAGTTCTTTATCGAGAAATTCAAATATCTTTTCCTCTGTATGTTTTATCATCCCATTAACCTTTCAATTTCATGTTCAAGACGCATGTTTAATTTTTCTTCCATAAATCCTTGCAAATATTCCAATATGCTATCCTCACCTAACATTTGTGGAGCAGAAGGTCCCATTAATCTTTCTATTGGTAATCTTTTCGTGCTTTTTCTTTTAAAAGCTCCTAATCTACCATCAGAATAAGCAATAAAAGCATTTGGTATACTTCCACCTTCTCCTTTTTTTACTATTGAATTAACAATCTTCTTATATTTCCCCCTAGTTTTAGGTGTTAATTTAAAATGATCCAGCCCTATAACACTACCAGTTGAAACTATTCTTGCTGTTAAATTTCCACCAGATGACCGTGTGAATTTAATTGAATCGCTCAATTCTCCTTTTTTTATTGTATATTTCGATGTAGCTTGTCTCAACGCTTCCGTTTTTACCATTTCCATACTTCTATTAATGGCATTAGCAAGAGCGTTTGGCATTTTGCCTTTTAAGTTGTCAAAGTTCGATTCGATAAACCTTAATTGACTTTCATCTATTTTTATCTCGAACATCACATTTCCTCATTTCTAAACAAATCTATCTCAAACATATCCATATCTGATTTACTAGCTGCAACTTCATACTTTACACCATCTATTGTTATATTTTCGCCAGTATGCGGCTGAAGTTTCAGATACGGATAACCTATAAATAAAGTGAATCCGTTCTGAAAAACTCCTTCTTCCGTTGAAATAAGTCCATTTTTTTGTTTATTCTGAAATTTTTCTTCATCAATCACACATATAACTTTTCTTCCGTTCAATGTGTGCTCCGTTCCAAATTCGTTGCTATTCAGAAACACATTCGCTATATCCGATTTGATTACATCTTTAAATTCCATGAATATCACCTATTTTTTACTTTTATTATCAGTTTCTTCTGAAATTTCAATTTTCTTTTCAACTTTATTAGATTTGTTTTCTGTAATTTTCTCTATAATACCTCTTTCAATACAATCCTTAGCAACTGTATTTTCAATAATATCAACTTCCTGTCCAGCGTTATATGCTGTTCCAGCATACACCAAAGGACTCAATACCCTGTACTTCATGTCAACCTCCTATTTAACTTTCAATATTTTTATAGCTTCAATATCATAAACCACAGGAAGCGGTCTTGATTCGGTTCTAATTTCTACAGTGTTAGATTTTGAATCTTCATCAGTAAATACTGAACGTTCTGCTACAATAATTCCTTGTTTTACATCTGCTGCTGGTCCATAAATAATTGTATTGTTGCTTGGTGCTAACAACACTTTACCTTCAGGAACAATATTTTTTGTTGAATAAGTTTTTCCATCAGCATTTAACACAGAATGTTGTGACTGATAAGAATAAATAGGAAGTCCAAATGGTGCAAGAGTTCCAATATAGATTGCTCCACTTGCAATTTCTCTAGGATCAATTTCTCCCATGTGATAATTTCTTACATCTAATAATTTTTGAACTTTTTCATTTTCTACAAATAATTTTGCAGTTACTGGGTCCATTAAAATCATTTCAGGTCTTAAACCTGTGTTTTCTCCTATTTTTGTTATTGCCGCTTGTAAATCTCCAATTATATCGGCATTAGGTTGAGTCCATAAAACAGCTGGTGTAATTTCTTCAACTGTTCCAAATTTAATTTCCCCTTCTATTCCTTCACCTTTTACAACTACTTTCCCATCAAACAACGCTTCAGCACACATTTTTTCTTCTCTTCTTGTAATTTGTTCTTCAAATTCAGCAAAAGATTCTGCAAGTAAGTCTGCTTTTCTTTCCTCGGGACTTTTCCCACCATAAATTGTTTCCCCTGCCGTTTTATTAAAAAACAATTCAAAAGCCGAAAAAGTTCTTTTTGGTGCTACTTTTGGAGCTTGAAAAAATTTACTTTCATAAGTGTTCTTTACCATTTCTGTTCCTGGAATAAATTCAGATACAAAAGGTGCTACAAGTTGTCTTCCTTTTCTAAATTCTATTTCCATTTTTTGATTTTCTGATGTTTTCCTATTTTTAAAATAACTGTCCTTTATAAATGATTTTGGTCTAATCACATTCTGGTCATACAACCCAATAAATTCTATTACTGCTGGCATTATTCCTTACCTCCTAATCCTTTTATTACAATACCTTTATCTCTAGCTGCTTTTGTAAAATCTGCTTTTTGTGTACCTGCTTTCACATTTAATCCCTCAAAAATAAATTCTCCTGAAATAGCTACAGTTGTTTTAGTTTTTGCTGTTGTTCCATCAGCATTTTCCATAACTATTCCAAATAAATCAGTTCCATCTGAAAGTTCGGCAGTTACATTTACAGCATCACCTCTTTTTACACTTTTACCTTGCGGCACCTCAAATTCCATATATTTGTGTCCTGTTCCACTTAAAAATTGTTCACTGGCATATTCATTGCCTTTTGTTACAAAATCCATTTATTTTCCCTCCTCTGTTTTTTTATTCATTCTAGAAAAAATATTCATAATGTCAATTCCCATAAACTGTTTTTCTTCTTTTTTTCCAGATGTTGTTCCATCATTTGCAGCTGGTGGTGTAAAATTATCTTGGCTTTCATTTTTAATATTTTGTAACTTTTGAGCTTTTTCTTCTTTTTGCTTTCTCAAAATATTAATAGCCAACTCACTGGCTGAGATAGGATTTACATATTTTGCATTTTCTATTAAGTCAGAATAATTATTGACCCCTATATCATCAATAGCTTTTATTCTTTCCCTTTCTTCCTCTTTTCCAATCTTTTTTCCCTCATTCAATACATAATCATACAAATCAGGAAATTGGTTTTTTAACTCATCTAAAGTCATTTTTACCTCCTTAGTATTTTTTTTATTATTAATAACTACACCTTTTACTTTTCTAAAATTTTTAAATTTTGAAATATCAAAAGCCATATTATTTATAATTAATTTATTTTCTACAAATTCTTTCCCTACTTCTTCATCCACAATTTCATCAACAAATCCGTAATCTTTAGCCATTTCCGCATCCATCCAAGTTTCATTATCCATTAATTCAGATAAAGTTTCCTTATCAGTTTTTGTTTTATTTAAATATGTTTCAATAATACTGTTTTTAACCTTATCAAGCATTTCAACAGTTTTTTGCATTTCTTGATTGTTCCCATAAGCAAAAGTAATTGGATTGTGAATCATAAACAAAGCATTTTTAGGCATTCTTACAGTATCACAAGCACTTGTTATGATAGTTGCAGCACTCGCTGCCAAACCATCAATATTTGCTATCACTTTAGCTTTGTGATTTTTAAGAGTATTTGCTATTGCTACAGCACTAAATACACTCCCGCCTGGACTATTTATATGTAAAGTAATATTTTCCACATCTCCAAGGTTTTCTATATCTTGTTTAAATACCTTGTCGGATATATCATCCCAATACTCATCACTTCCTATGCTCCCGTAAAGTATAAGTTCCGCCGTCTTTTCTTCCTCATTCTTCACTAGATTCCAAAATTTTAGTTGTTTCGGCATTTATTACCACTCCTTTCTTCTCGAATAATTTATTTTCCTTCGCAAGCATTCCTACATTTAATTCAAAATCTCCACCATTAAGTTCCGCTGTTTCCCTAGTTCTAGTTGACAATCCGTTATTTATCCTAATAACTGCAGCATTGGCTTCTTTCAACGGGTCTATTTGACCTTGTGAAGGTCCATTCCATTGTGATTTGCTCCAAGCCTTATCTATAAGAATATCCGTTCCATAATTTTTTAAATCTATTCTTCCAAGTAAAAAGGCTTCGTTTAGCCACTCTTCGTATACTATTTGTGTAAAATTAGCAGCAAACCACTCTCTACGCTTCCTAAACATTTTCCATGCTTCCAAAAGTGCTGCTCTACTTGCACTGTAACTAGAAGTAAAATTTTTAATCAACAACTCATAAGGAACTTCCAAAGCACTCCCTATTTGTCTTAAAATACTTGTAACAAATGGGTCAAAATTTGTATTAGGACGACCAGGATTAGCTGTATTTGCTTTTTCTCCTGGATTAAGACCTACTACCATTCCTGGTGCAAGCTCTATTGTAGTATCATCTTCGCCATCTACTAGAAGATCATTTCTTACAGATTCTAGTTCTCCAGTATCAGCACCTTCTATGTTATTGGCATCACTTTCAATAAATACTGCATATAATCCACTTATTACCGCAGCCGTCAATTCTGCTTCTGTATAATTTCCAAGTTGCCTCAAAGGTTCAATAACTGGTGATAATACAGGAATACCTCTTATTTGCTCAGGTCTTTCAGTAAACAACAAATGAATTAAATTTCTTTGATTTTCATTACCATATGTTTTTATATATTTTTCTGTAACTAATCCAGCTGCATCTAAAGGATGTTCAGAGGAAATATAATACCCTTCAATACGACCATTTTTATCAATTTTTACACCTTCAACTACGCTTTTATCTGATAAAAGACTATTCGGAGTGTAAACTCTATCTGGTTCTAAAACTTCCAATTTTAAATTATAAGGTTGTTTTGGTGTCTCAAAATAATTTAACTTAATAAAACATTCACCGTTCATCAGAACAGTCAAAAATACTAGTTCTTGCAATTGATAAAAATTCATGATCCCCAAATTATCTATTTTGTCATTCGCCCATAAATCAAATTCTCTTTCAATTAAATTTTCTACTTTTTCAGCTTCTTCATCGTTTATTTCTATAGTTTCATTATCAATAGCTGCTTTTAATCTCAACCCGCTACCTATTACATTTGTATTAATGGTTTTAAGTGCACCAGTAGCCGTAGCCACTCCCATATACAAATCTCTTGAACGCTCTACAAGTTTTTTTCGATTTTTATAAATATCTTTTTTTACTCCACCACCTGTACTTTGCCAGCCTATCATGGTTTTTTTAGTAGTTGAAGCTCCGTGATTAGAATATCCAGTATTCAATATTTCTATTTTTTTTCTAGCATGATATCTTTCTATTCCTTTTTTTGGATCAATTGCCATCACAATTCTATCTATTAGATTCATAGACACCTCCTATCCTATATACTTCTGTGCACTCCGATTTTTACTCGCCTGTTAGATTTTCTATCTAGTTTATTAAGCTCATTTTCCCAATAAGCTCTACCTATTTGAATTTCTTTTAAATCTAATCTCGTCAACTCACGAGTTCCTATTTTATAACTTTTACCAGAAAGTAATGCATCTTCTGCATCTAAATATTTCTGTAATTTTTTTTCTATGATTTCTCTTGAATATCCTGAAATTGGCATCTTACCTCCTTATTTAATTCCTTTAGAATATATTTTTCTTTTTCTAATAACGGTTTTTGCTCTCATATTACCAGTTGAATATCTTTTTTCAAGATTTGGATTAGCTATTCTCAGTGCGGCAAGAGCATAATTTCGTAAATCCAAAGGTTCGTTTCTTCTCCCGCTAATTATCTTCCATTCAGTTTTTCTAATACCTCTTTTAACTACATTCACTCTTTTTTCACTTGTCAATCCTTTAAAGTAAGCTTCATCATAACCTTTTTCTGATTCTATAGGATAATGAAAATAGTATTTTCCAGCAGTCTCAATCTGCAATCTTGAAAATATCGTATCTTTCCCACTGTCTACCCCTATCGGAAATAAGGCAATATTTCCTTTGTTGTTTCTACTAGGTTTTGACACAAGTTCACGAGTTCCCGCCATACCTTTTATAGCAAATACCCTTCTATGCTCTCTTATTTTTACGAAAGCATATACTTCAGAAGTAAAATGTCCACCTGAATCTATACAAGTACATAATATCTTTATTTTTTCACCATTTTTATATGGGTATTCTTTATCTAAAATTTCATCCAATTCATCCCAGACAAAACTCTCACCAGGATTTCCGTAAATAGTCCCATATTTAATACCATAACATTCCTCATCTTTTGCCCAGCCTACTATTTCGTATTCCAATCTATTATCTTGAACATCTACTCCACAAGTTAATACATTTACATTTTCAGGTATTTCACAATGATAATATTCACGCCTATTAAGTATTTTCTGCCAATCTAAAGTATCTTCTTTTTCTTCAAAAGTTTCCGCCAGTACTGTATTCGTAAATACTTTCATCATTTCAATATTTCCTTTCGACCTTTGAAAATTTTCCTTTATATCTTTCCAATCGCTCCAGGAACTGTAAAATTCATTAAGATGAAACGAACGAATTTTAAAATTGATATTCCCTTCTTCATCTTTCACATCAGGATTTTCTGCTAACCATTCACCATAAATTCTATTCTTCTTCCAGCTAATTTCATCAGAAATCTCACCACAATCCTCACACTTCATACCACAAGTTTCAAAATCAAAATTTTTCCAAACAAATTTTTGATAACTCCCACAGCAAGGACACGGAACATAAAAACTTTCTTGAGTCCCAATTTGAAACATTGAATCTATTTTACTGTCACCTTTTACAGTAGGAGTTGATACTAGCACAATTTTTCTGCTGCCTTTAAAAGTTTGTGTTCTTTTTATTGCTAATTCGACAGCATCTCCCTCATCCCCAACTGATTTTTCAAATCTATCCACCTCATCAGCTAAAATTACTCTTATTGGTCTACTCGCTAATTCACTAGCACTCCCAGATCCAGTAAATACAACATATCCTCCTGAAAATTCTTTAATTTTTTTTGTATCTCTTCCAGTTTCTTCGACAATTATTTTATTTCTCAATCTTGGAGTACTTCTTACCATATCCATAAATCTAGTCGAAGCAAATTCTTGAGCAAACTCTTTTGTAGGCATTAGATACATAATTGAACTGGGCAAATAATCAATAAAATAACCCAATGTATTCAATGAGATTTCAGTTTTTCCTACCTGTGCTCCCATTTTTAGTACTATCATTTCTGTTTTACTATCTGAAATTGCCTGCATTATCCCACGCTGATAAGGTGCTCTATCAGTACTCCATCTTCCTGGTTCTGCACTTGATTTAGAACTTAATATTCTATATTTGTCAGCCCATTGGTCTATTGTAAGTTTAGGTGGAGGAGCCAATTCTTTTAAAATTTCTGAAAATAAATCTATCGTTTTCTGTTTTATCCCTAATTTTTTGAATACATCATTGTCCTTCTTCATCTTCACTATTGACATACTCCTTATTTTTCAAGAATTTACTCCTATCATATTCAGATAACTCCAGTAAAACACTGTTAATATTATTTGTTATTATTTCCTGTATTTCACCTAAATTATCAATACCAATGACAAGTGGTGCTAATTTATATGGTATCGTCTGCAACTGACCTTTAAATCCTGAAATTATATTATTCATTACTCTTTTCACATCACTTGCTTCATGCAAATCAGCTTCAAGTATTTTGATTTTGATATTTTCCTTTCTATCCCTAGTTTTCAAATATTCTATTTCATTTTTTAATTTTTCTTCCTGAAGCTGTTGTGGCGTACTCTCAATCTCTTTTAAATAATTAATATAACTCCTAATACTTTCATACAACAAATACTTCCCTTTGTCGTTCTTTTTTATAATCCCTTCTTGAGATAACCGCTGTAAATGCCTTTCACTTAAACCTATGACTTTTGCTAACTCTTTTAACTTAGTTGTCTCATCAAAATCAATTACATTTACCAATAAACACCACCTCCTTAAGCCATGACAAAATCACAAAATTTAACAAAAAATTTACACAACCTGGGCTCTCGCCAGACCCGTAACGCTCAAAATTCTCTCACAGTACCTTTTGAATTTCTATTTTTTTAATTAGGCAACTATCATAACTATGTTATAAGCAGCATATGAATAAAATAAAAAAAAGACAGCTTTTAAACTGTCTTACACTTACAAAAATTTAAGGTTTAATGACAAGTACTTAACTCATACTCTTACATCCTAACATATTATAACATATTAAAAATTATATACAATGCCAAAAAAGTGCCAATTTTTAATTCAATATGCTTTTTAATACATCATCTGAAAAAATAATAAGCTGTAATTGCCTAATCATATAATTTTTGTGTCTTTTAGCTGTTCTTTCGCTTATATCCAATTTTTCTGCTATGTACTCAAATGTTAAATCATCAAAATACTTCATTTCTATTATATCGTAATATTTATTATTTTTAATAGTATCTAATGCTCTTTCAACCATATTAACAACGTTTTCTATTCTTACGATTTCTTCCTGTAATTTTTCAATCCTATTTTCAACCTTTTCTAGTTCAGATAGATACACCTTACTAGTTTGTACATTAACACCTGTTTCCTTTTTATGAATTGATATTCCCTCTTTCTTCAAATCCTCTATAAGCATATTTTTAGAATCAATAGCACCTTTCAATAAAGATAATTCTGATAACAGTTTTTCTGTCTTTTGAAATGGTGTTAATTGTTTCTCTGTTTTTATTTCTCTGTCAGTTTTCATTTTTTCTATTATTTTATCTGCTATTCTGTCTATGTCTTTTTCGTTCATTTATTTCTATTTTTCCTTTCTGAATTTTTGTGTTTTATACAAAAAAAGACCAATTTTATTTGGTCTTATTTTCTAAATTTATTATTTTACTTTCAAAATTTAATCTTTTTTCTAATTCTACTTTATTATCTAATTCTTCTATTTTTTTTTCTAAAATTTTTATTTCTTTTTCAATTTCTTCATTATTTTTTGCAGGAACATTCATAACCCCACCAAATATCATCATAACCATTCCTATTATTGACGGAATTAAAAAACCCCAGTTTTTAGATATTATAAACTTTTGGTTTTCAAATTTAATCAAATAGAATAATGCTGTCATCGTAATTAAAATAAAACCATTCATCATTAATAATACAGAAATATGATTATTTTGTAAATTCAAAACACTAGAAGCACTTATACCGATAACTGAAAATATAGCTAAAAACATTCCCATTATATCCAATATTTTTTTATCATAAGCTTTTTGTTCTTTTATTAAATCGTCTATTTTTTCTAAATTTTCCAAACCATAAAATACTTTTTTTTGTAATAAGTTATTTCTTATTGATGTCATATCTATTAAAATTCCTTCCAATTCATTTAAAAAGGGATTTTCAGTTTCTAGATCAAAATACAGTATTCCCAATCTGTATATTGGAAGAAAATACTCGACTTTTTCAATACTTTCGCTATATTTTTCTTTAAAATCAAAATAATCCCATTTTTTGATTTCTGATTTTAAAATTTTTGTTGGTTCATAAGTGTTATCTTTTATCTTTCTTGAAATATATATAGCATTTTCGAATTTCGAGCTTATTTCAAGCATATCTGATTTTATATATTTGTATTTTTTGTAACATTCTTCAGTTATACCCTTTTTGAATTTTTTTGATATTTCTTGAAATTCTATTTTTTCATTTTCTTCCAAAGGTTCATTTTTAACATTCTTTTCATTGCTATAATATCTTTCAAACATATTGGATATATTTTGCATAAATATAAATTCTTTCATAAATCCTCCTAAAATATAATAATATATTATACCTCAAGACCAAAAATATTCAACTTCCATTGTCCAATTTTTTAAATCCACTTTCTAAAAATCACATTTCTTCAATTTATGATTTTCTTCTATATCCTCATATTTTAATATTGGTGATACTTCGTGTATGCTTCCATTCCCAAATTTCAGATATATCTTTTTACTTGTTTTAGATTTCAACTTCTTGATAACTTTGTACTGCCTGCACTCTTGCTGAAATTTCTCGTAATATGTATTACAACTTATAGTTATTACTAAAAGTCCTGCTAATAATAATTTTTTCATTTTTTCACTCTCCCAAAAATTATTTACCACTTTCAAATGCTCTGAAATGCCCTTTATATATTTTCTTCAATTCCTTAACTTCTTCATCTGTTTTTATTTCAAAAGGCTCTATATTCAGCTCTTTTAGTTTTGACATTAATTTGTTTCTGCCGCCACCAACTCCATGATCCACTCCTATATGCCACTCTGCTGACAAAGGCAAATAACTGTTTCCTATCCCTTTGTCATATTTGTAGCCTCCTAATGCTCCAGCACTTTTTGAAATATGTGCTAATTGTGCATTTGGCTTTCCTGTAATAACACATATTTTCTTTTTTAACATCCAGTACACCCAGTTCCTGTTTTCCTGTTGTCTGTATAGTTCGTGTATCTCTTGCCACATATCAATATCATTCTGCAAAAAATAGTCAAATAGGAAATCAGTAAATGTCACAGCTTCGGCATTGCTCATTAATTTAAGTGCCAAGCTAAAAGTATCATTCAGTTTTATAAACAACATTTGAATCTCGTCAGTTACAAAATCCATTAAATCATTTGTGATTATATTAATTTTGCTTTCTTTCGTGTAATTCTTGTCAATTATATCTCCAATTCTGTCTTTCAGCTTGTTCTCCATATTTTTGAAAGGCTCATATCCTTTTATATTCTTGCCGCTGTGCCTGATATAAAGTTTTTTCAAATCTTCTTTTGCCTTGTAAAGAAAATAATCAGAAATGACAGGCTTTTGCTTGCTAGTCTGCCAATTTATATCTACTCCTTTCAAATGATAGGCGTAACAGTCTATGAACCAGTAAATTAATTTTTGGTTTTCTCTCGACATTCTTTTAGCCATTTCTTTTTAGCCTTCCTTTTCTTAATAAATTTGACGCCTTTAAATAAATTAGCATTTAACTTCATAAAATTAAAATCGCTATCATTTACTTTTATTCTGCTTAAAAGCCTTGCCTTTATTCTTTCCAATACATTTTCATCCATTTTCCCTCCACAAAAAAAATCACAGCTAAATTAATAACTGTGATTATTTCTTTTGCTTTTTTTCTTCTAGTTCTTTTTTATATACTCATTTTCAATATTCAATTTGTAAATTTTCTTTTCGTAATTTTCCATTTTTTTATGATACTATTTTATTTAGTATCATGTATATTTGTATCTTTTTCTATTGTTTTTCTAATATGATTTTTAGGACTAAAACTCATAAAAAACAAACCTACCAATATTCCAACTAAGAATATAATCATTACGTCTCTGTTCACTTTTTTATCCTTATCCACAAAATAAAACAATGTTCTTATTGATATTAATAATGTTGAATTTACAATAAATATTAAACCAGCTAATTCAAATGGCGAAACCTCAATTCCTTTGAAAAGGACTGCTATATTTCCAGCAATTAGTGTAAATACAGACAAATACATTCCCATTTTTTTCATTGTTTCTTCATCTATTTTCTTTATTTCTGAGTCATATGTTTGAATCAATTTCTTTAGGTCGCCATCTTTTTGATTCAAACTTCGAATCAATTCTCTTTTATTTTCTTCAGTTTTATTATCTATCACTTTCATATAATTTATTCTTTGAATTTCTAAAGAAATATGATCGTATAATTTTCTTATATTTCCTTCAAAATATTTTTTGTTTTTAAAATATTTTCTATTTTCTTCGATTTTAGAATACAAAAATTTAAGTTTATGTCCTAAGATTTCTATATCAATTTCATCAACTTGTTCAAATTCAAAAAGAATAACTAATAATCTTGAATATTGGTGTCTAAACTTTCCTTTTCCATAAATTTCTAGAAGTTTATTGTATTGAAATATAATGTCGTTCTCTAAATTATTATTTTTGTATAATTCAAATAAAAAATTTCTTATCTGTTTGTATTTATCATCATCCGACATTATTTAGTGCTCCAATTTCTCTTCTTATATCGTCTACTCTTATTTCTGATTTATATCCTCTATCAAATGCAATAACCCAAGCATTTCCTTTGATATGCGTTTCATCTACCATATTCCATACATTTTGTCCAATATATTCTTCAAAAATTTTATCAACGCTAATTTTTGTATCCTCTTGCATTATAATGTCTCTCGAATTTATATCAAGCACAATAGAAATTGGTCCATACCCAGCAAATCTATAATAAACATTTGGGATTACTGGTCTATATTGCCACGCTTCTATTCTATCCTCAAATGCGACTCTTCCATTCCTTATTTCTTCCCTTTGGATAAAATAAAGCATTTTTTGCAATTTCAAATTTGTTATACTAAACCCTTTTTCCCTCGCTAAAGCTATTAAATAGTATGCTATTTCTACCGCTTTCATCGGTTTTACCTCCATTTTTTTCCTAAAAATGTTTTTGATTATATCAATTAACCCTTTCATACTGCCCCTATTTAATTATATCATATTACTTTTAAAATGCAAGGATTATTTTAAATCACAGTTATTATATTTAGTTGCCATTGTCCTTTTGTATCATTAATTCAATCCAATTCTGATATTACGAATAATCTCATCCATATCAGTCTCATACAGTTTCAAGGCTATATTATACAAATTATCTAAATGTCCAAATTTAACTGCATAATCTAGCACACTTTTACATTTATCTCCACTCTTGATTTGCTTCAAATCATAGCCTTTCCGCCTAGCTTTCAAATCTATGCCGTATGTTTCTCTAAAAACTATATATAGTTCATTCCATCTGTTGCTAAAATTACTTCCTTTGTGCTTCACAACTCTGTTTAGTATTTTTTGTTTCTGATAAACATCTATGTTTTCTGTTACTCCTGCGACAACTTCTTTTTGATAAGCCAGTTCAATTTTTATATCCTGAATTTCTTTTTTATAGTCCTCAATCATTCTGCTCTGAATCTGATTTGCTTTCATTAAAATCATTTCAGGACTGTTCCACATATTCTCGCATTCAATAAAATATTTTCTCAACGCTTTCCCTTTTTCGTTGTTCTCAATCATAGCCAATTCCTTAGCCATGTTTATTTTCAAAAGATGATCCGTATACTCGCTCGTATTCCCTTGAGCTGTTACTTTTTTTTGAGTAATAGCTACAAAGTCAATATTTTCGATAAATCCATACTCTTTAACTCTTTTGTTTATCCAGTCGTTGTATCTAGTTTTCACTTCTAAAAATTTATGCAGTTCTCTCCCGCTTACAACTTGCTCATTGTTTTCATTTATTTCAATTTTTATTAATTCATTCATTAATATTCCTCCTATTTTTGCTTATACACTCAAACTTGTGTATACATAAGTTTATTCAACAAACTGTTTTAAATTCGGTCTAAAATAATTTTTCCCTTTCAATATTTTTCCGTCTTCCCTAAAAATTGCTTTCCCATTTTCCAGTTTTGACATATTGCTTCTGTGGACTTCCTCGAATGCTTCCATAATTAGTTCATCGTTAAACCAAGTTCTTTGTTTGTAATAATCAATTACAAAAAACTGATTACCATATGCTCCTAGTTCAAGCGTTGTGCCTATCGCTATGTAATACATATCACAAATAGCATCTAATTTCTCCGCATCTGTTTCAGCTTCCAAAAATTCTTTAAGTTCTTCATCAAATAATTTATTTCTCAGTTTCATCCGTTCAATGCTTATCTCTCTATATACTTCCTTGTTCAGATATTTTTCTTGTCCAAAAGCCACGTAGAACTCCTTAACAAGTTTTTTCATTTTCTCCAAATATCTTATATCCATTTTTTTTAAATCTAATATTTCTGCATTTATCATTTTTTTATTTCCTCCACTTCTATTTCAACTCTCGGATTTTTCTTATCCATTCCACCAACTCGGTCAATTGATTCTTTAAAATATTTTACATTGTCATTTTTAACAATCCCAAGTTCCTGCAAGGCATCGTTAAAAAATTTATCAATAACAGATGTTACGTTTTTTAAATCAGAATTATCATTTTTATAAAAATATTTATACCTTACTTGATAGCTTCCTTTTATTTTTTCTTTGTTGCTGAGTAGCTTCAATCTGATTAATTCGTGATACGCTTTCTTGACTTCATTAATTTGAAATCTGTTTGCTCTTTGATACCAGTTCATACCGATAAGTGTCTGCTGTTTTTTATTTACGTTCCAGTAAACTGGTAATTCCAACCTAATCACCATAAATCACCTCATGTACCTTCAGAATTTTTAAAGGCTCTTCAATTTTCCAGGGGCATTTAATATCAGCAATTAAAGTTGTCCCCTTGCTGAACTTGTAATACCCCTCCTGCACATCGTTCCAGAATCTGTCATCTGCAATCTCTGTGTTTCCATATAAGTCCTCGTTGTGATACAATTTCCAACCTTTACGGTCATTAAAATCTATCACTATTACTTTACCTTCCAATTGATTTATTTTATCCATTATTCCTCCTAATATAATTCCTCAAAGTCTTTTTTGTATAAATCTTTTCTTCGGCTTTCCCAGCTAAAAATATATGTTTTACATTTACTGCGGATTCTATCTAATAATTTATCACTGCCGTTTATGTTGAAAAAACTTGATAATTGCTTAGCATCTAAATTTGTGTTTATTATTAACGGCTTATTGTTCTCATAAATAAAATTCAGGATCATAAACATTTTTTCTTTTCCCCAGTCACTTAAAAATTCATTTCCCAGGTCATCAAAAATTATCAATTCCGCTTTGGATAATCTGCTGAATAAAAAATCGTCATTCTCATTTTCAAAACTTTTATAGCTTTTTCTGATTTCTTCTAGCAAATCGGATAAAGTTGTCTTGTAAACAAGATATTTTTGATTCAAAGCATTCGTTATGCAGGTTGTATAATAAGTTTTGCCAGTTCCAGGATTGCCGCTCATTAATATTCCAAGCCCTTTTTGTTTGATTATTTCAAAGTTTTTGCAATATTTCTCAAACGACTTTTTATATTCAGTTTCCTCAGGTGTTTTAACTTCTGCATTTTCAAATCTTTTATGCCAATCCTGTTCCGTTAATTTTGATAAGCCCATATATTTTTCAATTTCTTGCTCTTTAAAAATACTAGCTGATACACTTGGAGCACTAATTCCAGTCATCGAATCCCTTTGAGTAGTCTGGCTTATAATCGTTGTGCTTGTCAAACCCCTTTTTCTCAGTATTTCTTGTATAGCTTCTCTTATTTCCTGTGTTTCCATTTTTATTTCCTCCTTGCTTTTTATCTATCGGAAAAATATCTTTCCAGCTGTTTATAGTTGATTTATTTAATATCTCTATTGCCAACTGCTCATTATCCCCTGCCAATTTATATAATTTCATAAGAATTAAATCCTCTGCTGGTTTTGATAAAGGTTCTTTTTTATCAACTCTCATAATTTTAAAATCTGAAAATGCTTTTTCAAATTCACTGCCCTTATATAAATATATATTATTAATTTTATTATTAATACTTGTATTATTCTCCTCAATGTTTTCATTGATAGGGGTATCAACCTTTTCATTGATAGGCTCTAAATCTTTTTGTTGATAGGTATCAACTTTTTCATTGATAGGAATATCAATTTTTTGATTTATATAAATACGTCTTTCAATAATCTCTTTAGTACCTTTTTTGTAAATCAAAACTGTCTTTATATAACCTTGTTTTTCTAAATTATTAATCCAAGTTCCAACAGTATTTTTATGTACTTCGTATAATCTAGAAAAATAAGAATTTGTTGCATAACAATATCCGTCTTTATTTGTCAAAGACGAAATTTCTGTATATAAAATCTTTTCCATAGGTTTTAAATTCTTATCATACCTTACGTTAGCTGGCAATATACCAAAATAGTTAGGTTTTTCCATTTTCATCACGTTCCTTTATTTTTTATTTTGATTTTTCTATAATTTGTGATATAATATAATCACTCTGGGGTAACCCCTAAGGGAACTTATTCAAGATATTAAATAAAACGATGGCAAATTGGGCTGGATTTTTCCAGTCTTTTTTGTTATAATTATTCTATGCGGGTTTCATCGGCTCGCAATATTTTGAATAAGGAGGTAGTGAGATGGTAGATTTCATTGCGATATTTATTCTTTTTGTAATTATTTATTACAGCTTGAATAGATAGGACATGAATTTCACCTCTACTCCTCTACCCTTAGGGGTTTTTGCACTTCATTTGGAGTGCTTTTTTTGTTTATTTTTCAATTTTCTTTTATACTTTCAATTAAATTGGATAAATTCTTTATGTTAAAATTCGGTACAAAATTTCCGCTCATTGTATTGTATGCCCAGTTTATCTCTTCTTGTGTATATCCCATTTTTCTTAATTCAAGAAAAGAACCGAGCAATTGTGCAAAAAAATTTATCCCTTCTTCAAATTTTTTCTCATCCATTTCGTATATCCCTACTTTTTAACTTGATAATTTTTATATCTAAAAGTTTTTACCTTTTTCTTTTTGTTTTTATCTAAACAAAAATCTTCTAATGCTGCTTGAACTTTTAGATTAAATATATCTTCCTTCAATTCCTTGTTCTCTTTTGCTAGTTTTGCAATAAAACGCATAAGTAAAAATATTATTAATATTTCTAAACTAATCAATGCCATTCCACACCTCCTTTATTTCATTTTTACCTCCTTTTGAGTTATAATAATATCGCCAAATAAAATTAAAACCACAAGAAAGGAGGTGTTATTATGCTTATTCCTAAAAATTTGTTTGCTTCTATGGAAGCTGCTCAAAGATTAATGAATAATCCTAATATTCAAAGAATCCAATTAGTAATGAATAATATTCACAAATTGCAAGAAGTTGTTAATATTTCAGAATTCCAAAGTGTTAATTTAATCAATCAACAAATGAGTTTTGCTAATTTGACTAATCTAGACATCTTGGCAAAACAAATTAATTTTCCTGTTGTTCACAGACAATTCGAATCCATAAGTTCAAATTTTAAAATTTTATCTGAAGTTTATCTAAAAAATCATAATTACTGGAATAACATTATAAATTCCGCTATTGGTGCTTACAATTCTACTCAAGAAGAAGAATTTGAAGTTGTTATCGAAAATATTCCTGTAAGTATTATTAAACCTACGATAAAAGAAATTGTTACGTTTTATGTCGAACAAGGCATTAATATTGAAACCGCATTCCGATTAGCAATTTCAAGTTATATTTTTATTAAAATATACCCAGTAATTTTTATGATTAATTCTGAAGAATTAGTTGTCTTCTTGAATCAATTTTCAAAATATATTTACAAGTGTGGAAGCTCTGTTTTAAAACTTTCTATTCAAAAATATTATGAATTTCAAGATCCCGAAGAATTCGCCAAATTCCTCGTTGACCAAGGTACTTCAGCATTATTTGGATTTATAATAGGAATTTTAAAATAAAATACGTTATAATTCCTAAAATGATTAATATACTCGCTATCACTATTTTGTAAATATTTACAAAGAAAAACCTCTTAAATCTTACAGGTATATGAAACAGCAGTATATTAATCCAAAATTCAGCCACTATGGATATAATCTTTATCCATAGTTTTTTTATTTTCATCTCACATCTCCTTCCTTTTCTTTTGGATTGTTAATTTTTATGATATACTTCTAATATCGCACAGAGTGGAAAGAGGTATACTATGAACGAAATTATTGCAAATTTATTAATTGAAAATCTTTATCAAGAAATTAAAATTGCTGCACTTGCAAAAATACTGTTTGAAAACAACATAATTTCTGAAAAAGAATTCAATGACAAAACTTCAAAATTATTAAAAGATAAAGATTTTTTGAAAAAACAACTAAATAAGATATTATCTGAAGATACATACCAAGAAATATTTCATAATATCTTAAACAACTTTATGGCTGACTAAATAACCAAAATTAAAATAACTCTGTGCGTTTTTTCTTTTCTTCTCTGTTCATACCTTTT
>ERZ773007.159-NODE-159-length-33809-cov-17.242164_pt1 | contig 33809 bp, 47 predicted proteins | sample MGYA00580665_ERZ773007 | MGnify/ENA primary metagenome ERZ773007 (study PRJEB29015, sample SAMEA2738122) | human oral metagenome | biome: human oral; feature: human-associated habitat; material: saliva | place: China | collected 2167 ... | reverse complement strand
CTGTCGCTGCTTTAAGTCTTATGGCTTTAGGTTCTGTCGCTGCTTTAAGTCTTATGGCTTTAGGTTCTGTCGCTGCTTTAAGTCTTATGGCTTTAGGTTCTGTCGCTGCTTTAAGTCTTATGGCTTTAGGTTCTGTCGCTGCTTTAAGTCTTATGGCTTTAGGTTCTGTCGCTGCTTTAAGTCTTATAGCTTTATTGGTTTTGTTGTCGTTGCCTCGGCGTCGAGTATATTAGCGGTTCGGTGGATCCGGGTCGGACCTCGGTCGGGGCTTGATCGTTGGTGGTTGTTGTGGCTTGGGCGCGTGATTCTGCGAGGCGGCGTCGGTTGCCGTCTGATTGGGCGTCTAGGCGGCGTGCGGTGTTGGCTCGTGATGGTGGTCGTTGTCAGTGGAAGGTTGATGCGTTGTCGGTGTGTGGTGCCCCGGCTACGGATGTGGATCACATTGTTGCGGGTGCTGATGATTCGTTTGGTAATTTGCGGGCGTTGTGTCGTGAGCATCATGCGTTGAAGTCGGCGCGTGAGGGGCATGTGGCGTTGGCGCGTATGCGTCGTGAGGTTGCTGGTCGGTTCCGTAGGGTGGAGCCGCATCCTGGTTTGCGTGGGGGTGGTGTGAGTGGCTCGTAGTGGTCCGGTTCCTGCGCGGCGGGATGAGTTGGTGGATCAGCGTCCGTCGAGGACGCAGCATGTGACTGGTGGCGTTCTGATGAGCACGTCTCCGCGTAAGGCGGATGCTAAGTGGCATCCGACGGCTAAGCGCATGTATGACGCTATTGGTAAGTCTGGTCAGTCGTACTGGTTTCAGCAGACTGACTGGGAGATGGCGTTTTCTCTTTGTGAGGATTTGTCGGCGTATAAGCGTCAGCAGGATGACGCGGTGCGTGCTCGTGCGTTGAGGGCTGGCTGGGATGCTGAGGCGGCGTCGTTGAAGCCGTCGGAGCGTGAGGCGCGTGGTTTTACTCGTGATCGTCCTCCCCTGTTGAGGGATCCGTCGTCGCAGCGTTTGGCGACGATTTACATGGAGTTGGGTAAGTTGGGGATGTCGGAGTCGGAGCGCCGTAGGGCTGGTATCGAGTTGCGGCCTGATGAGTCTGATGTTGTTCCGGCGTCGGTGAGTGTTATTGATAGTTACCGTGAGCGTTTGCGGTCGTCTTAGTTGTTGGGGGTTGTTGAGTGGTTGTTGTTTATACTAAGCCTGCTTGTGGTGCTTGTGTTGCGACTAAGCGCGCTTTGGATAAGGCGGGTGTTTCGTATGAGACGGTTGATGTGAGTGTTGATTCTGAGGCTCGTGACATGTTGGTTGGGTACGGGTTTGGCGCGATGCCGGTTGTGGCTCCTACGGGGGATGTAGGGTCATGGTTTGGTGGTTTTAGGTTGCAGCGGTTGCGTGAGGTGATTGCTGCTGAGGCAGCCGCTTAGAGGTTGTTCCCGGTAGCGTATTCAGCCCGCCCCCACAATGGCGTGGGGAGTGGGCTGGAGATTATCTAGTTCCTCGTCGTCCTCCGGGACTGGCGGGGTTTAGTATTGCCCCGTCACTTCCTGTCTCCTGGTGTTGGGGGGGCGGGTTCCGTGGCGGGACGTTTTTGGTGGCCCCCGTACGCTGAAACGGCGAGTCCTGGCCGCACGCGCACGACGGCTATATGGCGGGGGCATTTTGCTTGTGTTGTGGTAGCGGGGTTCGCCTTGCAGCCGCCCCCCTGGCGGTTTTCGTTGGGGGGTTCATCTTTGGCCCGTGTGGTGGAATTTGGTAGACACACCACACTCAAAATGTGGCGCTCTTCGGAGCGTGCGGGTTCGAGTCCCGCCACGGGTACTTGTGTGTTGATGGGGTTGGGAGGTGTCCTGGTTTTGGTCGATGTCGATAAGGCTGGGGCACCTCCTGGTGGTCCCTATGATGGTTTGTCTGATGAGGAAATCCTTGAGCGTTTTGCGCCGGTGCATTATGGGCCGACGTGGGAGCGTGGCGAGGACGGTCGGTTTGTGTTGCCTGAGCATACGTTGGGTTGGGAGATAGCCCGATGGTGTTCGGACTACTTGGAGCCGCTTGGTGCAGACCAGGACGTGTTTGAGTTTACCTTGGAGCAGTTGCGTATCGTGTTGTGGTGGTATGCAGTTGACGATGAGGGGAAGTTCATTTACCGACGCCGAGGCGTTTTGCAGCGAATTAAGGGTTGGGGTAAGGATCCTCTACTTGCGGTGCTGTGTCTGGTGGAGGCGTTTGGTCCGTCCCGGTTTGCTGGTTGGGGGTCGGATGGTGAGCCTGTGGGGCGTAGGTGTCCGCAGGCGTTGGTGCAGATTTTCGCGTTGAAGCAGGAGCAAACGTCGAACACGTTTGATATGTTCCATGTGCTTGTTGGTGACAAGATGCGTGCGAAGTATGGCGCGGATGTGAAGTTGCAGATTGTGCGTGGTTGTAATAACACGGCGCGCATTGAAGTGAAAACGTCGTCGTTTCGGTCGACGGAGGGTAACCGTTGTACTTTCGCGTTGTTGAATGAGACGCAGCACTGGTTGCCTCAGAATAACGGGCAGAAGCTTAAAAACACCGTTGAGGGTAACACGACGAAGATGAAGTCTCGTTACTTGGCTATCACTAACGCATACAAGCCTGGTGAGGGTAGTGTGGCTGAGGATGACCGTGAGGGATTCATGAAGTCGTTGGAGGGGTTGACGACGGAGACTGACGTGTTCTATGACTCGTTGGAGGCCCCGGATGATACGCCGTTGGATGAGCGCGTGTTTAAGGTGTTGTATAACGCTGTACGCGGCGATTCGGTGTGGTGTGACGCGGACGAGGCGTGGCGGTCGGTGCTGAATCCGTCGCGTCCTACGTCGGAGTCTCGTCGCATGTACCTGAATCAGGTGTGGCAGCCGGAAGGTAACTTGTATTCGTCGGCTGAGTGGAAGCGTATTGAGCGTAAGGCGACGTTGGATCCGGGGGATCGGATTGTACTCGGGTTTGATGGTGGTAAGTCGGATGACTCTACGGCGCTTATCGCTATCCGTGTGTCGGATGGTTTGATGGTGCCGTTGTTGTTGGAGGAGAAGCCGTTGGACCTTGCGGGCGACTGGGAGGTTGACCGTGAGCGCGTGGATTCGATGGTTCACAGGTGTTTCCGTGATTATGACGTTGTTGGGTTCTATGCGGACGTGGCGTTGTGGGAATCCTATATCCATGAGTGGACTTTGGATTATGGGGAGCGGCTTGTGGCTCGCGCGTCTGATCGGGGTCCGATTGCGTGGGATATGCGTGGTTCCCGTAAGCGGACGGTGAATCTGCATGAAGCATTTATGGCGGCGATTCTTGATGGGAAGGTGTCGCATGGTGGTTCGCGTGAGTTGTCGGCGTCGTTTCGTCGTCATGTGTTGAATGTGTTGCGTAAGGATACGCCGTATGGCGTGTCGTTTATGAAGGCTGGCCGTGAGTCGAAGAAGAAGATTGACATGTATGCGGCGGCGATGTTGGCGTTTGGTGCGTATCGCGATTATCAGACGGAGATGGCGTCGCGTCCGGTTGCGAAGGTCGGGGGGTCGTTCTACCGATTCTAGTGGGGTGGTGTGTTGTGGCGGCTATTATTGATGCTGGCGATTCGTTGGAAGCTCTCATTGGTGAGGGCTTGCGGGTGTTGAATCGCGATTGGGAGGATGGGTTGTCGGTTGCTGATGCTTATCTGCGCGGCGATTTTGATGACCCGTATTCGCCCAAGGGCATGTTGCCTGAGCATAAAGCGATGATGCGTCGCGCTCGTCAGAACTGGTGCGAAATCCCGGTCAATGCGGCTGTTCAGGCGTTGGCGGTTGATGGGTTCCGGTCGGGGGATCAGCGTGCGGGTGATGAGCGTTCGTCTGAGACGCCTGAGTGGGACTTGTGGCAGCGCAGTAACTTGGATGCTAAGCAGGCGCAGGTTCATCGTAGCGCGGTGGCGTATGGGCAGGCGTTTACGGTGGTTGAGCGCGGTCAGGATGGGCGCGCGTATGTGCGCGTGTTGTCGGCGTTGCGTACGGTGTGTTTGTTTGAGGATGCGTTGTCGGATGATAACGCGATTCTTGCGTTGTCGGTGATGCGTCGTCCTGGTTTTGGGCCGGATGGTCGACCTAAGCCTGGCCTGGCGGTCGCGTGGGACCGTTACAACCGTTACGACGTTGTTCTGCCTAATGGTGGTGAGGAGCTGGTTGTTGGGCCTGGTGTTGCGCATGGCGGCAATGGGCATTGTCCGGTGACGCGGTTTGTGTCGCAGATGGATGATGAGGGGCGCGTGCAGGGCGCGGTGTTGCCGTTGAAGCAGTGGCAGGACTCGTTTAACCAGATGTTGTTTAATCTGTTGTTGGAGCAGTCGCATGGTGCGCATCGAGTGTTGTGGGCGACGGGTTTGGAACCTGCGGTTGCTGTGGATGCGGATGGTATGCCGGTGGTTGGCCCGGATGGTGGGGTTGTTCGTCAGCCGATTGCGGCGGGGCCGGGGGATTTCCTGGTCAATTCGTCGCCGGACGGCAAGTTTGGTTCCCTGCCTGTTGGTGACCAGTCGGGTTATATCGCTGCGATGGACGCGCTGATTAAGGACTTTTCGGCTATCTCGCAGACGCCTCCTAACTTCCTCCTCGGCCAGATGGCGAACTTGTCTGCCGATGCGTTGAACGCGGCTGAGAAGTCGTTCCGCCGCAAGGTCGAGCTGTATCGGACTCAGTTTGGTGAGTCCTGGGAGCGGACGTTGCGTGTGGGTATGGTGCTAGAGGGTCGCGCGGAGCGCGACCAGTGGGAGCATAACGAGGTGTTGTGGCGGGATCTGGAGTCTGCTGCTTTGTCTCAGACGGCGGATGCGTTGTCGAAGTTGCGGGAGATTGGGGTGCCGTCTCGTGGTTTGTGGGAGATGGTGCCTGGTGTGTCGCCGGTTCAGTTGGATCGGTGGGATGAGTTGGCAACGTCGGAGCGTTTGGGTTCTGATTTTGGGGCGGCTGTTCAGGGGTTTAGTGCGATGGGCGCGCAGGGCGCTCTGGATGAGCCTGTGGCGGCCTCGGATGCCAGGCCTGTGTCTTTGGTCGGCGGTGACGCGTAGTGCCCGCAGACGCGCGTGTGGAGGTCTTGTTGAGGGCGTTTGAGGCGTCGCTTGGCAGGCTCAGTTTGGGGACGGTGCAGGATGTGTCCCGCTGGTGGGAGCAGGTGGATAAGGGTGGCGATGTTGCGGCAAGGTTCGGGGAGCTGCTTGTGGAGCCGTGGGATCGTGGCGCTGTGCTTGGGGTGGCGTTCTACAGGTTGTTGAGGGCGTTGCAGACGGGCCGCACGGTCCCCTCCCCTATTCGCGGTCATGCGCAGGGCGGCGAGGTGTCGTTGGGTGAGTTGGTGCGTGAGTTTAACGAGGCGGCGGGGGTAAACGCTTTGACCGCCTCGTCGCTGGCTGGTGTGCGTGTTGCGGTGGACAGGCAGGTGACGCCGGACTTGGGGGCGTTGCGTGATGCGGATGTGAGGGCGGCGCAGGCGTTGTTGCGTGCCCGTTTGGAGGCTGGCGAGGTGTCGTCTGGCGTGGTGGCTGGTGTTGGTCAGCAGGCGGCGGCGGGCGGCGTCCGGTCGGTGGTGCGCGATATGGGGGACCGTGATCCGGCTAGGCAGGCGTGGATCAGGGTGTCTGGGACGGGTACGCCGTGCGCGTTCTGCGCGATGTTGTTGTCTCGCGGCGCGAAGTACACGGGCAAGCATGAGGCGTTGCGGCATGACATTGTGCATGCTGACGGGACGCACGGCTATCACCCGAACTGCCACTGCTATGCGCTGCCCCTGTTTGCGGGGTCGAGCATTGAGGGTTCTCGTTTCGCGGTGAATCGGGAGATGGAGGACCTGTGGAAGCATGACTTCAAGGGTAAGGGCTTGAAGGGCAAGTCCGGCTGGCGAAGTTACTACTACCGGAAGTTTGGCCGGTAGGCGGTTGGTAGAGGCCCTGGCGGTCTCATTGGTGTCCCGCGTTTCGTCCTGGTGGCGTTCGCGGGCTTTGTTTTTGGGAGTGTGTGATGGCAGACGAGAAGAATGTGGCTGATGAGGCTGAGGCAACTGAGGGCGGTGCGCCGGGCGCGCGCGGCGAGGATGCGCAGGTTGAAGCAGCGGAGCAGGCGCAGGAGGAAGGCGTTGCGGGCGAGGGCCAGGGCGGTGTTGCTCGTAAGGTTGATGACTTGCCTGAGTGGGCGCAACGTGAATTGAAGGGTGCGCGTGACGAGGCGGCGAGGTATCGCACGCAGCTACGCGACCTACAGGAGTCGGCGAAGGGTTTGAAGTCGGTCGAGGAGTTTGAGGCCGCTCTGTCGGCGGCTGATGAGAAGACTCGTCAGGTTGAGGCTGAGCTGGAGCGTGTGCGCGCGCGTCAGCAGGTGCGTGATGAGTTCCCGAATCTGCCCGGTAAGGCATTTGAGTTTGTCAAGGATGGCACGGTTGAGGAGATGCGGGCCGCGTGTGAGGAGTTGGCGTCCCTGGTGGGCGCGGCCTCGGGTGCGGCTGGTCTGCCTCGCAAGGGTGGGGGTTTGGCTCCCGCTGAGGAGGCGGAAGGCGAGTTTAACGCGCGCGAGTTTGTGCGTGGTCTTCCGCGACGTTGACTTTTTGAGAAGGAGTGGATATGGCGAATAGCTTGAATCACACGAAGATCAAGCCCGAAAAGCTGGCGGCTACGGCTGCTGAGCTAATGGAACGTGAGCTTGTGGTTCCCAAGCTCTTTGCTCGTAAGGGCATTGAGGACTTTAAGGGCGCGAGGGATGACACGATCAATGTTCGTGTTCCTGGTATTCTTCCGGCGCGTGACTACGAGTGGCGCAACAACCGCGCGCAGCCGTTGTCGTTCGATGAGTATCGTGAGCGTAAGCTTGCGGTGCGTTTCGGCGGCAATGCGTATTCTGCGACGATGCTCACCGACGAGCAGCGCGAGATGGACTTTATGGGGTGGACGCAGGACATTCTGCCTGCCCAGTCGCGCGCGGTTGCGCGCAAGTTGGAGTATGGCGCTATTAAGGCGTTGCAGTCGGGTAAGTATTCGGTGACTATCGGCGCGAACGGGAAGGCTTCCAGCCCGGGAGGTAATGTCCTTGCTGCGATTGTTGAGGCGCGACATGCTCTCAACCGTATGGGCGCGTCGAAGGTGAAGCGCACCCTGGTTATCGGGTCTGATTGGGACACGATTTTGCAGAGTGAACCTACTCTGGGGGCGAGCTATTTTGGCGATGCCCTTGCCGAGTCGGCATTTGCCGACGCCTTGCTTGGCAAGGTGAAGGGTTTCGAGGTTGTTGTGTCGGAGGACATCGCGCCGGATGAGGCTTATGCTTTGACGGGCGATTCGTTCGTGTTCCTGAACGCGGCCCCGGGTGTGCCTGAGTCGGCTGTGGCGGGCGCGTCGATGCTGTCTCAGGATGGTATTGCGATGCGTTGGTTGCGCGATTACGACCCGCAGTACCAGGTAGAGCGTTCCACGGTTAACACGTGGTATGGGTACCAGCAGGTGCTGGACCCGGTTATCTACGTGAACGATGACGGGCAGGAGGTTGTCTCTGACGATGAGTACAACATCCGCTCGGTGAAGCTCACGCTTGGGCCGACTACGGGCACTAAGTACTTCCCGGAGGGTTCGGATAAGGCAAAGGTCGCTAAGGGCCTTGGCCTGACGAAGACGCCTCCTGGCATCGTGTATGCCCCCGTTGGTCCCTGACGGTTGGAGTGGCGCGCGGGGGTGAGGTTGTGAGCCTTGCCCCCGCTTGCGTGAAGGGGGTGTTTGCGTGAGCGAAACTGAGGAAGTTACCCCGCCCGTGTCGGAGGCTGAGTCGGCTAGGCGCAGGGAGATGTTGATTAGCGTCGACGAATTGGAGGCTCGCCTCAAATACGCTTTGTCGCCGGATGAGAAGGATACGGCGGCGGCGGTGATTTGGGATGCGTCGAACCTGGCTCGTTTGCATGGCAGGCCGTCGTGGATGGCGGACGCTGTGCCCCCGGTCGTGAAGACAATCGTGCGCAACGCTTGCGTGCGTTACATGGACTTGTCTGAGTCCGTGGTCCAGTCTCGCGCCGGTGATGAGACGGAGGCGTACACGGACCTTGCGCTACGTACTGGCACGGTGTTCTACACGCCGGACGAGGTGCGGACGTTGCGTCAGGCGGCGGGCCTGGATTCAACCCTGTCGGTTGTCCACACGTTCGTCCACTCCCCCACCGCCCCGACATCGAGGGATGTTGATCGTGGTTGGCATCGTTGCGACTGGTGGATTCCGGGTGCCCGCTTCAAGTGGAGTGAGGGGGCGCTGTAGTGCCAGTTGGCAGACATAGGGGACTTACGGGGGTCTTGTATGGGCGTAAGCGGGCGCGGGACGCGAGGGGGAACCTGGTGACCGTGCCCGACATGGATCGCCCGTACAGGTGCCGCATGTCGATGAAACAGATCAGGGCCAACCGTGGCGCGGCGAAGGGCCAGTTGACGAATGAGGTTGTGTTGATCCTGGTGGAGCCTCGCACGGTCGACGGGGAGTTGTTGACGGACGTTGGCGCGTGGACGTTGATCGAGTTCGACGGTAAGCAGTGGGATGCGGCTGCTCCCCCGGCGTTGAAGCGGGGGACGCGCAGGACGACTCATTGGGAGTTCGAGTGCAGGCCTCGCCCGCCGTCGAATCTGACCGGGATTGGTGGTGGTGCCGGTGGTTAGCATGCTGGTGACTAAGGAGCGGTTGAATAAGATCGTGTCCCACATGCCGCAGGTGCGGCGTGAGGTGACGGGGCAGACGAATAAGCGGGCGGCGGTCGCTAAGGCCAAGCTCGCTGCCCACCGCTACCAGGGGCACGCGAAGATCGAGTCTTACGTGGCTTTGGTTGATGGCTACATTGTCCTGTCTGACGAGGCTGGGTATAAGGCGGCGGCGGCTATCGAGTATGGTCGCCGTGGTGAGGTGAGGTCCAAGCCGGTCTTTGATGATGCGGGCAGGATCGTTGGCCGTAGGGTCGTGCATATTGGCCCGTCTCGTGGTGTGGGGGCGTTGGCGGCGGCTGCTGCTGGTGGCCGTGTTTGATGCGTCAAAGTTGAATCCCGGACGGCATGTGACAGTTGAGGCGTTTCTGCCCGCTTGGTTGGAGGCGGACCTGCCCGATGGGGTGACGTGCAGGTCGCGCGTCGAGGAGGGTAACGCTGTCCCGTACGTGATGGTTGTGGAAGTGCAGCCTACAACGGCGGGCCAGTTCATTCGGGCGGATGATCGAGTGGACGTGTTGGAGTTTGAGGTCCACACGTTTACGTCTGGACTCGATGCCGAGGACGTTGCTTGGCGGTTGTCCTGGTCGATTATCGAGTTGTTGCGAAAGTACGCGGATGTGGGGCGTCGTGTTCCTGGCAGGGAGTCTTTCGTGAAGGCTTTCGAGTTGATGGAGCGGCCCCGTCGCCGCGAGGACTGGGCTGATTCTACTGGCCCGGTTCAGTATCAGGATTTGCCGGTCGGCATGGAGCGTTTCGTGTTCCAGGCCCGACTGGTGGTGTTGCACCGATGATGGTGCGGGAGGGAAAGTCATTATGGCTTTGGATGATGATAAGACACTGATTGTGGCGACTGCGCAGATTTACACTGCGCCGGTTGATACGAAGGCCCCTACGGTCGCGAACTATAAGACCAATAAGACGACGGCCCTGACGGGCTGGACGAACATTGGTCACACGTCGGCTGACAATCCGTTCAAGATCACGAAGGGCGGCGGCGACGTTACGACGAAGGGTTCTCTCCAGAAGAAGAAGCTGCGCACGTCTATTGGTGAAGTCTCCTATTCTCTGGAGATTTCGCTGCACCAGTTCGATGCGCCGTCGATCAAGCGTTATCTTGGCGCTAACGCGACTACCGTTGACGGTATCACGTACGCGAAGTCCAAGCCGACGGCGGAGCATTGCGCTCTGCTGATCGTCATTGAGGATGAGGGCAATGTGTGCTTTATCCATGCGGGTAAGGCGGACATCGTTGCCAATGGCGACTTCGATGTCAGTAACATCGAGGACCTTGTGGCCTTGCCGATCAAGTTTGAGATTCTTGAAGACAAGAATAACAACACCATTGGTATCGGCGAGGTTGCGTCGCTGGCATGATGTTTGGGGGCGGGTTGCGTGGGGCGTGTGCCAGGGTGGCCGCGCGGCCCGCCCCTCTTTTTCTTTCCTGGCATACCACTGTGGCACTTGGAGGTTTGTAATGACTGTTAATTTTGATAATCTTGACCTTGATACCCTGCGCTCTGAGGCGGAGGGTAAGTACAAGGATCTGGTCGTGCAGGGCGTCGTGTTCCGAGGCCCGATGCGCATGACTAAGGCTGAGCGTAAGGAGTTTCAGCGGCTACTGACTGAGCGCGATGCGGGTGAGGGCGAGCTGTCTGATGTTGTTGATTTCTATCGCGACATGCTGATGATCGCAGCCGCCGATAAGGAAGCGGCTACTGACCTGTTTAATCAGGTTGGCGACGATGCTACTGTGCTTGATGTGATGCTTACGCTTTACTTTAAGCGTACTCAGGCGGGGGAAGCCTAGCCGTCGCGGACTTGCTGGATAAAGCGGGGACGGGGATATATGTCGATTTCAGACTCCACTATGGTATTGATCTGGTGGATGCGATTGAGAGAGGTTCCCCGTCCCCGCGTTTTTTGCTTGCGCTGGTTCGCGGTTTGCCGGATGGTTGTTGGACGCAAGCGTTGCTGGCTGAGGTTCCTGAGTTGCGGGGGTGGACTCGGGAGATGTCTTTGCTGGCGGATGTGTTCGATAACATTTCGGTGAACACGGTGGCGACTGGTTTTGGGAAGTCGCGCCGTCCGGCGTTGTGGCCGGGTAGGCCTGGTGTGAAGCAGACGTTCACGGCGGAGAAATGCACCGTGAAGGGCGTGAGGCAAATGTTCGTTGACGCAATGAACGCATAGGCTTTACGCCCTTTACGGGGCTTGTTGTTGTGTGTGAGGGGGGTTTATGGGTGCTGAGGCCGGTAACGTTGTTGCGCGTCTTGCGGTGAAGGTGACGCCGGATACTGAGAAGTTTTACGGGGAACTGGCCCGAAAGCTAGAGGCGATTGAGAAGCGCTTGCGCCCGTTGGAGGTCGGCGTTGACCTCGATGAGGACGGATTGCGCGAGCGTGTCCGTCTGATGTCTGCGAAGGCGCAGGCGGCGGTGCGGGATGTCCAGATGGGCGTCCATTTCGATGAGCGCGAGTTCGCGAAGATTGGCGCGATGGCTGATCGTCTTGATGATGCGGCTGAGCGCAGGGCGGGCGGTTTGGCCCGCGTGTACGACGGGGATATGGACACCATTCGTCGGCATTGGTCGGCGGCGTTGGATGCGATGAAGCGGGACGCGGCGAAGAAGCTTCGGTTTGGTGGACCCCATGCTGACGAGGACTCGTATTGGCGTGGGCATACGGAGTCGGCGTTCCGTATGTGGTATGGGCGTCGTGGCGAGGCGGTGCGTAAGGCGTTCCGCGAGATGGGGCCTGTCGAGTTTGAGATGCGCCCCGCGTCTGGGTGGCAGGACAAGGTGAAGGGCCTGCTTGACGGATTCTTCAATAAGGAGTACACGGGCCGGGTTCGTTGGTCCGTTGACGAGGATTTGAATGATGTGGGGGCGTTGCGTCGCTTGCGTGCCCGCATGGAGCGTGAGTTTTCTCAGGGTTGGAAGTATGTGGTCGACCCTGATGTGGATGTGAAAACGGGGCGCGTGGATGCGGCGTTGGATAAGTTGCGCCATGAGATGCGTGAACGCGCGTTTGGGAAGCATGAGGCTTTCCATTTGGACATTAAACCTCACATGAGTGACCATGAGTTGCGCGAGGTTGGTCGCAAGCTTAAGCACTTTAAGCGCAAGTGGGATGACACTGAGTTGGAGTTTAAGCTCAGTCTGGATCATTCGGCGCGGTATGTGGCGGCGGCCAGGTTGGCGATGTTGGCTCGCGATAGGTGGGTGAAGCTGCGCCCGGTGATTGACCACAAGGCGATGGTTGTCGCGCGGGAGACGTTGGCCGCGATGTCGGGTTGGCGTTTGGCCAAGGACTTGACATCGAACGTGTGGGACTTGGTGAAGAATCTGGATAAGTTGGTGCCGACTCTTGGCGCTGTCGGATCTGGGTTCGCGGTCGCCGGTGCTGGCGCTACGCAGTTGTTGAAGCACACTCTGACGCTGGGTGGCGCGGTTGGTCACGTGTTGCAGGCGGCTGCACTGCTCGGCCCGACGCTCGCTATATCGGCGGGGTTCATTGGGTATACGGCCATTCAGGCGGCGAAGGTTGCGACGGAGATTGTGCCCTCGATTAAGACGGCGTTCGATAAGATGAACGACACGATCCAACACGGGTTCTGGGAGTCGGTGTCTGACGACCAGATCTCAAAGATCACTGATTCTTTCTTCCCTGAGATGTCGTCCGGGTTTGACCGCTTGGCTCGCTCGATGGGCGGCCATTTCGGCAAGCTGGTTGATTCGTTTGACCGCGTATTGAAGCCTCATATTGCTGAAATGTTTGACCATTCGGCTGCTGGCATTGACGTGCTGGGCGAGCATACGGATTCGTTGATGACGATTCTTGGCGTGTTGGGTAAGCATGGCTCCAAGACGATGGAGCGTTTCTTGGGGTGGCTTGGCGAGGCGACGGATAAGTATGCGGATTGGCTGGTTGAGGCTGAGAAGTCGGGTCGGTTGCAGCAGATCATTGATCGTGGCATTGACACGTTGAAGGATTTTGGTCGTGCTGTGTGGAGCGCGACCGGGATTTTGCGCGGGTTCTACAAGGCGGCTGAGGCTGAGGGCGGCGCTTCGATGAAGCGGTTTGCGGATGGCGTCGAGGCCGTGAATAAGGCTGTGAATAGTGACGGCTTCCAGAAGGCTTTGGGTCAGGTTTTCCGTGGCATGGGTCGGGCGTGGTCGTCCTTTAAGGTGGAGACGCGGGGCGTGTGGGCCGAGTTTGGGCGGTCGTGGGCGCAGCTCGCGGACGAGGCGGGCGCTGCTATGGGGCGCGCTGGTGGCAAGTTCACTAAGGCGCTGCTCACGACTTTTAGTGGAGCGGACTTCAATAAGGGGTTCCGTAACCTGTTCGATGGCCTGTCTGATGGCCTGTCGCGTATTGCGGGCGTGTGGCCCAAGGTGTCGCAGGGCCTCGGGTCTCTGATGACGTTTATGGGGTCTCTCGGGAAGGGCCTGTCGCCTGTCGTGGGTGCCGCGTTGGAGGCGTTGGCTAATGCGGCGCAGAAGCTTGGTCCGGCGTTGGCTACTGCTGTCGAGGCGGGCGGCCCGGCGTTGGCTCGGAGTATCGAGTCGTGGGGTAGGATCGCTACCCCGGTTGCTGAGGCGTTGTCGAAGTTGGTGGAGACGCTGGTGCGTATCCCTGGGGCTGTGCAGGCTGTGGCGACGGGGTTCATGCTGTTCCGTGGTGCTCGTGGCGCGGCGTCCTTGTTTACGGCGATGCAGGGTGCGCTTGCCGGGTTGAGGGATGATTCTTTGGCGGCGCAGGATGCGTTGTCGAGGTTTGCGTCTGGTGGCGTGGCGGCGCAGGCTGGCGCGGAGGCGGGCCGGTTTGGTGGTGCGCTTGCCCGGGTGCAGGGCGCGGCTCGTGGCGTGGCGGGCGGGCTGTCGAGCGCGATTGGGGTACTGGCTGGCCCGTGGGGTGTTGCGATTGCTGCTGGCGTGACTGCGCTGACTGCGCTGGTGTCCGCTGGCAATGCGGCGTCGGACGCTATTGGTCGCGACTTGGCTGATGCTTTGTCGAAGTCGGCTGATGGGGTCGACGGCGCGGCTGACAAGGTGTCGCGCGCTGTGGCGAAGATGTCGGCCAGCGTGTCGTCCGGTGTTGGTGCAACGTTCGGCGGGAACCTGGACGAGGCGATGCGTAAGTATCGGGACAACTGGCGCTGGCAGAACTGGTTGGCCAACGGCTCGATGGGCTTGTCTGCTTTGGTTTCGGGTGGGCCGTTCCTTAGTGGCGGTGCTACCCCGTTTGACTACAAGTCGAGCGGCGCGGCTGTGAACTTGGCGGATGCTTTTGAGCGTATTGGTGAGATTGCGAAGTCTGGAAATCTGTCTGGTGCGGCGCAGTCGTTGGCGCAGTTGCGCGGCGAGATGCTGCACAGTGGGGCGTCCGTCGAGGCGTGGGACAAGACGCTGGATTCCGCGCTGGGATCTGTGGACGGCTTGAAGGACGGGCTGACGCAGTACGCTTCCTCGTTGGGGTACGCGACTGATGCGCAGTCGTTGCATAAGTTCGTGGCCGAGCAGACAGACGCTGTTTGGAAGAAGATGCAGGCAGACGCAAAGCTGCTTGCGGATAATTCTGATGCGTTTGGTAAGGCCGTGGACGATGGCTTCGCTAAGTGGGGTCAGAACGCCAAGTCTGCTGATGAGTTGCACTCTGCCATTGAGCGCGTGGGGCGTTCGATGATTGACGTGGGTGCGGCGGCGCGGGACGCTAACGGTGAGGTCGTTCAGTCTGTGGATGAGGTGCTGGCTAATTTGAAGCGTCAGGCTGATGCGCAGGCCGAGGTGGCTCAGAATATGCTGGAGCTGTCGCAGGCTGGTTTTGCTACGTCCGTGTTGGAGGAGTTGGCTAAGCTTCCGCAGGGCGCTCAGTATTTGCAGCAGTTGAAGGATGCGATGTCTGATACTTCCGAGGAGGGGCAGGCGCGTTTCCAGGAGTTGTTGGCGGCGACGAATGGGGTTGCCCCGGCGTTGGAGTCGATGGCTTGGGGGGCTACCCCGGCGTTGAAGGCGTTCCATGACGCGGTTGAGGGCGCGTTCTCGAATACGAAGGCTAGTGTGTTGTCGGCGTTGGATTCGCTTGGCGTGGATGCGTCGGTGAAGGCGGCGGCGGCTGGTTCTAAGACTGCTGATGAGCTGGTGAAGGCACTGTCGGATGCTGGTGTTCAGATCAGTAAGACGGCTGACGGTTGGGCGTTGACCCTGAATGGGAAGACGGCTCAGTTTAGTTCGGCTGGTAGCGCGGCTGGTTCGGCTTACCGGAACGGTTTTAAGTCGGGTATTGATTCGGGGGGTGGCCTTACTCCCTGGGGTAGCACGCTGAGTAACCGGATGCAGGCCATTACTCAGGGTAACCAGGATGGTAAGGCGTACGTTGAGGCGTGGCGTCTTGCTATCACAGATTCTAATGATCCGAACGCGATTCCGTCGCCTTTGGACCCGGCGAAGATTGTTCCGACGCCGTATGAGTCGGGCGTGCAGGCTGGCACTGATTTCTCGAATGGTGTCCAGGCGGGCGGTGCGCCGACGCTTGGCGGGTCGAAGTGGTTGCAGAATCAGTGGGATGAGCAGTTGCCGTCGTTGCAAAACTCTTTCATGTCTGGTGGTGTTGGTGCTGGCTCGAATTATGCGTCTGGTGTTGGCTCGCAGTCTGGTGCGGCTGGCGCGTCTGGTGAGCGGATTGGTTTGTCTGCGCGTGAGGGTGTGAAGGCTGGCCGCCTGTGTGAGGCTGGTAGTACTGCCGGTTCGTGTTATGCGTCTTATCTGGGTGCTCAGTCTGGCGCTGCTGGCGCGGCTGGTTCGGCTTTGGCGTCCAGGGCGGTTGCGGGCGCGTCGAGTGCGGTTGGGCAGTTGGCGTCGTTGGGCGCTCAGGCTGGCGCGGCGTTTGCTCAGGGTGTTATGAGTCGTGTTGCGTCGGCGGTGCGTGCGGCTCAGGCTATGGCGTCGGCTGCTGCCGCGTCGGCTAGGCAGACGTTGAATGAGCACTCGCCGTCGCGGGTGTTCATGGAAATCGGCTCTTACGCCGGTGAGGGCTTCACGATTGGTATGGAGGCGTGGAAGCTCCCCTCGCGGAAGCTTGGCGGCCAGTTGGCCGGTTCTGCTGTCGATGGCGCGTCTGAGGCGTTGGATGAGCACTCGCCGTCGCGGGTGTTCCGACGTATGGGCGTTGGTGTGGCTTCCGATTTTGCTGCTGGTATTCGTGGGGCGGCTGATGAGGCTGCGCGTGAGGCTGAGGCGTTGGCTGGGCGCGTGGTTGAGGCTGGTTCTGGTGTGCGTATGCGCGTGTTTGATGGTGGGCGCGTGGATGTGTCGGGGGATTCGCGTGTGACGGTGCGTGTTGATCCTGAGTCGTTGCGTGGGGCCAAGTTCGGGTTGCGCCTGTCGGATGAGACTGAGCTTGAGACGTTCATTAGCGATGTCGCTGATGGGCGTGTCGTTGAGTATGCGCGTATGGGCGCGTAGCGGCCCTTTGCGGGGTGGGCGGCTACTCCCCTACTGGCGTGGGCTGGTGGGGGCGTGGCCGCCCGTCTGGGGGCCTTTTTGGAGGTGTTTTAACTATGGCTGTGCCGACGTTTCGTGGCTTTATTCACCGCGTGACGGGGTTGCCCACTTTCGTGGTGGGGTCGCCGGGCGTGTTGAAGGCGGACGGGAAGCTGGTATGCACTATTAAGCAGCGCTGGCAAGACCTGTACTTTTCTCCGTGGGTGTTCTCTCATGTGATGGCCCCGGTGGGCGAGGCGGTCCAGTACACGTTGACGTTGCCTGATGGTCGCGTGCTTGGGCCTGTGTGGTTGACGAGGACGGCTAACGGGGTCGCGGATGGTGGCGCAGTGGTTGCCCCTCAGAGTGGTCGTGGCGTGTTCGTGGACCTGTATGAGGATACGGGAGACCCACTGCGCTGGGAGAACCAAGTAAGCGAGTACGAGAACGGCGTGGTCCGGTTTAAGCGGGGCAAGCTGTCGGGGTCGTCGAGGTTTGTGGTGGATACGCCTGAGCGCGTGCGTCAGGTGCGTGACGTGTTGGAGGCCCCGGGGTTGACGCTGATCGCGTTGGGTCAGCCCGCTAAGGGCGTGGAGGGCGTGCGGTGTGTCCTTGTTAGGTCGGCCCGGTATGACCGCTTGTCCCCTGACGGTGATCGTCAGATTGACGTGGAGTGGACGATGCAGCCATTCCACGGGCCGAGGGGCGAATGGGGTTTGGATGGCACGGTGGTGCCGTCTGCGACGTGGGGGGACGCCATATCCCAGGGCCGCAAGTGGGGTAACTGGACGGTATGGGATGTGCTCACTCAGATGGGGGATGCCAGGTGAGGTCTCCCGAAGAATTGAGCGTCGACGTACTGACGTTGCCTTGTCGCGTGTGGGCGACGGTGAAGGTGTCGCGTGGGGGCATCGTGTTGGCGGATGGCGTGCCGGTTGAGGCTGGCCAGTTGGAGTTGTCGTCTGGTCGGGCGGCGCGGGAGCGCCTGTCGCTTACCCTGTCCCCTGATTGGGCACCCACAGATGAGTGGAGCCCGTTTGCGCCTTATGGGCAGGTGGTGCGCCTGATGGTGCATGTGGAGCCGGATGGGGCGGCCCCGTTCGTGGTGGACCGGGGGTCGTTCCTGCTGAATGAGGTGACGTGGGATGCGGGCACTACGGGGTCGGTGAAGGTGACGGCGTATTCGTTGTTGCAGCGCCTCGTGGATGACGATTTCGCGTTCCCCACGTCGCCTGATCCGAAGTCGACGTTGAGTCGCGAGGTGGAGCGGTTGTGCTACCCGCACCTCGTTCCCGTGTTGGAGTGTGATGACCCTGTTCTGCCCGGCGGCTTGTCGTGGGGGAACCGCCGCGTTGAGGCGTTGGGGAAGCTTGCGGACATGTACGGGTTTCGCTTTTATGTGGGGCCGGATGACTTGTTGCATGTTGTGGATTCAACTCGGCGCGGCGTAGTGGCCTCATATTCGGGTGAGGACTTGTTGTTGTCGGAGTCTCGGAAGGTGTCTCACGCTGTGCCGAATAGGTGGACGGCGGTCTCTAATTCCACTCAGGGTGGTAGGTCCCATTCGGGGGGTTTGTCGCATATGGTGGAGGTGAACGCTGGGCCTCGCGCGGTGTCCTTGTATGGGGTCGTGCATAAGGTGTTGCAGGTTCAGGCTGGGTCGCAGGATGAGATTGTTGAGGCTGCTGATCGTGCGATGCGTGAGGCAACGTCCAGTGGGGGTGAGCGGTCGTTCAAGATCGTTCAGGATTACAGGCTGGACTTGGGTGATCTGATTCGCGTGCGTACCCCTGATGGTGAGGCGACTGTGGGCGTGGTGACTGGCCTGGTGATGGACCTGTCCGGCGGCGCGCAGACGATGCGCGTGGATGTGCGAGAGGTGATGATGTGAATTGACTAAGGCATCTTTTTGGCTGGACGCACCTGCCCCCGCCGCTTCGTCGGGGACTGGGGTTCCCGGCAGGGTTGTCGGGGCTGGCGAGAATGGCACGATTCGCGTTGAGGTTGGCGAGTCGGGGAACGTCGTAAACGTCCCGTCTGGTGGTGGCGTGTTTGAGGCTGGGTCGGATGTGCGCGTGCAGGTGGACGCCTCGGGTTCGCCGTCTGGCGTGCTGGACGCTGGCCCGTCGACGACTTCGGGTGGACTCGTCTATGCGGGCGCTGAGGGGCGTCGTGTGCGCGAGGTGGGGGAAGTAGCTCATGCTGCGCGCGGCGAGGCTGCTCGCGCGATGCGTGAACTGGAGGAGGCTCGGGGTCAGACGGCGCGGGAGTTGGCCGTGTTGCGGACTGATCTTTCTAGCGCACAGTTGGTGACGGATAGGGCGCGGAACATGTTTATTCGTAGCGAGCAGCCACCTCCGCAGCGTTATTCATCTGCCGATCTTCCTCCTGTGGGGGCTGTGTATGAGGTGCTAAATCGGGATGGGTCTGTTAATCGTCATTTGCGGTGGGATGGGTCGCGTTGGCTTCCGTTTAAGGTTGTTGCGCATGATGTGGTGGCATCCGCGCAAATGTGGACTGACCTGTTGAGCGTCGCGGGTAATGCGACGATTGGTGGGAATCTGATTGCGGGTGGCTCGGTTACGGCGGACAAGATTGTTGCTTCCAAGGAATTGTCTGCGAAGGTCGCGAGGTTTGAGGAATCCGTGGTGTCGAAATTGCGAGCGGAAAACGCTGTCATTTCTGGTGACCTTATTGCTGAGAATCTGACCGGCAAGACGATTACGGGTTCTACTGTTCGGGCGATGGGGTCTTCCTCGGCGGTGGAGATGGGGGCGCACCCTGCGAGGGGACCGTATGTGGAGTTCTCGCAGGGGCTTTGGCCCGGAACGAGCCGGGTTGATTCGGTGGTCTCGCTTACGCCAACCGGCGTTAGGGGCGAGTTCACGGGTTCGGCTGGTAAGGATTTCTCGGTGTCGTGGGAGCAGTTGGTTGCGGCCCCTTACTATCGCATGGTGTCAGGCGAGGTGGATTTGCGGATCCCTAAGAAGGGTTTGTTGCGTGCGCCGTTGAAGTCTGATGTGTCGTTGCGTGGTTCGCAGGTCAGAGTCGTGGATGGCGACTCGTTGCTGGTTCCGAAGGCGGGGCGGTATCGGGTGACTGGATGGGCGTGTGTCCTGTCTGATACCTGGGACACGTTGACTGAGGTGGCATTGCTGCGTGGGGATGCGAAGGATGCTGATTGGGGCGACCTGTATGGGTACGCTATTGGCCCGGGGGGCGAGTATTCGACACCTCAGTTTACGGGCCTCGTTGATGTCAGGCCGTCGGAGCGGATGGCGTTGGGCATTAAGACGAATGGTACGTCGCGTGTGCGCGATTACCGTTTTGAGTTGGAGTTCGTGTGCCCCTTGTGATGGGGGTTTGTGTGGAGGTGGAGTGTGACTGAGAATAGTCTAAAGGGAGTTAAGCTCCCTGAGTTTAATGACCCGTTGTTGCCGGGTTTGGCGAAGGCGTTTAACACGGCGGGCATCATTCAGGTGGCGACTTCGGCCAGTGGCGCTAAGAGTGCCATTGATGATTTGGCGAAACATGGTGTTGCGCCGACCGTTTCTAACCCGGCTTATTTGGACATTTTGGGTCAGTTGTATAAGGCTGACGGCTCGAAGGCTGGTGATGGCTCGTGGTTGTTGCGAGCACTGAATGAGATTGAGTTGGACTCGCAAGGCTACCCCGCTTCGGGGGCGTCGTATTCTGTTGCCTCGGGCCAGTATTACAAGTACTATTCGGCTAATCTTCCGGTGCGTCCCTATAGGCGCATGGTGTTGTCGTTTGTGACTGGTTGGGCGAATACGACGGGCGATGTTGATTTGTACCTGTGGGTTAAGGGTGCGGGCACTGTCCGCTCGGCGTTCAATAGTGGTGGCGCGGATCAGCAGTCCAATGCGTTGTTTAACTTTGGCATCATTGATGCGAATAGTGCCCCGCAGGTTGAGTGGGGCATTTATGGTCGCGGGAATGGCGGATCCGCGACGTTCACGAAGGACGGGTCCTATAACCGTTTTATGACGGTTGCGTTCCCGGTTAGCATGTGAGGGGTGGTTGTTTGTCTGTGTTGGAAGATGTGAAGTTGCAGGGGCTTTCTGACACTGAGCTGGCGGATTTGTATCAGAATGTGATGTTGGAGTTCGCTCGCAGGGATGCGGTGGCTTCGGCGCAGGCGGCGGCGGTGAAGGCCGCTGAGGATTACGCCGAGGCGGTGAAGCGTGAGCCAGCTAAGGATGTGTCGAAGTTGGAGTTGTCTGCAACTATCGGTCCTGGTGAGCGTGTTCTGGTTGATGGTGATGCGTGGAAGAACGTGTCGGGCCAGTGGTTGTCGCCGTTTACGCAGGGGCCGAAGGAGTTTTGGCGCGGCTGGATGAAGTGCGATTCTGACGGCAAGGTTGTTGTTGGTGAGCATAAGCCGTGGGCTGCTGGGATGCGTATTGCTGAGGGGGATCAGTGTCAGCATGTGGGGCGCGTGTGGCGTTGTTTGCAGGATCATAACTCGAATGGTGATCTTGCGCCGGATAAGGCACCGGCATTGTGGCAGGTTATTGACTGACTTTTTGTAGGGGGTTGTTGTGGATTACATTAATTTGAGTGCGGATTGTGACATTTGGTCATCTAATTTCACGCAGGGTCGTGGTGGTTATGCGTTGAAGTATGTGGTGTTGCACCACAATGCGGGTATCCGAATGAGCCATCAGGGCGTGCATGGGGCTTTCGTGTCGAATGGTACGTCGGCGCATTACAATGTTGATGCGGACGGTTCCGTGTGCCAGTATGTGCATGATTCGGATACGGCGTATCATGCGGGTAACTGGGCTGCGAATTGCCAGTCTATTGGTATTGAGCATGGGAACATTGGTGGTGCGTCTACTGGTTGGGCTATTTCGGATGAGACTGTCGAGTCTGGTGCTCACTTGACGGCGGCTATTTGTGCGGCGTATGGTCTGGGTCGCCCTGAGTGGCGTGGGAATGTGTTTCCTCATTCGGATTTCTTTAGTACGGCTTGTCCGGCGGCGTTGCGTGATGAGCTGGCCGATCAGTATATGTCTCGCGCGCAGTACTGGTATGACCATCTGGGCGAGGAGGAAGGCCCTGGTTGGGTGAAGGAAGGTAACGGCTGGTGGTACCGCAAGGATGATGGCTCGTGGGAGACGGGCTGGTTCCGGGTTGGCGACCAGTGGTTCCTTGCGGATGAGAAGGGTTGGCTCAAGTCCGGCTGGGTGATCGAGGATGGCACTTGGTATTACCTGCATCCCACGCACGACACTCGTTTTGGTGTGATGGAGACTGGCTGGGTGCAGGATGGTGAGAACTGGTTCTACCTGGGCGATGACGGCAAGATGCAGACCGGCTGGGTGCAGGTGAAGGGCAAGTGGTACTTCCTCGAAGACAATGGCGTGATGCGTACTGGGTGGCTGGCTGATGGTGGTCACCATTACTTCCTTGACGAGTCGGGGGCGATGGTGACTGGTGTGGCTCGCACTCGCCTGGATGGCGGGTGTAGCGCGTTTGACGATCAGGGGCGTCTGGTTGTTGGGCGTGTGGTGTTGGAGCAGGACGCGCAGGGTGTCTTGCGTGCTGTGAAGGAGGTAGCATGAAGGGTTTGTCGTCACAGACTGTGTTTCCGTGGCGTACTGTGACGCGCACGGTGTTTCAGGTTGCGGTTGCTTTGGCGGCGTTGTTGCCGTTGGTGTTTGCGCAGGCTGGCGTGTCGGCGGCTGAGGCGTCTGGTTGGGCTGCTGTGGTGTTGGCTGTGTGTGCGACGGTGACGCGCGTTATGGCGATGCCGGAGGTTGAGGCGTTTCTCCGCGTGTGGTTGCCGTGGTTGGCGGCGCATGGCCCGGAGGTTGATGCTGAGGAGGGCTGATGGTTATCGAGTTGTTGGCGTCGCCTGCGTTGTGGGCGGCGCTTGGTGGTCTTGGCGGCGTGTTGGCGACGTTGGTGACGAAGCGTGCGGATCATAACCTCGACGCTTTGAAGGTCCTGGTGGATCGTTTGGAGCATGAGGTTGACGGCTTGTCGCAGCGTGTCGCGTCGCTTGAGGTGGAGCGCGATACGTTGGGTCGCCGGTTGCGTGCGACGTTGGATTGGGCGCACAAGGTGTGGCGTTGGGGTCATGCTTTGGTGGAGTTGCTGCCTGATGGGGTGGAGGCTCCGCCTGTGCCTGATGTGCCGCGTGCGTTGGAGGATGAGTTCTGACGTGTTTGGGGGGCGTGGCCGTGTGGTTGCGCCCCCCTTTGTTGTTGTGTGGGTTTGTTGTTTTGGAGTGTGATGTGTTGTGGCGGCGAGGTTGAGTGAGCTACACGGGGCCGTTGAGGGGTCTGTGAGGCCCACGGAGCGACGTTCCTGCAAGGTGGGGGCGTTTATTCGTTCGTTGGATTCTGAGGATGCTGAGTGGCTTTCTGGGGCGTTGGATGACCCTAGTGAGTCGTCGGCTGGTTTGCGTCGGACGTTGCGTGCGGCTGGTTTTGAGGTAGCTCGGTCGAGTTTGTCGGCACACAGGCGTGGGGAGTGTTGTTGTTATGGGGTCGCTTAAGAGTGTGCATGAGCGTGTGAACGCGCCGGTTGCGGCGTCGGGCGCGAGGGTTAATGCGGGTAATGGTGCTCGCATTTTGACGTTGGACATTGAGTGTAGTCCGACTGTGGCCCACGTTTGGGGCTTGTTGGACCAGAACGTTGGGTTGAATCAGATCGTCGAGGACGGTCGCATGATTTGTTTCGCCGCTAAGTGGTATGGGGATTCGCAGACGATGTTCTGGTCTGACGAGAAGGATGGGCATGAGGCGATGGTTGAGGCGGCGTGGAGGCTGCTCGATGAGTGCGACGTGCTGGTTACATTCAATGGGATCAAGTACGACGTGAAGCACCTGAACCGCGAGTTCGTGCTGGCTGGGTTGGGGAAGCCTCGCCCGTGCCGGAATGTTGACCTATTGCCGGTTGTGCGTCGCGAGTTCAAGTTCCCATCGAACAAGCTGGATTACGTGGCGTCTCGCCTCGGCCTCGGCCACAAGGTTGCGCATGAGGGGCATGCGTTGTGGGTTGCTTGCATGGAGGGTGATCGGGATGCGTGGATGCGCATGGAAACGTACAACCGTGGCGACGTTGAGTTGACTGAGGCGTTGTTTGACCGATTGCGCCCATGGTTGTCTTCGACTGTTCACCTTGGCGTGTGGACTGAGGGCGAGGGGTTGTCGTGCCCGTCGTGTGGTGGCACTGAGTATGAGTCGTGCGGTGAGGCGGTTACTGCTGTGAGCGTGTTTGAGTGTTTCCGTTGCTCCTCGTGTGGTGGTGTGTTCCGTGGGGCGCGTGCTGTTCGGCGTGTTGCGTCGCGTAGGGTGGCGTAGCTTAACGCGCGGTAGGTTGGCGTGTGGGGGCAGCTTTTGGTTGTGTTTCCTAGGCTTTTCCACGCGCCAACGCTGGCGTGATTGGATTCACGTTGTGGTTGGGTTTTGCGTCAGGCTTGCAATGTGGTAATGTTTGGAGCACGGCGGTCATTACCAACATCTTTAGCGAGTGATACACATGGCGCAACCAACCAAGGTCGTGGACGAGGACGAGGCCTACCGGCTACTGTTCGACGAAGAATGGACCTACCCTCAAATGGTGGACCTGTACCGAGAGAAGTACGGGATCGAGACCACCATCAGCATGTGGAGTCGATTCGTCAAGCGCATTGGAGGCCGCCGCTCGGCTGAACGTTTCCCGCTTGCTACGCCGTGGGTGATGCACGCGAAGGAGCCTCGAAACTCGCATTACCGCACAGGCCTGCGAGCGCTGGCGGCTATCGAGCAGGGGAAGCCGGTGTCTGAGGCGGGGCGCAGGGTTGCGGCTCGGCTGCGCCGGTTGCTTGGGGCGGACCTGGTTGTTGATTATGATCGGGATGCGGATGCGATGGTGCTTGTTCCGCGCCGTCCTGGGGTGGATAAGTGGTGGATCCGTGACCCGTTCGTGGGTGATGACGGTGAGCCTGTGGCTGATTTTTCCCACGTGAGCGCGGCGGCTGTGGGCGCGTATTTCGGCTTGTAGGTGTTGGTTTGGGGTTTCCATTGTGGGGGTCGTGACGTAAGTCATGGCCCCCGCTTTTTGTGTGTTCAGCTTGCGCCATGTGTCGGGCTTGCGTTATGCTTGCGTTTGTTCGACCCCGAGTTGAGCACTTTCAACACACTTTCTACTGGAAGGGAGAAGGATGGACGAGAAGCGAACCATCCATAGGCTGTCCTATTCCAGCGCGGCGCAGTACAGTGATTGCGCTGAGCGTTGGCGACTGTCCCGTGTATATGGCCTGGATAGGGCTACGTACTGGGTGACCATGATGGGAACGGCAGTACATGAGGTGACTGAGGCGCGTGACCTTGATGAGGTTGGCCTTGCCACGGACAAGCATGCGCCTCTGCTGGTCGAGGATGTGGACAAGGCGTTTACGTTCGCGTTTGACCGTGAGAAGGCTCGCCGTCTGGAGGCGGGTACGACGATCAACGCATCCGGTCGCGTCTTGAAGACTGGCCTTGGTAAGGGTGGTGGCCCGAACAAGAAGGATGAGGAGTGGGCGCGCCATTTTGGGCCGATAATGGTCCAGAACTGGATTGACTGGCGGGCTGCGAACAACTACAAGATTGCCCTGTTCGACTCGGCGGATGGGAAGGTGATTCCCGGTATCGAGTTGAAGGTGTCGCATCCGCTCGGCGGCTACCCGTATGTTGGCTACATTGACCGGATTCTCGTTGATGGGAACGGGGAGATGCTTGTGGTGGACTTGAAGACGGGTAATCCGCCTCAGTCTACGACCCAGCTCAAGACCTATGCGGCGCAGTTGCGCGCTGCTGGGGTACCGGTGGCGAAGGCCGCGTACTGGATGGGCATGGACGGTGACGTGTTGGAGTGGGTGACCATGACGACACGGAACGATAGCTACGTGGAGACGTGGCTGAATAACGTGGGGCGTGGCCTTGAGGCCGGCATTTTTCCCGCGTCGCCGAGCACTATGTGCAAGGCGTGCCCTGTCCGAGAGTACTGCTCTGCGGTTGGTGGTGATCGTGCGGGTGAGATTCCGCCGATTACTGGTCCTGTCGAGTTTTTGGAGGTGGCGTGATGACGGTTCCTGAGCAGTCCCCGTGGCGGGATGACGTGGGTCGCGCTACGGCTTTGGCCGTGGATACCCCGGCTGAGGTGACGGTGACGATGAAGGCTGGGGGCGGGTATGACGCCCCATGGATGGTGGTCCGTGGTTCTGTCGCGTCGGTTGAGCGCGCCCTTGAGGATGCGTTTGGCTGGCAGAACTGGGATCACGAGAAGGTTCCGTTGAGTGATGCGGTTCTGTCTCTGGCGAAGGCCCTGAATGGGAAGTGGAACGTGGTCGACCAGCTTAAGGCGCGGGTGATCGTGGACGATGTTCCCGTGGATCTGGGTTTGCATGAGGGTGACGGTGAGCGCCCGAAGGCCCCTACGGCGGACCCGCTGGAAGCTCTCTCGGATAATGAGAAGAATATCTACAACCTGATTGCTGACGCTGGGGATGTGCCGACGTTGCAGGAGTTGTGGCGTAGGTATGGGACGGCGATGAATAATCAGCCGGTCCTGGTGGAGGCGTGGAAGGCGCGGGGTCGTGAGCTTGCCGCCGCCGCGAAGAAGAAGGGGGCGTGACCTGTGGCTTACGAACTGAACGAGCACTGGACGGCGCTCCCGGTGGAGTTCCCCATGAGCGTGGAGGAACTGTATGACCTCGCTATGCGCCTGCCAGACGATAGTGAGGTAATGGTCGAGGCGGACGCGTGGCGGCGCGTCCAGCTTAAGGCCCGCATGAATCCTCGCGGCTAGTCTGCGAGGCCGCTAGGCGCGTTTCTAACACGGTTAGTTGCGCCGATACAGGCCCCCTGTGGGGGCCGCACAGAACAAGACAACAAGAAGAACAGATCGAACACCCCCAATAGCGTGGGGTGAGAACATGGAGAAACAACATGCAGCGTGTCGTCAAGATGCCCAACACCTCGTCCTACTTCCGCGCCAAGGATGTCGAGAACGCGAGGGCTATCCTCGTTGTTCCTCACAAGGTTGAGTTTGACGTGCCCACGAACTTCAACGGCATGGCGGGTACTCGCCACGAGGTTGAGATGGATGCGTGGGTGTTCCACACTCAGTCTGACGTGGAGAACGGGACACCCGAGGAGATGCTGGGCGTGATTTGGGGCGCGAACAAGGGCATCGCCCGCGCCCTGAACGGCCAGATCGGCAACCTGGTCGGCCCGTTCCGCATCGTGAAGCAGTCGGAGAACGGTAAGTCGTTCTGGAGGACCGTTGACCTGGGCGAGGGTGAGCCCGCGTGGAAGCCGGTGAACGAGTTTGCGGATGCCCTGTGCGCGAAGATGAGCGCCACGCCGGATGCGCCGTCGTTTACTGACGAGCCGCTTATGCCGGATTTCGGTGCCTGATAGACGCCTGTGGGACTGAGTGTATTCCAGTCCCTCCGTAAGGGCGTGTCCGGCCAGCAGCCACTCCCCCACGTTCCCGCTTTCGCAGACCTGTACGAGGCGGGCGTGACACCAAGGCAGGGGCAGGTGGTGATGGTTGCTGGCCGGTCTGGCTCGCAGAAGTCAGGGTTTGCCCTGTTCTGGGTTGCGAGCATGGGTCTGCCGACATTGTATTTTTCGGCGGACATGGCCCCGTTTACGGCGGGAGTGAGACTGGCAAGTATCGCCACCGGCATGTCGTCCAAGGAAGTTGAAGCCATGATGGGCACGACGAACGGCAGGGCGCAGATCGAACAGGCAGCATCCAGTCTGCCTATCGAGCTGTCGTTTGGTTCCCCGATCACGTGGGAGCAGGTGGAGGATGAGCTGAACGTTTACGTCATGCTCCACAACGAGTATCCCAAGGTTGTTGTGTTCGATAACCTGATGGATTTTGCCGGGTGCGAGTCGGATTATGAGGCGCAGATGGGTGTCATGCAGGACGTGATCGCGTTTGCGCGCACTACGGGGGCAACGGTGATCGTGTTGCATCATGCGTCGGATAAGACGCTGGACGCGAAGTCGAACCCGTGGAAGCCCCCATCGAGGGACCAGATTAAGAATGGCCTGTCGGAGAAGCCTGAGTTGACTCTGACGGTGGCTCTGGACCCGATTAACAAGGAGTTCTATGTCGCGTGCGTGAAGCAGCGTGACGGGTTTTGTGACCCGTCTGCTTCACGGTATGTCGGCTTGTCGTGTGACCCTGCGAGGACGTGGTTTGGCGCTCGCGGCGGGACTGGGGGTGTGAGATGAGTACCCAGGAGTTTGTGTTCAGGGCTGTGTGCCTGGTGCTGGCCGCTTTGATTGGCCTTAACACGTGGTTTATGTGGCGTAGGGGTGAAGCCTTGCGCCGTGACCTTGACGAGGCGCGTCGCCGCGTCGAGGAGTCTAGGAAGGAAAGAAAATGAGTGTGACAGCAGCATGTCTCATCGCGGCCCTGGCGTGTAACGCCGCAACAGGGATTGTTCTGACGCGAATACTGGTTGACCTGCGCGACTTGCGTAAGGCGTGGGTGCGGGTCGAGGCGTCCGACCTGGACCATGGTCTGCGCCTGACTGTCGTCGAAAAGCAGATCAAGGATATGCGCACAGGGACGCGCGAACTGTCTCGCACGGTCGGCATGATTGACCGAGACGTGCGAGACCTCATGAGCGACGCATGTCCGGGTAGCGATGATGACCATGAGGCGCGGTGCCTCGGTTGCCGGGCGTGCATGAGGGGGGACTGCAACTGATGCCAGTGTCAATGATGATCCTCCTCGCGGAGTGGGGAGTTATCGGCCTCGCGGTCGGATGGATTATGCGGGGCCTGTGGGACGAGTGGAAGTGGGGAGGCAAGCTGTGACGAACCGAAACAAGGCCAAGGGCACGGCGTGGGAGACAGACGTTCGTAAGTACCTGAGAGACGCGCAGCTTGACGTTGAACCGCTCCGACAACTCGGAACGGTGGACGAGGGTGACCTGGTTGTGCGCACCCCGAACACGGACGCCCGCATTGTCCTGGAGGCAAAGAATCGGGGGCAGGTGAGCCTCCCTCAGTTCCTGCGTGAGGCGGCGGATGAGTCCGCACTGTACGCCCACAACCGGGGCATCCCCCAGGCTGACACGTTCGGCGTGGTGGTCGTGAAGGCCAGGCAGAAGCCGACCGGGCAGGCGTACGCGGTCCTCACGTTGGAGGATTTCGCGCGCCTCATGAAGCGCCTCTAGGGGCTGCTCTACACAGAACCAATTCAACACACAAACGAGGGGGTGTCCACATGAGTGAATGGAACACGCGGACGGGTGATGGCGGTCGCCTCAAAGCCACGCTGACACATTTCAACGTGGACACCCCCCATGGTTCAAGGAAGATCGTCTGCCCGTTCCACGGGGACGTTAACGCATCGTTGAGCGTCGACTGGAATAAGGGCTTGTGGCACTGTTTCGGGTGCGGGCGGGGCGGCGATTGGCTTTCTTGGATCATGGAGGAGACAGGAGGATCTTTCAAGGATGCCAAACGTTATGCAACCGCTGTCGGACTTGATGGTGGCGGATCTGGCGGCGAGGACCGCGCACTACCAGCAGCAGGCCGATGGGGCCAGAACGTATCTACAGGGGCGGGGCCTCAGCGTCGCAACATGCGAGGCCGCGCGACTCGGCTACGTTGGTGACCCGTATCCGGGGGACGAACGATACCAGGGGTGCCTGGTTATCCCACACATGAACATGGACGGGGTGACGACGGGGATCCGGTTCCGTCGCCTGAATGGTGGGGAGCCGAAGTATACGAGCCGTCATGGTGAGCGGTTCAATATCTACAACCTGAATGGGGTGGCCGGGGCGAGGGTTGCCCACATCGCTGAGGGCGAGCTGGACACTCTGAGTCTCGTAGAGTGTGGCCTGGCCGCGTGCGGCATGCCGGGAGCGTCCTACTGGAAGCCGTGGATGAGCCTCGCGTTCGCCGGGTGCGAGCAAGTGTATGTCTGGGCGGACGGGGACGAGGCCGGGGACCGTCTGGCTGACGCTGTGACGGATAGCTTGCAGCAGGCCGTCAGGGTGACGGTGCCTCGCGGCGAGGACGTGAACAGTCTCCTCGTGGAAGGGGGTGCGGCATGTGTGACGGCACTGATTCCTGCGTGATGACGGCTGATCGTGTGCGGGAGCTGCTTGCCGTGGAGCCTCCCGCGCTGGACAGTATTGCGGATAGTGTTCCGGGTGAGCACGCTATGTTGTGGCGGGCTTTCCGCAAGGCTATGGATTGGTTCTGTCGCCGCTCTCGTATCCCTCGCGAGGAAGTGATGGGCTGGCTGTACTTGAAGGCGTTCGACCGCGCCCGTTACGTCGCAGACAAGTGGAATGTTGCGGGGGAGGCTGGCCTGGTGAATTGCCTGAGCGAGCTGCTATTCCGAGACTACCCGGATTACAGGCACCACGAAAACGAGGTGCCCTGGGACTTCGACGCCCTCCCCGACGAGTTTCAGAAGGGAGACTCATGAGGTACGACCCTGGAATGATGGTGAAGCTCCTCCCCCTCGCGTTCGATAAGCAGCGTGGATGGGGCGTGAGTCTGTCTGAGACGCATATCGAGGCTGGCATGCCCAAGGCTAAGCGTGACCCGTCCGAGGGCGGGGACGTGATGGCCATGTGTGCGGACGCTCAACGCGCCTACTGGCACCTGTCCCAGGCCGACAGGAACGTTATCGGCAATCGCCTGATTCTTGACGTGGAGCAGGAGCAGGTGGCGCGTGTGCTTGGTGTGAACGTGTTGACTGTGCGCCGTCATGAGTTCCGCATTGTGCGGGAGATGTGCGAGTTCCTGAACGGACGCCCGCTCAATGACGGGTTGGACGACGATCCTGTGGAGGTGATTCTGTGACCAGTGTTGAGGACGCGGCGGCTCGTCTTGACGTGATTGAGCGCGGCCTGCGCGCCGAGGTCGAGGAGGTTGAGGAGGCGATTGCGGCGGTCGAGTTACTGCTTGTTGCAGCGTCCCGTCTGTGTAGCACAGGCTCGCTTGACAGTACGATGACTGTCCTGCGTCGCCTGCGTAGCGAGCTGGGTGCGTGTAAATTGCAGGCGTTGACGGCGCTCGCGCGCGTATCACATTCTCAGATTTCCGCAACTCGAATGGGGCCTACCGATTAGGGTTGATTGCCTCCAATGGTGCCAGTTAATTCTGCGCTCGCCTGCTTCCCCCCGCTCCCAACTGCCTTACGGTGGTTGTGGGGCGGGGGGATTTTTTGTTGCCCTCGTTGGCAAAAGTGACTACGGTCAGGGAGTTCGCGTAGCGCCCGTAGTCTTGCCTGTCGAATACGAGCTCTACTACGATCTGTGATCTAATCGTCACTCAGCGGCCCCCACCCCGATTAAGGGGCGGGGGCCGCGCCACAACCAGTAGACTCACATCGAACCTGTTGTTCAGTCTTTGAACCGACATCCCGGAGGACACGATGAAGCGCATGCGTGATGGCTCGTACACGATCAAGCCGACGTACAAGGTCGGCGAACACGACATCGTTCCCGACATGCTGGCCAAGCGCGCCCTCCTACACCCCGACCAGGTGGCGGTCGAGCAGCGCTCCTCCGTCGGCTCCACGCGCTCCCTGACCACTGCTGAGCTCCAGCGTCAGGTCGAGTACACCGCCTGCGGCCTCATCGGCCTCGGCGTGCAGGCCGGCGACGCGGTCGCGATCCTGGCCCCGACCTCGTACGAGTGGCTCCTCCTGGACCTCGCACTGCTCTCGATCGGCGCAATCACCGTCCCGATCTACGAGTCCGACTCCGCCGCCCAGATCGAGCACATCCTCACCGACGCGCACGTGACCCGCGTCTTCACGGCCACCACCCAGCAGGCCGAGCTCGTGCACTCCGTGGCTCCCGAGTACACCCTGGCGGTCGACTCCTTCGACCGCGGTGCCCAGCGCATGATCGCCCGCGCCGCCACCGGCATCACCATCGAGAACGTCGATCAACGCCGCGCGACCATCTCCTCCTCGGACATCGCCACCATCATCTACACCTCCGGCACGACCGGAAACCCGAAGGGCGTGGCCCTGACGCACGCAAACTTCGTGGCCACCGCGCAGGGCGCCCGCCAGGTCCTCGGTGAGGTCATCGACTCCCCCGAGACCCGCCTGCTGCTCTTCCTGCCGGTCGCCCACGTGCTCGCTCGCCTCGTCATGCACGTGATCCTATCCGGCCAGGGCGTCCTCGGCTTCTCCCCCAGCATCAAAAACCTGCTGCCCGACATCCAGGCATTCAAGCCCTCCGTGCTCCTCGTTGTGCCCCGCGTCCTCGAGAAGGTCTACAACGCGGCCTCCTCCAAGGCGGGCGGCGGCATCAAGGGCCGCATGTTCGCGTGGAGCGCCAAGCAGGCGCGCACCTTCTCCGTGGCCTCCGAGAAGACCTTCGGCCCCGGCCTGTTCAAGAAGATGCGTCACGGCATCGCCGACGCGCTCGTCCTCAAGAAGATCCGCTCGGTTCTGGGCCCCAACCTGCGCTACATCGTCTCCGGCGGCGCACCCCTAGCCACCGACCTCGCCCACTTCTACGCCGGCATGGGCATCACCCTCATCCAGGGCTACGGCCTGTCCGAGACCACCGGCCCGATCTCCGTCCAGCACATCGGCAAGAACCCCGTCGGCGGCGTCGGACTGCCCCTGCCCGGCAACTTCATCAAGATCGCCAAGGACGGCGAGATCCTCGTGCGCGGCCAGTCCGTCATGCCCGGCTACTACCACCTGCCCGAGCAGACCGCCGAGGTCATGCCCGACGGCAAGTGGTTCCACACGGGCGACCTGGGCTCGATCGACCGCAAGGGCCAGCTGACTATCACGGGCCGCAAGAAAGAACTCATCGTCACCGCGGGCGGCAAGAACGTCTCCCCCGAGGTCCTCGAGGATTCCCTGGCGACGCACCCGCTGATTGCGAACGTCATCGTTGTCGGCGATCAGCGCCCCTACGTCGGCGCGCTCTTCACCCTCGACGCAGACATGCTGCCCGACTGGCTGGCCAAGCACGGCCTGCCGCAGTGCTCACCCACCGAGGCGGCCGAGCTGCCCGCCGTGCGAGAGTCCCTCGAGAAGGCCGTCGAGCGCGCCAACAAGGCTGTCTCCCGCGCCGAGTCGATCCGTAAGTTCCGTATCATCGACGCGACCTTCACCGTCGAGAACGGCTACGTGACGCCGTCGATGAAGCTGCGCCGCCGCAAGGTCATCACCGACTACGCCCACGAGATCGACGCCCTGTACGGCGGTCCCGTCTCCGCCGAACCGGCGAAGAAGCGCGGGCTTTTCGGTCGCGGCAAGAAGAACTGATCCCACCACGCACGGCGCACAGCGCCCACCCCACGAAAGGACCGCAATGACGGTACGCAGGCTCGCCGACGGCTCTTGGGAGTCGATCGCAACGCGAGAAGCCACCGAGGACATGAACCTGCCAAAGATGCTCCACCAGCGCGTGGCGTCTCACCCCGGGCAGGTCGCAATCGAGCGTCGCTCCAATGTCGGTGCGTGGCGTCCTGTCACGATGGAGACCTTCCTGGGTGAAGCCGACTCGATCGCGCGTGGCCTCATCGGCATCGGGCTCGAGGCCGGCGACCATCTGGCGATCCTGGCCCCCACCTCCTACGAGTGGGCACTCATTGACGTGGCCGCGCTGTCCTGCGGCGCCATCACCGTGCCCATCTACGAGACGGACTCGGCCTCGCAGATCGCGCACATCCTGGCCGACGCCGACGTGCGTATCGTTATTACGGCCACCACGCAGCAGGCCGAGCTGGTCGAATCCGTGCGCACCGAGGGTGTGCGCCATATCCTCTCCCTGGACCGTGGTGCCGAGCGCGTCCTGTCGGGCGCCGCTCAAGGCGTGAGCGTCGAGCAGGTCCGAGAGCGCACCGACGCCGTCAAGCTGGGCGACGAGGCGACGGTCATCTACACCTCCGGCACGACCGGCATGCCCAAGGGCGTCGTGCTCACCCACGGCAACTTCATCTCGCCGATGCTGCAGGCCTACGACTTCCTACCGCTCCTCATCAACGACCCGAAGTCGCGCTCTCTGCTCTTCCTGCCGGTCGCCCATGTGCTCGCGCGTTTCGTCATGTACTGCCTGCTCGCGGGCCAGGGCGTCACCGCCTTCTCCCCCGACACGCGCAACCTGGTCAACGACATCGCGACCTTCAAGCCGACGATGCTCCTCGTGGTCCCGCGCGTCATGGAGAAGGTCTACAACGCCGCGGCCGCGAAGGCCGGCGGCGGCATGAAGGGCCGCATGTTCGCGTGGGCCGCCAAGCAGGCACGCGCCCTGTCCAAGGCCTCCGCCTACGTCGACTCTCCCCTGCCTGAGTCCGCCGTGGCTGGTCCCGGCCCCGATACGACGCCCATCCCCGACGCCTCGGCGATGCCTTCCCCCGGCCCGTCGACCGCGCTCAAGCTGCGCGGACGCGTCGCCGACGCGCTCGTCCTGTCGAAGGTCCGCGCGATCCTCGGCCCGAACCTGCACACGATCATCTCGGGTGGCGCTCCCCTGGCCCTTGATCTCGCAAACTTCTATCGTGGCCTGGGCATCACGCTCCTGCAGGGCTACGGCCTGTCCGAGACGACCGGTCCGATCTCCGTGGAGACGCCGCAGGACTTCCCGCCGGACTCGGTGGGCTTCCCCT
>ERZ773007.156-NODE-156-length-34076-cov-5.702478_pt1 | contig 34076 bp, 39 predicted proteins | sample MGYA00580665_ERZ773007 | MGnify/ENA primary metagenome ERZ773007 (study PRJEB29015, sample SAMEA2738122) | human oral metagenome | biome: human oral; feature: human-associated habitat; material: saliva | place: China | collected 2167 ... | reverse complement strand
TAGTGCAAAAAGCACTACAACAAAACGCAAGCGTTTTGAAAAACCTACTCTATCTCAAATTACACAGTATTGTCTTGAACGTAATAACAGTGTAAACGCTGAACAATTCTATGACTACTACGAAAGCAACGGCTGGAAAGTAGGAAAAAACTCTATGAAAGATTGGAAAGCATGTGTAAGAACATGGGAACGTAATGGTTACGATAAACCAATCAAAAAGAAAAACAATAAGCAAGATACATTAAACGATATGCGAGATTTGATGAATGAATATGGGGGTGTAAATGAACAATCAAATGAACCATCAACAGAAGATACTGGAAGCACTATTGATATTGAGTACAGGGTGGAACACTAGCCCATCTAAAGAAACAATCAAGTTGTATGTACATCAATTATCGTATGCTGATCCATTAATTCTACAACGAGCCATGCTTAATCTGTTGAGTAAATGTAAATTCTTACCATCATTTGCAGAAATAGAGAGTGAGTATAAAGAACTCGATAATTACATCAACGGAAAAGAAGAAATGATGACTGCACAAGAAGCCTATGGGGTAGTCGAAGATGCAGTTAGACTGTATAGCTATGAGCATGGGTTGAAACATTTAGACGGAATAATAAAACAGGCAGCACAAACAATATGGAGTGCATTTAATCCTTGGGGTGGTGATTATAATCGTGCTGCTTGTATGTCTCAGTTTGTCCGATGCTATGAAGAATTAGTAAAAAGGAAAAACAAAAACGATGAAAAAGCATCTGAAATCAAGAATGATGGATTGCTTTTAGAAATGAAGATGAAGAAAGAGGAAGAGCGAAAACAAATAGAAGCAGGCAATGCAAAAATCAAAATGCTACCGAATGGACATTTAATTGAAACAGTCAAAGAGGAGCGAAAACCAGTAGATTTAAATGAAATACTAGATAATACTGACATTTCTGAAAAGGGAAAAGCATTACTACGGCAAGTAATAGGGGGATAGATGAAAGAACGAATTAAACAGTTTGAAGCCAGCGTGAATGTATCATTCGATGTTAGTTTTACAGTACTGGCAACTAGTGAGGAGCAAGCAAGGGTAAAGATTGATAACCTACTTGAAATTATGCGTGATGAGGCAACAGTCGATTGCCACATTCACCCTAGCTACGATGTGAGTATTGATGAGTGCAACGTAGAAACAAATTATATAAGTGAGTACTAGGAATGAAGAAAAAACACAAAATGGCAATCCTAATCGAAATACCACTCAATGTGGAAACTGAGCAGGAAGCAACAGAGCAAATGTCAATGTTAATGAAAGCGAATGCAAAAGAGTTTGAGTGCATGCATGACATGATAAGAACATACAAAGGCAAGATTAATATTGAAAGGAAGTTAATTTAATGAATAGTGTACAAATTCTAGGCAATCTAGCACGTGATCCTGAATTACGTTTTACAAAAACAGGTAGAGCAGTAGCGACTTTCACAGTAGCTGCTACGAATACTTATATTGACTCTACAACTAACGAAACAAAAGAACAAACTGCTTTTATCAATTGCGTAGCATGGGGCAAGACAGGCGAAGCGGTTGGTAATTGCAAGAAAGGGGAGCGATTACTCGTAAATGGACGCATTCAAACACGGTCATACGATACACAAGATGGGCAGAAACGCTATGTTACCGAAGTAGTAGCCGATTTTGTTGGTAGAAAGCTTGATAGCGATTTTGATAGTGGTAGTAACTTTGATAGTTTTGAAAACACAAACCCAAACGAAAACATTCCATTCTAAGAGGTGAAAAATGAAAGAAGAAACATATCAAGATAGATTTGTAAAAGAATACATTGAATTGAAATGCAGATATAGGAAATTAAACAAAATGTTAGTTAAATATGATGCAATGACATTGGAATTTACACCGACTTGTCCTATTGAAATCTTGAAAGAGCAAGCCAAATTGATGCGAAAGTACTTGTATATTTTGGAAGTTAGGGCGGAAATTGAAAAAGTTAAATTCCCTGTAATGCTTGATTGAAAGGAAGTAACAATGTTAGTTGAAGATAAAACAAAATATTGCTGGGTAGATGACGAAATAGCAGGTGAACCACAAGGCAGTATTAAAGATGCCATCTTAGATTATGTCGATAATGAATATAACTATGGTGATTTTGATGCTTTAAGTCGAGAAGAATTGTTGCAAACAACAATAGAAATCGGTCATCCATACCGATATGTACCTGAGATAGATGGTGAACGAGTAATTTGGAATGTGTGTGATTACGATTTAGATGATGAAATCAAAGAATGGTCAGACGATTACATGAAAGATGTTAAAAACGAACACATGGATGAATTAAGCGAAGAACTAACAAAAGTATTCCAAGCGTGGGAAAAACGTCATGGGTACGATCTCAAATCTTGGGTTGTACAAGAAACAAAACCATATCGTATTGGTGATTACATCGACAAATAGGGATATAGGTTATGAAAGTACCATGTAAGGGATGTGAATACAGAAGTGTAGGCTGTCATGGAAAATGCATCGCCTACCAATCGTATAAAAAAGAGAAGAAACAACAATTTGATAATGCAGTAATGAGAAATGACATTACAGCATACATAGGGGATAACGTAATGAGAATAAGAAAGTGCAATCGTAATAAGAAATACGGCTGTACAGTAAATGACTAGAGGTTAGGAGATAAATATGTACAAATTACAAGAGAAAGCAATTAATGCAGCAAGAACAGTATTGATTACTAAATTTAGTTATAACGCTAATGAATTAGCACTAATGGATATGTACGTAGTTTGGTTTTCTAAAACATTACAAAACTGGAAAGCGTTGATAAGTGGTGTACATATCAATGAGTATATCGAAGTTACATATAATGGAGATAAGAAAGAAACATATGTTGATGTGTATCAAAAAGCGTGTAATGAATGCTTGGTGGATTTTGGTGATGAAGAATGCCAATAAATAGCAAACAAAAAGGAGCAAGAGGTGAACGTGAATTTGCAAACCTATGCAAGGAACATGGATTTGATGTTCGTAGAACGCAACAGTATTGTGGAAATACAGGTGATGCCAGCGATTGTGTTGGACTACCTAATATCCACATCGAAGTTAAGCGTGTACAAGCATTAAACATAGACAAAGCAATGGCACAAGCAATTCACGATAGCGAACATAAAAACGTGATGCCAATCGTTGCACATAGAAAGAACAATGCTAAATGGTTAATCACCATGAGGGCGGATGATTGGTTCAAGATGTACAAGAAAGGTGGATTTAGTGATGAATGTTAATACATCATCATATGGTATTCCGTACAACTGCAAAAACTGGTTAGCACTCGCATCGGTAGTATGGGGAAACCTTGATACAAGTGAAGCAATCAAGATTGTAGGCGGTAAAGGATGCGGACTACCTAAGAAAGTAAGCATACAAGATGAATTTAAACTAATTGATAAAGTCATTGAATGTTGCAAGAAAGGTTTAACAAACAGGCAAATTATGGATGAGTTGAATATATCGAGCAATCGAGTTGTTAGAGCGAAGAATTGGGGAGAATGGAATAATGTTAGTCAAACTATTAAATGAATATGCACAACTACCGACTAGAGGTAGTAAGGATGCAGCTGGATTAGACTTATATTGCCCTTTTCAGATTAAAGTACCTGCTGACAGTCAAAAGAAAATACCATTAGGGATAGCAGTAGAAATACCTAAAGGACATATGGGGTTATTAGTACCAAGAAGCAGTATGAGCAAAACACCACTACGATGTGCAAATAGCGTAGGGGTTATAGATGCAGATTATCGAGGAGAATTAAGCATCGCATATGAAAATATATCTTGTAGCGATTACACAATAGCTAGAGGTGATCGCATCGCACAATTAATCATCGTACCAATCGCAGTTGTTGATGTAGAAGAGGCACGAACACTCAGCGAAACAGAACGTGGCGATGGTGGATATGGTAGTACTGGTAAATAAAAAAGACAGTAGATAGACAGAAAAGACAGTAGAAAGACAGAAAGTAGACAGTAAAAGGAGAAAACAAACATGAATAAATTAGTATTAGCAACAATGATTATGGGTACAATTGGCGGTAATGTATTAGCAAGTGGCGTTGTAACAGGCCCTGTAGAGCCTAACACACAAGCACCAGTAGTAAGCGGTTATAATTCTGTAGCTGTAGGGGCAAATACAGTAGTTACAGGTACAAATACAATCGCAATTGGCCGTGATAATAAAGTAACAGGAAATGATAGCGTTGTAATTGGCGGTGGTAATGGAACAATCGAAGCCGACCAAGCAAGCGTAATTGGGTACAACAACTATGTAGGCAATAATAAAGAACAGTCGGTGTTGGGTGCTAACAACACTGTAGACAGTCAAGGTGCAATCGCAGTAGGTACACATAGTGTAGTGCGTGGTATTGATGCGGTAGTCATTGGGAACAATGCATCAGCACCTATTCAAAATTCCGTAGCGATTGGCACAAACAGTCAAACGGATAACCCTGTAGGTGTTCGACAAGTTGTATTAAATGGTGTAACTCACGTGTTCGCAGGCGAAAGTCCTAATAGCGTAGTATCCTTTGGCAGTAAGAAAAGCGATACATACAGCGGAATTAGTAACTACAACCGACAACTGCATAATGTAAGTGCGGGCCGTGTAGACCCTAGCAGTTTAGATGCAGTTAATGGCAGTCAGTTATTCGCAGCATATGACGAAATTGAAACAAACGGAACACACATTGCCAGACTTCAAAAAGATGTGAACTGTTTAGACAAACGAGTTACACGCAATACTATGAATATCTCTAATTTGACCTCTAAGGTGGATAACGGATTTACAACGATTAATAACACTCTAAACACTACAAACGAGCGTGTAGGGCAAAATAGCCAAGCCATTTTAAATAATACGGATAGAATTAATAACCACGAAACACGCATTACGGATTTAGAACGTAATACAGTAGGTCAAATCTCAAACGTGATGCATGAAGTGGCAAAAGCTGGTGCATCTAATGCTGCACTAAGTGCGTTACACTACCTAGGCTACAATTCCGATGATAAATTAACATTTGCAGTAGGTTACGGCCACTACAAAAACGCAAATGATGTAGCACTTGGAATGTTCTATGCACCAACGGAGCATGTAATGTTTAGCTTGGGTGCTACATTGGCCAACAAAATGATTAATGCAGGTGTATCCTTTAGACTTGGTAAAGGTAGTGAATACGAAACTAACCATAAAGGAAAAATCAAACAACTTGAAGAGTTGGTAAATCAATTAGTGGCAGAAGTTGAAGAATTGAAAGCAGGTAAATAAATGTGTACACCGATAGGATCATATAAAGGCAATGTAGAAAAACTACAAACGAAAAAAGCGACTAAATTTGCACAAGAGTTATTCTTTAACGCAATTATGGGTGTATCGCTAGTAGCTTTGATATTTGGGTTTGTGATTTTAATTAAAGTGTTAATTGAATAGATATAGGCGGTGAAATATCCGCCTTATCATAAGAGGTTAGTATGTTAGGCTATAGCGGATATACAGAACATTCTGATTATTACATAGCACCGCATGATACATGGGAAAGTGCGTTTGAATTTCTAAAACAACTGGCTTGTGAAAGTGGCGATGATGAATTTTGCATCGGTGAACTACACAAAGGAGCAATGCTAAAGTTGAAACAAGTTGAATGGTACAAATGGAATGAAGATAAAGGAGAATGGGTAGAGTATGATCACAGATAAACAAGGTAGAGAGTGGGTACTACAGAAGTTATATGATGATGGGTGGCGGTATATAGTTGGTAGTTTAGATGACTATGTTTATATAACTCAAAGAGAACCAACTATAGTTAATGGTTTCTTTAGGAGTATCGGTCTTTGTGAAATATATAAACATATTGAGTTGAAAAGCGTGTTACCTAGTTTAGAATGTGGCGAGGTAATGAATATTGCAGAAGAATTAGGTATTGTTGATTGGTCAAAAGTAGCTGTTGATACACCTATATTAGTTAAACAGTATGAACAAGATGAATGGGAAAAACGACATTTTGCATATTTTAAAGATGGGAAAGTGTGTGCTTGGTTATGTGGTGCAACATCTTGGAGTGCTGATTATGAGGGCGATACAACCGATTGGAATTTTGTAAAACTAGCAGAGGTATAAATAGATTATGCTTAAAACATTACTTGTGAGCGGTATTACATCTATAGTTACTTTTTTATTGATAAACTTTGTTGATATAAAGTTTGGAATTAAAAGCGCAGTTATATTAGGCTTGTGGTTAATTGTAATGTGTTTAGCGTTTATATTGGGGGTGAGTGTTTGAGTGAATTATCAAAAGAAGAAAAGAGATTGATAAATAGTGCTAAGGAATATCTAGAGCCATTAAAAACAGTAGATAAAGACCTTGAGTTAATGGTAATGGAAATAAAGCAATTACAAAGTAATATAACAACGATCAGCGCCCTTGATTATTCAAAAGATAGGGTAAGTGGTGGCGGTGTCCCTTGTGGATTAGAAAATAGCGTTGCAAGATTTATTGACATAGAAAAGGAACAACGTAGACGAATTGATGAGTTGACACAGTATAAAGGCAATGCAACGGATTTATTATATAAATTGGATGCAGTTAAGGGTGCTAAGATGTTAAGAGCGGAATACCTATTAGGTATGACTACACAACAAGCATGTGCAATTTACGAGGAACATTTTAAAGAAAGACAAGCCATGCGATATAGGGATGAAGCGTTCCTAGAGGTGGCAAGAAAGATGACATTAAATGTCAGTAAATGTCAGTAAATGTCAGTATCCATTGCTAAAAATATATAGTAGGATATAAGGTGTAAGAGTTGCCAATGAGCAATTCTAAAAACTAAATAGCAATTGAGGTGCGGTTTTATATTTTGTATTTGAAAATCAACGAGTATTGTTTCTAAGTCATTACAATCTATATTATTTTCTAACTGTACCGCACCTCTTATATTGCATTTTGTAAACTAATACCGCACATATAATCCTTTCCAATTATGCAATAACAACCAACTATACGTTTCATGAGATAAAACCTTAAGCGAAAAAATGTTACATACTACAAACAACTGGCGGTATTAGTTTAGAGAGTGCAATTGCATACTGAAAACTAAAGCTATATATGTTCCATTAAGAACCGAGTATTGTGCGAGAGTTAGACAGAGTGAGCTAACCATGATTACAATTCATATACTCGTGTTGGCGAATAGCCAACTATATAACTTTGGTTTTGAATATACAATAAAAATAAATAAAACTATCACATAATGAGGTATATCCACGGCGATATATCTCATTTTTTGTATAAAGTTATCAAAAAAGGGAGAAATGATGACTGATATATTGTGTTGTAAGAGTAAATGCTTGAACAACAAGAAAGGGAAATGCACGGCTAATGTCATTGAGTATGACGGATTATGCCAAACATACATCACACAGGGGAACGCAAGAAAAAGTACATGTGGTTTGTGTGTTAGATCTAATGGGAAGCTAAAGCGGAAAGGTGGTGAAGTACTAAAATGATTAAAGCAATTAAACAATTCTTTAAGAATAGAGCGTTATTCAAAAAAGCTGCACAAGATTTAGATAACAAAGACCTGCAAGCGAAAGCAAAATATGCGTTTGAGCATAGAGACGATAACGTAATGAGCATTATTGATTGCCTAGCCATTGTGTGCGGTGTATTGATTATAGTCGGTATTGTGTGGTGCTTGATGTGAATTATCAACCAACGATAAAGAAACTACTCAAAGCATTACAAATGAATGGTAGGCGGTATGTAGTCGATGTAAGGCAATCATGGAGTAAGTTTGATAAGCCTTGCAAGGTGTATATCGTTAATCGAATGTACACAGAGGAAGAATACAAACTGACATTCCCTCATAAATACAAGAAAGGGAAAACGTTCAAGCAAGGACAACTCTATAAGAAAGAAAGTGAGTATAGCAGTACTAAGCAACATGAAGTACTGCTATTTTTAGTTAGAACATATAAAGGTGGTGATTGATATATGGCAGATGCTAACACCTTAACAGAAAAAGAACGTATATTTGCAGATGAGTATATCAAGACTACCAATGCGACACAGAGCGCTATCAAGGCTGGATATGCGGAGAAAAGTGCATCAAGTAAGGGAAGCCAACTGTTAAGAAAAGTAAAGGTGCGTAAATACATAGATGACGTAATGGAAAAGCGAAGTAAAAACACAATCGCAACTGCTGATGAAGTGTTGGAGTACCTAACAAAGGTTATGAACGGCGAAGAAAAAGATGCATTTGGTTTGGATACCTCGATTGCAGATAGAACTAAAGCAGCCGAGTTGCTAGGTAAACGGCACATGCTATTTACTGACAAGGTAAAACTTGATGCAGAAATAGAGATTGATATATCCGACCGCATGAAACAAGCAAGGGTGAAATCAGATGAAGTACAACAAGGCACAACTGATTGATGCGTTGGGTTCATTTACGCATGATCCGTTAGGCTTTGTATATTTCGCATTCCCTTGGGGCGAAAAAGGAACACCGCTTGAAAGTTTTGACGGCCCTGATGAATGGCAAGTTGACACCTTTAAGAAAATAGGTGAAGAACTACGCAAGGGCAAATCGTTGGCGAAAGCAATTCAAATTGCAGTAGCATCTGGTCATGGTATTGGTAAGTCAGCATTTTCATCGATTTTAATTCTATTTGCTATTGCTACGCACGAGAATACAAGGGGAGTAGTAACCGCTAATACTGATACACAGTTAAAGTCTAAGACTTGGGCTGAGTTAAACAAGTGGTACAACCTGTTCATAGGCAAGGAACTATTTACCTACACGGCAACCGCATTGTTTAGTGCTGATAAGCAGTACGAAAAAACATGGCGGATAGATGCTATTCCATGGAGCGAAAGCAATCCAGAAGCATTCGCAGGCTTGCACAATCAAGGGAACAGAATACTTATCATATTTGATGAAGCATCCGCTATTTCCGATAAGATATGGGAAGTAACAGAGGGTGCTTTAACGGATAAGGAAACCGAGATTATATGGTGCGTGTTTGGAAACCCTACACGGAATAGTGGTAGGTTTAGAGAATGTTTCAGAAAGCATAGAGCCTACTGGACTACTTACCAAATAGATAGCCGTACTGTTAAAATCTCGAACAAAGCGAAATTACAAGAATGGGTTGATATTCATGGTGAGGATAGCGACTTTGTAAAAGTGCGTGTAAGAGGGATATTCCCTAGTGCATCGGATACACAATTCATATCCGCATCAATCGTAGATGAAGCACAAAAGCGAATGTACAGAGTTGGGGAGTTTAACAACCTACCTGTAATAATCGGTGTAGACCCTGCATGGACTGGTGGCGATACATTAGAAATCGTGATGCGTAATGGCTATTCCATGAAGTGCTTGGCAACGATTGAGAAGAATGACGATGATATGCGAATGGCTAACCTCATAGCACAATTTGAAGATGAATACAAAGCTGATGCGGTATTCATTGACCAAGGGTACGGAACAGGTATTTATAGTATCGGTAAGTCAATGGGTAGAAAATGGCGGTTAGTTGCATTTGGTGGTGCATCGCCTAACAATATGTATCTCAATATGAGAGCGTACATGTGGGGCGAAATGAAAGAGTGGTTAAAAGAGGGTGGTTCAATTCCTAATGAACAGGGCTTGTACGATGATTTGGTAGGCCCAGAAGCGATCATCGATAAGAACGGCCGAATACAACTTGAAAGCAAAAAGGACATGAAAGAGCGTGGCTTACCATCACCGAATAAAGGCGATGCATTAGCCTTGACCTTTGCATTTAGGGTCACTAAAAAAGTAAATGGCAATCACAGAAGAGTAGCTAATACAGAGTACAAACCATTTGGGTAAAGGGGGAATGTGAATGTGTATGAAAGCTAAGACACCAAGTGTTACTACACCAGCACCTGCACCAGTCGCACAGACTGATGACATGACGCAAAAGAAAGATGAACAATGGTTCACCGATAAAAAGCGTAAGAAAACTGGTTATGATAGTACAATTTTAGCTAGTGCGTTAAATCAAGCAACAGGCAAAACAACATTAGGCGGTTAATATGAGTACTATCTTATCAAGCCTTGCTAGGCAACCAACAGAAAAGCCTGTAACTAAGCCAAAAGACTACAAGAAAATAAAAGCTAAATTCAATCAGATGTTCACAAATCGTCAAAAGTACGTTGAGAAATGGAAGATGATTAGAGATTATCAGTTGCCATTCCTTGGTGTGTTCGATGGTGAACAAGACCAATCGAAATTGTATACCGATAAAATCCTTACTGGTATTGCATGGGAAAGTTGTCAAATATTCGCTAGTGGTGTAATGAGTGGAATGACACCGCCTAGCCGTAAATGGTTTAAGCTAACCATGGAAAATACGGATATGGCGGCGAATAGCGATGTAGCGAAAGTATTAGATGAACGTGAAGAAATATTGTATGCAGTGTTTGCAAAATCCAATTTCTACAATGTGGTTCACCAAGTCTATATGGAGTTGCCATTCGGACAAGCACCTATGTCAATCATGCCTGATGGTAAAGTCGGTGTACGTTTCACATCGTATCCAATCGGTACTTACGCATTAGAATGCAATGCTAATGGTGAGGTTAACACGTTTGGGCGGAAGTACAACATGACTTGCGACCAACTCGTGGAAGAGTTTGGATATGATAACTGTACCGAAAAGATTAAAAATGCATACGATGACGGCAAGGGTAATGCAACTGTATATACTGTTTGTTGGCTGGTATGCGAGAACAAAGACCGCAACGGAAAACTAGGTAACAAGAACATGCCTTACTCCTCTATTTACTGGGTTGAGGGGAGTAGGGATGATGAAATCTTGCGACATAGTGGTTATGAAGAATGGCCTATTCCGATTGCACGGCACACCACACATGATCTAAATGGTTATGGTAAAGGTAGTGCATGGTTCGCACAATCTGATGCGATGATGTTGCAAAAGTTGGAACTAGACCGACTAACCGCTATTGAGTTAGGTGTAAAGCCACCTATGGCCGTAACATCCGATGTGATTGGTAGTGTATCACTATTTCCAGGCGGTATAACCGAAGTCGATACAGGCGGTAAAGTTGAACCTATCTTTAACGTAGGTATCAATCTTGATTGGATTATGCAACAAATCATTGAAGTTAAAGACAGTATTAAGCGTGCATATAGTGCTGACTTATTCCTAATGCTGGATAACATGGACAATGGACAAATGACGGCAAGGGAAGTCATGGAACGCACGCAAGAGAAGCTACAACAATTAGGGCCTGTAGTGGAACGGCTACTATCTGAATTTCTTAATCCGATTATCGAACGTACCTATGCGATATTAGATCGTGCAGGTGTGTTTCCGCCAATCGATGAAGCATTAGCGGAAGAATTAAACGGCCAAGATGTCAAGATAGAGTACATTTCACCATTGGCACAGGCACAGAAAGTATCTTCATTAACTTCAATCGAACAGTATTTTGCGTTCCTTATGTCATTAGCACAGGGCAATCCTAATATCCTACAAAAATTTAATTTTGAGGAAGCAGCGGATTATTATGGTGTTAACCTCGGTGTACCTGCAAAAGTAATTGTATCGAATGACGAATATCAAGCTAAGATGGAAGAACAGCAACAGGCACAACAAGAACAAGAGGAACAAGCACAAATGATGCAAGCGGCACAATTAGCACCTCAAATGGCTAGTGCAGCAAAACAAGCAACTGATGCAGCAAATGATGGAAACCCTGTAATGCAACAGTTAATGGGAATGGGGTACTAGATGAAACAAAAAAGAGATTATATGCGAGAGCGTGATATTGAAGCGCTAAACCACGTACTGAGCGATGAACTCGGTAGGTGGTTTTTTTATCGTATTCTTGACCGAGCAAAACTGAATAGCCAATCATTCACAGGCAACAGTACAACATTCTTTAACGAGGGAATGAGGGCTGTTGCTATTTTATTACAAAACGATTTAGGAAAGATTGGCGATGGTGTAGAGGGTGTTAAGAAATACCACCTAGCACAAATAGAAAATATTCAGATGCAGAAATATTTTAAAACACTTGAAGAGAACGAATTAAAGAAAGGTGAATAACCATGGATGAAAATTTAGAACAAGGCACAAACAATAACACGGATAGTGCAAATGGTGGTACACCACAGGACACGAACACACAAGACCAACAAAGTACGATTTTAGGCGGTGGCGGTGATACTAACACCGACCAACCTGCAGAACCTACTGTATATGATTTCTCAACTGCATTTGAGGGTGGCGAAGTTGACCAAACCATCGCAGATGAGTTTTCAAAAATGCTTAATGGTGTAGGTGCTACGCAAGAGCAAGCATTAGAGATGGCTAAGTTTGGCAATCAATACGCTACTAATCTTGTAACGGCCTATGAAAACCAAAAGCAAGAAGCACTCAATGCACAATACAAAGGTTACGCAGATAACGCTCGTGAGGTATTAGGGAACAAATTCGATACTACTGTTAGCCAAGCGGCCGCAGGTGTTGAAGCGGTAGAAAAGACAATTCCTAATATCCGTAAAATCCTAGCTGAAAATGGCTTGGGTAATCGTGTAGAAGTAATTCAACTATTCGCACATATTGCTGGTATGGCAAGCGAAGATAGCAACGCAGGTAATAACAGACCTGCAAATAATCAATCTGACGAAGCTATTAGACGGAATATGTATCCGTCCATGTTTAAAGATTAAAGGAGATTAATTAATGGCTACAATTGGAACTAACAATCCTACATTATTGGATTTACAAACTCGTATGGATCCAAATGGTAAAATTGCACAAATCATTGAGCAATTGAACCAAACAAACGAAATTATTCAAGACATGACAATGATTGAATGTAATGATGGCACACATAACAAAACAACAGTACGTACTGGCTTGCCTGAGGCTACATGGCGCATGCTTTATGGCGGTGTACAACCTAGCAAATCTACTACAAAACAAATTACCGATACTTGCGGTATGTTGGAGGCTTACTCCGAAGTAGATGCTAAGTTGGTTAAATTGTCTAATGACCCTGTAGCATTCCGTGCTACAGAAGATGCTGCATTTGTTGAGGCTATGGGTCAAGAAATCGCACGTACACTTTTCTATGGTGATGAAAGTACACCTGAAAAGTTTGTTGGTTTATCCGCACGTTTTAATACATTAGACCCTAAGAAAGCTGATAGCGCTAAAAATATTATTGATGCAGGTGGTACTGCTAACCTTGCCTCTATGTGGCTCGTAGGTTGGGGCCCTCTTACTGTACATGGTATTTATCCACGTGGTACAGAGGCAGGTTTACAACAAGAAGATAAAGGTAAGACTACAATCACTAAACCTGACGGCTCTTTGTTTGAAGCATATCGTACTCACTTTGAACAAAACATTGGTTTGTGTGTGCGTGATTGGCGCTATGTAGTACGTATCGCTAATATCGATATGAAATCTATCAAAGAAGATATTTCCGCAGGCCCTAACTTAATTAATTTAATGATCCGTGCAGAAGAAAAAATGCATAGCTTAACTGGATGTAGACCAGTATGGTATATGAACCAAGAATTGCGTACATTCTTACGCTTGCAAAAGAACAAAGTACATGGCTCTACTATCACAGAAGATATGGAAATGGGTAAAATGGTTACTCGTGCTAATGGTATTCCTGTTCGTAAAATTGATACATTGCTTTCCACAGAAGCACGTGTTACTGCATAGTAGAGAGGAGAAAATACATGATTATCGATACTTTAAATACATTCCATTGGAAACGTGAATTATCTGGCAATGTCAGCTCCGATGTTATGGTTACTAGCGGTGATGCAGACCCTAACTTGTGGTTAGTTGTTCGTGTAGATAAAGCATTAACTGGTACTGCATTGATTAATGTGTACACATCTGATACAGAAAACATTGCTAACCCTGTATTGTTGCATGGTATTACATTACCAGCCAATGCACCAGCTGGATACGAATATAAAGTACGCTTGGCAAATGGTGTTAAACGTTATACACGTGCTAATGTCAACAATGCAACGGCTGGCACAATTTCTGTATTCTTGACTAGCGGTATCACTAGCAAATAGGGGGTAACATGGAATACATTGCAAAAGTAACTTTGTATCACAATACAAAGGGTTTAATTGAAGAAGGACAAACAGTAGAACTTACAAAAGAAGAAGTAGCTGAATACGATAAAGATTACTTCAATGATTTGTTTGAAGATGTAGGCGCAGAAGAAACCGAAGATGGCGAAGAAAAGCCAAAGACTAAATCTAAAGGCAAGAAATCGGAAGAACCTGCAGAATAACAGAATGAGGGGTGCGTATGCATCCCTCTTTTTTACTACAAAGGGGGCAATATGACACCTACTGATATTTGTAATATGGCTCTTAGTCTTATCAATGGCGGTAGGATATACGGCCTTGACGAAGAAACAGAAACGGCTAGACAATGCAGATTGCACTATGATGCGACACGCAAGATGCTACTATCTCAATACGAATGGAATTTTGCACGTAAGCGTGAAGAGTGTGTACTATCTGAGCATAAACTAGCTGGTTATGAATTTGTTTATGCGTATCCTGAAAAGTGTATCCGCATCCTTGGGGTGATTCCTAAAGGGGAACGATTTAGAACGGATAGGCAAAAAGAATATGATGTTTTTACATTTGACGATAACACAAAATATATCGTGAGTGATGTACCGCTTGCGTACATTGATTACGTGTACGATGTGCAAGATATAGATGTATTCAGCCCTGTATTCGTACAGGCCTTGAAGTCTAAAATGGGGGCAGAATTAGCTATGCCATTAACTGGAAACAGTGGCTTATTCGACCAATGCTACAAACTCTATCAAGCAGCAACGCAAGAAGCCAAGAGTTTGAGTGCTAAAGAACGTAGGCAAGATATGCCATATATTTCTAACTATGTAAAAGCAAGGAGTTGGTAATCATGAAACCAATGTATATTTCACAACTTGCATTTACAACAGGTGAGATTTCGCCAGATGTATCTAGGCGGTTTGATTTAGATCAATTCAAAAGTGCGTTGCTATTAGCAGAAAATGCAGTAATTCGACCTTATGGGGCGGTGGCTAGACGGCAAGGGTCAGAGTATATAGGGCAAGTCAAAAATAAAGATAAGTCTACACGGCTATTTGAGTTTACGGCAGAAAAGAACAAATCATTTCTACTTGAGATTGGCGAACAGTACATCAGAGTATGGAGAAATGGTATCTATACAGGTATCGAATTACAAACACCATTTGAAAGTGATGTGGTTGATAAATTGAACTGCATCCAAAGTGGCGATGTCATGTTCATATGCAGTGGCAAGTATCCAGTTAAAACGCTATCTAGGTATTCTGATACAGACTGGCGATTCGATACATACAAACTATCTGAGCAACCATACGGCGAAGTCAACATTGACAAAGAAAGTACTGTAATTCTAAATGGTGATACACTGACCGCCACAAAAGATGTATTCAATGCTGATATGGTTGGTTCTGTTATGCAGATTGAACATTATATAAAATCGGTTATTACTAGCAACACTGGTGAAGTAATCAAAGGTTACAAAAATATATGGAATAAAGATCACGAACACACGCATGTGAAGTATTATGAGGATTACAACAATATCAATTACAATGTAGAACAATTCAGTAGTGATGAGGATTTATCATGGAAATTTACAACGCATGGCACATGGAATGGTACAGTAAAAATCCAAATCAGTAATGACAATGGCACTACATGGAAAGATTACAGGGTGTACACATCCAATGATGACTACAATGTTACAGATACAGGCAAGGTTACACCTAGTGCTAAATTGAAAGTTATATCTGATTTAAAAGGTGGTAGCGTAAATGTAGACCTATCATTCTTGCCACATGTTAGCTATGGTGTAGTCGAAATCAAAGAATTTACAGATAGCAAGCACGTTAAAGTTAATGTGCTAAATGGTGTGGTTGAAAATGAAGCAACCTCTAAATTCAGATTTGGACAATGGGGTAAAGGTAATGGTTACCCTCGTGTATGTACCTTTTACCAAGATAGATTTATCCTAGCATCCAGTTTTCAATACCCTAATTACATATGGTTTAGTCGCACAGGCGATTATTCAAACTTTGGTGTAGAAAAGGTAGGCGGCACGATTACAGACGATAGTGCAATTACACTACCAGTAATTAACCGCAAAATGTATGACATTAGGCACTTGATACCTGCTAATGATTTATTGATTTTGACGAGTGGTAATGAATGGATTATAGATGGTTCAAAGACAATTACACCTACTAACTGCAATCTACGTACACAAACCCAACGTGGTGCATCTGAATGTGAGCCACAATATATAGGGAATAGATGTGTGTATGTGCAAGCTAGAGGGTGTGTAGTACGTGATTTAGGATATTCCTACGAAAGCGATAACTACACAGGGGCTGACTTAACTCTATTCGTTAAGCATCTAACAAAGTATCGTAACTTTATCACAAGCGCTTATGCACAAGATCCAGATAGTATCGTTTACTACGTTACAGATGATGGCAATATCGATTGTCTAACTTACATTCCTGAGCAAAAGGTGTATGCATGGTCGCATTTCACCACCAAAGGCAAATACAAATACGCTGAGAGTGTGGCAGAGGGCGAACAAGACAGTTTGTATGTAATCGTTGAGCGTGATTTCAAAAGCGGTACAGTGATGTGCATAGAACGATTTGAGCCAATGTACAATGCGGATAATAACAACATATACATGGATTGTTATGTTAGACAAACCAGTACAGAGAATATCAGCACTATCACAGTACCTCATCTGATTGGTGAGGATGTGCAAATTGTGGTTAATGGTAGGGAACGGCCAATTAAGGAAGTACCACCTACGGCAATTATTAATATCGATGGTGAGGCACAAAGCGTAGCCGTTGGTATTAACTACACTACACGATTACGTATTCCAAGCATCGAAATGCAAATACAAGATGGTACGTTGCAAGGCCGTGTGTTAACGATGAGTAGATTATCGATGAACATCTTAAATTCGTTCGGTGGCAAAATCGGAAGAAACTTCAACCATATGGATGATATTTCATTACCGCCACTCAAATTATATAGCGGCGATAAAGTATGTATATTGCCAAAATTCGATGGAGTGTACTCAACCGATGCATCTGTATGTATTTTGCACGAAAAACCTTATCCATTTAACCTTTTAAGCGTTACAAGAGAGATAGAAATAGGCGGTGGTTTTCCAAATGTTACAGGACTTTGATATTTGCCCTGTAAGGCACACTTCATTAATTCATGACTTATATATCAACTTAAGGACCATAGACACCTTAGAGGTCAATATAGCGAACCAAAATTTTCCAAATTATGGAAAAAATGATTTTGTGAGAGATATATGTAGCGATGATTACGAAAACCATATTGTAATTGAGAATAATACACCAATAGCCGTATATGGTATTTCAAAAAAGCCAATCAATGGAATGTACTGTATCTATTTCTTGGGAAATAAGATACTAGATACGAATTTGAAATTACAAAAGGAATTTTTAAAACGAAGTAACGCAATCATAAAAGAGTGGTTATCCACTCATGAATGTTTATTCAATTTCATACATAAGGATAATCACCGCTCCAAGCGATGGCTTACATCACTAGGGGCGGTGATTCATTCTGATATTACACACAACGGAATGGAACTATTTACATTGAGAAAGGGGGATGCGAATGTGTAATCCTATTGCATTAATGGCAGGTCAAATGGTTACGCAATTATGGGGTCAACACCAACAAACTAAAGCACAAACTGCAATGTATAACGCACAAGCACAAGCAGCGGAAGCCAACGCACGTATATCTGATAGGAAGCAACAGGATATTGCCAATCAAGCACTACAAGAGCGGGATAAGATGGACAATAAAATGCGGTTAGTTGCAGGTCAGAATACGGCAGAAGCAGGCGCTACAGGGTTGTCCATGAGTGGTACACCATTACAATTAATGGCTAGTAGCTATGATGAATACAACAAGGATATTAACAATTGGGAAACTAACAAAAATAACAGTATCTACAATGAATATCTGAATGGTGTTAATTATCGCAATGAAGCTAGTAGTGCAAGAGCAGCTGCATCCAATGCGAAAACGCAAGGGAGATTGCAAATGTTAAGTACTATATTGAGTACTGCATCAAGCATGTATGGTTTAAAACAACAATATGCAGGTGCTGGAGCAGGTGTTAATAAGTACAAAACTGTATATGGTGGTGATACAGATTACGATGCTATTAGTGGTTTGAAAAATGGCGATGACCTAAGAATGCAACAAGGCGTAGGACCGGGATCTATTGTAACTGTTCGTAAAGTTAGGAGATACAGATGAAGCTAGTCAGTTATGAGGGTGAACAAAAACTAAATACAGTTAATGGTAATGTTGCCAATACTGCTAGCGCTGCTGCATATGGTGTAGACCAACAAGGACTGAGTAACCTTTCAAAAGCGGTTGGTGATTTGGGAAATACAATGTTACAAATTCAAAAGCAAAAAGAAATGACTGATGTAGTTAATGCTACAAACGAATTTAACGCTGCTATGAACGATTGGATGTATAACCCTGATAACGGCGCTATGAACAGAAAAGGCGAAAACGCATTAAGCATCCCTGTTGATTATCAACTCAAAGTACAGGAATTGAATAAACAAATCGCTGATAAATACAATTTCAAATTAAAAGATAGTATTAATGCTTTTAACAAAATTGTAGATACTGATAAGACAAATACCATTAACAATATCAACAAATATGTTAGAGGTCAGTACGAGGATAGTGCATTAAAGGCGCTTGATTTGAATGTACAAAGTATCGCTAACAATGGTGTTGTAAATGGTAGCCCAGATGCATTTGAACAGACTATGCATCAATTGAGCGGTAGCATCAAAGCGCAATTAACCAATCTTGGTTACGATGAAAACACAATTGATGTACAAGTTAAAAAAGCACAACAGAATACTGCAGTTACCATGATTGAAAAGAAAATAGCTGATGATGATTTAGATGGCGCGAATAAAATGATTAATGCAGCCGCATCATCTGGCTTAATTGATGAAGATAAAATTATGGGTTACAGACAAAAGGTTAAGAAAGCATCTGTTGTATTGGCTACATCTGATGATGCAGCAATTGATGAAGCAATCGGACAATTTGACCTTCACGATCCGAACTTGCTAGATAAGGTTACACAAGCACTTTTTGATAAAGGGTTTGGTAAAGTTGCAGGTGCTATAGGTGAGCCAACAGTCGAAAACTTAAAAGCAGCTGTTATGGGTCAAGAAAGTGGTGGAGATGCTGGAGCGGTGAATGCACGTACAGGTGCATATGGTTTATTCCAAATCTTACCGGATAACTGGCCGGAGTGGAGCGCACAAGCGGGTATACCGGGTGCTGATATGTCAGACCCAGAAGCACAAAAGAAAGTGGCTGCATTTAAACTTGGCGAATATGCACAGAAATATGGTGTAGAGGGTGCGTTCGTTGCGTGGTATGCTGGCCCTGTAAATGGACAACGTTGGAAAGATGGCGCACCTGATGCGATTGATGGAAACGGCAATCATTACTCATGGGATGCACCACAGGGCAATGGCGATGAGCCTAGTATTAGGCAATACATGCAAGAGGTTAAAGCTAGACTATTTAATGGCGGACAGCCACAGGAAGAAACGGCTGCACAGGCACAACAACGTAAAGAATTAATTCAACGTAATGTGGCTACACGTATTCAAAACCTACGCAGAAAAGAAGCACAAACTGTTGAAAATCAACGTGCAGAAGTAGCAGAAAAGGTAGCGGCAGTTGTAGCTAATGGTGGCACAGAAGCTGATGTGTTGAAAGTTAAACAAGACTACGCAGCAACACATTCTGAATACGCTAGAGCGGAACAGGATAATTTAAATAGAATGCAGTTGAGCGTAAATAAAGCAGCACAAAACGCAATGAAAGCAAATGAAAATAATGTGCTTGGTGTTAAGGCTGCAATTGCTAATGGACAATTCAAATCACAAGGCGAATTAACAAATTTTCTTGGTGAAATGGGAGTGTATTTCACACCTGTTCAATTGAAACAAATTGATGATTATTACGCATCATATGCTAATGGTACTGGCGATTTTGCACCTAATATGAAAGGTATGAAAAGCACAATCGAAAGTATAGCAGGCAGAAAGATTGATGGGGTTGAGTATCAAGGTGTGGCAACCGCAGTATATCCTAAAGTACAAGAATACAGAAATAAATATGGCACTGACCCATCACCTGCACAAATGGCAGAATGGGGAGCAGATGCAGTATCTCAACAAGCCATAGCATCTACTAAAACAGGTGAATTCTGGGGCGCAGGTAGAATGTCTAATTTCTTTGGTGGTAAAGGCGCAGCCGTTACATATACCAATGCACAATTAGCAGCCAATGGTATGTATGGATTATACAATACTACTGGTGATGATGGTGAGCCATATTATGTATATAAAGATAGCAGCGGTCAAGAACACACGATAACACCGGAAGAATTAGCTGAAAGGTTAGGGCAATAATGAGTGATTATATAATTACACCGGAACAAGCGACAAACGGAACGTTTGCGATAAAATCAAAGGCGCATACTACGTTTGATGGTGCGGTACAACAAGAAACAACAGATAATTCATATGGTAAAGCTATCAGTAGTGCGGCAAATAGTGTAGGTGCATGGGTAACAAAAGACCCTAGCAAGGCAACAGTCGATACGGATGCAATGAACGCATTGGCACAAACTGATGTTACACCGCAACAAAGCGAAAACTTTGTAAACAAAGCTAGTGAAATATTACAACCGGCAATGCATCGTGCGGAACAAATCTATTTATGGAATAAAGCGGATTGGGCGCAATCAGCACTTGATAGTGGTGAAAAACTAGGTATTAGTGCGGACCTTATCATGGCTAGTGGACAAGAGGGTATCAGACGAGCAGAAGCAGCTGCAGCACAAATTGAACGTGGTAGAACCATTCAAGAAGTGCGTGAAATGTATCCGGAACTTGAAAAGGTTAATTATAAAAACTCAGCAGAAGCGATTACTACGTTACAAAACCTTGAAGCAGTTAATAATACACGAGGTGTATTTGATGCGGTGCAACAAGGTATTTGGTCGATGAATGATCAGATTAAATTAGGGCAAGTTGGTTGGAAGTTATCTCAAACTACTGATAAATCTGAAATCGAAGATTTAACAAAAGAGATGGAACGCTTGCAATCTAACTTAAAACAGTATAGACAAACAGACGGAACAGATGTGTTACAACAAGTAGTCGGTGCTACTGCTAGTCAAGGGTATATGATGGCAGCACAAGCCATTATGGGTTCTAATCGTGCAGCCGAGGGTATGGCACTAGGTGCAACAACTGGTGCTATTGCTACCGCTCCAGTCGGTGGTGAGGGTATTATTCCGGGTGCATTAATTGGTTTAAGCACAGGTGTTCAAGTTGGTATGGGTGAGCAAATGTACCAAATGTCATTTGGCACAAAATACATTGAACTCATCAACAAACGAGACGCGCAAGGCAACAGAGTATATACAGATGATGAAGCTAGAAAGTATGCAATGTCATTTGCTGCAGTTGATGCAGGGATCGAATTTGCATCATTCAAAGTGTTTGGTAAAGCCTTATCATCTGTTGCGCCTAAATCTACAATGGCGAAAGCTATACAAAATGCTACAAGTGATGCAGCACAAACATTTAGCCGTGGTATTGGCACAACAGTTGCACAGATGATGAAAGCTAATGTTAAAGCTGGCGGTTCTGAATTAGTTGAAGAGGGCTTGCAAGACATCAACGAAAAATTCCAACATAACCTATATCGCAATGATAATGACCCAGAGGGAGTATATTCCATAGGTGATATGGCAGTAGGTGCAGGCGGTGCAATGCTACAAGCATTACCAGCTGTAATTGGTTTAGGTGCAATTGGTGGCGGTGTGAGTGGTATCCACACCATGAAAGCGTTCCACGAATTTCAAAAGTTAACACCAGAACAACAGCAACAATCCGTAATGGCCGAGCAAAATCGAAATGGTAATGCTATCATGCAAGCCTTGAAACAAGATGCAGTATCAAACAAAATGGCAAAAGAAAACCCTGAGTTATACGGAAAAATCGTACAAGCACAGGGCGATAATGTAGGCGTATCTACTGCATATGTGAATGTCAATGAAATGGCAGAAACAGAGCAAGGTCAACAAGCTATTAAGAATATGATTGATAGCGGTTTGGTAACGCAAGAGGAAGTATCGAAAAGTATTGAAGCTAACGCAGATATTCCTGTACCAATTGGGAAGTATGCACAATTAAGCGGCGGCTTAACGGAAGAAACTGTAAAGGCACTAGAAGAAAGTACATACTTTACTCGTGGCGGTATGAGTATGAAAACGCTAGAACGTGCAAAAGCGGAAGTAGAAGCCTTTAATAATAACCTAGTTGATGCTACCGAAAAGAAAGCAGAACGAGTTAAAGAAAGTATTATTCGTGATGAATTTGAAGATGCAAGCGATGTAGATCGTGAAGTACTAGACCAAGTATTCTCTAATCCTACACAGGTTAAACAAGCATACAATAACTTGTACAAAAACCTAGTGCAAGAGTATCGTGAAAATTACGCAAGCGACTTTGACAATATGGATACTGATATTAAGGAAGCAACTGCAAGCGGGGTAGAGCCACAATGGTTGACTGATTATAAGGCTAACAATGGTGGTAAAGCACCACGAACGAATGCAGAACGTAGACGTGCAGCGTACCATTCAAGCGTAGCAAAAGCACAAACTGCATTCGCTGATAATGCGGAAGCACTTAACCAAAGCAATATCCATCATGCTGATATGGAACATACCCTACAACAAATTGAAAGCCTTGAACGATTGCACGATAAGATTTTCACATTAGCGGATAACGATATAGCGTTACGGATGCAATTATCCAAGAGCGGCTATGAAGTATATAACAAAGTAGTTAAAGCGATTGGTGAAAGCACCGATAGAAAACAACGTGAAACGGCAAAAGCTAATGCGTTGTTAATGGCACAACATGCTGATGTAATGGCACAATATATGCGACAAAAGGGCAAAGGCGGTTATACCGCTATGGATTATTTCCATGATAGCGTGCGTATCAAAATGAATGCGGTTTTAGAAAACCAAAAAGGGTATGCACAACAATTGGCAATGCATCAAAAATTACAAGCCGATATAACTCAATGGGGGAAAATATTAAACGATTTACAAAACGGAACGCTTAAACAAGGTGTAAATAAAATAATGTCAGCACCTTTAGTGTTTAGCACAATTAAAGATCCTGACTACAAATTTACAACTGGTGATGTTTATATAACAACGAAAATGCTTAATAAAGTATTTGCCACTAAGCATGCACATAAGTTTGACTTAAATGTTATGAAACAGTTACCGGGTGCGTTATCTAATCCGATTGCAATATTCAAAAACTTTGACCCTGTTGCTAATGCATCGGTAAAAGGTGAGATTATTGCCGTTGTTGAATTAAGAGATACGCAAAATAACCTTGTTCATGTGCCATTGGTTTTTGATGTTCAAAGCGGAAGAAATAGCTATCAAACTAGGGTTAAAAGTATATTCCCTAGAGTTAATACTACATGGTACTCTAATGCGATAAATAATGGCGATTTGTTATATGTTAATACAAAAAAAATAAACCAACTAACAGTCAATAACGTCCAATCAAGCGGACAAATGAGTGTTAGTTGGTCTAATATTATTAATAGTATACCAAACGAAAATGATTTAGACAAGCTCCGAAAGAAACATAATTATCAGTACTACCAATCCGCATGGCATGGTTCACCACATGATTTTGACACATTTGATTTAGGTGCTATTGGTACTGGTGAGGGTAATCAAGCACATGGTTGGGGTTTGTATTTTGCTAAAGATAAGAAAGTATCTAAGCAATATAAAGATGTATTGAGTAAATTACAAGGTTCTAACAAAAGCAGCCTATTTAAAGTTGAAATACCAAATGAAACAGAGTTACTACCAGAGCAATACCCCATTTCTGGATACGGCCGATATGTAAAAGATAGCTTGAAAAATGGATTACATAAAATGTCAGAAGAACAACTGGAACGTTTTACAAGTCTATTAATTAAATATCACAAAGGGGCTATTATTGGTGATGAACGGATAAATAAATACATACAATTTATGGATATTGGGTATATAATATCTGAACTTCACAATAAAAATAAAACAATAAATGACATCAATAAAATTCAAAAAAGAAATGTTGATAGATTTTTGAAGTCGGTAGGTATAGATGAAAATATTGATACCATAGCTGGTAATGAAGTTTTATTGGAAGCCGTGTATAAAAAGTTTAGATATGATTTATATCCACAATATGAGAAAGAAAAACAGTTAGAACGAGAACGTGAAGAAAAAGCTATCTCGAATGTTAAGACTGATCTATATGGTGCATTAGAAAAAACAAATATTGATGGTAAACAATTGTATTCGTTTTTATCTCATGCACTTAGTAATGATGAACATTTTAATTTTCATAACGTGAAAAATGCTAAAAAGGCTAGTGAATTTTTAAATAGTATCGGTATAAAAGGCATCTACTACGATGGTAACCGAGACGGACGATGCTATGTAGTATTCGATGATAAAGCAATCAAAGTCATTGAAAAGTACAACCAATCTGTTAATGGTATGACAGAAATCATGAGTGATGGCGAACGTATCATTAGTATTTTTAAAACCGCAGATAGAAGTACATTCTTACACGAAATGGGGCATGTGTTCTTTGATGATATTCAAAAACTAGCATCTATGGACAATGCACCTAAACAATTACTTGATGATTGGAACGCACTCAAAGAGTGGAGTGGTTGGGTTGATGGCGAAAATGTAGATAACACCAAAGCACATGAGAAATTTGCACGAGGTTGGGAAAGCTACTTACGAAGTGGCGAAGCACCAACAAAAGGATTACAACGAGTATTCCGTCAATTCTCTAAATGGCTAACTCGTATTTATCGTAGTGTTCAACGATTGGGCGGTGAAGTACCATCTGACATTAAGGATATAATGGCACGCATGATAGCTACACAAGATGACATTGAAAACTACGCACATGAGCAAGCATTAGAACAATTTGAGAATACAAAATTGTATCAACAGTTGAGCGAAACCGAACAGGCACGAGTGCAAGGGTACATTGCTGATATTAAAGAAAAAGCAAAAGAACGTGTAATGCGTAAGTACATGAAAGAATTAGACAATCGACCTATTAAAGAATGGGAAGATGTAAAAGACGATGTGCAGGTTGCAATCGAAAAGCGTTTAATCGAAGAATATCCTATCTATAAAGAACATCAACGATACATGGCATTGGGTGATGGTGCATTGGAAAATACTCAATATAGAACTATTGAGGGATTAGAAAAGGCGGAACGTGAGGAAGCTGGCAGTACTTACGATGAAGCAGTAGCACAGGAAATGGAAAACGCTAGAAATGAGTTTGTTAATGATCCAAACGCAGGCAAATCTAACCAAGAAATAGCCGAAGAAATGTTACTATCCAATCAAGGACAAATGGAACTTACTCAAGAGGAAGCACGCTTGATTAAGGCACATACCAATAAGGAACTAGCTAAAAACTGGGTATTATTGGATAAGTTGCAAAAACTAGATGTAAATAGTGAAAATCTAGATGCAGAACTAGCACCGATTGAAAAAGAACTCACAACAGAACAAGCATTGCGAAAAGATAAAGCCAAAGTTGATAAAGAGTTAGGAAGTGTTTCAAAAGAATTAGATAAAGCCAATGATGAAATCGATAACCTAAAAGCACAACAGGAGCAAATACAAGAACAAGCTAGAGAACGTGAACTTGATTTGAAAGATAAAAATAACGAATTATCTAAACGCTTAACAGCGATCACGAATAGACTTGATAAAGTGCTAGAGCAAAAAGAACGCTTGCAAGAGCGCATGCAAGAACGCATGGATAATAAAGTATTATCTAATGAAGAGCGAATTGAAAAGCTAAGGGATGCGTTGCAAGAGCGTATTAATGCGGTTCGTGCAATTCGTGATAGTGGATTTGGTACTATTCCGAAATATATGGAACGTGCTAAAAGAGAGTTAGGCGATTTGACATTATCTCAAGCTAGCCAGTACAAGAAATACCAAAATCAAGCAGTACGAGATGGTAAGAAAGCAGATAGTGCATTAGCTACTGGTAAAGTAGATGAAGCATTACATGCTAAACAATCACAAATGCTAAACCAAGCAAGGGCAAGAGTAGCGTTTGAAAATTCAAAAGCTATTAAGAAAATGCGTGTTAAATTGTTAGACCAATTGAACCGCATGACACGTAGTCAAAACCCTATCATGGTTGAGCCTAATATGCGTTATTTCTATACACACATGGCATACCAAATGGGATTGACTAAGTACGATGGCTTAAAGCCTGTTAATGGTTTTGACATGATGGCCGTGATTAAAGCACTCGATGCAGATGCTGACATTATGGGCGATAAGGAAGCGACTGTACAACTTGAACCATGGATATACGAAATGTTCGATGCTAAATCACCTAGAACGTTTAGTACTCTTAAAATGAGCGAACTCGAACAGTTAGAGGAACTCATGACAGGTATGTACAAGAGCGGTAGAACTCAATATGAGGGAAGTACACTAATCGATGAAAAGGGGAATAACGTTACAATTGATGAAGCTATATTCCAAATCATTGATAAGGCAGCTGAAACATTCGGTAGAGATAACGGAAACGTATTTAACGAACTAAATAATCGCAATAAAGTTGATGCATTATCTGACAAAATAAACGATTTCCATTTAGCATTGCTAAAAGCAGAAACATTCTTACGCAGATTAGATGGCGGAAAAAATGGCCCTGCAGTTAGATATATTTATGAGCCAATTAATAAAGCTACTCAAAAATTCAATGAGTACAAAGAAATTGCAATGCGTAGATTAGCAAAAGATGTAAGTGCTGTATATTCCAAGAAACAACTATTTGATGTTCGCAATGATCACCTCTATAATGTAGGCGAATTACGCAATGTTACCAAAGAGCAAATTATCATGCTTGCCTTAAACTGGGGAACAGAGAAGAATAGACAACGTGCATTAGAAACTATCCAAAGTAATGAAGTAGAAATGGAGAGAGCATTCCAAGAATACATGACCGATAAGGACTGGGAATTTGTAATTCGTACATGGGAACATATCAATTCATTCTACGAAGAGCGTAGTAAGGTACAAGAGGAATTGTATGGTAACCCTTTGAAGAAAGAAAAAGGTATTACATTCACAATTGGCGGTAGAGAAATACAAGGCCAATATTTCCCTATTGTGTACAATCCTAAAGTAAGTGCTAAAGTATCCGATTTCCAAACAGAGGATATAGCCAAAACGATGATTGCTAGTAATGCAATCTTTGGTACAGGTATGGGCGCTACTAAATCACGATTGGATGTAGTTAAGGGTAAATCCTTAATGCTTGATTTTGATGTAATCCCTAACGCTATCACGGAAGCTATCAACCACGTAACCATGCGTAAAGCGGTAACGGATGTGAATAAGCTAGTAGGCAATAGCAGATTTCAAGAGTACATCGTTGATAAATTCGGAATGGAAACCTACCAATTCTTGCGTACATGGGTTAGGGATAACTGGAAAGATGAAGCAGCAAAACTCGATGCATGGGGTAGATTGGTTATGACACTCAAGAAAAATACCTCTACCGCAGTTATGGCTGGCCGTGTATCAGTAGCTTTACAAAATGCGTTGAACATTCCTGTTGCCATGTATCGTATCGGTGTAGGAAATACACTCAAAGCAATTAGTGATGCAGGTATTGGGTTCTATGGTGTAGGTACAGCCAAGTACAACGCAACACGTGATTTTGTTTTATCTCAATCAATCTTTATGAGGGAGCGTGTTCAAACACTAGATAAGGATTTGAAGCAAGGCTTATCCATTGATGGTAAAGGCTTACGCATAGGTGATACAAATGTTGGTGGTTATAAGGCTGAACAATTAGCTAATATCCGTGATGATATTAACCGAATGGGATTTAGACTGTTAACAGAAACTGATTTTGCCTTGTCTATTCCTGTATGGAAATTTGCATACGATAAGAAAGTACTAGAGTTACAAAGCGTTGAGGGAGTAACGGCAGAATTTGTAGAACAGGAAGCTATTAGTGCTGGCGATAGAGCCGTAAGAGATATATTCGGTAGCGGCGATACAAAAGACAGTGCAGGCATCCAACGTTCAAGAAATGCACTCACTCAACTATTTGTACCGTTCTATTCCTACGCTAACACTTTGTACAATATCATTGCTGAGGGTAACTATGCACGGAAAGACCAAGGCAACTATGGACAATTCGTGCGTATGCTATGGTGGACTTTGACCGCACAAGCACTAGGCATGATGGTATACAAAGCCATGACAAATGGAGATGATGATAACCCTGAAGATTTGGCGAAATCCTTTGGGGAAGAATTAGTATCACAAGCTACTATGGGTGTACCTATTGTGCGTGATATTTCCAACATGGCTATGAAATACATTCTAGGTGAAAAGGTGTTCAATAAAGGGAATACAGTAATGGCTGCATCAATCGTTGAAAAACTATATGATGTAGGCAGTGCAATTGTATCGCCTAATAAAGGTGCTATGGATGTAGGTAGAAGCCTATCACAAGTATCTAACCGAATTACAGGGTTCAGTGATACTGTAACAGATGGACTATGGACATTAGCTAAATTTGCACTAACGGACACGGATGCAAAACTAGAAGATGTCATTATGGCTATCATGTTTGATAGACGATTGAAAGATAAAAAATCTAAAAAAGATAAACATTAATAAATAAGGACTACTCAATTATGGGTAGTCCTGTTTAATTAGAAAGGGGAACAAATATGATACCAGAGGTCAATAAACCTAGTGTAGTTTATCAATGTGATGGAGCGAACAAGAAATGGATATGGCCGTATGACTTTTACATGATTGAAGATATAGCCTTAATCATGGTGGATGCAGACGGCACAGAAAGTGTACAAACAGGCAATATCGATTATGACAAAGAAAACAAAACTTTAACATATCCTGCTGATGGTGATCCATTAGACAATACGCACAAGATTATTCTTGAACGTAGAACGCCAATTAAACAAGATACAGATTTACCTGATGAGTACCCTTTCCAAAATATCGAACACATGACAGATAAGGTTACATTGATTTTGCAAGAAATGCAGGAGAAAATGAACCGAGCCTTATTAATCCGTGTAGGTAGTGATGAGGATGCAACAACAGTTGCTCGTAAGATTGTAGATACATCAACAAAGGCAGCAAATGATGCTATTGATGCATATGAAAAAATCAAAGCAGAAAGTGATACTATTAACGCTAATGCAGAAACGATAAAGACATTAGGCGGTGAAATAACAGAATTAAGCCGTACGGTCGATGATAAACTAGCGACTAGCAATACCGCACTTGATACATCGAGTGCTAATGTAGTAAAAGCAGAAAAGCTAGTGGCAGATGCAAAAGCATATGCAGGACAAACCACAGTTGATAAGCGTGATATTAATGAGTTGGTGAGCCAAGCACGAACTTTAAAAACCGACATCGACAATAAACAAACATCAATCGCAAGTAACGCAATTAAAGCAACAGACGCGGCGAAACGTGCAGAAGTCGCAGCTAGTAAAGCGGAACAAATCGCCTTGCCTAATGGCGGTGGATTGATTACCAAGACCGAAGCAGATACAAAGTTTATTCCTAAAGATAGCCTATATGGCATCGTATCTGTTAAAGACTTTGGGGCAGTTGGTGATGGTGTAGCCGATGATACGGCAGCATTCAAACGTGCTAATGATAATTTGAAAAACAAAATATTGTTAATCCCTAATGGCATCTACAAAGTGAATGAACATGTTTCGTTTGATACTGTTGATAGTGTTATGGATATGGGAACATATAGCAATATCAAGCCGTTCTATCCTACTGAAACACCAATGTTAAAAGGTGCATCCAACATCGCCTTTGTTAAAAACATCCAATATGGTGATGAGGTTAACCAATGTCAAGGATTTACCTATAACGATAAAAAGAATGTGTTTGTGTTAGCATGCATTAATGGCGATGGTACAAAACAAAACTTGTATGAACTCAATCCAGATACATTTGAAATCGTAGGCACATATAAGTTTAGCGACCCTGACAAAATGGGCCATTGTAACACTATGTGCTACAACAAATATACGAACAAAATTTACCTTGCCAATGGATTGAAGAATGGTAATAACTTATCTGTATTTAATGCTGACACAATGGCATTTGAAAAGACTATCACATTGAACGAGCGTGTATTTAATATCGGATATGATCCTATCACACGAACTTATGTAAGCATCGTACCAATTAGCGGTCAACAACGATTGCGTGAAGTTAACTTTTACAATGATGATTTCCAAAAAATGAAAACCTATCAAATTGATTACCAATATGATGACTTTAACAATAATGGGGCATTGATGCTTAATGGCTGTATTATGAGCGCAACGCTTGGTAGTTTGGTAGAATGTACACCATTTGGCACAGTTAAACAGATTATCGAAATCAATAGAACTACTGAAATTGAAGATATAGCATATTGCAATGGCAAATTCTATTTTGCGGTGCTAACAGAAAAGCCTAGTAAACGGCATCAAGTCGATATTTATGTAGGCAATCCAAACCGAGATTATCAAAACTCAATCAATACGGCTCGATTGGCAAGCCTAGATTACTTAAAACTCACAGGCGGTAATGTAAGCGGTGCGATTGTACTCAACAATAATATATTGCTAGAGGGTAAAAAGACCGATGGACATGGTGTGCGTATTGGTAAAGTATCTACATCTGATGCGGTGGAATTGGGAGACCCTAGCGTTCCTGTATATTTGACTGGTACTACATTGAAACACTATGACGGCACAGATAGCAGCACAGTATTAACTACTAAACATTATGACAAGGCGATTTATAGCAAGGCTAAAGCTGATGAAGTATTTGTTAAAAAAGATGATGCAGGCTCATTTGGTTTTCCATACTCTAAATTAGATACCGCAACAGATTGGAATACACTCACAACGCAAGGGTGCTACGAAATCAATTTTGATGGCGGTGCTAATAATCCACCACGTTCGCATAAGCAAGGTATGCTAATTGTATTTAACTTTGGAGATGGTAAACTAATCGACCATACACTACATACGCTAAATGGTGAAACCTATCATCGTATTTTCATGGCTGACAGATGGGGAAGTTGGGGGAGAACGCAAACATCGTTAAATAGTAGATTACAGTTATGGAGCGCGAACGGAACAAACGAGGTGTACATAGATGGCTAAGTTAGTAGTAAATATTAAAGGTCAATCAGAGGAATTTGGATTGACCGATGATGCACGAGATATTGGCGGTAATGATTATCTAACTATATCTAATGGTGGCAAAAAACAGTATGCACGATTGGGGAGTAATGCTACTAAGTTGATTATAAGAAAATACAATCAGAAATTCTATGTGCAAAAAGATCCTGTTTATTTTTCTGAAAAAATCTTTCCATATAAAGAACGTGGGCAACACTCGCTAGATGTGTATTTTCCAGTCGGAAATTATCATATCTCTATTTTTGAAAAACAAATCAGTATATCAACAGCTAACTTTTATAAAGTAACCACCATTCTATCTACGGACTACGATAAAAGCCAAATGAATATGATGATAACACGTGGTAGTGATGTGATATTCAATGGAAAAATTTATGGTAAAAGAGCTGTATCTATAACAAGAATTTAACAGGGGGATTAGTATGATAGAAATCTTTATTCCAATATTTAACGAGGTGTTCAATATGAGTGAGGCGGTACGCATATCATTGGCTATATTCACAACAGTTATTCTTGTGTTTATAGATACAATATTACGAGTGTTGGTTGAAGCTAGAAATTACAATCTGGCAACAAAGAGAGAAGTTACAATCAAAAATACTATTCTAGCTATTCTATGGAGAGGTTGGGCGGTAGTAGAAATTGACGGAAAACCTAAACGATTTTTAGTAAGTGGAAAGCTACGAGCGGATATGACCAAGAAATTAGTTAAATCCTATCCGTGGCTTTTTTTGTTAGCGTTTATTCTACTCACCTTGCCAGATGTAGTAGTACCTGTATTGGGCCGTGTAGATGTATTTCTATGCACATTGCTATATTTGATACCTATATTTATCGAATTGGCATCGTGCGTAGAGAACATGATAGAACTCGAATTAGTAGAAACGAGGTGGTTTAAACGTGCAATAGGATTGTTTAAACAAGTGATTGATTTCGTTAAATCCGTAAAGGAAGCGATTAAATGAAGATTAACTATGAAGATACGATAACGCTAATTGCCTTGGCTAGTGCGTTAATCATGACTATCTATCTTGAACAAAAGGATTTGGCAAGCGTGATAGTTGGTGTATTGGGCGGTTATATCGGTGCTACTGGTGGAGTTAAGCGTTCCCAATATATGAATCATGGGGGTAGTGTTGATGAAAAAAAGGAGTTGGAGAAATGAACGAATTAGGGAGTTTAAGTGCAGTATATGAGAGTAATGGAGACCCTGCTTGTGTATCAAGTGGGGTTAATGATGCAGGCGGTATTTCTTATGGTACATATCAATTAGCTAGTAATTGCGGTAGCGTTGATGAATTTCTAGGTTGGGGGTTACGACAAGGCGGATTTTATACAGACTACGCAAGAGCGTTGGTTGATAGCGGTGAAATCAATAGTAATGAGTTTATCGACCAATGGAAAGAACTAGGCACGATTGATAGACAAGGATTTGCACAGATGCAACATGACTACATTAAGGCTAAATACTACGATGTAGCGTGTAAGTTGTTACAAGATAATCTATTTCATGCAGATAAACATTCAGATACATTAAAAGATGTGATATGGAGTAGGACTGTACAATATGGTGTAGGCAATATCGTTGATATGTTCCACGATGCATTACAACTCATGGAAAAGGCTTTGAATTTAGAATTGCCCAATCTATCCTACGTTGATGATAAACGTTTCGACTATGACATCATCGCTTGCATCTACGATGTATGTATGACTACTGCATGGAATAATAGTGCATTGCATGATAGCTTGAATGAACGTTTCACTGATGAAAAGTTTAGAGCGTTGGAAATGCTACAAAATGAATTAAATGAGGTGTAAGCCATGTTAATTAGTAAGTTGGTACAAACTATCAAGGAACACTACAAACTAGCCATAGCGATTGCCCTATGCGTTTTTATCGCTATTGTAGGTGTAGTGATATATCATTACAAACACAAGCAGTTAGAAAAGCCTGTAGTCATTACACAAGAACAGGCTAAATCACCTACAGAATTGTCAAAAGCGATTCATGTTACTGAACAGGAAGCACAGGAAGTTATTTCCGAAAAGGAAAGAACTCAACCGATAGCGACATACTACACACAAGCACCTACAGTTGAAGTTGCAGCAGAACAGGTAAAACAGGATATTACACATAGCAACCCTAATGTACCTAAAGCCGTTACTGAAAAATCTGATAGAACCGCAGTAGTTGCTAACACCGATGAACAAAAAGTCGATGTATATAAAATCAATCTAAACAAAGGACACAAGATAAAAGCTGGTGTTACTTTGATAGATAATAAAGCCTATGAAACCATAGGCTATCAAGCGGGTAAATTTGAAGTGCTAACACATTTCAATGGACAACATTTAGAGGGCGGTAGCGCACTTTACACAGTAAAGGAATGGTGATCTAAATATCTCCGAGTTGCACGG
>ERZ773007.155-NODE-155-length-34270-cov-15.991963_pt1 | contig 34270 bp, 45 predicted proteins | sample MGYA00580665_ERZ773007 | MGnify/ENA primary metagenome ERZ773007 (study PRJEB29015, sample SAMEA2738122) | human oral metagenome | biome: human oral; feature: human-associated habitat; material: saliva | place: China | collected 2167 ... | reverse complement strand
CTAATAAACTTTTATTCTTAGCGATATCTTGACTTAATTTGCCGATAGACCTCATCACGTCTTCGTTGGTTGGTTGTGGTGCTAGCGGTTGCTCCTGTGGCTTTTCTTTGACTTGAGGTGCTTGTTGCAATTCTGGTGTCTTTGGTGCTGGTTGTGGCTGAGGGCGTGGTTGCGGTCGTGGTGTACCTGCATCTCCATTCGCTAATTCACGTACTCGCTCCGCCAATACCCAAATACCGTCATCTGCCATTTTCAGTTGTAGATAGCGTTTGTTGTTCTCGGTAGTTTCGTCTAATATCTCCGTTGAGCCGACAACTCGGAAGTAATCTCCTGTATTTATCTCACCATCTAGTAGATAGCCGTCTTTATCTGTTCTCACTGCTACAGACGCAGGTATGCCGTTGTCCTCCCAATCGAAATTATCAATTAGTCGGTTGCATCTAATCTGTCGTAAGTCGAATACAGTCGCTACTTCATCTGCGTAATACACCTCAGGAAGTGCTACACGCTTAGCTTCTTTTGGTTTGCCTACGTATCGATAGAATGCGTATGGAGGACAGCCTGAGGCACTCCAGAGCCAGTCGTGATTGTCTATTACAATACCTGCTTGATAGCGACAGTTAATGACATTATCTGCGTCCACAAACATTCCTGTATGGCCTAATGCACCACCTGAATTGCCACGAATACCCCAGATGAAGACATCTCCACGTTGTGTGTCTGCTTCGCCGTTAGCGTCCTCAGACAGTCGTACCCAGCCGTTCTTTTCCAGAGCGTCAAATAGTGTGTCTGTATTGCCAATCCAGTAACTAGCAGGTAAAAGACCTGCTTCTTTTAATGCGTGGTATACAGAGCTTGAGCAGTCATACGAATTTGGACCATTTCGACTTTCCATTGAATAAAAAACTCGACCTTTACGTGCGTAAAACCAAGCTAGTGCTTTTTCTATCATATTATTTCCTCCTTACTGTTTGTTGAACTTCTTCTTGTAATTCCGTAACGGTTTTATTTTGCTGAATTAAGTTGTTAGTTGCGTAAATAGCCAATCCTACAAGTGCGATTGCGAATAATTTCGCTAAATTGCTTGTTACAAGGCTCCAGAAGTTCATAACGCCCTCGACTTCAGTACGTTTGACGTATTTCTCTTCTGATTCTTTTTCGTGTTCTGCAATGTACGCTTTAAGCTGTGCTTGAGTAACGTTAGCACGAGCGATATTTTCAATTCGCTCTAGCGTAACAGTGTGCCTGTCGACACTCTCTTTAATATGTATAACGTCCGCCCCCAACGCTCCAAACTCTTTTGCTGATACTTCTTTGTCTGTGTTGTCCATACACCCTCTTTTTTTATTTTATATCTCTTTTTCTTATTCTAGCATAATACAGTATATGCGGTCTACTAATTCGCACAAGATAGACTTTACGACAATGCCACTTGCAGAAAAAGTAAAAGTAAAGCGCAATGACACGACTACCGATAAGTCTGTGAATATACAGTGCGGTACTGCCAGAATATTAGTAGGTAATAACCGCCCGTCTGAAGCTACCGCCAATATACAATTTCCAAAACAGTTTAAGAGCGGTACGTTCCCTGTGGTGGTCTGTACATTCATCGGATATACCCCCAATTCAGGCGACGACTGGACAGACGCTCCGAAAGATAACTGGGGTGGCGCGTCAATGAGTGCATTAGCGATTACTAACTCATCATTTAAGGCAACTATTCGTCGTTTTGACGGGTCTTGGCTAGAGGGTGCTTACTACTTTAACTGGATAGCAATTGGACAATAGACTAGATTATTCCTACCAGCCGCATACTGAATTCGCTGATAGTACTATCGCCACCGTAATTACGCTGGTCGCTACAGAATGCTCGTATATTGATTTCATCATTCTTTTTTAAGAGTAAATCTACAGATAAACTTGGTCGTGGCAAATGTCGGTCGTTATCTGTACCTCGGGTGCGATTGGATTCTTTAATCATTGTGCCGTTCTTAAATATGCTTATATATTCGGTATATCCAGAGAAGAAGCCAGTTTGTGCTATACCTGTTCTTGCGTCGATATGGTAAACACCGTCTTTAGGTACTTTAGCCGTGAATGTCTTCGTGTCGTACATTTTTGCAGTGTCATAGGCGACATTGTCGTATTTTACGATAGTAAACTGATTTTGTGGCAAAACTTCCCACTTAGATGAAGTAGCTGAAAACATTGGTATAGTCGTAAAGTCTATCTTGTCAGCCGTGATAGACTTTTCTTTGATTGCTGCTGTGACACTTGGTACAGCCTCTGGTTTTATCTTACCATTGTTGTCCAAGGAGTTATTTAGACCGTCAATAAGACTATTTGCCCAAAATGCAGTTGGAATACACTCAACGCAATCGCCAACTTCATTCCCAATATCTGTATACCCTGGTGCCAAAGTCAGGTTCGTCAAGGTGTTATTGTCTGGATTGACCTTGGCTTGCCAGCTTGTTTCATTGATGATTTTTACTTCTTTTGCATTGTCAGGGTCTGGTATTTTTTTGTAGGTTACAAAGAACACTGGGTGAGTTGTCGAGAAGCTACTCAAGTCAAAACAGGAGAGGACTGACTCGCCAGGTTGGCGAGCAGTCTTCACTGTAGTTGCTTCAGACTTTTTGTTATTAGCACTAGCTTTTCCGAACTTTTCTAACGTTTCTGACATAATTAAACTCCGTAAACAGGGTCTTCACCTTCAATTCGCTTCTTGACACCTAAGTCTTTATCACTCATCGCAACGGCTTTGATAGCTAGATTTCCTGGGGTTGTCGTTCCGTCTGGGTTAATCAACTCCGTACCGTCGTTGCCGATAGCTGACGTATCGTATTTAGCGATGTCTTGTGAGTAGCTCGACAATTCTGGAGCCGCCATAACGTTCAATTTACCTGTGTATTGTGGATTGACGAAACGAGCGTTTGAGATATAGCCATTCAAGCCGTTACCCTCATTCATCAAGCGGGTTCGTTCGCCGTGGTTGTCTGCGGCATTGTAAACGTCTGCCATCTTGTACAAAGTGTTTTGACGGTTCTGTCCCCACTCTTTGTCTGCCTCTGCAAGGTCGTACTTGTATTGGTCTTCAATCTTTGCTAAGTCATTCCTGTTTGCGGCGTCGAACTCGTTCCAAGCTGTGTCTAGAGCTTGTGAGTTCTTAGCGTATGTTGCGTTCGCCTGTCGGTTCGAGCGGTTAGCAGAGCTTAGAATGCGACGAGCCAATGCACGTGAGCCGCCAACACCCATTGTCGATAGAGAGCTGATAAGACCCTCTAGCGTGTTTCGGGTGTTGATATCGGTGTCATTCTTAGCCATACCGAAATCTTGCATCGTCGACAGTTTCTTGCCGTCGTACTTTTTCTTCTCTTTGGTACGCTCTTCTTGCTTTTCATTGACGTGTGCGTCGTGTGTCAATCGAGCTTTTTCTCGCTGAGTATTTCGTTTCGCGTCGTATACGCCGAGTAAGCCATTCAAGCTGTTTATCTGGTCTTGGTCAAGTTTCTTCGCAGGTGCTGAATAACCACCGCCGCCACCAAAACCGCCTCTGAAGCCACCGTCACCACTGACATAACCGCCGCCACCTCGTCGGCTAGGGTTTGGATTTGGGATAAATGAAAAGCCTCGTGATTGCCAATAGTTAGTTGTATTTCCGTCCCAACGACCTGCTGAGTGTGTGCCGCCTGCACCCTTCACCCAAACGTTTCCGTCTTCGCCGAGCCAGAACACACCGCCGCTGGATTGAGGTGCGTCGCCTCCCCAGCCGCCGCCGCCTCCGCCGCCTCCGCCGCCGCCAACGTGCTTATCTTGTTTCCATCCTATAATAGGTATCATTTTTTTCTCCTTTATTTGTTTTTTATCGTTTTACACACTAATTTTATCATATTGTTAGATTTTTATCACCCCCTTCTGGCTTAAGAACTCAATTCCTGTACCGATGTACGTGAACAGCAAGCTGAGGTGCGATAATTCATAATATGTGTTAGCGGAGTTCGACCTTACAGAAAAGCTTATATAAGCCGCATTCTTCCGTATCTTTTGGTCTATCTTCTTGTCTTTTGGCGAGAAGATGTCTGACGAATTGACAATAGGTTCGTCCCATCTTCGTCCGCCCCACTCTTTAAGACAATTTGTCCCGCAAGTGCGGATTGCGTCCCAGTCACTACTACTACTACTACTACTACTACTACTACGGTCGAAGGTTATCTTATTGGTCTTCAATATATCACCATTTTTTGAATGGACATTGATAGTTAGGTCTATAAGCCCTATCGCTGAGTCAAACTGCCAGACAGCCTTAAGTAGGTGTACCCACTCCAAATTGCTTTGGTGGAATGGTATAAGACCGCTTTCTATATAACAATCAAATACGCCACTTTCATCATAATGCTTGCGAGAGTTCTTGTAGTATCGAAGCAACTTGTTCCCCTGCCTTAGATATAAGCTCGGGCTTTCTTTCTTTGTCGACGCCCAACGGAATATACAGTCTGACGGTATTCGCCAGATAGACCAGATACCACCGTGTAAGATGTCATATACCCATATCTCGTTGTTCTTCTCTTGACCATATGCCACTGTCCAATACAGAGCTTCATCGTAATACGCTGCGTAACATCTGGACAAGTTAGAGTGCGACAAGTTAAGCACACGGTCGCGGATAGCTGAACTGATAATATCCGTCGACTGAATACCAGAGATGTTCGGCTTCACACCTGTAGACTTGAACCCGTCCATTGACAGGTAGTACACGTTGTTATTCTCGTGAATAACAGAGAACGGAGCGTCTGTTCCGTCGTTGCCCTCACGTTTCTTGAATTGGTATGTACCCTCGCTGAATGTCTGCCCGTTGACTGTCGTGGTATTGGTTGTTGCATAAACGTCCCAGATACCGCCTTGTCCTGCCATAGTACGGGTCAATAAGTTAATACAGGTAGTACCAGAGTTATCTCGTCCTAATGCCACCGCCATAGGTGTTTCGGTACCGTTATCGCCAACCTGGTAGCTGTCTGAGCCGTTAGCGGAACCGAAGTACAATTCATTGCCGACATCACCACCCCAGTAGACGATACCTTTCTTATCAATAGCCCACAATCTTCCTGCGATATTTGTAACAAACCACGCCACAATACCTTCTGTCGTGTTTTCCACAGGAGCAGATTTAAGTAGTGTTGTGGAGCCTGTATCCTGATGTTGCTTCTGCGTTGTTGACAGATTTTCAGCAATCTTGAAGTACTCGTCGTCAGATGGTGCACCTGTACCGACTGAAACAACCGCCACATAAACGTTCCAACTGGTTGCATTTTCATCGATAGTAAGCCCGTCAATCTTAATAGTAGCGGACTTTTTACCGTCCCAAGTGTCGCGAAGAGTAGATGAAGATATCTTAGCCGCTGGCGACATCTTCGTCGAGCCACCGACACCATTAAACGCTACTCGGTAGTAGTAGTCAAACGCATTTGTACCACTGGCGTTATTTGCTGTTACCTCAGGAGCTTTTGTCGGGTCGGCGACTTTAGAGAACCGCTTTAGAGTATTGTCTTTGATATTATAGCAGGTAAACTTGTCTACGCCGTTACCAATTATCACATTCTCATTGCTCTGGGCAAATGACGCCACATCTGTTTTTGTGAACGCCATATCGAACTTCTGCCACTCTGAATTGTCAGGTTTCAATACATACAAGTTTGTGTTTGTGTTTGTGTCGTCAGTGAACAGATTTAGCAAACCCTCTGTTCCGTCAGCTCGTTTGAATGGGAAGTCGCAACCTATTGGTTTCAGCCCTTCTGGTAAATCTGGAACGCCAGAGTGCAAAAACCCTCCACGTGGACGGACAACACCGTCATAGTCATAAAAAGCGTTATACGCAGTTTTCAGGGCGTCTTCCTGTAGACGGCTTTTAGAGAAGTAAGATATCTGTCCTCGCTTCCAGCTTCTAAGGTCTTTTATCTGAATTGCGTTAGAGTTTTTATCAGCCATATCACATATCCTTGAATGCTATTCTTTTAGGTTCCCTCGGGATAGCACTTTTAATTATTAGTGTTTGTGTTCGTTTGTTACTTCTACGCATTTCTTTCATAAAGATATCTGCTTGCTTGTAGTATCTGTCTGCGTTACGGGCAATAAACGGTACTGGGCTTGCATCGCACAAAGTGGCAGACATTGTTGCTACTAGCCACGGCACACTGTCGATATCCACCTCTTCAGAGCCTGAAGTGTAAACTTTCGGGTCGTGATAAACAGGTAAAGATATCTCGCAACCTATCAACTTTTCAGGAATATTCTTAAACCGTATTTTATCTCCAGCCAACGTACAAACACCGTTTCCTTCTGACGCATTGAACTTCGCGTTGTCAATCAACTTGTACTCTGCAACCGTCTTGCCTTGGTCGTCGATGAACCTCACACAGTCATACGGAGTGTCTGAAACGGTCAGTTTGTTTATATCTGGTATGGTATATGCCAGTTTACCCTGCTCTATCTTTTCTGGCAGTCTATAATCTATATCAAAGTACCTTTGCCACTTTATGTATGGCATATGAGCAAGTGCTTCCATAGATTGGTTTAGCACATTCAAGTAAGTGTTGAAGTCGTCGCTCCCCTCTATGACCTGCTCGTATTCACCGTTGACTTTTGTGTATGCTTTTTCAATTATTTGTTTTACCGTTGCCATTTTTGTTTACCTCAATTTGTTTTTTACTTCTGTTAGGATTTCCACGATATCAGCACTCAAGTCTAGCTGGTAGTCATTAGTTCTTTTATTCTTCCTAGCTTCCTCCCTGACGCCTACTGTCGATGAATATTTTGATATGTATTTATCAAGCACCCTATTTATCTTGTCTACCTCAGTAATGTTCTTTGGGGCTTCTTTCTCTCGACCAGTCTTGAACGTATCTCTATACGCCCCCCTCTGTAAAACCTCGCTGGAGTTATACATACTCTACCTCCTCTGGCTGTGGATATGCTGGTTGTGGTGTTACGTCAGCCTCAGTCAACTGAATGCCATATTTCGCCGCCGCTTGTATCTTACCTGCTGGTGGCAAGTCCTTAAATGCTATAGAAACTGACGGGGCTTTTATCTCCGCCATCTGAGCAGACTGCTGTTGTGTTTGTTGTGCTTGTTGTGCTTGTTGCTCGAGTTGTGCCTGTTCGGCTTCTTCTTGCTTGGCGGTTTCCAATCCCGCCTTGACTGCTTCAGCAATCTTAGAACTGCTTTCTAGGTTGGAACTCTTCGTTAATTCCTCAATCAAGTATGGTAGTGCTTCTCGTACTCCCTTAGCTACGCTTGGGTCTGCCTTAGCGACTTCAAAGAACCCTGTCATAAATGTGTTCAATCGTTTCAAGTCTTCTTCCTTAGCCATTTGACGTGTACTTTCGAAATCGACAGAGATGTTCACCTGCTGAACTTTACTGGTGTCTATAATCACGCTGTCGCCGTTTATAATCTGAGAAGGGTCTTCCTGCTCTATGAGGTTTATGTATTCACTATCAAGTTTAATAACCAACTGGGATTGTTCATTCGCCTCAGCTATCTTCCTTATCTCAGAGATGTATATGTTAATCTGAGCCTCAAGAGCTGCCTCAAAGAACTGCTCATAATTCTTTCGATAATAGTTGTTCTCAATATCTGCCTTACGGTCTTGGCTATTCACACCTGCTTGCGTCTTTGAATAAGTTGGGTCGCCAACCTCTGCAGAGATAGAGCTGTCGTTTGAGCTTGGCAATGACGATAGCAACACTGACTTCACCAGACTGAACAAACTTGGGAAGTTTTGAATAACTGTCGTGTCAATCGGCAACAATTGCATTGAACCGTCTTCGTCGTTTAGGAACATCGTATTCCCCTTTTCAAGTTCGAAGTTGTCTTCATCCAGCCCTATACCCTTCACAAACTTAGCAGGTTCCGTATTGTAATCCACTGTGTAAATGAAGTTGCGTAGTAGTGATGTCAAAGCTTGCTGTGCACCATAGCCCATCTCGACCAAAGAACGACCCATAATGTTTATACCGTCAAAGTCTGAATACAATCCCAAAACACGCCTGTAACCGCTGGTGTTCTTGACTACGCGTAGAATAGTCGCCGATTGGTAATGGTAAGTGATAATCCAATCGTCATCTACATAAACAAACAACTCATACAATCCTTCTGGAATGTTGAGTAAAGATGCATAAGTATGATTTGTTTCCTCGCGCCCCAAAGACGCACCCTTGCCATACTCAAGGACTTTCTTCAATCCTTCTATATTCCATTTGCCGTCTTCAGCGTCGCCCTTGTCCGTGCCGTTAATCAGCTTCTCGATAGAAGTCTTAGTTTTCATTGTGCGGAATTGAATATAGTTGGCACTGTTAATGCTTGACGCGTAAGCTTCAGGGAACAAATCCCCCCAGAAGATAATCTCAAAACCAACAGTGAACTCGGTCTTATTCCTGGTGAATGGGAAATACACAGCACAAGCACCAAAAGCCATAGCGTTGCGTAATGCTATCCAGTGCTTTTGTAGCAACGAATACCCCTCAGGAGTATTGTTCCTTAGGATAATCTTGTTCGCAATGTATTCATATTTCAAGTCTTCTACTTTACTTTGTGCGTGGGCGTCGACGGTGAATGTCGGTAGCCTTTGAATAACATTCTTCGGCGTTTTCTCTATGTAAGACGACAGGGTGTTGTCCACCAACTCGGAATAGTCCATTTTGCTATCGACTTCCCCTGCTGGGGGTTTACGATAAAAGATTTGCTCGTTCCTTTCAGCGAACCCTTTCGTCGCCTTTTGCATAAAGTCGTAGCTCTGTTCTAGTTTCTCAATTAAATCTTCAATTTTTATGTTCATTTTTTTATTCCTCTTAGTCTTTATTGTAACACAAGATTATATACTCCCGCCATCGTAATTCTGAGTTTTATTACGTTTAATTCTTCCGTTAATAGTGGTCTTGATTGATACTGGTGTATATTTGCCCATACCGACATTCTCCATCGAGCGACCCTTTACTGAACCCCATTGAAGACCTGCGTCGCCACGATTGCCTGTTTTGTCCGAAGCACCAAAGCCATTTCCTCGTCTGCCACCGCCAAATCCGAAGAACCCGCGTCGTCCGTATGGCATAAAGTATCCCTTGCCGTTGATACCATTCTCGTCCTTGTACTCAGCCGCTGGTGTGGTTCCTTTACTTCCCAGCATAGCGTTCAAGGCATTCCACAGGTGTGTCTGACCAGATTTAGTAGAGCCAAGCCCACCTTCATCGAAGAAACCGCTGTTATTCAAGGTGTGCATAAAGTTGTTCAACTTCTGGTAACTAGGGGACTGTGTTAGGATGTTGTTCTCTTCTGTTGTCAAGTTAGTCTTAGCTGTGTTGTACTCCTCGTAACTAATCTGCTTAGATTTAAGCATACCGTACAAGTTATTCTTATGCGTAGAGATGTCATATAAAATCCCCCTCTGGTCAGCTGGTAAATCAGTCTGAGCAATAGCATTTCGGACTGATTGCATTGAGATAGGTAGTTGTGTATTCTTACTTCCTGACTTATTCGGAATGGACGCGTCAGACCTTAATTCCTTACCATCTAGTTTCAACAGTTCTGAGCCGCTATCACCGAAGAACCCGTCCTTAATTTGGCGAGATAAATCAGCCAGTTTACCATTCTTCTCTAATTTCTTAGCGTTATCAGGTTTGCCGTTGTCTGCGTCCAAGAACGTAATGGCATTATGTACAGACCTGAAGTTATTATCCTTGCCTGTATTGTATGTACCAAACATTTCACGGACGTCTTTGCCAAGACCGTTTTCCTTACCGTACTTAACTAAGTCGTCAATTCTCGAATTAAACTCGGCACTGGCAGGGTCATTTATCTGTTTATGGATAATTGCCCCTTGGTTATCCACTGTACGTACACGACCTGCGGCATCTCGGCTGTCTGGCAACGTTTCTCTGAACCAAGGGTCGTAAGCCTGACGAATGCTGTTCGTTACCCACTTACCAAAGTCTTTATCATAAGACGACTTGGCGTTCAAACTATCGCCCTTCAAGATGTTACCTTCCAAGATACCTTTCTTCCCCGCAAGCCACGGCTGTATACCGTTGTTACTAAACGGAACGAGAGATTTTATGTTGCTGACGGCGTAATTCTTCGCTTGGTACATATTGTCGCCCTCTTCGCCTTCGCCATTTAACCATGACTTTCCTGCAGTTACGAGGTTGTCAGTGCTACTTACGTAAGGCAAGCTATCTGAGATAGCCGCCATAGCCTCTTTAGCTGTCATTTTGCCCTGAGCAATCTTTACCGCTGTATATGCACCTGCGATTTCTGATTCAATATTAGTTGCACGAATTGGGACATACTCATCTTTGCCAACACGGATTAAGATACCGCGAGGCTGATTCGTCTTGTCGCCATTGTTGTATATAATATTTCCTGAGCCGACCAATCCAGCAACCACACCCACAACCCCATAGTCGACTGCAGTGTTTTTAATCAATGCGGCAAGGTTCTGAGGTCGCGTCCTAGTAACAGATAACACCTCATCAATAATAGTTCTATTTGGAACCAACCTGTATGCGGCGTTTATAGCAGTGTTAGTCGCCACTCGAGCGTACGGCAGAGCCGCCTCAGTCAAAGCTGCGGCAATACGTTGCTTAGGAGTACCACCAGCCTCAAAGCCTTGAACCAACTTCTGAGCCAACGTTTGCTGACGCTCAGCCAGTGCGTGCAACCTGTTACGTGCGGCGTCGCTACCTGTCGCCATCAATTCGTGCCAGGCTCGGATAGCCTTGTCTGCTTGACGGCGGTTAGTCATAGCGTTATGAACACCGTTTAAGACATTGACTAATGCCTCAGTGTCTGCGTCCATCATTCGAGAGAAGTTCACGATTTCTTGACGAGTAGGATTTTTGCCTGCCATTTTCAGGGACGCTTCTGCCAACGCCTCACGTATTGGAGCTTTACCCAGATTAGAAGTACCAGTAACTGGCACCATAGCCGTTTCAAGCGTGTTGCCTACGAACCTTTTAGCACCGTCAGTTACAGATACAGGTCTGAAGTTCTTCCAGTTGTCAAACGCTGAGTGCAATGCCGACCCATAGACATTACCACCATTCTTCAAAGCTCGAGCTGAGCGGATAGGGTTCTTAGCGAATGTTTCCGCAGTACCCATAATGTCTTGGAGCAAGTTACGTTCTATGCCTGGAGCACTTACAAGCTGGTTAGCGTTCTTCATACTAACTAAGTTCTCTGTAACATATGCGGCTTTATGACCAAGCGATTGACGACTGTCAGCCAAACGATTCATTGCGTTTAACTCTGTAGCTATCGCCCCCTTCTGACGCTCAAGCGATGACCATTCCTTGGTTAGCCCTGACGCGTCTGTCAAATTGTCGTTCCTAACCAGTTTTCGGTGTTCCTTTTGGATTTGGTTTTGGCGGTCGATGATTTTCTCCATTTCAGCATACTTTTCCGAGTACCGCTTTTTCATCTTGTCGCTTAATTTAGCTTCTCCTAAGATGTCCCCGATTGGCAACTCAGCGTCGCGTGATAAGCCTGACGCTTGAGCTAGTGCCTTCTTAAAGTCCGTTGGAGCCGCCGAACCAGTTACGGCACGTTTTGCAAGCTCTTTCATACCGATACCGCTACCACTACTCTGCTCAGGAACCATTCCGTCTGGAAGAGATTTTGTAGGGACTGCTTTTTCAGCCTGATTTAATTTAGCATTTATCAATGCTTCTTCGGCTTGAGTTGAGCCCGCTTTTGCCTCCCTAAGAGCACGCTTTTGAATAGATGTTAGAGGCTTAAGGTCTTTACCTAATATGTCCTTAATCACCTCTTTATTCTGCCCTGGAATCTGCAGTTTGATTGGACTCTCATTCTGCCCTGGGATTTGTAACTTAACAGGACTTTCATTTTGTCCTGGAATCTGCAGTGGTCTCTCTTCTTTCAAACTTGGAGTACCTTCCAAAAGTTTATCCAAGTCCTCTTTAGCTTTTACGGAACCAACCTGAGAATTGTCAGGCAAATTAACCCTCTCTGCCGAGGTTAGCTGTGGAAGGTCTTCTCGCAAGCCCTGAGGTGTATTAGAGCCTCGGTCCTGTACAGAGGGTATCTGTTGTGTCTGTGGCTCTGAAATACGCTCTGGAACACGCTCTGAGATACGTCCCTCAACGTCCACCTTACCTTCAACTGAGTTAGTTGGTAGCCCCTCTGTTTTTTCTTTCAAGATTTTATCAAACGAACTGACGTTAGGGTCGCTATCAACCCTTGTCGATATATCGTCCGCCTTTTTCGCAAGTGAACCAGGGAGTTCAGATTTCGCACCTGCTGAGATATCGTCCGCCAATTCTTTAGTGAACCCGTTCCTGACGCGAGATACGCCCCGACCCACGAGGTTAGAACCGAGCCCCAGACCAAACTGAGATGTACCAGCTAATGTAGCGTCCCCTACGCCAGATTGAATAGCTGTTCCAAGGTCGCCAGTATTTCCGTAAGTACGACCAGTAGTAGCTACGCCAGTCAACACACCGTTCATACCTGCTTCTTTCCCTGCCTGGATTAAGACAGGTCGAAGCTCTGCGAACCTACCAGCGTTTTTTACTACAGAAGCTCCTTTAGCTATATTCCCAGCTGGGTTGATAAACTGAGTAGCGTCCAAACCGACTTGCAAACCTTGACCACCAACCGTAGAGAAATCACGAACCGTTCCTTGACCTGCCGCAATACGACCCGCCGCCTCATCAGCACCTGAAACACCGACCAAATTATTACCAGCGATATCTTTGGTGTCGTGGATTTTCTTTCGCATACTCTCACCACTCTGCCACAAGTTTTTAGCCGCCGTATTCTCGTCGACACCCATTGCACGGTCTCTCAAGTAATTAAGGACGTGTCCACCTTGAACCGCGGCGTCTGCCACACTACCAACACTTTGTTGGAAACCAGCCCCCAGCATTTTTATAAAGCCCAAAAGTCCTTCATCTTTCTGTGGGGCGGCGTACTTGCGTTGCTTCAATTGTGAAGCGGACGCTTGAGCTTGAGCCGCCGCCTGCATTTGAGCCTTGTCAAAGTCTGAAAGTTGAGGCTGTGATTGAGCCGCCTGAGCCTGAGCTGCCTGAGCAGCCGCAGCTGCTTGAGCCTGTGCCGCTGCCGCCGCTGCTGCTGCAGCCTGAGCTCGTGCCGCCGCTTCTGCCTCGTCTTGCCTACGCTTATTCTCGTCTGCTTGAGCTTTCTCGTCAGACATCAAGTAATTGCCGTCTTGCCCTTGCTGTCCTGCGTCGCCAGCGAAAATACCTAGACTACGCCCTGTACCAGCCGCGTCGTTCTGTGCAGGTTGCCAGCCCTTATTCGCCGAGTTCCAGCCGTCTTGAACAGAATGGATAGACGAATTAAGCTCGTCTTCCTTCTTTTTTCTTTCTTCGTCATCGTCATACCAATTATATGTTGCCATTTTTATTTTTCCTTTTGTTTTAATTTATAACTCTATAATACCAAAAAACCCTGTATAAATACAGGGTCAATTGGGGTATGGATGGTACTAAGCTGTAGCGACGATAGCGACACCCTTGTTTTTTGGAGTTGACACTACACAAGTGTACATATACAAACCAAGCACCAAAGTACCAAAGGCTACGTTGCTTTCGCTAACCTTTGAGTCGTCCAAGAAACGTGGAGCGGATACGACATCTGGGTTGACAAGGATAAGTCCGACCTTAGTTGGCATCAAGTCAGCTGGGACTTCCTTAACCTTAGCACCGTAGAACATACCGATATCACCAGTTCGCATGCTCTTCTCAAGACCACCAGTAAATGGCGACATGATATTAGCTGAGCGAATGTTATCCGCAGTCGTAGTATTAACATACGCAACACAGTTGTTACGGAAAAGACGAGCGTTAACCAGGTAGGCACGAGCCTTCAAGAAGTCTGCAACACCGTTCGCAGTGGCAGTAACTTTCTGAGTAGTCGTTGTAGCGACACCCGCCAAGACACCCAATCGGTAAGCGTCAATCATTGGAACAAGCTGTTCTGCTACGATAGCGTGCAAAATCTTACCACCTTCAACAATAGAGTTGTTCGTTACGGCGATGGTCTTGTCCAAGAACTTCTTGATATCTTTTTGCTGGTCAAGCGTATAAGTAGCGATAGTACTGTCTACGTTTGTGATACCCGCCATTTGCTGAGAAATAGTCTGAGTCGCATTGTGGTCTGTAACCGCACCAGTTGTGGTTACTGTACGAACCTTGACTACTTTTGAACCTTTTTTGAACTCGATTTCTTTGTTGTTTCCTTCAAGTTCTTTTGTGTAGCTCTCATCATCGAAAGGTTGGTCGATAAGATTGCTATAGATTTCTGTTGGTGTAATTGCCATTTTATCTTCTCCTTTTTGGATTGTGTTTTATTATTGTTTGTGTTTGATGAGACACCTTTTGCATCAAGTGCTTTTGCTTCATATTTTACAGGGGAGATGAATACCCAAATCATACTTTTGTGTAAAACACAAGCTTGTAGCTTACTTTCATTATATCATAAATACATATTTGTCAACAATGAAAAACCGCCTCATGGCTGGACGGTTTTTCGAAAAGATTGGAAGTTCTAGAAGTGAGTACACTTCCCTTTAATTATACTACAATTCTTCGTATTCGCGAGCAAGAAGGTCAGCTTTTTTCTCTTCCAGGCTCTTCATCTGGATTTCAGATAAAGTTCCTTCATCGTTATCTCGCAACATAATCTCGCCCGTTTCATTGTCTTTGACCAGAGAAAAACGAGATTTTACGTTCTCATCAACAGCAATCTGGAAGTTTTTCGAGCCAGAGATAGCTTCACGTAAAACACTGGCTAATTCAGACGCTTCGCCTGTTGCTGGTGTTGCTGGTGCTGGTGCTGGTGCTGGCATTTCTTTCTCCTCTACCTTAGTTTCTACTTTTGGTGTTTCTTCTACTTTTGGCATTTCTTTCTCCTCTACCTTTTATATTTATTTTTTTATACCGTACATTTTATACAATTTATCAGCCGCTTGCTCTAACGGGTCAGACGATGGCGAATGATAATATGCGGCGTCCTCACTCTCCACTGTAGCGTCAAGAGCATTCAATGGGATATTTCTCTTTGTGTTCCTCAATGTTGACGCCGCCTGGAGTATCAACCTAGGGTCTAGTGAGAAACCTGTAATAACAGGATTGTTACCGTAAGGGTTACCTGGCTCTGTGCCTGGAGCATATTCCAGACTACCTTCGATAAGCGGCATAATAGTGTCAGAAAACTCCTTATCAAACTTATCACTTCGGACGTCTAGTTCTGCGGTGTTTTCCAAGATATTATTCAGCAAGTCGTATGCTTCGACCGACTTTCTCATAATCTCTTCAGATTGCTGATATTCCCGGTAATCCTGGATTTGGGATTGAAGAGCCTGGTTTTCACGTTCTGCCTGTCTTTCGTTGTACCCGTCCTTCCAACGGCGATAAGCAAGTTCCTGCTGAATGTCGTCCAATTCTAAGATATTGCCATTTTCATCTTGCACGTGACGGAAGTCTTCTAGCGTATACTCAGGGTCTTCCAACTGAACGCGTTCCTGCTCCAACTGTTGCTGTAGCTGTGCGTATTTGCGTTCAGCTTGTTCAGCACGTGCTACTGCTTCGTTTTTTTCCGAGTTGAGCTGGCGGATACGCCTTTCTGCCGCTGGGCTGGATTTGCCTGGTCTTTTGACTTCTTCTCCACTTTCATTGCCTTCATCATCTCGTTCGCTATCGCCCGAGCTTCCTCGTTCAGAACTTCCATCTTGTTCGGATTTGTCTTCGTCAGTTCCATCACCAGTTTTTTCTGCGTCCTTTGAAACCTTGCTATTATCCTTTGCGTCTTTCTTGACGACCTTTTGGCTCTCATTCCCTGAATCGTCATTATCGTCTGAAGAAGCTTCATCTTTCGGTTTACTTTGATTGGAACCATTTTTCCGCTTTTCGTTCGAAGTTCTTTTGTCGACTTCAGATTTTCCTTCATCTCCGCTGTCAGACTTCTTAGGGCGACCACGGGTCTTAGGGACATCAGCTTTGACCCCAAACTCTTCGTAAAGCTGCTTAGCCTGCTTTTCAATAGAGTCTTGTTTTTCTGTGAAGCCTTGTTCTCCACCTTGAGTTTCTTTGACCTCTGTTTGTTCATTCATCTATCTCCCCCTGTTGAAGAATTGTGTTTTTTATTATCTAAATTGTATCACACTATCGTCTGAAAAGTGAAAAGTCTTTTCTTTTTTTCTTTTTACCGCCAAGCGAAAGTTCTGCCTCAAGGAACTTTTCGAGCTGTTCTTTCTTGCTTAGTCCTTGGACGCCCCCTGCCGCAGAGTTCTTTATCGACACCCGAGAGAACCCTGTTTTACCAGTGATATTATATTTCTGAATTGCTTGCCCCATATAACATAAGCTGTCCACGGTGTCGCTATACCCGCCCTTGTGGGTAGGCTTCGATGACCAGACATGTTGCTTTTCGTTCCATTCGTATTCCATTTTCTCCAAGCACTCAATAACGCGCGTCAGCCTCTCGTCTATCTGCAACCCGACAAACACCCTACGCAAGAAGTTCAATTTATCCTCCACTCGGTTTGGCTTGCTTAGCACCACCGTGTTAGTAACCCCCTCAAGCTCCAACGCCCGTTTATAACTCTCATTTCTAGCACCTCGACGGTGGGCGGCGTCGTGAGGAAGGAAATGTGTATGGACCTGCCAACCTCTTTCTTTAATCTCTCCGAGGTACCAAGTAACGTCCTCGTTACGGTTCTCGATATGGTCAAGGACAGTCGGGAAGCCTTTATCGTCAACCTGGAAAAGCACGATACTCGTATAGTCAGCAGAACCTAAGTCCCACGCTGTATAGTACTGTCGTGAGCTATCGCCCTGCAAGACAGCTACACGCCCCTCGTCCTTCATAATCTTTGTCAACGCACCAAACACCGAACCAGAGTTAGGACTAACCCAACTCGTCATATACTCCTGTTGGTATAAGGCGTCATTGCCGTACTTGCTGATAATCTTAAGACGCTCCTGTTCCAAAAAACCAGGTGCCATAAACTGAGCGACCTCTTCCATACCGCAGTGCATATTGTTCGCCAATGCGAACTCAGGGTGAGCCAAGGCAAACTGATACTCCTCGTAAAAGTGGTTTTTGCCACGTGGCGTTGAAATCATCACACGCCAACCACCAGTTTCCGCGAGCATAGCTGTAACCAATTCGATTGAATTAGGATTAAGGACGGCGTACTCGTCGAACACCACGCCCATAAGACCAGCACCCACCAACTTGTCGACGTTGTTGATACCGATAAGCTTAATAACGGAGCCATTCGTCAATTCAATCTCAAGCTTAGCCGAGTTCATACGCACTATCATATTTTTCGGTATCATATCGAGGAAGCGGACACCTTTTGATGTCTGAGCAATCCAAATGTCGTTATATGCTGTCGAGTAGTTGTTAAAACAATACCAGTATGTTCCTGGCTTAGTAGTCGCCTCACGGATAAGTAAGTTCCACGAAAACAGGGATTTACCCGCACGACGCGACCAACATAACACGATATAGCGGATACCGTTATCAAACGCCTTTAATATAGCCTTCTGATAGGCTCTTAAGACTATACCTCCGCCAATACGTACAAAATTATTGTTCATCAGCCTTCTTTTTCTCTTCTTCCAGCTCTCTCCAATGCTCATCATTGAGATGACGAGTTAAAGCTCCCTTGGAATAAAGTACCAGCCAGCAATACGGACAAGGGTGTGCTATATGAGCATTCCCATTCACCTTCTTTTTCATCCCATAATCTCACTTTCTATATACCACACGCCGTCATCGCCCTGTATGGCTTCATATGGGGCTATCTCAGCGTAGTTTTCTAACAAAAGGGTATCTAACCCATCTAACCTCACTACGTCGGCTACAGCACCGTCTAAATAGTTAAATAGCAGGTCTATAGCTCCAAGGTTGCCACCACGCATAGCCACGGCATAGACATTAGAGGCAAGAACTCGAGCCACGGTATGCTTATCGCGGGTATCGCCCACCTCATACGCATATGCCTGCCCGCTCTCACCCACTTCGTCTAGTTCTTTACGCAAGATATGTCCTGGTGAGTTAGTCTCCTCAATGATAACTGGCTCGTCGCCCTGCTTTACCGCCACAGTTTCGTCCTGTACCCGTGTTGGCTCCACGGGCTTGTCGAGTTTCTTTGTAGCGTCAGGAAATATCGTACGAACGACGGTGCGTTTTATGACCAAAACCCGCTCAGGCTTACCAAGGATACGCTCAAACGCCATTTTCATCGCCTTCACGTCATTCTCCTCACAGCAGACACGTAAAAGTTCTGCCACCACAGCCTGATTCGCACTCATCTCGGGGACTGCTTGACGAAACTCCCGATAATTCATCGGGAGAAAGTCGTTAAAAAAGTTCTGGAGCTTCTTCTTCTGCGCCATAATATTCTTTCCTCAACTGCTCCCCGTACTCGTCCCAGTCGACCCGCAAAAAGTCCTCACCGAATTGCCTCGACAACTCCCTGAAACCCTCTTGCATTGCATCTACTGTTTCCCTCGTGAGCATATATCTGTTAGCCCCCTCATAAGCATATTTGTATTCCTGATAGGTCAACACGCGACCTTCCTCAATACACATTTTACCATAAGTGTTAGCCTCGCGTAACCACAATACCCAACCATACATCTGGTATTTGTCGATTGCTGGTCGCTCCACCTCACCCTTAGCTAGCTTGATGGCACAACTGACCGCGTAGTTAAGCCACGCCTGCTTGTCCGCCAAGATAAGCCGTTTCATATGACCACCGTCAGAGCGTGGGCTGATATACGTATACAGACAAAACCGCACGCGGTCAACCAGCGATTGCTCGAAACTCATTGTGGCTGGAGCGTTAGAAACCACCTCAATAAAGCCATAATTGGTCGTCTGATACACCTCACCACCCTTAACCTCCACCTGGATAGGGTCGCCACTCGCCATCAAATGCAGCGTACCGTAGTTGTCGTTGTTCTGATTTTTCGCTCCCTTAGCGTCCGCGTCATACAGATAAGTCGTGTTGTCCATATGCTGAGTGTAGAACCGCCCCCAATTCCTACTCAGTGAAAACACGCCCGCCCCGTCGCCTAGCACCTCAGCCAGCCCCTCAGCCAGCGTACTTTTCCCTGTACGGGACTGACCAAACGTGAAAAGTAGCCCGTGCTCACCAATCAAAGCAGACCCTACCGACCAATCCCTGACCGCCTGCTGATGCTCGTCCATCGTCGCATACCACTTCTGCCAAGCTGGTGTCGGCGTGTACTCTGGGTTGTATGACAGCTGTGAAGACCGAGTAGTCGGATGTAGCAAAAAGCGGGTTTCCGACTCGTCCAACTCCCCTGTATACCCGTCAAGTACCGCATTCCTCATCTCAAAATACCGCCTGTTGTCAAACGTAATCTCTGAAGCATACACCATAAAGTAATCCCAGAGGGCTTGTTGTCGCTTAGTCGACCAGTTGCTATCCCTCAGTTGCTGGCACTCCCGCATCGCATCCCGCCAAAACGCTACCTGCTCGCCACGACGGTATTGCCGCCACTGACCGCCCACTCGGATAGCCAGCCCATGCTCCGACCGTCTGAGATATAGTGGTGCCTCGGAAAAATGCTCCACCACCCTCTTGTAAAACCATTGCAACACGTCCTGGTTGCGTGCCGTTTCGGCAAGTGTTGGGAACTCGTCCGCTGTAGTCGCCTCGTCCATCACTCACTGCCTCCTCGCACCACCACTGAACTGACCTGCCTCAGACTCACAAGCACCGTGTCCCCCAGCTTGTAATCCCGCAAACTGACCCACTCCTTATGGTCGTCAATCGCCCGCCTCAGCCTCTTAAACTCCTCTGTCGTTAAGTGATACACGTCCTTATTCCGCATCACCACAAGCACCCTACTCACTTTAATCCCCTCCTGATATTTGCTTAATTGATTAAACCCTAGCTGTAATCCGTCTTAGCCTCGGCTCGCCAACTCCTCACGCATCGCCGCCTGCTTCTCCCGATACTGCCGCTGGTACCGTCGCTGGTAAGCCGTCGCCTTCTCCCGATGCGCCTCACGCCACGCTCGCTGGTAATCTCTCGCCTGCTTCACTAGCTTGCTCCGCACCTCCTCAACGTCTGATTGCCCCTCTCTCAGTTGCACCACTCGTATCCGTCCGTGCAAATATAGCCTAACACTCACTCGCACCAACTGAATACTCGGCTCTGATTTCTTTCGGCTGTATCTGAGAATATACTCCCCGTTATCTATCACTGCCTTATCGATATTGTGTTTGTCGGCAAATTCAATCAATGATTGGTGTTGCTCAACAAGATGTTTCGGTAAAAATTGTTCTTCCATATTTCAATAATAGCATAGTGAGGAGATGTAAGTCAATATATTGACAAAGTTTCAAATTATTTTCCTGGAGAGAGGAAAGGAATATATATATGCCTCCTCCCTCCTCCCTTTTTATGCATACCCCCCCATATAGTTTATTATATGTCAAATCTATTATATTCTATACATATGCTATATTATACTATCTACTATACTTGACATCCTGTAAAGTCTATAAAAAGTATATATATTTTACTTATATATTTATTTTTTTTTTTTCTTAAAAAAACAAAGAAAAAAAAATAAAAAAATTTAAAAAAAAATCTTCTCTGTAATTTCATAAAACAAGGCATAAAATAAAGTTACTCACCCTTGACATTTTACCCATTATATTATGTTTTATTTACAACACTCACCCATACACAAAAAATATACAAAAAAGTCAAAAAAAGTATACAAAAAGTATTGCATTTATGTACACACTTTGCTATAATAAAGACAGTTAAGAAGGAAACAGCACAACATCAATCAAGGTGCGATAGTCAACACTTAACGAATAACTATCAAAATTAAGTCAAACGGAAGGGCAAAATGCTATGACTAGAAGCAATATCAGAACTAAAGACGGGCGGATATCAGCGTACGGGTTTGCGTGCGGGTATATCGAGGCGGTAGAGAGCGGTAGCAAGCGCGCGACGATTTTGATGGAGCACGGCGTGTACCACGTGCAGTGGAAGCTGGACGACGGCGAGATGTACCGCTACTGGACGCGTGAGGGCAACGGCTGGGCGACTTTTGACGCGCTAACGGATGCACGCGCACAATATGACAAGGTGAAAAAGGAAGTAGAGAGGTAGAGCGATGACTATACAGGAATATCAAGCAATCAAAAAACATCTTAATGAATGGTACTCAGACGATGAATTACGCGAGATGCTGGACGATGCGACGGGCAGAGAATTAGTAAAGGGCGGCTGTTTTGCTTGTACTTATAGCGACGCGTGGGACGCGATGGCGGAATGGTATGGCGACAAGTTTGACGCTAGCCGCTACATCTCAACGCGAGCAACTGGACCGTACTGGGATGATATCGACGATAAAGATTATTATCTGAAAATGCGGGGGAATAAGCCGTATCTGTGGACGGTCTACGTTGACAAAGTGGCAACAGCACTAGAGAAAATTAAGAGAGAGGGCGAGAAGAATGACTAAACGCGAGAAGATAGCTCTAGCGGTGGTGCTGGTAGTGGCGGCGGTGGTGGTCTATATCGACCACCAGAACACCCAGGAATGTTTGAGACGTGGCGGGGCGGAATTAGTTTGTTACGGTATAAAAGGATAAGAAGAGAAGAGAGGATTATTAAAATGAATATTGAAGAGATTGCCAAAGATATGGCACGAGATGGCTATAACCTAAAAGACGACGGAGCGAATAATAGAGCACTAAAAGAATACCTACAGACGCAAGCGGGACTGGAGGACTATAAAGAGTGGATAACGTCTATGCTTGAGGCGCAATACAACAGCGAGGACGTGGAGGAAACTTTGAAAAAATGCACGGTGGCGGATTGGCTGGACGATATGCTAAATACACCAGGCGAGCCGATAGCTAAGGATATCCTAGACGGATTGCGGGATAAAGAGATTGCGGCGTGGATAGAGATATTAAGTGCGCTAGAGAACACTCACGACAAGGTCAGGGAAGCGGCAGAAGACCCAGATGACAGGTATTATCTGGAGCTATCTCAAAATCTGGGGACATTGTACGTGATGAGTAATGATGATTATAGCGTGGTTGAGGCGTATGACCTCTGGGCAATCCGGAACAAGCTAGAAAAATACGACAGCAACTGGACAGAGGCGGATTATTGGGACATTAAAGAGGTAGTAAGGTAGGAGTTTGTAAAATGAAAAGAATGTTACCAGCACATCAGTTTAAGGTTGGGCGTAAGACATATGGATTGACGCAAGCTGACGCAGATGAATTGTACCTGATTTTTGAGGGAAAGACTTCATACCGACAAGCCTATGAGTGGGCTAAGGTTGCGCGACCTTATATGTCGCCAGAAGTATGTGAGGTGTTAAAGGCGATGGCTGAGCGAGAGGCGCAGGGGCATGAAGTAATTTATAAGCACAGAACTAACTAGCACAGATGATTAAATAAAATTGCCTGCCCGTGGCATAAAACGGGCAGAAGGAGAACTATATGCAAAAAACTAAAAAGCCGATGAAGTTTATACGGATTGAAGAAGAACTTCTGAACCAGATTAAAGAGGTTGCGGAAAAGATGCACGCGTCTACAACGTGGACGGCAGGCTACTTATTGAGGCAACAACTTAAGGCAATTGAGCAGGAGAAGACTGATGAGTAAAACTATAATAGTTCACGATGACCGAATTGACATATTGAAAGACGGTTACAACATCATTGAACGTACAGTTTATCTGAACGGACAAGATTTGCTGAGATTGTTAGGCGAGATAGAAGAAACGGAGGAAAAATAAAGCAAAAAAAGTGTTGACAAATTAGAACGAGCTTGATACAATAAAAACATAGCAAAAGCAAAGGCTATAAAGGACATTTCAGCGATTAGACGGCAAAAGCAGTGGAGCGGCAACCACTAATAAAATAACCGCCGAGAGTCTACCCTAATCGCGACCTCACACAACCTAAACTGGAGCTATCAATCCCACATAACAACAACGTCAAGCAATAGCGAGACAGGTTACCGAATGGAAAACCTAGCGACTTGTGCGACAAGGGACGGTTGACGAACTTTAACAACTAGGATAATCAGAGCAAAACGACGCGGTTTTATTCTCAACCGCATAACTGGACTAACAATCAGGTCTCGTTTCATCTATGGGTTGTTAGTCTAGCTGGCGACATCAAAACCTTAAAGTAATTAACTCACTTAATGATATACACTTGGTGTCGCCTTGCCCCAGTTATGCGGTTGACTTCAATCGTCTTGAATATCGTTTTGCCTTGATTGCTGAGTGCGATGTTTTTTTGCCCACCCGTGCATCGTGCTTGGCAATCAGGGTGTTGTAGGCGACTGCGAGCGTCTACAACCTCTGGGATATATTCCACCATAGCTCAATAGGTAGAGCACTTCGCTGTTAACGAAGGGGTTTGTTGGTTCGAGCCCAACTGGTGGAGCCATATAATATTAAATAAGCATATCTAAGCAAAGGAGGTATGTATGAGTGTAACTTTACGAGAAGTGCTGGAGTTTAGCGGCTATAAGCCATTAAACAATCAGCAAGACGCGACTTGGTTGCTATCAAGGCGTAAAGAGTTCGAGGAGTTGCTAGAAGGGGCTGAGAGCTTGCTAGAAGACTTAGCTGAGCAACAGATAGAAGACGAGAACGACTTAAGAGCCGAGTTAGCGGAAGAATACGCCGAGCGGTCAAGGCTAGAGGAGTATTGAGAATGGTAGATTATAGTAAAGAGTTTACATTATCAACTGCACCACAACGGTCGGCTGAGTGGTACAAAGAGCGTGCGGGCAAGCCGTCCGCAAGTATGCTTGCCGAGTTATTCGAAACTAAGCGAGATGGCACACCTACCGCTAAGGCTAAGGAATATCTGAAAAAACTAGCGTTTGAGCGACGTTTTGGCGTTACTTATAATAGTTTTCAGACCAAAGCTATGGCAGACGGTGTGTATTTTGAAGATTTCGCTAAGCTGGTGTACCAGAAAGACACTGGCAACAAATTGTCTGAGGCATTTTCTTATATATCAGATTGGTTCGTCGCAACACCAGACGCAAATGTAGTCGAGGCGAAAACCTTAAAGAAAGGGCTACTTGAATGCAAGGTGGTTGGCGATAATACCTTTATGGATATTATGGAGAATGGAATACCTCACAAGCACGAATTGCAGGTTCAGGGTCAAATGATGGCTTCTGGAGCTGATTGGGTAGATTACATAGTAGTCAACCTTAAAACCCAGCACTACATCATCATACGTATCGAGCGGAATGACGAGCTCATCAAGCAGATTTACGAGCGATTGCACGAGCCACTAGATTTGCCAGAGTTATCCGACTTAGGAGTAAAGAGTTTTGACCCAGAATTGCTTACACAATATATGAATAATAACCAAGGTATCACTGAAAATGAAGAAGTAGTGATACCAGATGATATAGGATTTTAGAAGATATGAAAATTGACGTAACACACATCTCGTCAGTTTACCCTCTCGGGACGACTGACGGGACGACATACACAATTGTTCCGAGGAGATGAAGATGAAGAACACCTTAACCAAAATCTGGTGGAGTTTTCTTGCGTTTTTGCTTATCGTAACAATCAGAGGTTTTTTCATTAGCGTTGGACATAATTACCCTGTAGAGGAGAAGCTATCCGAGAAAGACCTCTTCTTAATGGCAACGAAAGATTGCTATAAACAATCGGCGTCTACTTTAGGTCTTGAAGAAAATAGCCCGATTGTTGTTGAGTATTGCGGTTGCTATGGTAACACGATGGGGCAAAAATATAATGGTATGACCAAGCGAGAGCTTGTGTCGCACACGCAAGAGTTTGTAAAAATTGGAGAGCAATGCGCCGCTGACGTAAGCTCAAGGTATCAACAATATCAATAAAGAAAGGATTATGTTATGGCACAATTAACATTTGTACTTGGTCGGAGCGGAACAGGTAAAAGTTCATCTCTGAGACATCTTAAGAAAGCTGACGGCGTTGGTTACATCACAGCAACAGGTAAACCACTACCGTTCAAAAATGACATTCCGCAATTTCACGCTAAGAATTATGGTGAATTGGCGGCAGCTATTAAAACCAGTAAAGCACCTATCGTAGTGATTGACGACTTCAACTACTTTATGAGTTTTGAAGAGTTTTCGAAAGCTAATATCAAGGGGTATGACAAGTTCACTGAGATGGCAGTCAACGTGGTCAACATCATCGAGTTGATTACGAAGAAAGACACAGACCAGCGATTTTATATCCTGGCTCACAGCGAGCAAAACGACGAAGGCTTACTGAAGTTGAAAACAACTGGTAAAATGGTAAGTGATAAGTTCGTTCCTGAAGGGTTGACAAATCAGGTAATCGAAACAGCAGTTATCGACGGTGAGTTCGTCTTTAAGGTGAGGACTGATGGTACAGGCATTAAAACACCACTAGGAATGTTTGAAGCCGACACCATCCCGAATGACCTTAAAGAATTGGACAAGGCAATAGTAAACTTTTATAAATAAAGGAGGACAATATGTCAGAAGAAGAAAAGTTGCAGAAAGAGTTGTTAAAAGAACTAGGGAATAACGACGTCAAGGTCGCAAAAGATGCAGCTGCTAAAATGAAGGAAAACATCTTGAACGACAATAATGGTAATTGGCTTGGACTTGGCGTTCACGAAGTTTCAGTGGACAAAATTGAGCTAACTCGTGCAAAATCAGGCACACTAGGTATGGAGTTTACTGTCAGCAACGCTGATGGTAAAGCTACAGCTACTATGTGGCTAAGTGAGGCAGCATTGCCATACACTATCGAGAACTGTAGCCGCTTGGTGGTTCATAACGCCGAGCAGGATAAAAAAGATAACGCCCGCAACTTTATGAGCAACATTCTTAGTGCTAAAGAACTATTTGACACAATGGTTAAGATGTTAGAGCAACGCAAGAAAGCAGGGAAAGAGTTTGCTTGTTGGCTATCTGTAAAAGAAAGTGAAACTCGTACTTATACTAACAAAAATGGAGAAGAAGTCCCATCAATCGAGCGTTCTTTGTTAAGCTTTAAGCCGAAAGAAAAAGCTAAGACTGCTGTTGAAAAAATGATTGACAACAGTGAAGACGTAGACCTCTCGGAAGTTCCATTCTAAGACTAAATATGCGGGCATATAGCCCGCATAACGGGCAACTTGGGATAATCTATTCGTTCTTTTAGACCTTTGCACCCAGGTTGTCCATTATGCGGGCTATATAAGGAATAATATGCTAGAGCGGGATTTTAAGAGGAAAGAGCAAGAGCGTTTCAAGAAACGTGGATGGACTATAATCCAATTAGTAGCGGGTCCAGGAGTACCTAGTGGTTTCCCAGACACGCTATTTTTAGCACCAAATGGTTACCATTGTTTTGTCGAGTGGAAGAAATCAGAAGACGCTGAGCATCAACCGCTACAAGACCTCTGGAACCAAAAATTGAACAATATGTCGCAAGACAGTTTTTTTATATACCCAGAAAACGCAGAAGAAGTATTAAAGCTAATTCGTAAGAAAGGAGAAACAACTAAGTGATATCTTTATATCCATCGCAGGAGCGATATTTAGAGCAACTAGGCGATAGACCGTATATCTTCGCAGGTGTTGGTTCTGGTAAGACCTTAATGGCGATATTCAGAGCCTACAGGAGTGGTTCACGTAAAGTCTTAGTTATTTGTCCAGCTTCGGTTCGAGATACTAAGGTCTGGGAATTGGATTTGGAGAAGTCTGGATTAGAGTTCGATGATTTCCAGGTCAAGGGTTACAGCTTCTTGCAGAAATATCAGACGGGCAACCTAGCAGATTATGACGACTACTACATCATTATCGATGAAGCACACAGGATTAAGAACAGCCAAAGCAAGCAAGGCTTAGGAGCTTTTTATCTTTGCTCACGCACTTCTCAGGGGTATTCACTACTAAGTGGCACACCAATGAGTAAATGGGCAGACGCAGTGAATTACGCCAAAATCACAGGCTTGGTAAGGAATAAGACCGAGTTCTATCGTCGATATGTAGTCGAGCAACGCTACAAAGGCTATCCAGAGATTGTCGGCTATAACCGTACAGACGAGTTAGCCAATTGGTGGAACGGTATTGCATTGAGAGGACGTTCAGAAGACTTTGTAGAATTACCAGAGCGTCAAGTTATCGAGGTAGACATCCCAGTCAAGAGGAAAGAATACATCTCAATGCTTAAGACTAGAACAACTTCAGATGGCGATATGTTGGATAACGCTTCGAAATTGACTTGGGCATTACGCCAATTTGCTGAGGTGGCACCAGAGAAGATAAATTGGACGGTTGAGAAGATTGAAGGATTAGACAACTGTTTGGTATTCGTCAACACCGTGAATGCGATTGAGAAGTTGAGCGAGGCATTAAAGAAGAAAGGTATTAAGCACGGCGTTTGGTACGGAGCTAAGAAAGACAAGTTTGCAGACCAAAACGTGATGATTATGCAATACCAATCTGGCGGAACTGGCTTAAACTTGCAGAAGTTTAACACTACCATTTTCTTAAGCCCTTGCTACAGTTTTATTGACTACTCACAAGCAGAAGGTAGAACTTACAGGAACGGTCAGTCGAAACGATGTGTGTTTTATCAACTGAAGTCGCAACATACAATTGACACGGCAATCTATAAAGCATTGAATGCGAAAAAAGACTTCGATAATAACTTAACTAATTTGGACGACAAGACTATAATAGAATTATTAAATGGCAACGCCTAGGAGGGGAGTAAATGTAAATGTTTATTTTAATCTGGATAATAATTGTTATGGCTCTGCTAATTTTTGCAGCTATTTCAGAGTACAACATAGCAAAGCAAGATGAAGAATGGATGAAAGAGGAGGAAAAGAAATGGAAAAAGAAGTAAAGCCTTACTACGAGGACGATTATCAGTCATTAGATGAGGTCGACACAGTAGACTTGCTGGAGATGAAAGAGGGTGCATTAAACGACCTGAACGAGAGCGAGCGAACTATTCACCGCATAAATCAGATACTAGCTAGCCGTGCAATTTATGCCACGCAACTAGAATTATTCTAAAGAAAATAATTACCAGAAAGGGAACAATTTATGTTTACAAATACTTCTAAAAAATCTGACAAACGTAAGGCTTTAGAAAACGAAGCACTTGAGATTATCGAAAAACTCACAAAAGAATTACTAGAGGCATTAGATGCAGAACCTAAGTTGCGTCAACACGCTGACGAGCTGTCGTCAACAATAATTGAAAATTATGATGAAAACTCCGACCTTGCAAAGAATATAAAATTCGCTGTACGAGTTTTGATGGTAGTTGATGTTATCAATAGTGTAGGAACTAAGTTTGAGGACACATCCGACGTGAAGACTGCACTTGTTATGACTGCCGAGACTGTGTTCGGATTGTCAACAATGGAAGCTGTCGCACTTGCGGACGGCATCGGCGAAACCGTTTTTAAGTCATACCAAGGACTTCCTCAAGACGGCAAGAAAAATGGAGCCGTCGACAAAACTCTATATATGTTAGCTGCGTGTTTTGACACTTTAGAAAAACATCCAAAAGAGAGCTAAAAAAACTGCAAAACTGCCGTCTTGCAAACGGTCGCACCTTTCTTTTATTAAATTAAAATTGGAGATATATAGTAATCATGGCAAACTTCTTAGGGCTAAACACCTTACTAGACGAGATTGACAAAACAGTCTCAGACAAAATTGACGATAAAATATCAAGCGAAATATCAGAGTTTAAGAAACTTATAAAAGACGCTGAGAAATCTATCAAAGAAAACGCACCATTCAAAATTGAGTATGATGGCAAGATTCACAAGGTTAAAGGCTTACGCCACAAGGCTTTGGACAATCTGATTGTTATGGCTTCTCAGAAAATCCCTGTAATGCTAGTCGGAATGGCAGGAACTGGAAAGACGCACGCCGCCACTCAGGTCGCTGAGGCATTGGGATTGAAACACTACACAATGTCGGTAGGTGCTCAAACCTCAAAATCAGACATAATCGGCTATATGCACGCTTCAGGAGGCTACGTGCCGACACTCTTCCGTAAAGCGTATGAGGAGGGCGGAGTGTTTTTGATGGACGAAATCGACGCTGGTAACGCTAACGTTCTTATCCAGGTGAATGCGGCACTGTCTAACGGGTTCTGTGCCTTTCCAGACAAAATGGTGGAACGACACAAGGACTTTGTCTTTATTGCCTCTGCTAACACGTTCGGAAACGGCTCTAACCGTATGTATGTAGGTCGTAACCAACTTGACGCTGCCACGCTTGACCGCTTCGCTGTGTTGGTCTGGGACGTTGATGAAAAGCTGGAAGACAAAATGGCAGAAGCGTACGGCAAGACTGGCAAGAAATGGCTCAAGGTCGTGCGAGAACTGAGAAAAACTATCGAGGAAGACGGTATTCGAGCCTTGGTAACGCCACGAGCCACTATGAAAGGCTGTTCTTTATTGAATGCTGGGCTTGATTTTGACACTGTCTTAAATGCTGTGATTGTAGAAAACTTACCAAATGATAAGAAGTCGCGTTTTCGAGATATAGCTAAGGAGAAATGGGACGGAAAATCAAAGAAAGAAAAAAAACGTGGACTAGTCTTCGACGAAAGCAGTTTTGAAATATTTTAGTAGGTGTTTATGGAATTGATAGACTATAATACATTGAAAGACATCGAGCGAGGAGATGGCTACATCTTCGGAAAGTTCTGTAATAAAACCAAGACAAGTCTAAAATATCTTGAGAATAAAGAGCTTTGCGGGAAGTTCGAGGGTGTCGACATATTCTTAAACGCTTTGACAGATACGAGCTTGGCGAAGGGGAATTACGGCAACAGTTCTCGCAAGATGGGTAAAAACAGCTTCAATCTCTTCGAAACTTACGTCGAGGCGATGGACACTTTCAAAAATAATCCGTCTAAAGTTGCAAACTTCATCGAGAAAGACGACAAGATTTTGGGCGGTGATAGTGCTGGAATGGGTGTCGAGTATGACGTTACTGGCGACTTCATCGACATGGGCAGATACGTTGAGGGAATACCAGAGACTTTCGGAAGCATGTACAACGGAAATCCACGCTCTAAGCGAGTAAACATCTTAATACCTGCTATGGTAAGCTGGGGGGTCGACCACGAGCTAATAAATAAACGCTCTGAGCGAGTAAAACGGCTGGTAGATTGGCTGGAAACTAACCAGGTGCGGTGTGCGGTAACTGTTATGTTCACTAACGACAACTGGCATTGCGAGATAGTAGTCAAGAAGTTTGACGAGGTCTTTAATATAAACGATATAGCGATTGCTACACACTCTGAGTTTTTCAGACGCTGTCAGTTCAAATTCGGAGAGAGCTCACCTGTTCTTACCGATGGTTATGGGACATCCATTTGTTTCTGGCACAATACAAGGTTGGAGGATATAATCAAGCAAGAATACAACAACGAGTTTAATGTTGTGATTGGCGGTAAATTGATGTATGTAGACCAAATAGAAAGGAATATGGATGAACTCGAGGAAGTCCTCAAAAAGACAATATTCGAAGACCGAAACGAGGAGAACTTCATAGGCTGTATGCTGGGGGTTTAATGATGAAAAGGAATATTAAAGGACGTAATTACAAAATGCCAACACCTAGAGTTTACAGCATGAAAGAAACTCGCACCACGCAATTCATACGTAGACAACTGATAAATAAGAACGGAGCGACCTGCGCGCTTTGTGGTAAATCAATCGAAACAATGAAAGATTGCACAATTGACCACATCGTGCCAATCAGCAAGGGTGGCTTAACGACAATCGAGAACTGCCAGTTGGCACATAGAAATTGTAATTTGAGTAAAGGCGATAAGGAGGCGGTATATGTTTTCAATACATCCAATAGAGGTGATGTGGGCACAAGCACCAGAGGACATCAAAGTGAGGTTAGCTCTTAGTCTTATAGTAGAGATACTTAAAATATCAGATGGCGGGCGTGCAGAGGTTACCCTTGACGATGGCAGATATGAAATTGTGCTTAATAAATTGGATTAAACTGCACGAAATTGTGTAGACAAGGAAAGGATAGACAATGAAGTATTACAAACTACTTAAAGATTTACCGACATTCAAAGCTGGAGATTTATTCTATATATCTGAATATGGTGCTTTGGTCTATGACGATGGTGGCTATGGTGTTATGGCTTACGCCCAATCGACGCTTGAAAAGTTTCCAAATATTCTCACAGAGTGGTTCGAGGAAGTCGAACCGACAGACAGTATTCACTGGAAGCCTAAAATAGGCGAGGAATACTGGTCGCACTACTCGGACGGAGAAATTGGGTGTTTTACTTGGAGCAAAGACCCCTGGCACGCTTCGATGTATAGGGTTGGTAGGGTTTATCGCACTGAAGAAGAGTGCGAAAAAGCACGCGAGCGTGAACTAGCCGAAGTCAGACTATGCCGAACATCAATGTTTAAGCCAGATTTTAAGAATGGAAAAGGCGGCTGGATGGTCTATTATGACCATGGATGTGAAACGCTCGCCGTGTGTGAACTTGATTACTATGATGATGGAGAAATCGTACGTTACAAAACCAAAGCAGAAGCTGAAAAATCTATCAGAGAAAACGAGCAAGATTGGAAGATTTATTTTGGAATTGACCCGTCAGATACAAATGAAAGCTAAATGTACCCTACGGGGGTAAGGAGGAAATTAAATGAAAGGTCTAATAAATCGGATAACTAAGTCATGGGAGGAAATCAAGGAAGCAGGTATTTTTTCGTCTATCTGGATGGCGTTGTTTATAGGAATCCTTATATTCCTCATCTTCAGTTCAATAGGGGCTGAAAAGGGACTATCTAGGGACGAAATTTGTCAAAAGCATTTTGGTAAAGATTATGTCTGGGAAAACGGGTATAGAAGTGCAGACTTTTGCGTAGGTGATTCAGGAATACCAAAATACCCTAAATCATGGGGGGAGTAAATAATAATGGACAAACACGAGAGACAACTATATCGTATAATAAAAACAGTTATACAAGATTCTAGACACAAAAGTCCGTTGCAGATACACGGGCAGATACTCTTAACTTTAGATAGTGTTGAGGAACTAGTTTTATTGGGAAAAAATGACGCACTATTAGAGGCGGCAGAAATTGTTAAATCAGAGTATGAAAACCCAAGCGAGCTTCCATACACTCATATGGTTAAGCAGATAAGGGACAAAATGACAGACAACCAGGCTAAGATTCTTGAGCTTATTAAAAGCCAATATAACGGTCTTTTCAAAGACGTAAAGGAGATTGAAGATGAAGATTGACATTAGATTACCGTTCATCACTATAGTCAAGACGGACAATCTAGCAGATATGAGGAGAGATATCGATAAAGCTAAGAGAGAAATCGAAAAGAAACATGACGAGATTAAAAGGGATATACAATTTTGGAGTGGTGTTTTTGGGCGATTCTCTAAACAGGAATGTTTACATTGCGGAAAAGAGCTGGTGATATCGCCAATTGGAAGCGGTTATTATATAGAAAAAGACGGTGTTGTGCATATACATTGTATGAACGAATATCTTGAACGCCGCAAAAAACAGTAAGGGAGATAAGCGTGGACGAGCTACAGGATTTATTGTCATTTGCTTGGCAAGGGACAAAGAAGAACCGATATACACTAGACAAATGGTCAGATGACAAGAATTGTCGTCCATTAAAATCTAGTAAAGCTACGGCGAATGCCTTGCTTACTGGATACCGACAGCTTGATAAGACAGGTCGCTGGAAGCTTATAGCAGTTGACCTAGACCACAAAGACAACTGGGACGAGGTCATAGCTACCTTCAAGGCTTTGGAGCTACCACAAACTCTTACAGTGGCAACTCCGAGTGGTGGCTATCACTTGTTTTATTGGGTATTGAAGGATATCCCCGTCCAAAACATCAATGACGACAGGCACTGCAAGAACTTTGAATTGAAAGGCGACAACAGCAATATAACAGCTCCAGGAAGCGTCTTTAAGTGTGGTGCTAGCTACAAAATAGTGAGAGATGTGCCTATAGCCAGATTGCTTTCTGGAGAAGCTTACAGGCTCTGTAAATACAAAAAGGAGTGGCACCCTCCTGTATATACAGACAAGACTATAGATAGCAACGACGTAGAAGCGGTCGCTAGGTCTTACGACCCACGAGCGAGGCATAATCCACGAGGCTGGAGTATTCGATGTCCGTTTCACGAAGACAACCGAGCAAGTGCTATAATATTCAATAGCGGTTGGCTATATTGTAGCGGCTGTGGGAAAAATGAGAAAGTAGTGAAGTAGCGTGCTTGCGGCAATAATTGTGTAAGACAGGACAAATTGAGGGGGAACAAATATGACGCGAACCCCTACTATATGGAAATTAGTCTATGAAGGAGGGTATATATGCGAATACAGATAGACTTAATACCGACATATAAGAAACAAGTTCCAGTGGAAGTTATTCCGCCAGAGTGGAAACAATTTATCGACTATGACAACCGATGAGATTGACCAAATAACTCCAGAAGAAAGAGCGTCTTTAATTGGTTTTTGTCGTGAATGCGGCGAGTGGGTAAAGTTCAATGCTAAGACAGAACGTGCCGAGTGTCGCAACTGCAAAAGACCGTTAGACGCTAGGACAATTCAAACACAGCGGACATTCAATCCGACAAGAAAAGTCCCTAAGAGTGTAAGAAAATAGTGTATAATAATATTGTGTGAGGTTGAGTTCGATGACGAGGTGTCAGAAAACTCAAAAAAAGAGGCAAGATATATCGTCTTTGCCTCTTTTTTCTTATGTCGTACAATGTTATTTTCAGTTGTTCGGGATTTCCGAATTACTCAACAGCTTCTTTCATCTGACGTACTAAGTCTAGAATAATAGTCTTAGCCGCAGATAATCCAGCCGCGATTGCAGACAATGCAGTAGCCATTGTTAAAGCATATAGCTCGTGCCAGCTCGCTGCGAATAACAAGTTTACTAAGTTTACGCCAGCTAGTAAAAATGTTGCGATAAACGTCTGTATGAATGTCCATCCAGCACGAATAGCCACGTCTTTATAGTCAATATTCTTTAGTGCTTTTAGTTTCATATTACCTCCTTATTTCTTAAATTTGAAAATACTCATCAAAAAATCGATAATCTTCTCTAATAAACTTTTATTCTTAGCGATATCTTGACTTAATTTGCCGATAGACCTCAT
>ERZ773007.150-NODE-150-length-35083-cov-80.085446_pt1 | contig 35083 bp, 18 predicted proteins | sample MGYA00580665_ERZ773007 | MGnify/ENA primary metagenome ERZ773007 (study PRJEB29015, sample SAMEA2738122) | human oral metagenome | biome: human oral; feature: human-associated habitat; material: saliva | place: China | collected 2167 ... | reverse complement strand
TCGAAGACCCTGTATCCAACACCAGACTCGCCACATCACGACGATACTCCGGTGTAAAACGACGACGAGTTCCCATAACAGGCACCTCACTGGCCGCAGGAACTCGCGCCCGCTTAACGAAGTGTCAACAACACAAGCCTAACCCCAGGTTGACACAGCCACCCATGGGGCCAGGCCGCCACAGTCCAAGCACGCACCAGCCCCACGAGGCCCCGCACATCCACAGATCCGAGGCGCTCACACCAGTCACGAGCCAGCCGCGACGCAAATCGCTCGGACCTGAGCGGCACTACAACACTCTCTCACGTAACACGAAGCAGCAGGTGCCAGGTGCCAGTTTCGCGTTCGACCTTGCGCCGATCGTGCCAGACGGCAAGTGACAGGTGTCAGGCGGCACGAAGACCACACCGAAGGGAGCGAGAAGCACCGGTTCCACCATGTTGCTTCTTACCGATGGGGTGTTACACCCGATCAGGTGGAACCCTCCCAATAGAGCCAACACCCACCGACCCCGCCGTGTTCGAGGACTACCCCAATCAGGTGGAACCCTCCTGATGGGGGCCGACCCCCATCGGCGGCGCAAGCACGCCGGCACGCGAGCACGCAAGCGCCATGACGGACGACAGAAACACACGCCTCAGCCAGCACCCATCGGCGGCCCGGGCGCCAGCGCCACCGACGCCTCCCTCGACGATGCCTGCGACCAACCCCCGACCAACACGTTTTGTCCATCCTTCAAGTTGGCTCCCACCAACTTCAATACCGATCTTTCCCGCACCAGCAAGCCGAAAAGTCGCCACAAAACCAACACGTTTTGTCCTATAACCCTAATCTCGGCGGGCGGATGCGCTAGATACGCTGAGGGGCCGACCTTTCGGTCGACCCCTCAGCGTATCCCATCAACACAGTGCAGTTGCTCTCAGATGACTCCTCTTGAATGTTTCGTCGGCATGTGCCGGACCCGTGTGGCCCGTGCCGTATTCCCCTGTGATGACACCTACTGTAGAGGGTGAGCCTGTGGACATCACCGGAAGAGCCTGTGAAAACTCTGGGATTGTACGCAGCTCCGTGGCATTAGCTGATCCACTTGCCACTGCCATCAAACTGGTACCACTGCCATCCAATTTGGAACCAGCCGGTCACCATCGTTCCGCTGCCAGGCCTCAGGTAGTACCAACCATCTGCGGTGCGCAGCCAGCCCGTCACCATCTTTCCGCTGAAAGTACTCAGGTAGTACCACGATGACCCGTCCTGGAACCATCCTTTGACCATCGTCCCAGTGCCAGGCCTCAGGTAGTACCAGGAACCTTCGACATTGACCCAGCCGGTGATCATGACGCCTAAGGAGGAGTGGTAATACCAGGAGCGACCATCGTAGGCCCAGCCTGTTTCCATATACCCACTTGAGTCGAAACGGTAGACCTTTCCGTCAATCGTCACTGCCTGGTTCCTCGGGTAGCTTCCATCCGGATACCTGTACCACCAGCCGAGGAGGGCGCGCTCCCACTTTCCATCCGCAACAACAGATGTCACCGCATCCTCGTTTGCACGTTGGACGCTCAGATGCGTAAGGCCACGAGACTCGATGTGCACTGAAGCGGTCGTATCGTCGGGCGCCCACGTGGCGGTCAGGGAGGAGACACTCCCCTGCCCTACGCTCAAAGCAGTCCTGCCTTGCACAAGCGACCCACCCTGCACGGTATCGACGCGCCCCACAGCGGAAGGCAACAGGCTCCACATGGTCGCACCAACACGGAACGAGGGGACCAGTAGGGCGTTCAAAAAGGCCTCACGCCGATCGGTGCGGCGCTCCACCTCGCCGAGGGCGAGAGCGGTTGAGTTCTGCCAAATGTCCTGACTCGTTGTTTCGACGTCAGGGCTGGGGGCGAGCAGCGTCGCGGATGGGATCGCACTAGCATGGCTCGCCATGCTCATTCGCGCAGCGTCGGCGAATGGGACGCAGACCGCGGTCAGGGTCATCACTCCGGTCGTTATCAGCGCCAGTGATGCGAATTTGTGATGAGACATCGGTACCTCACATGGTGGTCGACTGCTGGACGGCGAGCAACGCCAACAATGTGACGCGCTCCACTATCTAGACTAGCCTGCATCTCCCTCAAGCGCCGTTTAAATCACTTATTTTCTCACAATGTGTCAAACTTGTGATGCGCTTAAATATGCGCCTTTCTATGCACCTGCTCAGAATATAGACGACCGAATGCAGGGATTCTTCAACCACCCAACATACAAGGAGCCATCCCAATCGGAACAGCTCATCTGACCACCGACCACCGCAGCGCCGCGCCCCCGGAGAGTGTCCGGGGGCGCAGGCCTAGGGTCAGCGATCTCGATCGCGAATTAGCCGATGAGCTGGCCATTCTCAGCGAAGTGATACCACTTCAGGTAGATGCGCACCCAGCCGGTCGCCATCGCGCCGCTACCGTGATGCAGGTAGTACCAGTGGCCGCCCTCCTTCAGCCACCCCGTCGCCATCGCACCACCAGACGGGCTCAGGTAGTACCACGTGGAACCCACCTGCACCCAGCCAGTCATCATCGCCCCACCGTCCGGGTTCAGGTAGTACCAGTGCACACCCGAGAGCACCCAGCCACTCGCCTGAGCGCCCGAGGCCGCGTGGAAGTACCACTGCCCACCCTCGCTCACCCAGCCGGTGCGCATGTACCCCGACGCATCGAAACGGTAGGTCGCCCCGTCAATGACGAGGGTCTCGCTCGACGGGTAGGAGCCGTCCTCGTAGCGATACCACCAGCCGCGCCCGTCCCACTTCCACGCACCCGCCTTCGGCGCGGGAACGGAAGCCTCAACGCGGATCGTGGCGCTCGCGGATACGAGCGAAGGCTGCGTCGGATCGGTCACGCTCACCGTCGCCTCGCCCGCGCCCACCGCGCTGACGACGCCGTCCGGGCTGACCGTGGCCACGGCCTCGTTGGAGGAGGACCATACGACGTCGGTCACGCTCGCATCCGCAGGCTCGTGGGAGGCGCTCAGCGTCACGCTCTGGCCCACCGACAGCGTCGCCACCTCGGGAGAGACGGACAGCTTCGTCATGGGAATGGCCGTGAGGTCCACCTTCACGCTTGCCCTATTGACCGGCCAGTCCCACACCTGCAGGTAGACGCTCGAGGGGTCACCACCCGCACGCTCGGCAATCTGGGAGAGCGGCACCTCGAAGTGGACGTGGTGCAGCCCGTCGTCCCCGATCTCGCCCCAGCCGTAGTACTTCTGGCGCATGAAAGGCTCACCGTCCTGCGTCCACGAGAATCCGTATCCCGGGAAGGGCGACGCGTCGGTGGCATCAAAGGACAGCGTGCGCCCATCCCCCTCGCCCGAAATCGCCACGTTCGAGATGACGGGCGGGGCCGTGTCCAGCGTGATCACATGGGTCAGCTTCTCGGTGACAGGAGAGGCGCCACCGGTTGTGCCTTCGATGGTGAGCGTGTACTTCCCGTCCGGCAGCTCGTTCCCCTTCTCGTCGTAGCCATCAAACCAGGGCGCGCTGTCGAACGCGTCTTCCGCCCGGGTGACCTCCCAGTAGCGTCCGTTGGAGTAGGACCTGCTCTTGGGTGCGCCACCGTACTTGTAGGAGCGCACGACCTCCCCGGCCTCGTTGGTGTAGGTGTACGTCAGCGAGACGACGTCGCGCAGCAGCACGGTACCAGGGGTGGCATACGTTCTTGCGTATTCGTCCGTCGACCGGGAGATGATGTACAGGTCACGGTCATTCGTACTGATGGCTATATCCTCTTCAGGGTCGAAGGGGTTCAGCTGCCCGAGAGTCAGCCGGTGGAAGGTCATCTCAGACGTGCCGATGGTTTCCTTACCCAACACGGGGCTGTCGAAGATTGGCGTGTCGGCACTCGCGCCGTAAAAGCCCAGGTAAGGAACGGTGAGATCGGGCTGTCCGTCCGTGCTCGTGAAGGTCACCGCGCCTTCAACGAACGTACCGTTGGGCGTCTGCTTGGTCGCGAACGAGGCGAACTCGGCCCTCGGGTTCACGGTGACGGTCACCGTGGCGCTGGAGGCGGCGGGCACGGTCACCGAGTCCTCGGAGAAGGTCAGATCGATTCCCTTGCCCGTCCAGTTCGTCGAATGCCTCGTATACAGGACGCCACTGATGCTCTCGGAGAGCGACTGCCCACCGAGCGTGTAGGTGTGGGCGGTGTCGGAGAGGTTGGTCAACTGCACCTGGAATGTCCACCCGCTGGTGCTCTCGCCCAGCTCGGCCTTCGGCCGTGACGGGTTCGCCGCGCCCACGACGGCCGGGTACACGGACGAGGTCGTGGCCGCCAGCGCGTCCACCATGCCGGCACCAACCCAGCGCGGGGACCAGTAGGCCCCGTCCTTCGCGCCGGCATCCACGATCGGGTGGGCGGTGCCCATCAGGAAGTTGGTGACCAGGGAACTGCGCTCCTCCTCGCTCATCGCCGCGGCCATCGGATCGGCCGCCAGGCGCTGGCGCACGAGGGCCGCGACGCCAGCAACCTGAGCCGACGCCTCTCCCGTTCCGTCTAGGTCACGTACCTCATTGCCGGGGACAGGAGCCCTCACATCCCACCCGGGCGCGGCGATCTCAGGCTTGAGCCTCATGTCGGGAGTCGGCCCCCACGAGGAGGCCGCGTAGGGCTTATAGCCCTCCTGACCGTTCCCCGCGGCGACGCCGACGGCGGCCACTGCCAGCACGGAGGAGTACGAGCCGGGAGCGCCAACGGCACCCAGATCACGCTCGTGCGCACGCCACTCCGAGCGCCCGCTGTCTCCGGCGGGCGCGTCGACGCTCACGCCCGCGTCGGCGAGCCGCTCAAAGACCTGCTCGTACAATGCCGACGCGTTGCCGCTGAGATCCCGGTCCGCCATGAAGGCCACGGACACGACGTCGGGTTTGATGACCATCGCGTCATCCAAGGCTGCCAGCAGGTCGGCGTCGCGCGCACCCGACGCCCCATTGGAGACGACCTTCGCGACGACGAGCTGAGCCTGAGGGGCTGCGCCACGATAGGTCGCCCCGTTCGCTGCCGCGAGCGCCGCCATACGAGTTCCATGCGCGTGCAGCGTAAAGTCCTCGGGCCCGTAGTCGTAGCCGCGGGACAGATCCGTGTCGCCATCAGCGTAATCGTAGGCGAAGGGAATCTTGTCGCTGACCCACGCGCCGCCCCGCCCGGCGTCCAGCTGGGAGCTGAAGGATGCGCTCTCCCCCTTCGTCAGGCGCAACGACGCGGCGTCCATGCTCCCCGCGAAGGCCTCGTGCGAGGTGTCGAAGCTGGCGTCGATGACCTCGATAACGCGGCCCCGACCCGAGCCGGCGACCTGGTCGGCGCGCGTCTCTTTCGCCGGATCGGCGATCGGCGCGTCCGCGGCCACTGACATTTCGGGATAAAAAACCGGCTCGCGATAGCGTTCCACAAACGCGTCCGCGACGCCGCGAACGCTCTTGATAGACGCGAGGGTGGATGCGGGCGCCTTGATCGCGAAGCCGTCGACGGCGTGGTGATAATCCCGCACGTCCTCGATGGTGGCGCCCGGGGACGCCTGGGCCACGGCCTCGGCGATGCGCGCCTTCACGTCCCGATAGGCGGCCGCGCGGTCCTGGCCGACGATGCCCTCGTTAAGCCGGACGATAACGGTGGCCGCCTCGTCTGTCGACGCCGCACTGGACGAGGAAGCCTCGGCTTGGTTTGAGTCTGCTGCAAACGAGGGCGGCACACTCATGGTGGTGACGGCTAGGGCACCGGTCGCAACCAACGCCAGTGCCGACAATCGACGGTGACACATCTATGACCCACTCTCTTGACAACTGGTTAAACGGGGCGAACATCGCGGCACGACCCCTTGCTTTAAGAGTAACTCACGTTCCCCCATCAAGGCATAGTTATCCCGAATTTTTCTCACGATCTGTCAACCGCTTAATGGGCTTATTTGTAAGACAAACCGCTTCATTGCTCAGTGCGGCACAACGTTCGTAGGACAATGTCTGACCACATCATTGAAACACCTTTCATCGACTGCCAATAAGTCACACTTCACGCCCTCAACAGAGCACATCAGAGTACATAAACGCCCGCGCCCCCGGAGAGTGTCCGGGGGCGCGGGCCTAGGGTCAGCGATCTCGATCGCGAATTAGCCGATGAGCTGGCCGTTATCAGCGAAGTGGTACCACGTACCCCAAATGCGCAGCCACCCGGTCGCCATCGCCCCCGAGGTCCGATCCAGGTAGTACCAGTGACCACCCTCCTTCAACCACCCCGTGGCCATCGCGCCACCAGCAGGGCTCAGGTAGTACCAGGTGCCACCAACCTTGACCCAACCGGTCGACATGACACCCGTGGCGGGATCCAGGTAGTACCAGCGCACACCCGAGAGCACCCAGCCACTGGCCTGAGCGCCCGACGCCTTGTGGTAGTACCACTGCCCGCCCTCGCTCGCCCACCCCGTGCGCATGTACCCCGACGCATCGAAACGGTAGGTCGCCCCGTCGATGACGAGGGTCGCGCTCGACGGGTAGGAGCCATCCTCGTAGCGGTACCACCAGCCGCGCCCATCCCACTTCCACGCACCCGTCTTCGGCGCGGGAGCAGGAGCCTCAACGCGAATCGTAGCGCTCGCGGACACAAGCGAAGGCTGCGTCGGATCAGCCACGGTGATGATCGCGTCACCCGCACCCACCGCGCTCACCACACCATCCGCACTCACCGTCGCCACGGCCTCGTTCGAGGAGGACCACACCACGTCGGTCACGTTCGCGTCATCCGGCTGGTGAGTGGCGCGCACCGTCGCGGTGTCGCCGACCGTCATCGTGGCCGCCTGCGGCGACACCGACAGCGACGTCATCGCAACAGGCGTCACGACAACGGCCGCGCTCCCGCGGTTCACCGGCCAATCCCACGCCTGCAGGTACAGGCTCGAGGGGTTCTCGCCCAGAGCCTGCGTCACCTCAGAGAGGCGAACCTCGTAGTGCTGGTGGAACAGGCCATCGTCTGCGCGAGCGGACGGGTTATCTTCGACGTGCCACATCGTCACCGCACCGTCCTGGCTCAGCGAGAAACCGTAGCCTGCGATCGGCGAGGAATCGGTCAGGTCGAAGGACAGCGTGCGCGCGTCCCCCTCGCCCGCGACGGACACGTTCGAGACCGTGGGAGCCGCCGTATCCAGCCAGAAGCTGTAGCTGGTCCGGTGGGTCTGCGCCGACGGGCCGTAGTTGCTGGCCTCGATCGTGACCGTGTAACGCCCATCCGGCAGCTCATTGCCGTCGGCGTCATAGCCGTCGAAGCGCGGGGCGCATCCAGGCGACATGAACTCGACGTTGTGCGAGGCACGCCAGTGGTCGTCGTAGACGGACTTATCCGCACGGTCGCACGTGACGCTGCGCAGGGTCTGGCCGGCCTCGTTCGTCAGGGTGAACGTCAGCGAGGGGACGGCGCGCAACAGGACCGTTTCCGTGCCGATGCTGCGCCGGGCCCGCTCCTCCGTGGAACGCGAGATGACGACGCGGTCGGGGTCAATGCCGTCCGCCATCCGCGCATCCTCCTCCTGGAAGGGGTTGGACTGGCCGAAAGGCATGACGCCGTGCGCGACCGTCGACCCGTAGCCGACCTTATGGTTGTTCGGCCACTGCTGATCGAAGACGTTGGGCGCTCCCCACGACCCGTAGAAGCCCATGTAGGGCACCGTCAGGTCGGGTTGCCCGTCGGCGCTCGTGAAGGTCACCGCGCCGTCGACGAATGTTCCGTTGGGAGTGGTCGCGCTCGCATACGAGGCGAAGGCCTCGCGCGGAGTCACCGTCACGGTCACCGTCGCACTGGAGGAGGCGGGCACGGTCACGGAGTCCGCCGAGAACGTCAGGTCAATGCCCCGCCCCGCCCAGTTGGTCGCGTGCCGCGTGAACAGCCCGTTCTCGACGTTCTCGGACAGTGCCTGGCCGCCGAGCGAGTAGGTGTGGGCAGTGTCGGAGACGTTCGTCAGGTTCACCTGGAAGGTCCAGCCCTGCGTGCCATCCCCCAGGTCGGCCTTCGGGCGGGAGGGGTCAGCCGCGCCCACCACGGTCGGATACACGGGCGAGGTCGTGGCCGCAACCGCGTCCACGAGGCCCGCTCCGACGCGCCGCGGCGAGTAGAAGGTCCCATCCTCGAGGGTCGCGTCCGCAAGCGGGTGGGCGGTACCCATCAGGAAATTCGAGACCAGAGCGTTCTTCTCGGCAGCGCTCTTGCCCGCGAAAGCGGGGTCGGTCGCGACGCGCTGACGCACGAGGGCCGCGATCCCCGCGACCTGGGCCGAGGCCTCGGCCGTTCCGCTCTGACGGCCGTAATTGTTGCCCGGGGTGGCGGCCATGACCCGACCGCCGGGTGCCGCGAGCTCTGGCTTGAGACGCAGGTCGGAGGTGGCTCCCGAGGAGGAGAAGTCGGAGGCCTCGACGTTCGCGGGGACGGAGAGCGTCGCCGAGGGGCTCACGGTGACCTCGACGTAGCCGGACGCGGAAGCCGCGATCGCCTCGCGGAGGGCGTCCCCATCAGACTTGGTGATGGTTCCCGCCCGCACGCTGAACCAGCGATTCACGTCCGCCTTCTTGGGGGTGTCGGTGTCTCGCACGTATGCGAGCATGAGACCGGCAGGCTTGCTCGTGAGCGACTTCAGGTTCTTCAGCTGGTGCTTGAGCTCGACGTCGCGCCCATTGTCGTCGGTGCCTCCCCAGTCTTCGAGGATGATCGTGCGCGACAGGTCCCCGTAGTTCGATCCGAGGTACTTCTCCAGGTCCGCCGTCGTACCGTTTCGGGCGTACACAACCCGGTAGGTTCCCTCCGCGAGACTCTCGAAGCCGGGCGCATCACCCTGGTTCATCCTGGTAATGGTGCGGTAGCCGATGCGTCGGTCACCGAAGGTCACCGCCCCCATGATGTCCTGCTCGCTGACCGAGGCCACCGCCAGGGTGGACGAGTAGGACGCGGGGACGGCAATCATGCCGTTGTCCGGGTCGCTGGCGTAGCTTCCGCTTCCGTCGTTTCCAGCGGGCGCGTTCACCGTGATGCCCGCTGCGTTCAGGGTCTGGTACACCTGCGAGTACAGTGCCTCGGAGTCCGAACTCATCCCCTCGATGGTCGCGAAGGACACGGTGAGGACGTCGGGGGCAAGGACAGCGGCGTCATCGAGGGCGGCCAGGAGCGCGCTGTCGCTGGCCGTATCGGCACCGTCCTGCGTCACCTTCGCGACGATGAGCTGAGCCCCGGGAGCCGCGCCCTTGAATGCGCTGCCGTTGGCGGCCGCGAGGGCCGCGGCGTGCGTGCCCTCGGTATAGGCCCCCCAGGTTTCGCGCCCACCGTCATCCGACCCCAGGACGTCCGCGTCGCCGTCCCCGTAGTCGTAGGCGAAGGGGATCTTATCGCTCACCCACGCTCCGCCCTTGCCGGCGCCCAGCTGGCCGGTCACAGCGGCGACCGTATCCTTCGTGAGGCGCAGCGAGGCGGCGTCCACGGTCCCCGCGAAGGCCTCGTGCGAGGTGTCGAAGCGAGTGTCGATAACCTCAACGACCTGCCCCTCACCCGCCAGGGCGGCCCTGTTCGCGCGTGTCATCTGCGAGGCCGTCCCCATGGCGGGGGCATCATCGGAGTTCTCGCCGCCGTTGATTCCCCAGAAGTCGACGTCGCTGACCAGCGCGTGACGTCCTTCGACGAACGCGCCCTCAACGCCGGGCGTGGCCTTGATGGCCGCCAGGGTCGAACGCGACGCCGTGATCGCGAAGCCCTGGAAGACGTGATGGTAGTCCCGCACGTCCTCGATGCTCGAGCCCGGCTTGGCCTGCGCCACGGCGTCACCGATGCGCTTCTTCGCCTCGGCGTAGCGGGAGGCCTGGTCGCCAGGCTCCTGCGAGAGCCGGACGATGACGGTGACCGCCGAGTCATCCGCCGCCTGGTTGGTCGACGAGACCCGAGCGTCGGTCGCGTCGGCCGCGAAGGCGGCCGGCACACTGACGGCGGTGAGAGCGAGGGCACCGGTCGTGAGTAACGACAGTGCCAACAGGGGACGACGAGACATCAGCGGCCCACTTTCTTAACGGTTGGACAGATGGGCCCGACAAACATCGCACCCCACCGCTAGCGTAGCGCATGCACCTTTCCTCCGACATGGTTTTTGAGTATTTCTCTCGCGCCCTGTCAACGCCATCCATCGCGAACCTAAAGGATAGACAAGGCAACTGACCAGGCCATTGAGGCTCGCATTACAGGGGAATCCCTACCAGCCCGCACAACAGCGTGTCCGTGTGCCGTCCCCGGCGGGTCGGGGTGACAGGACGCAACGCATTGGTCGCGAGTTAGTCCCAGGCGTCGTGGGGCATCGTCGGCGCGTCGGCGGTGCTAGTGTGCTCGCTCCGCAGCACTTCAGGCAGGACCAGCCCATCGGGAGGGTTGTGCTTGTTCGGGAGGAATGCAGCTGGTCGGGGGCATTCGAGCCTTAAGGGAGCATTGCACCCGATCAGAACGGGTTGAATCTTCCCGATCAGACGTCGCGCCTCATCGGCAACAAGCGTCGTCGCAGAGCTGGCCGCCCCTTCCCCTGCCCCGTTCCTGTCGGCGACGCCTTTCCGGCGTTTATCGGCGCCTGTCCTACCCGCGCGTATAGCAGGGTCCCGTCGGCGGCGCCCTTCCGGCATCCGACCGAGCCTAGCCGGGCAGTCCTATACCAGTGAGGGAGCATGACACCGGGGTAACGGTGGGGGTTTTGCAGCATTAGGAGCATTCTGTCGGCGTGTCGCCGGCGTGTCGCGCCTCTATTGGTGCAATTCCCCCCGTCATGCCCGGGCATGAAGGGCGTCACACCCAAACCGCAGGCCCCGCGCCGCCCCCAATCGGACAGCCCTCGCCACCTGGCCCCGCGGTCCACACCCAAGCCACCTCCACCCAGGCACAATGGGGGCTTTTGCACCACTAGAACCCTCCTGTCGGCGTGTCGCCGGCGTGTCACGCCTCTAATGGTGCAAATCCCCCCGTTTGCTGGCAGCGAGGCCGCGGTTCGGGGCGGTGAGGTCACAGTTCGCGGTGGTGTGGCGCCCACATAGCCGGCCACCTCGGCAACAAACGCCGACAATGGGGCGAGCTGTCCCGGGTGTCGTGGGCGAGGCAGTCTGCATTGTGGACACAACGACGCCTGGCCGCGCGTGTCGCTCGCACGCGAACCCGCTATTGCGAGTACTAGCCTGCTATTTCGCACGTCAACCCGCTATTCCGCGTCTGGGCGCGGCTGCCCACGCTCGCATCAGCGGGTTAGCGTGCGAATCAGAGGGCCCAGGCGCGGATTAGAATGCCCACGTGCGCGCGGGTGCGCTTTCGTTACAGGACCGGATGCCCGCGAAATTGCCAGAATACCCACGTGCGCGCGGGTACGCTCGCTCAGAACAGTTTCGCATGCAATTCGATTGAGTGAACTTTCAACAGCATCTACAAACGTTGCAATTCCAACGATGCACATGTGTGGCGCGATACTGTATTGGGGGAATTGCATGCGAAATTCTTCGATTGCCCGCCCAACGGGAGTCAAGCAATGCCGCCGACGAGGCCGGGGACAGGCGCGGCGCGAGCCGCGCTGGTGCCACAATCTCTAGTTCCCCAACAATCTCGCACATAATTTAACTTGTTCAGTTTTGAACTACGGCCGAAAACCGCATGATTTCAACGATGCGATGTCAAATCTTGAAACAGTCACGAGGGAATTACGTGCGAAATTGAGAACGCGGCCGGGGACAGTCGCGACACAACCACCACGCTTTGTCGACCCTCCACGTTGGCGCCCACCGCCTTCAACAACGACTTTCCCGCGCCAGCAGGCCGACAAGCCGCAACATAACCACCACGTTATATCCATCCTCCACGTTGACACCCACCGCCTTCAACAACGACTTTCCCGCATCAACACGCCGAAAAGTTACCCTTCCAGCAACACGTAGTGTCCTATAACACTAACCCGCGGGGCCCGGGTCGGACTGATCGGTGGAGGCGAACGCCCCACTGGGCGAGCTCACCGCGGCCAAGCAGAAACGCCGAGGGGCCAACCTTACGGTCGACCCCTCGGCGCATCCCATCAACACAGTGCACGTTCGCCCAAACAGCTCCTCAGAAGATTCACGCCGACGCGGCCACGATGGCCGACGTCGCCTTTCCTTGTATGCCTCTACTGTAGGAAGCCAACCTTGCCAGAACGACAACACAACCTGAGAATTCCCTGAGACTTTTCATGCCGTCACTGCCCGCAGCGACAGCGCGCCTGCGCCCCCGGAACACCGGCGACGCAGGCGCGCGAACGGGGCTTACCGCCCTCTCCCGATTCAGCGGATCAGCTGGCCGGTCTCGGAGAAGCTGTAGTACCGCCACCCGATCCAGACGCGACCGGTTGCCATCTGGCCGCTCCCGGGCTTCAGGTAGTACCAGGCGTCACCGTCCTTGAGCCAGCCGGTCTTCATCTTCCCGGTCTGCGGGTCCAGGTAGTACGAGTGGGAGCCATCCGTGATCCAACCCGTGGCCATGGCACCCGTACTCGGGTCCATGTAGTACCAGGAGACACCGTCGAGAACCCAACCGGTGACCTGAGCACCCGAGACGGCGTGGTAGTACCACGACCCCTGCTCGAAAACCCAGCCGGTGCGCATGTAGCCGTCGGCGTCGAAGCGATACACCTCGCCGCCGATGGTCTTACTCGTGTTGGTTGGATAGGTTCCATCCGCGTAGCGGTACCACCAGCCGCGAACACCCCAAGCCCACTGGCCCTGCGCGGGCGTCGTATCAGACGAGGCCTTCACGGTCGTCGAAGTCACGGCGTGGGGATCCTGACGCACGTCGAAGCGCAGCGACGCATCAGCGCTGGTCGGAGTCCAGGTGTAGGAGGAGGTCGACGCGCTCTGGTCCGAGCTGCCCTGCATCGACGCCCAATCCTGAAGGACAGTCTCGGTGCCGTCAGCGCTGACCTGCACGACGCGCAGCTCGCGTCCACCCAGGGTGCCGCCCTGCGCGGAGACGTTGATGGTCGTCGGCGTGCCCACCGCGGTGGTGAGCGCGTACCCGGCCCCGGCCTCGTCGATGCCGGCGCCCGACACACTCACCTGGAGGGCCGTGTACTCGAAGAGGCTCTCCGTGTTGTAGCCGGCGTCCTTCATAGCAGCCTCGGTGAGCGTCCACGCCTTCGAACCCTTGGGGGCAGCGACGTAGATCTCTGTACCCGCCTTGAGGTCGTCGTCCATGTCGGCGGCGAGCTTGATCTCCTCGACGGTCGAAGGCAGCACCAGGACGCGGGGAGTGTCGAACCAGAACGTGAAGCGGGTCATCCCCTCACCGAAGTAGGCGCTGTCCGGACGCCCGTTGGAGGCCTTGCCCTCGTAGTAGAACTCGCCGTCGTTACCGCCGCGCACGATGATGTGGCGCGGGGTGGTGGTCCCACGCGGGGTCATCCACAGTTCCGTGACCTTCGAGCCCAGCTCGATCGTGTCCAGGCCGTTGTTGACCAGGCCGCGGGCAACCGTCACCGAATCAGGAATGACGAGATCGGTGAGGTTCGTATCGCCATCGAAGGCGCCGTAGCCGATAGTCGTCAGCCCCTCGGGCAGGACGACGCGGCGCAGGGAAGTGTTGTTCGCGAAAGCAGAGTCAGCGATCGCGACCGTGCCCTCGGGAACCGTGACGTCGGCGTCCGTCTTCGTGGGCAGGTACAGGACGAGGGTGCGCCCCCCGTCATCCTTGCCGTACAGGACGCCGTCTTCTTGCGAGAAAAACGTGTTAGCGGGGTCCACGGTCAGCGAGGAGAGGCTGCTCGCGTCCACGAACGCGGATTCGCCGATGGTGGCAAGGCCCGAGCCCAAGTGGACAGACCTCAAGGCAGCGTTGGAGGAAAACGCCCCCTGACCGATCGAAGTCACCGAGTCGGGCAGCGTCACAGAGATGAGAGCCGTGCCCACGAAAGCGTAGTCGCCGACCTCGGTCAGTCGGTTCAGGTCGGGGCGGAAGTTCACCTCGGCGAGCGCCTTATCGTAGCGGAATGCGCTATTCGGCAGCGCCGTGGTGCCGCCCAGGTCGACGCGCTCCAGCTTGGGCATGTACCAGAAAGCCGTGTCATCCATGGACTCGAAGCCGTCGGGCAGGGTCAGCGAGGTGATCTCCGAGCCCACGAACGCGCCCTTGTTCACGGAGCGCAGGCTCGAGGGCAGGGTCAGGGAGGTGATCTGCGCAGAGGAGAAAGCGCCCTCGTCAATGGTCGAGGTTCCCTCAGCGACCGCGTAGGCCCCTCCCTTATTCTTTGCCTGCGGGTAAGTCGCCAGGTGCGTGCCGCCCTGCGCGTACAGGACACCGTCGAGGCTCTGGTAGTTCAGGTTCGCGGCGTCAACCTCGATGCTCTCCAGGAGCGGGGTTCGCGCGAATGCGGCGAAGAGGCCATCCTCCTCGACATTCGCACCGATGTGCACGGAGCGCAGCTTCTCCATGTCACTGAAAGTTTCCTGACCCACGGTCTTGAGCGATCGCGGCAGCGTGACGCTCTCAAGAGCCGTGTATGTGAAGGCGCGGTCCCCGATCGTCTCCAGCTGCGAGGGGTGCGCATCCTCGTCCTGGAAGGTGACCTGGGTGAGCGGCTGGCCGGCGAATGCAGAGTCGTCGATCGCGCGCACACTCGCGGGAATCCACACGCTCGTCAGCTGCGCATTAGTGAAGGCGTTCGAGCTGATCTCGGTCACGCCCTCGGGGATACGAACGTCCGTCGCAGTGCCCGTGTACGACACGAGTACGCCGTCGGCGTCGATAGTGAATCCATCATTATTGGCTTGCGGCGCGGCGGCTACTTTCACCTGAGCGCCCGCGCTCGGGCTGGCCGCGAAAGCGGCGGGCATACTGACGGCGGTCAGCGACAGCGCACCGGCGAGCGCTAACGCCAGCACCGAAACTTTCCCACGGGACATAAGTGACCCTCTCTGTTGACATTGGGTAAAACAAAGGCTCATGCCATCATAGTGTAAAAATCCTGAACTATATCCCTCGTAGGAATATTCCATCCGTCGCGAAACCCCCCTTCTTGCCACCCATCGTCTGTTAACCATCCGTTTTCCACGATGTATCAAAAGCAAGCTCATGACAACAGGGATACACGGACACAGTCAGACACGTGTCGCAAATGGCACAATCAATGTCACATAAGCATGCTAACCACATGGTCTGACAAACTCAATGCGCGTGTTTAGCAACGAATCAATCACGCCAGGCCACGCGCGCCGCAGGCAGCTACGTCGGGGGGCCGGTCGGCCGGCCCCCCGACGCCTTCTCGTCTCAACCGCTATGATCACGCGGTCATGTCCACTGGCCAGAATCAGAGAAGAAATACCATGTCTGCCCGATCCGCACCCACCCGGTGGCCATCGCACCCGAAGCCTTCAGGAAGTACCAGGAATCACCTCGGTGCAGCCAACCGGTGACCATAGCACCATCAGCAGGATTGAAGTAGTACCAGGTCCCGCGGATCATCATCCACCCCGTCGCCATTGCGCCACTATCGGGATTCAAGAAGAACCACGAGGCACCGTCTCTCAGCCACCCGGTCGTCATCGCGCCACTGCCGGGCGTCATGTAGAACCAGGACGACCCGAGGCGCAACCAGCCAGTAGCCATCGCACCCGTCTCCTCATCCAGGTAGAACCACGACGAACCGTCCCTCACCCAGCCGAGCGCCTGAGCACCCGACTCCTGGTGATAAAACCACAAGCCGCGGTCCAGCACCCATCCAGTACGCATGTACCCATCCGCACCAAAACGGAACACAGAACCACCGATGGTTACCGCTTGGCTCGAGGGGAACGACCCATCGGCGTAGCGGTACCACCAACCCCGCGCATCACAGACCCACGCGCCACTCGTCGGGGCAGGCTCCGGGGCAGGCTCCGGGGTCGGAGCGGGGTCGGGGGTCGGGTCCGGCGTCGGCGCGGGGTCGGGCGTAGGCGCGGGGTCGGGGGTCGGAGCGGGGTCCGGGGTCGGAGCGGGGTCGGGGGTCGGAGCGGGAGCACCCAGCATCGCCAGTCGCACCTTGTTGGTCAGGTACGACGCGTCGCGCACCTCGACGCGCAGAGCCACATCAGTGCCCGACGGGGTCCACGGGAACGTCGCGGACACACCCGCCGCGCGGTCACCGCCTACGCTCATGTCGGTCCAGTCACGTACCAGCGTTTCGGCGCCATCGGCACCGACCTCGAAAGCGCGAACCTGCTGGGTACCCGCGATACCGCCCGTCACCGAGGCAGTAATCTCCACCGCAGACCCAGCCGGGTCCGCGAGCGTGTACCCCGCCTCGGCCTCGGCGATGCCCACGCCAGACAGAGCCACGGACGGCGCTGTGTAGGCGTGCAGCTGCGCCACATTAATACCAGCCGCTTCGAGCGCGGCCTTCGCGACAGCCCAAGCCTGCGAGTCCTCGCCGCCCGCAACGTAGACCCGCGTGTCCTCCTTCTTCTCATCGCTCAAATCCTGCTCGAGGTCGAGGCGGGTGAGCGTCGAAGGCAGGACGAGGACGCGCGGAACGTCCACGCCGAAGGAGATAGACGTCATGCCCTCGCCGAAGAAAGCACTCTCGCGACGCCCGTTCGTCGGCCAACCGTCGTACACGAAAGAGCCATCTACGCCGCCACGCACGACGATGCGACGAGGCATCGGCACCCAGCTGCCCTCCATGCGAATCGAACGCACCTTCGTACCGTACTCGACCAACTCCACGGAGTTGCCCACGACACCCGTTGAGGTCTCCACCGAATCCGGTATGACCAGCTCAGTCAGGGCCGCGGCACCACTGAAGGCATCGTCACCGATAGTCCTCACCCCCTCGGGCAGGACGACGCGGGTCAGCGTCTTGTTGTTGGCAAACGCCGAGGCGCCGACCTCGACCGTGCCCGCGCGCACCGTGTAGTCGGTGATGGTATTCGCCGCCGGGGAGAGCAGGAGGTGCAGCCCGTCGGCGCCCGTGCGGTACAGGACGTTGCGCTCGGCCGAGTACACCGCGTTATCGGCGGACACGGTCAACGTGGCGATCGTGCGGTCGCCATACAGAGCGGTCTCGCCGAAGGAGGAGACGCCCGCGCCGATGTGGAACGAGGCCAGGGCCGTGTTCTCCGAGAAAGCCTGTTCGCCAACCGTGGTCACCGAGTCGGGCAGACTCACGGTAGGAACCGCGGTGCGGCTCAACGCGAAGTCGCCAATCGTCGTCAGGCGCCCCAGCTCGGGACGGAAGTTGACTCCATTCTTGGCGCTCGTGGACTCGAACGCGCTGCCGCCCAGGGAGATCGCGCCTCCCAGATCAATGCTGTCCAGCTTGCCAGCAGAGCAGAAGGCACAGGTGCCGACCGTCTCGAACTTCTCGGGCAGGGTCAGCGCGGTGAGCGCGGAGAGGCGGAACGCCTCGTCCCCGATCGCGCGCAGGCTGTCGGGCAGCGCCACGGTGGTGATGCCCGCCTTCTGGAAGGCCTTGGGTGCGATGCTCGCGACCCCGTCCAGCACCGTGTACGAGCCGCCTGTGTTCTTGGCTGCCGGGTAGAGGATCAGGCGCGAGTGGTCCTTGGAGTACAAGACCCCGTCGATGCTCTCGTAGTTCGGGTTCGCGGGGTCGACCTCGACGCCGGTCAGCGCGGTAGTCTCTGAGTACCCCGAGGCCAGTGCATCAGCGGCGACGTTCGGCCCCAGCTTGATCGACGTGAGCGCCGAGTCGTAGTCGAAGACCTCAGCGCCGATCGTCACCACGGAGCGAGGCAGCTCAATGGCTTCCAGGCTCGTGTTCGCGAACGTGCGCTCACCGATCGTCGTGAGCTGGGAGGGGTGGGCCGGATCGTCCTGGAAGGTGACCTTCGTTAGCGAGGAGTAAATGAAGGCCTCGTTGCCGATGCTGCGCACGGCGGCGGGAATCGTCACGTGTTCCACGGTCGAGCTCGCGAACGCACGCTCGCCGATGTCGGTGACGCCCTCGGGGATGACGACGTCGGTCGCACTACCCTTGTAGGCCGTGAGAACGCCGTTCTCGTCGATCTCGAAGTCGTCGGCGTCGGCTGCTCGCACCGTGACGGGGATCGAGGCGGTCTTGGCAGTGCCCGCCGCGTCGGTGACGGTTGCGCTCAGCGTGCCCGCTCCAGCGTGATCGCCGCCCGTTACCGTGGCGCTCGTCGTTCCCGCGACGCCGGCGACCGTGGCCAGGTCGGCGGGTTCCACCGACCAGCTAATGTCGCGGCCCTGCAGGGAGGGCGCCAGGTAAGCCTTCACGGCGCCTTCCTCGCCCACCTTGACGGCCAGCGAGGATTGCTCCAGCTCAATGCCCTCCTCCTCGGAGATCGTGCGCACGTGGACCTGCGCGGCGGCCGACAGGCTCGGCTGGGTCGCGTCGGTCGCAGTGATGGTCGCGTCGCCCGCGGCCAGAGCCTGGACCTCACCGTTCTCATTCACGGTTGCCACGGCCTCGTTCGAGGAGGACCACACGAGGTCGGTGACGTTCGCGTTCGAGGGCTCGTAGGAGGCGGTGAGCGCGACCTTGTCGCCCGCGACGACCGTGGAGGTCTGAGGGGCAAGCGACAGGGAGGTCATCGGGATGGTCTGGAAGCGGATCTGGCGGCGGGTCTGGTTCTTGCCCCAGTCCCACGCGTACAGGTAGGAGGTCGCCGGGTCGGTAGAATCCGCGCGGTCGACCAGATCCTTCCAGGCGATCTCGTAGTGCTTGGAGTAGGTGCCGTCGGGCTGACGGTTCGCGCCCACGACCTCCTTCTCATCGTAATAGTGACGAGAGTTGGGAGACTCGGAGAAAGCGATGCCGGCCAGAGGCGAATGATCGGAGACATCGAAGGACACGACGCGCCCCTCGCCCTCGCCCGTCACCGCAACGTTCGAAATGACGGGTGCCTGTGTATCCAAGGAAAACTGCCAGGTCATCTGCTGGGTCGAGGACGAGGGAGCCACGGAGGAAGCCTCGATCGTCAGCGTGTAGCGCCCGTCGGGCAGCTCGTTGCCGGCCTCGTCGAAACCGTCGAAGACCGGATTGTTGCCCTCCTGGCTCTCGACGGGCAGAATCGCGCCCGCGGAAAAGTTGAACAAGGACTTCTTCGCACGCTCGAAGGTGTAGGAGCGCACGACCTCGCCGGCCTCGTTCGTGTACGTGTAGGTCAGCTTCGGCGTGTTACGCAGCAGGCACGTGCGCGGCAGCATCTTGTTGGGCGCCTCCTGCGCGGCCGAGCGCGACATGATGAAGGAGGCGGGGTCGACCGCGCGAACGGCGGTGGCGTCCTGTCCGTCCAGCGGGTTGAGCGCGCCCAGGGGCACGTCCGTCGCCGGGTTCATGAGGGTCGAGGAGCAGGCGTGCGCGGTGCTCGTCGTGCCGTCGTACCACTTGCCGTCGAAGATGGCGGGCGCGCCCCACGAGCCGTAGAAGCCCATGTAGGGCACCGTCAGGTCGGGGGCGCCATCCGTGCTCGTGAAGGTGACGGCTCCGTCGATGAAGGTGCCCTTGGGGGCGTTGGCGTTCGCGTACGAGGCGAAGGCCGAGCGCGGGGTCACAGTGACGGTCACGGTGGCGCTCGACTTGGCGGGGACGGTCACCGAGTCGGCGGAGAAGGTCAGGTCGATGCCCGCTCCCACCCAGTTGGTGGAGTGCTCCGTGAAGAGCCCGTCCTCGACGATCTCGGACAGCGCCTGGCCGCCCAGGGCATAGGAGCGAGCCTCGTTGGAGACGTTGGTCAGGCTCACCTGGAAGGTCCAGCCCTGCGTGCCATCCCCCAGGTCGGCCTTGGGGCGCGAGGGGTTCACGGCGCCCACCACGGCCGGGTACACGAACGAGGTCGTGGCAGCCAGGGCGTCCACCTGGCCCGCGCCGACGCGACGCGGCGAGTAGTAGGTGCCGTTGTTCTGGTCGACGTCGAGCAGCGGGTGGGCGGTGCCCATCAGGAAGTTCGTGACGATCGAGGTCTTCTCGGAGGCGCTCAGGTCGGCGAACGCCGGGTCCTCATTGATGCGCTGGCGCACGAGCGCGGCGATGCCCGCGACCTGCGGGGTCGCCATGGAGGTGCCGGACATGGCCCGGTACTCACCCCCCAGGACGGCGGACGTGATGGTACCGCCGGGGGCGGCGACCTCGGGCTTGAGGGCCAGGTCGGGGGTGACGCCCCAGGACGTGAAGTCCGAGACCGTGGGGTTGGCGGAGGCCAGCGCGACGCCCGCGTGCGGGTTCGAAATGGAGATCGAGTGGGAGTCGGCGGCGTTGATGGCCGCGATCAGCGCATCCTTCTCCTTCTTCGTGATGGTCACGGTCGCCAGCGTGTGGGTGGACTCGATGGTCGCCTCGTAGGGAGTGTCCGCGTCCTCGGCGTCGCCGATGATGAGGGCCGCGGGCGTGGAGCTCAGCTTGGTGAGCGCGCTGACCTTGGCTTCGTGCGTCATGTCGGCCCCGGTCGCGCTGTCCGACCCACCGCGGTCCTCCAGGACGATGACGGAGGAGAGGTCACCGGGGTGCTCAGCGGTGAGTTTGTTGAGGGCTGCGCCGTCACCGATACCGGCATAAACGAGGGTGTAAGTCCCCTCGGGGATGTCGAGCAGGCTGGGGACGACAGCGTCCTTGAGGCCGCGCGACTTTCGGTAGACGATCTGCTTCTCACCGTGGGTGAGGTAGGGCAGGGCGTCCTGGTTGTTGACTGAGGCGACGGCCAGCGTCGAGGGGTAGGAGGCCGGCTCGGAGACCGTGCCCGCGTCGGGGTCGCTCGCGTAGGGCTTGCCCTTGCCGGTGTAGTTGGAGTAGGCGCTCGAGTAGGAGTTGCCCGCGGCGGCATTGACGGTCACGCCCGCAGCGGCGAGGTTCTTGTAAACCTCCGCGTAGACGGTGCCCGCCTCGGTTCCCATGCCGGCGTCGTCACCGAGGGACAGGTTGATCGAGTCGGGCTTGATGATGACCGCGTCGTCGAGGGCGGCGAGCACGGTACTGTCGGGGATTGACCCGTCCTTATCGGCGGCGACCTTCGCGACGATGATCTGCGCGTTCGGGGCGGTCCCCTGCAGGTCAGGCGCGTTCGCCGCCGCGATGGCGGCCACGTGCGTGCCGTGGGAGAGATCCTTGGTGGAGGTGGGAAGCACGTTCGCGTCGTTGTCCGCGTAGTCGAAAACGAAGGGGATCTTCGAGTTCAGGTACGCGCCACTCTTGCCGTGGCTGAGCTTGCCCACGAGGGACTCGACGTCTCGCTGTGTCAAACGTACGGGCACACCCTCCATGGAACCGGAGAAGGCCTGGTGTGTAGCTTCGATACCCGTGTCGATAACCTCGATGACTTGTTTGTCACCCTTCTGTGTGCTCTGGTTTGCTCGGGTCATCTCCAGGGAGGAGGCGTTCTTCAGACCCGGGTTCACCGCGCCGACTTCGCTCGCCGCATTGTCGTCGTCCACGACCAGCGGCTTGAGGTGGCGCTCGACGAAGGCGGTCTTGACGCCCGCAGTGTTTTTGATGGCCTCGAGGCAGGAGGCGGGGGCACTGATCGCAAATCCGTCGAATGCATGGGTGTAGTCGGCGACATCGGTGACGTCGGCGCCGGGGACCGCTTGCTCGACCGAGGTCTCGATGCGATCCTTGACCGTCTCATGCTTGGTCTGGGAGGAGAGCCCGAAAATCCTGCGATACCAAGGAATACCGACACTTCCATCCTCCAGCGCGACGATGATCGTTGCCGGGGTGTCGTCGGTACTCTCGGGCACAGCAGCCGGGTTAGGATCCCCGGCCTCGTCGGTTGCACCGGACTGGAGCCCGTCGCCCGATTGCGCCTCACTCGACCAGGCCTGGGGATCCTGGGTAGCGCCGACGGCGACGCTGGGCGCCTGGGTTTCCTCCTCGGCGAAGGCCGCCGGGGTATTGACTGCGGTCGCGGCGAGGGCGCAGGTCACTACCAGCGCCAGTGCCATGATGGAACGATGGGACATCTCTGGCTCACTTGATTGACAACTGGGCATCGGGCGCGCGCCTTCGCTGCGCACCCAACGTCAAGGGTAGAATCACCGGCCGAAAGAACCTAGACCTCGTCCCCCTTCTTCTCATCATGTGTCAAGTGCTTGATCACCCGACATTAATAGCGTAAACTTCCCTGACTTAGGCGCACCTTACTTCGTGCACCTCTGCAATATTCCGGGCGTCCGCGCCGGATGCGACAACCCGCCGGACGGCCTCGGACCCTACGGTCCGCACGCCACCCGGCGGGTCGATGTGTGCGCGGCGTGTCGCCCGCGCGAGGAAGACTCAGAGAATAACGGCCGTCCCCGTCGCGATCGCCGCGAGCATGCCGTTATTCGCGCCGGCGGTGAAGTAGTCGACCTTCACGCCGACGACGGCGTTGGCACCCATCGCCTGCGCGCGGGCACACATCTCGTTGACGGCAGTAGCCGACGCGTTGCCGATCTCCTCCTCGTACTGGGAGGCGCGCCCGCCGAACATGTTGGACAGGCCCGCGCCGAAGTCCTTGAACATGTTGACGCCCGCGAAGGTCTCGCCGGACACCATGCCGATGTAGCGCTTAATCGGCGCACCCTCAATGGTCGGGGTCGTCACCACAAGCATCATGCTCTCCTTTGGTTAAGTCGTGAACATACCAACAATACCTATGCCCCCGCCACGGGGCCACCAGGGAAGCCCGAGCGGCGCGGCGGCCGTCTTGTCAGGCTCGGATGCCACACCCTACTGCGCGGCTGCCGACCGGCGCTTAACGGGGTGCCGGATGATCGTCTTCAACTTGTCGGGGGCAACCCTGCGGGCGTCCGACAGGTAGACCTCGTGATGACGCCTCGCCTCCGACAGGCCGAGCTCATAGCCCGCCTCCCGCGCGTAAGCGTCCATGGCCTCGACCGTGGCCGGTTCACTGTCGTAGCTGCCCACGTGCAGGCACTGGACGCACAGCCCCTCATCCACCACAAGAAATTCGGCGATCGAGCAGTCAACCTTCTTTTTCTGCGTCGCCTCCTGGACCGCCCAGTCAAAGACCTCGCGCGTCACGAAGCCCGGCAGGCGGATGACGGCGATCCAGTGGAAGGCCTCCTTGTGGGCGTAGTCGGCGCCCTCGACCCCGTCCTGCCACCAGAAGCCCTCAAGGGGCGGCACGACGAAGTCAACGTAGCCGTCGATCTGGCGGACGCCCTTCTTACTCATCTTGATGGTGTAGGAGATCGCGTACAGGATCGCAATCGCCCGCTGGTAGGCGCCGTTCTCCTCGTTGGGGTCTCCGCTGCCGCGCACCGCCACGAAGCTCATGGGAGGGACCTCGACGATGCTGGGGCCCTTCTTCGGGGCGTACAGTTCCTTGTCTTCCTTCTTCACGTCATAGGCCATGTCGCACTCCTTCGGCTGCCAGCCAGGATACCGCGATCCCCTCCCGTGAATCCACCTCCGCCGCGGCATCTCGGTGGTAGCATCCGATTGTCCACTCGATTCACGGGCGCGCCGATGCGCCCGACGCTCATGCGGGGCAACGCCATGAAAATGCACGTCTACGGCTCCAGCGCCGACGACTCCCCCACCGTCTTACTCATCCACCCGATGCTCTCCTCGGCCTCGGGCATAAAAATTGCGGTCGCCGACCACATGGGCGCGGGGCTGCGGTTCCTCGCGCCCGACCTGTCCGCCCACGGGGACGAGGCCTCGGCCCCCTACGTGTCAGCAGCCAACGAGGCGGCGGCGATCCACTCCTGGCTCGTGGAACACGATGCCACGCACCTGACGCTCACGTTCGGGGCATCCCTCGGCGGGGTCATACTCTTTGAACTGCTGCGATTCCCCGACCTCTCCTTCGATCGAGTGTTTGTTGAAGGGGTGAGCTTCTACTCGGGCGGGCCCGTGGCCCGGCTGGGAGGAGCCGTCCTCGGCCGCATCATGATCACGAAGCGCCGCAAGGCCGCGCGCAACCCCGAGGCCGGGGTCCGCAAGCTCGCGCGCCTCTACGGCGAGCAGGCCGCGCACGCGATGGCCACGAGCTTCGCAGCGATGAGCGAGGAGAGCATTCGGGCGATCGCGCGCGACTGCTCACGGGTCACCCTGCCACACCTCTCTCCCGACGTTCAGCGCCGCTGCACGTTCGCGTATGGGGAGAAAGACTCGGACCTGCGCCTCGCACGGCGCACAGTTCCGCGCCTCTACCCCGGCGCGGAGCTGGTCGTGTGGCCCGGGTGGGGGCACTGCGAGCGCATGAGCCGTGACAGCACCGCCTACGGGGCGATGCTACGCGAGCTCACGCTGGCCGGCCGCTAGTCCCACCGCTTCCTATTGGGCAGGACGGCGATCACGCAGGGAATGCGGCCGCGCACGAGGCGGTAGCGGGCCTCGGCGTACCCCATCCCCTCGACAAACGCCCGGTACGAGGCCGGGGTGAAGCGCCGCTCAAAGCCTGCGCCGAGGCGAGCAAGCAGAGCGGGGATCACGCCCTGCTTGCGTTTCGGGGGCTCAACGTAGGTGGGGAGGATGATCGTCCCGCCGGGCCTGACCACGCGGGCGAGCTCGCGCAGGGCTTGCTCGGGGTCGGGCAGGAGGTGGATGACGTTGCCGGCGACGGTGACGTCGAACGAGTCATCGGCGTAGGGCAGGGCCGTGATGTCTGCTTGTTCAACGGTGACGTTCGAGCGCTTCGCGAGCTTCTTGCGGGCTTGCGCGAGCATGCCGTCGGAGTAGTCGGTCGCGACCAGGCGCGCGCAGGCGGGAGCGATGGCGGCGCTAATCGCGCCGGTGCCGCACGCGCACTCCAGGACCTCGTCGCCCGGGCCGATCATCTGTCCGACGGCGAGTGCCGTGCCCTCATACGAGGCTCGGTTCACCGTGTTTTCAAAAGCGTCGTACAGGGGCGCGACCCGATCCCAGAACATTGCTGAACACCTCCGTGTGCCTGTCGAACGCGCACACCGACGGCGGCGCATCAGTACGCTACTGGGAATGCTACGCCCGCGGCTGCGATGCCGGTGCGAAACAAGGTTTTGTGCACGACAACAGAAGCACGAGGGCACATCCGGATAGGATGCACGCATCCGGATAGGTTATGCGCATCCGGATAGGTTACTAAGCTATCCGGATGTTCGTAACCTATCCACGTGTTCGTAACCTATCCGCATCCACATGTGCAGCGCAGCTCCTTGCGCGCGACTACGCTCAGCGCACCTGAACCAGGCCGCAAGCTGCGTCCACAGACCAGAGAAGGACTCACTGCGGGCCGGAAGACGACAGTCGCGAGGGCACCGCGTCCGCAGACTCAGGGGAGGACTACCAGTTTGCACGCGGTGATACACGCCGCGCGCGGCGCGCGTGGATGAGCGCGCCAACGCCGTGGGCCGCGAAGCCGAGGATGCTGTAGCCCACCCCGTAGATCAAGGCGCTGTCGTTCAAGAACAGGAACATCGGCGCCAGGAAGCACGCGAAGGGTGCGAGCAGCCACAGGAGGCTGAAGCCCTCCTTCACGCCGTCCCACGCGCCGAAAACTATCGCCAGGAGGGGCAGGATGACGAGCAGGATCAGGAACACGAGGCTCTTCACGATCTCCATCGAGTCCGAGGCGTGCGAGACACCGAACCATGCCGCCAGCACCAGCAGGTAGATGCCGAACAGCACGGCGATACGAATCCACGTTGATTTTGTCGTCCATCTCATGACTCAATGATAGCCGCGTCACATGAAGAAAACAACTCTTTGACACGTTATCTGTGTGGGCCTCGACAAGGGCGTGAATGACCCGGCGTCGCGGTGCTCGCAACGCCGGCAGTGGGGTGTGGGCTACCTGCAGAAGCTTCCGAAGAAACCGCGCTTCTTCTCGGCGGCAGCATACTCCTCGTCGGTATGGTCCTTATCGCACCACTGATCCGCGGGCACCTTCTCCTTCACCGAGTCGATGTGCTTGCCGCAGCCCTTCCAGGTGGTCTTTCCGCATACTTCGCAGGTGGTGGGTCGACACATGATATTTTCCTTCCGTTGTTGCGCGCCGAATCCGTCGGCGGATCCGCGCCATGGTGCTCTGAGTTCTCCCCAGCGGGCTGGTTGCGCCGTCACATTAGGCCAGCCGGAGGAACAATTCTTCGAGCTCGTCGAGCGTCATGCTGCCGGTTTTAACAAGAGATTCTACCGCTTCGGGCGCCAGCGCATGATCGTTTTCATGGTCGGCGTCCTCAATCAGGCACTGGGACATGATCGTCGCGACGGCAAGGTAGCTGGCGCGCTTCATCGCGGAGTTGACGGCCGCGAACTGGATGAGCACGTCACGGCAATTCGTATCCCCGCTCTCGATGTGGTCGATGAGGCTGTCGAGCTGCCCGCGGGCGCGCTTGAGGCGGTTCACGACCTGCTTGCGCGTCGTCATGCGTGCCCCTCCCCCGTAAGCAGCACGGCCTCGGCCTTGTCTCCGAGCCACGCGCGCAGGGTCTGGATGCCGCCCGAGAGCATGGTGACGTTGAAGCCCGCCGCGCGCACGATGCGGTAGCCGATCCACGAACGGACGCCCGCGGCGCACATGACGACGAAGGGTCGCTCACCGACCTTCTCATCGACCCAGGTGCGGACCTCGTCCAAGCGGTCGCGCAGCTGCGTGTGCGGGATGTTGAGGGAGTTGGGCATGTGCCCGGCCGCGTACTCCCCCGGCGTGCGCACGTCGAGGACCGACATATCCTCGGTCAGGGCGTCCGGGCCGGTGAGGACAAGCTCGCCGGTCAACACGTTGTGGGCGACCATGCCGGTCTGGTTGACCGGGTCCTTAGCCTGGCCGTACGGCGGCGCGTAGGCGAGGTCGAGGTCAATGAGGTCCGGAGCCTTCAAACCTGCTCGCATGGCGGTCGCGATCACGTCGATGCGGCGGTCCACGCCGTCGGCGCCCGCGGCTTGCGCGCCGAGAATCTGCCCGCTGGTACCCACGTGCATGAGGATGTGCACGGGCTTGGCGCCCGGGAAGTAGCCCGCGTGCTGGTTCGCGTGCGTGTGCACCGTGAAGTACTGCGTGCCTGCCGCGTCCAGGGCCTGGCGATTCTCGCCCGTCATGGCGGCGGTGAGTCCGCCGACGCGGACGATCGCGGTGCCCTGGGGCCTCGGAATGGGGCGCGCGGCGGTGTCACCCGTGTCCGCGTCGGCGATCGCGTCGGCGATGAGGCGTCCGCCGCGGTTCGCGGGTCCAGCCAGGGCGACGGGGCGGTCGTGGTCGCGACCGACCGTGGCGTCGCCAATAGCGTAAATGTCGCCTGCGCTGGTGCGCCCGTGCTGATCGACGAGGATGTAGCCGCCCCTGGTCTCGATGCCGGCAGCCTCGGCGATGGCCGTGTCGGGGCGGACACCGGTCGATAGGACGATGACGTCGGCGCTCAGCTCGGTGCCGTCGGACAGGGTCACGGAGTCGTGGTCGTCTCCGTGGGAGATGGACTGGGCGGCGACTCCGGCGTGAACGTGCACGCCGAGTGCGCGCAGCTCCTGGGTGACCAGGGTTGCCATCTCGACCTCGAGGGGCGGCAGGACGTGCTCGGCGAACTCGACGAGGTGGGTCTCGAAGCCGCGGTGCGCGAGGGCCTCTGCGGCCTCGATGCCGATGAAACCGGCGCCGAGCACGAGGGCGCGAGTGCCCGGCGTCTCACGGAGGGCGAGGGCGTCGTCGACCGTGCGCAGGGTGTGCACGCGCGCAGAGTCGAGGCCGTCGATCGGGGGCCGGGCGGCGAAGGCTCCCGGGGTGAGGATCAGGCGGTCGTAGGAAAGCGTGTAGGCTTCGCCAGTTTTCGTGTTGGTGACCCGGAGGCTGTGGGCGCCCGGGTCGATGGCGGTGACCTCGGAGTTGATGCGCACGTCGAGGTTGAGCGCTGCTTGAAGGGACTGCGGGGTGTGGAGGAGGAGCCTTGCGGGGTCGACTATCTCCCCTCCGACGTAGTACGGGAGTCCGCAGTTTGCGAAGGAGACGTATGGGCCTCGCTCCACAACGATGATGTCTGCTTCTTCATCGCGGCGACGTAGGCGCGCTGCCGCGCTCATGCCGCCCGCGACCCCTCCGACAACGACGACTCGCATGTGCCGCTCACTTTCTTTTTTGATCGGAAAATCGCCTCCAATAACTCGACTAAGAATACCCCTAGGGGTATCTGCTGGCAAGTAGTAACACCCACCTCTGCAACGAGCAGACCCCACGACCCGCACGACACCTCACGGGCGAGGCCCGAGCTAACAACCACGCAGAAGCAGAAACTAGTGCGAACCGGAGCGATGAAGAAGCGCACCCAGAACGTTCGCCACCAGTCCGAACACTGCGTAACACGCACCGTACTTCAAGGCACTGTCGCCAAAAAACAGAAACATCGGGGGCAGAAAGCACACAAACGGGGCAAGCAGCCACAGAAGGCTGAACCCATCCCTCACGCCATCCCACGCGGCAACCGCGATCGTGAGCAGCGGCAGAGCAATAAAGAGGATCGTCAACGCGAGGGCTTGCGCATCATTATCCACGTTGACCATCTGACGAACGCCGAACCAAATACCCGCCGCCCCCATGTCCACACACGCCAGCACAACGATTCGCACCCACGTTGCTCTTGTCGTCCACCTCATACCATCAACATTACCGAACAACGAAGGTGAAACACAGGACCAGACACCCGTGTCTCCACCATCCTGCGGCGACACCGCTCTACCAAAAACAAGCACATCAGCTAATGTCAACGCATGGACCATGACACGGTGACATCGTTTGTTCAAGACACCATCACAGAACTCGAACAGCGCAACGCCCTTGACGCCGTTGAATACCTGCGCATGATGCTCGAGTGCGACGGCCCCGACGTTGACGGCGCAGTCTCGTCGCTCGTCAAATACGGCGCGGTCACGGTCGCCTGGATTGATCGGCTCGCAGCGATCAACGAAAAATCTGCGGGGCTCTTCGACGAAGAACTAGCAGAGCTACGCGAGGGACTCTCGGGCGCCTAGGCCCGCTTCGCACCAAACCCGAACGACTCGAACACACAGACAAAACCCCGGGCTTCCAACGGAAACCCGGGGTGGGGGTGGAGATGGGGGGAATCGAACCCCCGTCCAATAGCCGACCCCGAATTCTTCTCCGAGCGCAGTCTACGACTTTATTTCTCAGCCCCCAGCGCCCGCGTAGACTCACCGCCAGATAGGCTCAGTTGATTGAGTGTCGGAGCAGCCCCACCAACATGGGCAGCCCCCAGTGGCTTCCTAAACGACGCCAGACACCGAGCCGGAAGCAACTCCCGGGCTGACGGACTAAAGGTTCAAGCTGCGAAATCAGGCAGCGAGAACGTAGTCGGTGCGATTCTGTTCGGCACCTATTGGTTTGCACGCATCGTTAACGAGTTGAGCGCACATCCTCGGCTCGCTTCACTTCGATCGACGACCACTGTCGAAACCGATCATCCCCTCTTGAGTTTTCAACTCTCCGACGCCCAGCATCACGCCAGACCGTCGGACACATCAGCATACCCCCACGCGCCCCAAACGTCAAGGGAAAACAGGAGCCACCCGGGCGGCCGCGCGAAGCCCCGACAACGAGCCACCGCCTCGTCCTGGACGGAGCCCACCAGAGCCCCAGAGGCACCCGACAGCGCAAGCCTCACAGGAGTTTCGTCGACTCCAGTTTGGCCACCATACGCCGATTACTGCGCACCAGCAGCGGACGCAGCGCCAACCCCAGGAACGCGGCAAACACAATGAAAGACGCCAGAGACCACATGGCGTCCCCGTATTCGTGTCCCGAGTAGCCGGCGATGGCCGCACGCAACGCAGTGATCGCGTGCGTGGCAGGCAAGAACGGAGAGATCATCGAGAAAGACGACGGCAGGATTTCCAGCGGGAACGCTCCCCCAGCACCGGAGATCTGCAGGACAAGCAAGAGGACGCCCAACGCTTTGCCTGCGTTCCCAAACGTCGCAATGAGCGTATACAGCAGAAATGAGAACACGATGGCCGTCAGCCACAGAGTCCCCATGAACTCCAACGGATGATTGTGCTGCACCTTCAAGAAATACAGGTCACCCAGCCCCACCAAGGTCGCCTGAGCGAGCGCGATCGTCCCAAAGATCAGATAACGCCCCAAGAACCCCGATGACAAGCGCACGGGTGAAGAGACCAGAGCCGCACGAAGGGGGTCGTTCTCGGCCAAGCCCCAAGCGACGTTCTCGTCGGTCACGTCGGAGCGGATCGAGACGACCATGAGGACAGAGCCGACCCACAGGGCCAAGATCGAGTACATGGGCGCCATCTGGGAGCCGAAGTTCTCGACTGGAAACACGGGAGTCGTCTCGATCCCGACGGGCGCCGCGATCGCGGCAGCAAGCGCTTCAGGGTTGTTCCCAATGGCTGTCTGCAGCATCGTCAGGTCGCCGCTGGAGAGAGCCTCCGAAATGGATTCGTGCAGCGTATCCAGTTTACCGGCCGCGTCGCGCAGGTCTGTGCCCGCGCCAGTCAACGTATCGCGAATACCGGTGAGCTTATCGCGCGCACTATCGGAGCCGGTGGAAGTCGTCGAGGCCGCAGAAGACAAAGTTGTGCCCATCGCGCTCAGCGAGGCCTGCGCGGAAGACAGCGTCGAGGCCAGCTCGTCGAGCTTCGGTTTCAGGTTCGTGTTGTAGTCCTCGGACAGGCCATCGATAGACTGGTGCGCCTCACTGATGAGAGCGTTGACGGAATCGTGGTTAGTTGTCGCGTCCGTTGTTTTCGTAGACAGGTCGGTTGCCGCGCCACGCAGGTTAGTTGCCAATGTTCGCAAACGATCGGCAGCCCCCTGCAGTGAATCAAGGGTCGACTGGGACACGGGCGATCCGGGAAGCGCCGACAGCGTCGTCTTGATGGTCTCATAGGATGCCGCGTGGGAGTCCAAAACGTCCGCCTGCGAGTTCAGAGAGGTGGCCGCGTCGGTCGCTGTCGTCGTGCCCGTCGTGTACACGTTGTCAACCGCGCTCGACAGTGAATCGAGTGAGGTTTTGGACGACTCGATGGCGCTCGACACGGATGCGATAGCTGCCGTTGCGGCGGCGGTCAGCCCGCTGGTTCCTGCATCTGCGCTCGTCGCCGCGGACTTAGCGGGGGAGGTAGCGGTACTCACATTCGATATGAGCGTGTTCGTCGAATCGATGAGGGCGATCGACGAACTCACCATCGACGAGTATGAGTCAGCACTGTCGGCGGCCGTACGCAGACGGGTGGCGATGGTCTGTACGCGGGTATCGAGGTTGGTGACGGCCCCGACGGCGCTCGGTGAGGACAGTGCCTCACCCATGGAAGTCGCCGTGTCCAGCGCGATCTCGGCCAGAGTCTGAGTAAAAACCTGATTAACCTGGGCGCTGACGGACTGCGCTCCCTGCCCCGCGAGCTTCGGGCTGATGCCGTTCTTCTTCTCGTTGACGTAGTAGGTCATCGGCGCGCTGGTCACGTCGCCGTCGAAAAAGGTCAGCATGTCCTGCGAGAACTCAGCGGGGATGACAATCGCCGCGTAGTACTCACCGGAGCGCGTCCCCTCAATCGCCCCCTCTTCGCTGGCGATCACCCAGTCGAAATTCTCGTTGGTGCGCAGCGCGGCAACCACCTGGTCGCCGATGTTGATATGAAGAGGAACGAGATCCGATTTATACCCCTCGTCTGTGTTCGCAATGGCGATGCGCAGGGAACGCGTATTGCTGAAAGGATTCCAGGACGCGGCGACGTTAAACCACGTGAACAGGGAGGGAATAACAACAAGCCCGAAGACCACGACGATCGTGATGAGCGAGCTGCGCGCGCGCGACAGGTCAGCGCGGTAGATGGTCCACATGGTCTTCACGTCGTCTCCTCCCCGGCGGTGCCGATCGCGCAATCATCGGTGCCACTGTCATCTTCGCCCGCGAGGCCGGGGCCGGCCTGGTCGGTCTTGTAAGCCTGCGCCAAACTGTCCTCATTCACGAGGCCGGGGTCGGCCTCGTCCGGGTTCGTGTCCTGCTCTGTAGGATCGTCGCCCGCGAGGCCGGGATCGACCTCGTCCACGGTGGATTCGCCATCACCCCCGTGCTCAGCGTCATACAGCGCGAGCGAAGCCGCCAAGGCGGAAGAAATAGACGCCCCAACGGCGGCCACGCCAACCGCTATCCGAGAGCGCGCCCCCTTCACGCGGCGCGTAAGCAGGGAACGCACATCACCCTCGTCCATGGTGCCCAGGAGCTGCTGACGTTCCAGGGCCTGGCGCACGTACTGCAAGCCAATGAGGAACGTGATGACCGCGAGCACCCACACGATCCAGGCACCCAGAATCAGAGGAACCTCCGCCGCACTGGTGACCGACAGGACCGACAGGACGGCAGGAACCAGGACGCCGACAACGATCGCGCCTCGCCGGATGTGCGGGTAACGCCGTTCAAAGCGTGCCGCACGCGTGAACACGGACCGCTGAAAACCCTCATGGTCAGCCAGCGCCGCCACGATCTGGGTCAGGCGATAGCGATTGGAAGGCACACGCGTCTCCTCTGCAATGAATAAGCCGGAAGACGACAAATCCCGCGTGATCATCGCATTCAGATTCACCAAGTAGGGGCGCAACGCAAGACCGACAGTGAAGGCAACCAGGGCGTGCATTCCCAACGCCCCGAGTGCCATCACGAAATCATGACGATAAAAGCCGGCGACCGTCTCACGCAACGCATTGATCCCATACGTGAAAGGCAGCAGCGGGTGCAACATACGGAAGAAGGACGGCATCATTTCGATCGGATACAGGCCGGCAGCACCAGGAATCTGTATGACCACGATGACGACGCACAGGCCCTTGCCGATGTGCTGGAAGCAGGTCGCCAGCATGTAGACGATCGACACAAACACCACAGAGATGAGCATGGACGTACCGACGAAAGCTAGGCGAGACACCGTCTGAACCCCGATGATGAGGTCGCCGATCGACACCACGAGCGCCTGGATGAGACCGAAACACGCTAACAGCATCCAACGCCCCATGTATTTCGCCGACGAGGACACGGGACCCACACCGTCCTCATCCACGTCAAGTTTGACGAGGAGGACAAGGGAAAACGCCCCAATCCACAGCGCGAGATTCGTGAAAAGCGGCGCCATGGCCGATCCGTAGGCGGCGACCGGGAACACGGCCTCGGTCTCGATCGATGTCGGCGACGCCATGAAGGACGCGATCGACTCCGCGTTAGTGCCCAGAGAGGTGGCCAGGTCACGCAGCGTGTTGGAGGAGGAGATCGACGACAGGTCCGTGGTGGCCGTGTCCAGGTCGGTCTTGATAGTACCCAGGTTCGTGGCGCTGGTCGCCGTAGCGCTCTTCGCCTCAGTGAGCAGCGTATCCAGCTGGTCGAGCAAGGTAGACACCTGGTCACGTTGGCTGCTGAGCGTATCTAGCGAAGAACGCATCGACGAGGAGGCGCTGGAGAAGTTATCCAGGGCAGTCGAAAGCGTCGGGAGCTGGCCAGAGACACCCGCACGAGCATTCGACACGGCAGTGGACACGGAGGAGGCTGCTGTCGACGCGGAGGTCAGCGCCGTCGAGACCGACGTCGAAGACCCAGACAGGTCCGTGTTGACGGTCGTCAAGTCTGCGATGGCCGTCGACAGCGAGGAGTTCTGGTTCGTCAGGTCCGTCAGCACGGTTCCAGCCACAGGCAGATTCCCCACGCCAGCTGCCTGCACGTCGGACAAAACAGTGCCAACAGACGTGTTGATCGAGTTTCCCTCCACGAGGAGCCCGTCGAGCTTACCCGTCGCCGCCTGCACAGCGCCGTCAAGACTGCCCGCATCCGCCGACAACCCCGCCAGCGCGTTCGTCGTATTCGTGGAAAGCCCGTCAAGAACGGAACCCATCGAACCGGAGAAGGTCGCCAGGGAGGTACGCGAGTCCGTCACCAGTTGATCGGCAGTGTCCAGTGACGCCGACAAATCGGTGATCGCTGTATCCAGCTGTGTCAGCGTCGTGCGGGCAGACGACACGGATTCCTTCGCCGAGTCGATCGTTGTGCCCATGCCGGACAGGGACGTCGACGCGTTGCCCAGCTTCGTCGACGCCTCCCCCATCGACGTCATCAGCTCCGTGCGCGCAGCGTCCGCCTGATCCGCGATGCTCACCCCGGCCTCGGACGCCTTCTCCGACAACGCCTTAGCGACCGCAGAGACAAACGCTGAATTAATCTGGCGATCGAGCGCGGTCGCCCCCGCCCCCGTGATCTTGGGGGCGACCGCGTTGTTCTTCTCGTTGACGTAATACTGGATATTCGGCCGGACGTACGTTCCATCAACGACACCCGTCAAGTCGCGCGAAAACGAGGCCGGGATGACGAAAGCAGCATAGGAATCCCCGTGTTCCACCTCGGCGCGGGCCTCATCAGCGCTCACCAGATGCCAGCCCAACTGATCATTCTGCTTGAGCTTGTCCGAGACCATCGCGCCGACATTCACGGTCCCCAGGGTCTCCTTCGTCGCGCCCTCGTCCTCATTGGCCACGGCCACTTTGATCTGCGACGTGTTCGCATACGGGTCCCAAAAACCCACGATGTTGAACCACGCGTACAGCGCGGGGACGAAAGCCACACCGATGATGACAATCCACGCGACAGGCACTGTGATCAGTCTCAACAGATCGCGACGAAAAATCCTGACCGAACCGGGCACGCTATCGTCTTCTTTCGTTACCGCCGTGCTTGCTTGACATAGCGACGCATCGCTCGCTCGGCCTCGCGCTGATCCTGCTTCTCGCGCAACGCCTGGCGCTTATCCCACTCCTGCTTGCCCTTCGCCAGGGCAACCTCGACCTTCACGCGCCCACCAATGAAATACAGCTCCAAGGGCACGATCGTGTAGCCCTTAGCAGCCACACGATCCTGCATCCGGCTGATCTCGGCGCGGTGCAGCAACAGCTTACGCTTGCGCGTCGGAGCATGGTTGGTCCACGACCCCTGCGAGTACAGGGGAATGTTAGCGCCGTACAACCACGCCTCTCCCCCATTGATTTCCACCCAAGCATCCACCAGGGAAGCACGCCCCATACGCAGAGCCTTGACCTCGGTGCCCATGAGGGCCAGGCCCGCCTCCCACGTGTCCTCGATCGTGTAGTCGTGGCGCGCCTTCTTGTTACGGGCGA
>ERZ773007.149-NODE-149-length-35314-cov-14.662072_pt1 | contig 35314 bp, 32 predicted proteins | sample MGYA00580665_ERZ773007 | MGnify/ENA primary metagenome ERZ773007 (study PRJEB29015, sample SAMEA2738122) | human oral metagenome | biome: human oral; feature: human-associated habitat; material: saliva | place: China | collected 2167 ... | reverse complement strand
TTGTTTGCTTGAGAGAAATAGTAAAAGGAGAAGAGAATGAAAGCATACACAGAGCATATATTTGGAAATGTTGAGGGACAAGATGTCTTGGCTTATCGTTTTGAGACTGACGGTGGCTACCAGCTTGAGGTTATGACTTATGGCGCGACCATCGTGCGTTATGTCACACCTGACAAGGCTGGAAATTTTGCCAATGTTATCTTGGGATTTGATGATTTTGACAGCTATGTAGGTAATAGTCCCAAACATGGAGCTAGCGTAGGTCCTGTGGCAGGACGTATTGCAGGTGCGACATTTGAGATCAATGGCAAGGATTATAATCTTGAAGTCAACAATGCTAGCAACTGTAACCACAGTGGTTCAACTGGTTGGGATTCTAGCTTGTTTGAACTTGTTGAAGTGAGCGACCATGGCCTGACCCTCTACACAGAACGTACAGACGGGGCAGGAGGATTTCCTGGCAATCTCAAGATATGGATCAGCTATCACTTGGAAGAAACTGGTGCCTATGAAATTAGCTACAAGGTAACAACAGATCAGGATACGCTGGTCAATCCAACCAACCACAGTTATTTCAACTTGTCTGGTGATTTTACGCAGACGATTGACCGTCATGTCTTCCAACTAAACACAGAAGGTATTTACCCAATTGCTCCCGACGGTGTTCCTGCTAAAACTCCAGATGCTGATCGTGATGTGGTTAAACACATCTACAATGGTGCCTTGTTGAAGGATATCTTTGCAGAAGAAGATGAGCAAATCCAACTGGTATCTGGTTTGGATCATCCATTTGCCCTTCCTGCAGGTCATGACAATGCTGGATTCCTTTATGACCAAAACTCAGGTCGCTTCCTGCTTTTCAAGACAGAGGCTCCTTGCTTTGTTGTCTACACAGCAAATTTTGTGGATGAAAGTGTCATCATAGGAGGTCAGCCAATGGTACAGCATAATGGGATTGCTCTTGAAGCGCAAGCTTTGCCAGATGCCATTCACAGTGACCTCAAAGACCAAGTCATTCTTAAAGCCGGTCAAATCTTCACAAGTAAGACACGTTATGAGCTTGTTGTGAAGTAAAGAATGAAGCTTCTACTTTTCGGAGGAAATAGCATTTGCCTCATGACATTGGTAGAAATGGGCAAAGAATAGGAAAATATGATATAATTTAATATTGAAAATACCTGTCCTATCTAAAGGATAAAAGGAGAAAAAGATGAAGAAAATTGTATTTGCTAGTGCCTTGGTTTTGACCTTGGCAGGAGCAGTTTTGACAACTGATGTTTTTGCGAATGACAGACTGGTGGCAACACAATCTATTAATGGTAAAAATGAAAATGTATTGACCTCAGAGGTGCTAAAACCTTCTAGTGGCAACGTTTTGGTTGGAATCAAGGGAGAATTTTTAACTCCAAATAAACAAGCTATTTTGGACGCGATTAATAAGATTCGTAAGGAAGCAGCTGATGAAGGTTTGGTAGATAAGTATGTCCCTATTAAATGGTCTACTGATCTTGAGAAAACTGCTTTTGTACGCGCTACTGAGGTGTCAGTAGCTTTAAAACCTGAGCGTCTTTCTACAAAAGAAATCTGGACTGCTTTTCCATCTAGTAATGGTATAAGAGGAGAAGCTTTAGATGTGAACTATGAAGGTTTTCTAAAAGCAATTGAAAACTGGCATGCTGAGAAGGCGAATTATGTAGCTAAAAAGAAGGGTGGAACCTCTAAAGAATTTACAGGTTATTATGAGGTTTTGATCAATTCTAAATTTACCTATGTGGGTCTCGCAGCCTTTAAAAACGCAGCTAGCTCTCAGCAAGTAGCGACGATTTCTTTAGCTTTAGGTGATGATGCTTCTTCAGAGGAATTGGCTGGTGGATATGGCTCTGCTATTCAGTATACAGAAGTGACTGCCTCAAACCTTTCAACCGTTAAAAGTAAAGCTACAGTTGTAGAAAAATCGTTGAAAGATTTTAGAACATCTACATCTAGTCAGTCTGGCTGGGTACAATCTAATGGTAAATGGTATTTTTATGAGTCTGGTGATGTGAAGACAGGCTGGGTAAAAACAGGTGGTAAATGGTACTACTTGAATGATTTAGGTGTCATGCAGACTGGATTTGTAGAAGTTGATGGTGCATGGTATTTCCTTGATAGTTCAGGCGCGATGTTTACAGGCTGGGGAACAGATGGTAGTAGATGGTTCTACTTTGATGGCTCAGGAGCTATGAAGACAGGCTGGTATAAGGAAAATGGTACTTGGTATTATCTGGATCAATCAGGTGTCATGAAGACAGGCTGGTTTAAAGTAGGCAAGTACTGGTACTATGCATATGGTTCAGGAGCTTTAGCAGTCAGCACAACAACACCAGATGGTTACCGTGTAAATGGTAATGGTGAATGGGTTAACTAGGCTGAAAATAGCAAGTCATAGGTAAAGTATTCATCTTACCTAGGAAAAAGAATGAACGATAAGAAAGAGGTTGATGGCGAACATGAACTGCACCCCAAAAGTTAGACAGAAAAAATCTAACTTTTGGGGTGTTTTTAATCATTAAATATAAGCCAACTATCTATTTTATCTTTCGGTTTTTCCCAACTTGCAGTGACACGTATTCCTTTCATTTCTGTACTGGAAATACCTAATTTTCCGCCTTTTCCTAATAAATATAATGTATATTGCGAATCAGTATTTGCTTCATAAGAACCCTTGATAAATTTTTCATCTGTACTAACTTTCCAAGCATCTAATCTAGGAATACTAATTTTTATATCTGTTTTTTGAGCAGCTATATCCAATGATATTTCTCCTTCTTTAATTTCCCTTATGCTTACTTCTTTATTTTCTTTTAAATCTATTTCCCCTGACTTTGCTATGATTCCATCTTTAGATACTACAAAAACAATAGCTTTGTCTTGTTTTTCTTTGACTAGATCTTTTGGAAAATAAAATTTTTCTCCATTTGTTCTATTCAAAATACATTTTTTCCCCATCGCAATACCCACTGTATCTATTTTTTCTTTTGTTTCATTTTTTACTGTAAATGCAACATCAATATCATCACTATTTCTGTTCATGTAAAAGAATAAACCACAAATACACAGTGCTATAACCGGTACTAATAAAGCAATCTTCTTTTTCATCTTAACACACCTCCCTTATAGCTGACTTTTCAATAATATAATTCTTATGTGCTACTTTTTCAAAGTCCTTATCATGACTTACAACTACGATCGTCTTACCTTCATCATTTAATCTAATAAGTGTATCGATTACAATTTTTTTATTCTCATAATCAAGAGAACCTGTCGGTTCATCCGCCAACATAATTTCAAACGGTTTTATCATATTTCTTGCAAGGGCTACCCTTTGCTGTTCTCCACCTGAAAGTTCATAAACCTTCGATTTTAATTTGTCTGAAATGCCCATTTTATTCAAGGCAGCTTCTATAAGATTTTTCTTATTTTTTTCTTGATTGTATTTGGCAGCAAGCATCATATTTTCCTCAACCGTCATTTTTTCCACCAAAGCAAAATTTTGAAATAAATAAGCAATTTTTTCTCTGCGTAATAGCTCTCCTACTTTAGGATCTTTTATAGGATCTCGATTTGAAAAACAGGTTACACTACCACTTTCATAATTTTCTAATGTCCCAATTATATTCAAAAGTGTTGTTTTTCCTCCTCCACTCTTCCCAAAGATACAAACAAAATCTCCTTTATAAATATCCAAACTAATATTTTCCAAAATACTGTGTTCCCCATATTTCTTAGAGACATTTCTTAAGGTTATTTGCAATTCCTTTTCTTTTTGCATTTAACACCCCTCCTTTAACCTAAGTACAATGCTTCTTTCACTTTTCTTTAGTTGTAAAATTTCTATGCCAAAACATATAAAGCTTCCACAAATACCTATTATTAAACTAATAAAAAGTTTAGACATACTCCAACCATCTCTTGGTATAAACAGTCCAACATCACTTATTACTCCTGTTACCATAATAACCATAAATAAAATAATAATACTTATGATATAACCAACAATATTTTCAATAATTTTCTTATGATGTATATCAAAAAATCCATATCCCAACAACCTAGAAACATCTATTCGTTGTCCATGATTATAAAAATATGTTTCTTTATCTATTTTTAATAACGTTGCTAAAATAACAATAGATAAGACAAGACCAATAACATATATACTTGCCTCCATCTTATATTCGTCTATTCTTGAAACTATATCATCGTAGACTGAGCTGATAAAGAGTATAAACGGCTCAGATTCTGTTTCTTCAATTATGTCCTTCAAACTCTCGTATCCTCTACTAGGCTCTTTAACATATGGATGTAGCTGCCCATTTACTAAAGATGATAGTTTGATTCCGTAATCTGGGAGTAATTCTTTCCCATTTACTGCTACCAAAACATAATTTTTCAAGTTTGCTTCATCAATTCTTTTGCCACTATCAAAAGAAAATACACTTTGATTATCTTTCAGCCTTACATATGTTTCTATAATTGTACCTTGTTTTTTTATATTTTGAAAAATATGATCTTCATGAATTTTTTCTTTGTCAAATTCAGTAATTTTAACATCTTCTGGAACAAAAACAATCCACTCATTTTCATGTATTTTATATTGTTCTATTTTATTCATATCTTTATCTAAGAGATTAGCAATATGTAAATAATTTCTATTTACATAGGCATAATTGCCTTGAAACGGTTGTTGATTTAGATACTCCTCATCATCATTCATTCCCTCTTTTCTAACGTTTGGAGCATTAAATAATATTGCTCCACTATCGTCCAAACTATTCCATAAGTTATTCAGCTTTGGAATAACAATCTCATGGAACTTATCACCATCTTTTTCATAACTCCAAGACCATGCACAAGCCATATTTGCATAATACTTTGAGCTTTCCCAAGTTGGAATGTATTGTTTCATACTCGAGTAATCAGCGAGTCCTAAAATACTTACAATTGCTAAATAAAGAACCATAACAATCGACCCTGTTTTTATAAAAAACGAACTTCTATGATAACTTCTTCTATAACCTTTCAATAAGGCAATAACATTAATTCCTTTTAATTTAAGATAAATCAATATAAACTCTATTGATATTAGCCCCCCTATTATAAAAGCAACTAAAATAAGAATTGTTTTCATTGATATCATAAATCCTAAAATATCACTAGGAGCAACTAAATATCCTATAATTCCAATCGTCAGTACAAGTCCCACTATTGCTGGTATTGCAAGAATATTTAAAACCTTAGAAATAGCTAAAGTTAATTTGTCGTATCCTAGTAAAATTGATATCGATAATTCCTTTGAAAGCATCCCATTATAAATAATTAGACAAAAGACAGTAGCTACAAATATAATAAAAATCGTAAGCATATATAGATATGCTTGTTTTTGTGTGAATTCACTAGAAACAATAAAATCCTGATTAACCACGACTTCTGTTTTTAATTTTTCATTTTGATTTATTTCTTCAATAAACTTATTAATATTTACTTCCGTACCTCTTACATGATAATCCCCATTAACTTTTTCCTTGCTGACGTTTTCAAAAGGAATTAAGCTTATATCTTTTGACGTGAGCAAACTCATTGATTTTACATTCTCAAAATCATTCAATTTGTCTTTGCTATCAGCAATAGATATGTTTCTAAAAGATTTCTTGAACCATTCAGAATCATTTAGATGAATGTAAATCTTTATTTTTTGTTTATCAAATCTACTATTCTTAGGAATATATTCTTCCTTTATGAAGCTTAAATCATTTTTATTGGCTATTTTCTGCAATTCAATTATTGTTTTATCAGCTATTTCTGGCTTTGTTACAATGTTTACAGTCGTATTAAACTCTTTTATGAATATATTTAAAAACTTGCCGTCTGAATAGAAAAACTTACCTATACCAATCACTATAATTAGTAAAATTGCCAGTATACCCACTGTTTTTTTCATTCTGCATCATCTCCAACTTTATAAAAAGAGCGAGTATGAGTAATGCCATAATGCTAAAATAACAACGTGGCAACGCTCAAACTCATTCAACTATTTTTTACTTATTGTTATTTAACATCAGACCAAGCCCTATTACCACTTGAAGCTTTTTCCCAAGAAGCTTCTGCTCTACTTCCAGAGCTTGTCCAACCCAAATAAGAGAATTGACCACTAGCAACTTGTACTGTAGTTTTTTGTGTTTTATTATTGTGATCGTATTTAGACCAAACATATCGACTACCTACACCATGTCTCCATTTTCCACCTAAAAAACTTTTCCATCCGCTATCATAACTGAACAACTTTGGCTTAGTATAATCTTCTTCAAATACTTCCACCTCATAACCAAGACCTTCAACATATGGTAAGTTTGTTTTTTCTGCTGCAAATGCTGGTACGAATGATACTAACATAGAACCTGTTAATAATACTAATGACAATGCTTTTTTCATGATAAAATTCTCCTCTCTCAAATACTTAAACTTTTTGTAAAATTTTTCTTCCGAATAAAGTTTTCAAAAACTCTACTCAATCTCCGTTCCTATACCTATGAGGATTATTGTAATTCATAAAACTCCACCTCTATTTTATATATTTATAATCACAGATGATGATTCAAATTAATAATTCCATTCAAATATAAAAGAGCTATCCTTATTTATATTATAGAATAGCTCTTTGCTTTATACTTAACGGTATCTTTGAATAATTCTTGCGTTTTCTTTGCGATTTAATTTAATCTATATGGAAGTATTACTTTAGCTTTTATTCTCCTCTCCAATTTCAAAATTTCCACCCAAGTGTTTTACAATGTCACTTACAATTGTAAGTCCAAGTCCCGATCCATTATTGCTTATTCGTCTTGATAAATTTCCCCTATAAAACTTTGAAGTAACCATATTCCAATTCACATTTAAATTTGGAGAAACATCGTTTATAACACTTATTTTTAACATTCCATTAATTTCCTCAACCTTTATATTTATGCTTGTTCCTTTCGCAGAATAATTAACTGCATTTGTAATCAGATTCTCCATTATTCTAAGTAAAAGTTGTGGTTCCGTTTTAATCTTACTGTTTTCCAAATTTAAAAACTCCAAAATTAAAAGATGATCTTTTATAGATAAACTTTTTTCTTCTTCCCACTGGCTAAAAAAAATTTTTATATCTACATCCGTTAAATTTAGTGGAATTTCATTTAAATTGAATTTTAAATATGAAAAAAAATCTTCACTTAAACGATTTAAATATTTTATGTTCTCATATATAACATCAACAAACTTATTTTTTTGTTCTTCAGAAAGATTTTTTTCGTCTTTTAATAGTGTTATATAACCTATCATATTCGCAAGAGGAGTTTTTATATCATGAGCTAAATACGTTAGCAGATCTGTTTTTTCTTTATATACCAGTTCATACTCCTTTTCAAGTTCTTTATTGTAATTATGAAGTTCTATAAACAAATCTCGTTCCTTTGATAATGACTCATGAAATGGTATTAAATCTTTATCTTCACTTTTAAGATAATTCAGTCCAGACTCAAAATATTGTTTATATACATAAAACCTTTTTTTCTGTATTATAAATGTCCCTATCAATATAGCAACCGCCCCTAGTAAAAGTATTATATATTTACCTATTTCAAAATAAAAGGAAGCAAATTTATCTAATGGCAATTCTGGATTTACACTGTCGACAAAAGAATTATCCATTATTTTGTAAATAATGAAAAATAGGATTGTACTTAAAAATATCCATAGTATTTGATAAATAATACCTTCCACAAAAAAACGGTTTTTCTTACCCATTGATTTTATACCCCACTCCCCAAACAGTTAATATGACTGATTTTAACCCAATCTTTTCAAACTTACTTCTAATTCTTCTTACATGAACCATAACTGGATTAACTTCATTTTCTAGCACCTTATCACCCCATATTTTATAGTGTATATCATCCATATTATACACTTTACCAGGTTCTTCCATAAGCAACCACAAAATATCAAATTCTTTTGGTGTTAGTTCAATCTCTATATTACCATAGTAAACTTTATGTGTTTTAATGCTAATCTTTAAATTATTAACTTCTCTATCACAATTAATTGTATTTACAATATTTTTTGTAAATACATAATTTCTTCTAAAATGAGAATTAATTCTCGCAATCAATTCAGATGGTTCAAACGGTTTTACGATATAGTCATCTGCACCTATATTCAATCCTTGCACTCTATGAAAAGAATCTTCTAAGGCAGTAAGCATAATGATTGGCATAGTGGACGTTTCTCTTATCTTTTTGCATATTTCAAATCCATTTATATCAGGAAGTAAAATATCCAATAATATCAAGTCATATTTATTTTTTTCAAATTCCTCTAACGCCTCTTTTCCAGTATGAAAAATGCTGATTTTCCAATTCTCTGATATTAAATAAATCTTTATAAGCTCTGCTAAGTTAGTATCATCTTCTACAAGCATTATTTTCATTTCAGTCATTCATTTCCACCCTCCTTAAAACTAAATACATCATTTGGAGTACATTCCAATGCATTACATATTTTTTCCAAATTTTTAAGTGTGATTGGCTTATTTTTTCCCATCTGTGCCATGACATTAGTTGTAATCTGTGCAATAACAATAACTTCTGTTTTCTTTAATCCCTTTTTGGCGAGTTGTATCCACAAGGGTTTATAATTTAATGCTATGCCGTTTCCTCTTTTCTTTAGATATAATTTTTATGTGTATTATACCATAACCATTGAGTACACTCAATTTTTATTTGAGGATTTGGTTTCATACTGATTTTTATTTATAACAACACTATATATCTAGTATGGCATAATCATTAGGTATTATAGGTTTTCAAACCAAATGTGAGTCATTCGTTTTTGCCCCACTTTTGCCCCATTTTTAAATCCTGACATTGAAAATACCTAAAAGTATTTCCCTAAAATCAGCTATATTTCAACATTTTTGTTTATTTTCAATATGAAAAGTTCTTACAAATTCATGCAGGGGGCATAGAAAGTATGACTAAAAAGCCTTGGGTTCCAAGGCTTTTTCATTATTTTACAATTTTTTATTTCATTATTAGCACAATAAAAAGGCTTCAAACCATTATTTTGGATCAATAGTTTGAAGTCTTTTTTACTTTATTGATTTCAAAAAAGTTGTACTTTCTTCGATGTGTCTTACATCATGCCGCCCATCATGCTTGGGTCCATAGCTGGTGCTACTGGCGCAGGTTCTGGCTTATTAGCCACAACAGCTTCTGTTGTCAAAATCAAGCTAGCAACTGAAGCGGCATTTTGCAGGGCTGAGCGCGTCACCTTAACTGGGTCAATGATTCCAGCTTCAATCATGTTCACCCATTCGCCAGTCGCAGCATTAAAACCTGTACCTGCTTCAGAGTTTTTCAGGCGGTCAACGATGATAGAGCCTTCAAATCCTGCATTCAAAGCGATTTGACGGACAGGCTCTTCCAAAGCGCGGAGGACGATGTTACGACCAGTCGCTTCATCACCTGTTAATTCAAGGGCAGCTACTGCATCCAATACGCTAACAAAGGCTGTACCACCGCCAGATACGATTCCTTCTTCTACTGCGGCACGAGTCGCGTTAAGGGCATCTTCAATGCGGAGTTTCATTTCTTTGAGCTCGGTTTCAGTTGCAGCACCGACCTTAATCACCGCTACACCACCAGACAATTTAGCCAGACGTTCTTGCAGTTTTTCTTTATCAAACTCAGAAGTTGTGCTTTCAATTTGAGATTTAATAACGGCCACACGATTGGCAATAGCTTCTGGATTGCCAGAGCCTTCGACAATCACGGTGCTGTCCTTGTCAACAGTGACTTTAGAAGCTTGTCCAAGCGCTTCAATGGTTGCATCTTTGAGCTCCAGACCAAGATCTTCTGTAATCACTGTACCACCAGTCAAGATGGCAATATCTTCCAGCATAGCCTTACGACGGTCACCGAAACCTGGTGCTTTAACAGCCACTACATTAAAGGTACCACGAATCTTGTTAAGAACCAGTGTTGGCAGAGCTTCACCATCTACATCATCCGCAATAATCAAGAGCGGACGGTTGGTTTTCAAAATACTTTCCAACAATGGCAGAATCTCTTGAATGTTAGAAATTTTCTTATCTGTAATCAAGATATAAGGGTTGTCCAGATCAGCCACCATTTTTTCACTATCCGTCACCATGTATTGAGACAGGTAGCCACGGTCAAACTGCATTCCTTCTACGACATCCAGCTCTGTTTCCATCCCTTTGGACTCTTCGATAGTGATAACGCCATCGTTGCCAACTTTTTCCATAGCTTCAGAGATGTACTCGCCGACTTTTTCGCTACGAGAAGAAACGGCAGCAACCTGAGCAATTGCTTCCTTGTTAGAAACTGGAATCGCAGTTTCTTTCAGAGCGCTGACAGCAGTCGCAACTGCTGCTTCAATTCCGCGGCGGATACCGATTGGGTTAGCACCCGCAGTCACGTTTTTGATGCCTTCGCGAACGATAGCTTGGGTCAATACAGTAGCAGTCGTTGTTCCGTCCCCAGCGATATCGTTGGTTTTTGAAGCTACTTCTGACACCAGCTTAGCACCCATATTTTCAAAATGGTCTTCCAGTTCGATTTCCTTGGCAATGGTCACACCGTCATTGGTGATGAGGGGTGAACCAAAAGATTTTTCCAAAACAACATTGCGACCTTTAGGGCCCAAGGTTACTTTGACAGTATCTGCTAAAATATCCACACCACGAACCATTGCACTACGTGCATCTGATGAAAATTTAATATCTTTTGCCATCTTTAAACCTCTTTCTTAGATAGATTTTTACTCAACAATTGCAAGAATGCTTGCTTCTCCAACAACCAAGAATTTCTCATCTTGATCTTTGACTTCAATGCCAGCATGACTTTCAACTAAAACCTTATCACCTGGCTTGACACTTGGTGCAACCAGCTCTCCGTTCAACGTACGGATTCCTTGGCCAACTGCGATGACTTTTGCCTCTTTTGTCGCGTCTTGTCCTGCACCAGCAATGACAAAGCCACCAACTTTCTGTTCTTTTTCTTCTACTTTTAAGACCACACGGTCACCTAATGGTTTTAACATCTTTTTCCTCCAAAGATTGAATTTTAGCACTCTATGACATCGAGTGCTAATCTATAGTTATTATTTTATCACTTGGTCAGAAATAGTCAAGAAAAAACTTTGCCGAATGACAAAGTTTTTGGGGAAATTAATTGGAAACATTATTGAGCTAACTTCAGTTTCTCTTCAAAATCATCAATCACTTTTTGCAGATTTAGTCTACCCTTGTAGATGCCATAGCCAAAGACCAGCATGACAAGAATTCCCAAAATAGCTAAGATGACTCCTACGATGAAAAACAGCAGATTGGTTCGATGAAAGAGATAGATCAGGACAAAACCGATACTAGCAATGGTAAAGAAGAGACTAAACCAGCGTCCGAGATTTTCAATCATATGCTTCTGATATTGAATTTCTGTTTCATAGCCTTGAATCAATTCTTGTTCTGTCATGATTTTCCCTCTTTTTCTCAATATTGGAGACCCGGGTTAAAGAAGCCAGCCAATACTCCAAGGAAGGCGATAACAACTAGAATGAGCATCACTTTGATTGGAGAAAGGTTCTTCTTGGCCATGAGCCACCAGCAAAATACGATAAAGACAGCTGTTAAGAGACCTGGGTAAACACCGTCTAATTTATCTTGTAAGACAAGGTAAGGCTCTTTTTCACCCGGATTGGTCAATTGGAAGGCAGTTTTGATAGGTACCCAAGTCGCTGCAACAGCACCGATAACCATTCCGCCGACAATCCCAACAGATTTACGGATAGCTTGCCCTTGTTCTCCTACTAAGAATTCAACAGCCTTGTCTCCCAATTCATAGCCTTTAAAGTAAGCGAAACGCATACCGAAATAAGCCAGCAGATTCCAAACTAGGATATAGAAGATAGCTCCAACAGGTGAGCCTCCATTTGAAAGCCCCATTGAGATCCCCAAAATAACTGGAATCAAGGTTCCAACGATCAGAGAGTCACCGATACCAGCAACCGGCCCCATCAAGCCAGCCCGAAGTCCGTTGATGGTTTCGTCATTTACCGCTTCTGCACCATTGGCACGCGCTTCTTCCAAACCAGCTGTGATCCCAACGACCAGAGTACCCAGCTGAGGTTCCGTGTTGAAGAAGGCTGTATAAGTGTGCATAGAGCGTGCTTGTTCTTCTTTTGTATCGTACAATTCTTCCACGATTGGTAGCATAGAAGTCAAGTAACCAAAAGTCTGCATGTGCTCTTGAGAGAAGCAGGTCAAGTGACCATAGTACCAGTGGTGGAATGATTTGGTCAGTGTTTTTTTAGATATTTTTTTAGTTGCCATTTTAGATATCCTCCTCGTCATCATCGTCAAAATCACCTACTGCCACAGCACTAGCTTTGACATTTTTCGCCATCTGTACTTCATAGAAGAGCAGGGCAAAGATCAGTGATACAACTGCGCTAGACACAAGGTTGAGCCCAAGTGAGGCAGCCAAGGTAAAGCCAACGAAGAATGGGACAAAGTCTGTTACTTTTTCAACGATTTGTTTCAAGAGAATCGCAATACCGACACATGGGAGGAGAGAACCTACTGTGAAGAGGGTTTTCATTGGTAGACCATCCATTGGGAGGGCATCTTTCAGAGCTGTAACGGCATCAGCACCGTAACGGCAAAGAATCAATGTTGGCAAGAAAGAGAAGAGGAAGTGGGAAACCCATGGCAGATACCAGTCAACCGCATACAATTTTTTGTATTCTCCCTGTTCGACTGCTTTCCAGCCCATGTGTTGCCATACCAAATTCATCGTCGCTGTTCCGTAGAAGAGAACGGTTCCCAGCGTACCAACCAGTACACCCATTGACTTTGCAAAGTCAGCAGCCTGCTGAGCATCTGAAATTCCCTGTGACTTGATCGCAACCATTGCCAAAGGAATACCGATATAAGAAACTGCACGGACATCGGCCGAAACAGTACCGCCAGGGGTTACCAGTGCGATATACACCAACTGCATGGCTACCCCACAGATAATCCCGAGGCTCACATCTCCTAAAATTAAACCACAGACGAGTCCTCCGACAAGCGGACGTCCAAGTGTATAGTTACCAATACTTGAGCCACCCATACCCGGCATAGAAGACAAACTAGCAAAGATACCGAGGATTGCGGCTTGCAACCAAGAAATTGTCATAATCTTTCTCCTTTAAGTAAGATCGAGCAGTAGCAGGAGCTCAGTTCCAACTCCTTCAAACAGACCTTGCCCCGCAAGGCTATCGAAAGTCCAAAACCGTGTCCCGCTTAACTTCTGCCCCTGTTTAAAAACCAAATTTAGATTTGAAATCGCTCCAGTAACCGATGGAAACGTCTGGAAGCAGCTGGAATTTTACCTTGTAGCCAGATTTTTCAATCGCTTCAATCGCTTCAGCTTCTTCTTGTGTGATGGATTGATTGTTGCCCAGCTTGACAGCTCCTGGACGGTCATTGGCTGGTCCGACGATGATTTCTTTGACATTACCTGGCACAAATCCTTGGTCCACCAAGATTTCTTTCATATCAATCGGATTTTTGGTAATCAAGAAATAGCGGCTGTCAGATTCAGTTACCTTGCCAGATTTTTCCTTGAAGGCTTCCTTAGTCCAAACGAAAGTTTTCTTGTCAGAAGCCCCTTTGTAGGCTTGAATCAAGACTTTGTTGCTGGCTGCTGCATCATTGACTGCAATCAGCCCATCGCAAGGATATTCCTTAGCCCAACGAGTGACCGTTTGACCGTGGATCATGCGGTCGTCAATCCGTACAAATGTTACTACCATTTTGAATCTCCTATCTAAGTTAGTAAATGAATAACTTTTTAAATGTCGTCGTCTTCCTCATCATCGTCTGATGAAACTTCAAACTCCTGCAAGGCTGCCGTCGCTTCTGAAAGAATCGTTTGAGCAAGGTCTTTGCCTTCCAGCATGTCCTTCATCACAAGGCCAGTGAGCCCCATCGTCAGATTCAACCCTCCAAGAATGACTGCCGAATCTAATTTGCCTAACTCTGCTAAGACACTAGCCGCTGTGGTTAATGGACTTCCTCCTACAATATCGGCTAAAACCAAGACAGAATCCTCTGCTTCTAAACCTGCCAAGGCTTGGCGGAAATCAAGAGCAAAATCATCGACTGATTTCCCCTCTTTCAGACCCACGGCTATGATTTGGTCTGTTTTATCACCAGCAAACATCTTCAAGGAGCTTTGTACGCCTTCAGCTAGCCCCCCATGACTGACCAGTACAAGATATTTCATCTTTCCTGCCTCCTTATTTTCTTGATTCTATTGTACACAAAATGAAATCGCTTCCCTATTGTCAAATGTCACTTTGAAAAGATGACAAATGTGAGTTTAGATGTGACAAATGTCATATTGGTCTAGTCACCCGTGACTTGTTTTCTGACTTAACTTAGAAATAAAAAAGAAAGCAGAAAATTATCTGCTTTCTATTTCTCTTTGAATGCTCGGCAAGGAACTGTCAATTTCTTGATTGCCCAGAGCTTCCTTAATCAAATAATCAAGTCTTTCCAAGGTCTGCCGATCGACTTCTTGTCCAATATCTATGATAGAACGCTCCATCATACTATCTAGCCTCTCAGAAGTCAGAGAATCCAAGCCGAAGTCATCTGCCTGCAGAATTTGTTTGGTTTGCTGACTTTTCACTACGGATGGCAAGACTGAAGTTCCCTGCGATTTTTCAAACAAGGTCTGCTGGCTCTCTTTGTCCTGTGACAACAAGAGCATAAATTCCCAAGCCAGTTTCTCTTGCTTAGTGTTGGAAGACATGCCAAAGAGAGAAGTCTTGACCTGCGTTCCCATCACCTTGCTATTGGCTGTCGGCATCGGGATACAGGTCCAAGAAAAGCTAGAATATTTGGCAACATGATAAGGATAAGGCTTGTAGGTCCGATACTGGGCTAGACTCATAGGATAGAAGGCCACTCGCCCCTCATCAAAGTCATGAGAAGTCACCTTATAGTGCTGGCTGAGCATGTCTAGCTTGCTCATAAAGGCCAAGGCTTGGTGCATCTCTGAACTATCTACATTGATACCGGATTTATCGGTAAGATGGCCCCCGTAAGCTACCAGAGCCTGCTGCCAAGTATAATCCGTAATACCGTACTGATCTACCACGCCATCGCCATTGGTATCCTTGGTTACTTTCTTGCAAATCTCATAGAAATCCGCCAGGGTCCAACCTGACTCAGGAATACTAATTCCTTCTTTTTCAAGCAAGTCTTTATTGACACACATCATGATAGGATTGCTCTCAACTGGAAGAGCATAGCTGACTCCCTGATATTGCCCAGCTTCATAAGCCACCGGATAAAAGGCTGTCCGTTCATCATTCGTTAAAAGAGTATCCAAGGATTTGAGGGCACCAGCCGAAGCCAACATACTAAAGTCGTTTTCCGGTACCATAAAGAGATCCGGCTGTTCGCCTTTTAAGACTTGCTCTGCCAGCCAGTCGGCATAATCCTTCTTGGGAATCCCGCTTTCGTAGACGACCTTAACATGGGGATGTGTCTTTTCAAATTTTTTAATCAGGCTGTCCAAGGCCTTGTTTTCACGACTATTTGGAACATCCCAGCTAGAGCCCGCATAGACACCGATGTGTAGGACTTTTTCATGACTAGACGACCAGAGAGCAAAGCTTAAAATGCCTGAAACAAGAACCAAAACAAGAACAACCAAATGTCTAAGTCGCCACTTCATTTGCCACTTCCCTTGCTAAAGTCTCGCTGGGTGACTCCGGTCTGCACGGCCCAGATAGCCAGCTGAGTCCGGTCACGCAGATTCAGTTTAGATAGAATCCCTGATAAGTAGTTGCGCACGGTCCCTTCCGACAGATAAAGCTTGGCTGCAATCTCCTTATTAGAAATTCCAAAGCCAATCTGCTGGATAATCTTCCACTCCGTCCGGCTCATATCCTCTACATTTTCCTCCGACACCGTGATAGCAAAGTTGGACTGGGCCATCTGTGAAAAGATTTTGAAGACCTTGGTGGCAATATTAGGATTAATCATAGCTCCGCCCCGATAGACTGTCTGAATGGCTTCGTGAAGCTCTTCTGTCGAAACCCCTTTGAGAATGTAGCCAGAGGCACCGTATTTGAGAGCAGAGAAGATAAATTCATCGTCGTCAAAGGTCGTCAGAATGATAATCTTAACATCCGGATACTGTTCCTTGACAGCCTTGGTACAGAGCACACCGTCCATGATCGGCATGCGGATATCCATCAAAATCACATCTGGGCGTACCCGATGAAGCTTTTCCAGCACTTCCTTGCCATCTCCAACTGTCCCAACTACCTCGATGTCAGCATGAGCAGACAGGATGATTTGCAGAGACTCACGAATCAAGGCCTGATCGTCTGCAATTAAAACTTTAATCATTCCAACCTCCTATTTTAGGGATTTCAATGTAGGTATAAAAGCCATCTCGATTTTCAAAATGAACCTTCCCACCGATAATAGCCAACCGTTCCTGCATTTGCTTCAGACCATAGCCATAGTGCAATTCATCAAAACCTACACCATCATCTCGAATGGTCATAATATAATTTTCTTTTTCTAACAACTCAATCCAAACGGTCTTGGCTTGCCCGTGACGCACAGAATTGGTCATTGATTCCTGCACGATGCGAAACACAATGTCTTCTTTGGCAATATCTAAATCGATCGTATCCCATTCATAGAGAAAATGAATATCCAAATTGGAAATGGCTTCATACTCTCGAATAATCTTTAACAAAGCCTCTTTCAGACTATTATTCTCCAAAGTTCCCGGCCGCATTTTATTGAGTGAACCTCGGACATCCCGAATCCCGTCACGAACGACGACTGAGACATTGTTGAGCTGCTCTTTGGCCCGCTCGGTATCAATGTCTACTAGTACCTTGATCGCATCAATTCCCGCTGAGATACCCGTCAAAGCATGCCCCAGTGTATCATGAATCTCACGGGCAATCCGCTTTCTTTCTCGGTCTTCAGCAATTTTTTCTGATAAGGCTAGATAGCTGTTCAACTCCCGATTGGCCTGAGAAGCCATGCGGAGTTCCTCCTCAATTCGGTGCCGCTCTGTAATCGCCGACATGATATAAAAGAGCAAGGAAATCATAAAAACAACAATATTGAGGGAGAAAAGAAAGTTCTTACCAAAAAGCAGTAGCAAACGTATAGATTCTGGATAAAAACGAATATAGGTATCCAATGAAGGCAGTTTAACAAAGAGCGACAGCAGGTCGTAGTTTGACAATAGCAACATACTGAAACTCAAGATAATAAAGGAGAACCAGTATTTTTTGTCCTTCGAGGCATTGAACTCCTTAGATCCATAGAAAATATCTGCAAAAACGAAAAGAATCAGCCCATTGTAAGACGAATGCAGGGCAGTAAAGATGACCAGCATCAGTAAAATCTCAATCATGGTCACCTTATCGTAAACGGATAGCTGATTAGGGTGCTTTTCCCGATAGTACATCACCAGCAATAGGCAAGCATAAAAGATAATGGAAATCAGAAAAATGAAACTGGGCGATCCTGGAATGGCATCCAAGCGCTCCAAAAGCGAGTGACTGAAGCCTCTTGTTACGACATAATTAGTCGCAAAAAGGTAAATCGAAGCATTATAGACAATGGCTATAAAATTGATGACCATCAGAGCTATTTTACTGTAAAAAATGCTTTTGTTTGGTTTCATTACTGCCACCCTGTAACTGTATACTCGCTGATATTGTCCTTGTTAATCAAGCGGACTGGTATCAAATACTGTCTATCACAGGACTTCTTTTCCCGCAGCATCTCAATCACTTCTGCCACCTTTCGTCCCATCTGAACAGGCGACTGGGCCACCGTTCCTTGAATGTCGTTCGTATTGGCCAAAAAGTTCTTAATATCTGGAGAGCCGTCAACTCCATAGATATAAATTTTTTCTGCCACACCTTGATCTTTGATTGCTGCCAAGGCACCGATTGCTGCACGGTCATTAAGAGCCATGACAACGTTAAATTCTAAGCCATTATCCAAGGCATTTTTGACCTGGGGCATGCTTTCTTCGGTCTGTCCCAAAGTCTCCAGCTGAGAAACGATTCTATAGCTGGGATGGCCCTTGATAGTATCCAGAAAGCCCTGTAGCCGATCCATAGCTGAGATGGCATTCTGGTGTTCAAGTAAGAGAATATCTGCCTCAGAAAGCCGACCCATCATATCTTTAGCAATCAAAACTCCCGCTTGATAGTTATCCGACACGATAGTCGTATCAACGGCTACTTGCTTGCTCATCGGCGCATCTACCACGATAATGCGGATGCCAGCTTTTTTAGCTTCATTCAGAGCACTGATGATATCTGGGCTATCACTCTTTACTGGGTTGATGACGATGACATCCACTTTTTCTTTGATAAAATAAGCAATTTGCTGGCTCTGCTTTTTCTCATCTAACTCCGAATCACGAACATAGAGCCGACTCCCCTGTTGATTGGTTTTTTTCTCCAATTCAGCATTCAAGGTTTGATAAAAATCATTGTTCATGGTCATATAGGTCGCCCCGATTTTCATTTGATTGCTATCGGGCATACTAGCCTTAGAATAAATAAAAGTAAGGCAACAGATTACCAGCACAAAAATAGACCAGAGAGCACATTTCTGGCAAGTCTGAATCCTCTTTTTCCCCTTACTTGATCCCATTTCTATCTCCTAGTCACCTATACTTATTAACAGTTCACTTACGTTTATTATATTATAATCAAGCGAAAAATCAAAACGTTTCTTGAATCCTGTAATAAATGAATAGCAAAAACAAAAAACAAAGGCATTCTCATGGAATACCTCCGTTTCTGTATATATTTATTCAAATACAAATTGATTGTGGTAGAGCTCAGAATAGAAGCCACCTAGATGCAGCAATTCATGATGATTGCCTCTTTCAATGACTTCCCCATCTTTTAGGACAATAATCTGGTCTGCATTCAATATGGTCTTTAAGCGGTGAGCGATGACAAAGCTGGTTCGGCCTGCCACAATGGCCTCCATCGCGCTCTGGATCTTGCTCTCGGTTACCGTATCAACATTGGAGGTGGCCTCATCCAAGATCAGCACTTGAGGATCGGTCAAAAGGGTTCGAGCTATCGAAATCAATTGCTTTTGACCTGTTGAAAAGATGTTTTGATCATCATCTACGATTGTGTCGTATTTATCAGGCAAGCTCTCAATATACTCGTGAATATGGGTAGCACGCGCAGCGATTTCAACCATCTCCTGACTTGCATCCGGCACTCCAAATCGGATATTGTCTCGAATGGTTCCGCTGAACAGGACAGAATCTTGCAAAACGATACCTACATGACTGCGCAAGCTATCCAAGTCATAGTCTCGGATATCACGTCCGTCAAATTCGATACTGCCCTTATCCACATCGTAAAAACGATTGATCAAGTTCATGATGGTCGTCTTGCCCGATCCTGTCGGTCCTACAACGGCAATCATCTTGCCTTTTGGCGCTGAGATGGAAACATCCTTCAAAATCGGCTTACCTTCGACATAAGCGAAATCCACATGTTTTATCTCGACGCCTTCTTTCAGCTCGGTAAAGGCTGGAGCATTCTGAGGGCGCACTTCCTCAGGCGCATCAAACATTTCCTGAATCCGATCCGCACCAGTGAAAGCCAGCTGCAGACTTCCCCAGCTTGCCGCAACCTGAATGATGGGTTGGTAGTACTGCTGAGAAAACTGTGTAAAGGTTGAAATCAGACCAATGGCCACTGAGGTCTTCACATTAGGATCATTGAGCATAATGGCTGAACCCACAAAAATCACAATAGCCGTATTGATTAGGCTCATTCCGTTCATGACAGGAAAGAGTAAGCCAGCAAAAGCGCGTCCTTTAAAGGTTGCTGACCGAACCTTATCATTTTGCTGGACAAAGCCTTTGATGACTTCTTCTTGCATTCCCTGCACAATGACTACCTTCTGGCCGGAAATCGTCTCATCCATATAAGCATTGAGCTGACCAACTTCTTTTTGCTGCAAGTCTGTGTACTTGCGAGCCAGCTTGACGATGGACACCAAGACAATGATGGCTACTGGCGTACTGGCAATCGTCACCCAAGCCAGGGTCGCATGCCGCATAAACATGATGACAATCAGGCCGATGTAGAGAGCGATATTGCTCATCACTTGGACTAGACTCTCGTTGAAAGCCTGCAAGATATTATCCAAATCGCTGGTAAAACGCGACAAGATATCCCCGTCTTGATGGCGGTCAAAGAAGGAAACGGTCAAGCGAGCCAATTTTCCAAAGAGCCCCTTGCGCATTTCATTGGTTGAGTAAGAAATGATCCGACTCATCAGCAGCATGTAAATCAAGCTCGATAGCGAAAGGAAGATGAAAGCTAGCGCTAAATTCCACATGATTCCTTGAAAAGCGGCAAAGGCTGAAACATCACCTGAAGCAAGCTTGCCACTCGCAAAAGCACTACCCAACTCCACCAGCTCACTGATGGCGAGACCAGTAAAAATCGGAAAGAGAACCTGTAAAACCGTCGAGATGATAATCATAATCATGACGACCAAAAAGGCCAGTTTATACTGTTTGAAATATTGCCAGAAAAATTTTGCTGTCTTCATCTTAGTCCTCCTTTCCTTTTTGAGTCTCATAAATTTCTCGGTAGACATCATTTGTAGCAACCAAGTCTGCGTGTCTACCTTGGCCAATCAAACGCCCTTGATCTAGCACCAAAATCTTGTCCGCATGAACCACAGAGCTAATCTTCTGGGCAATGATGATGGTCGTGGTTCCCTTCAAATCCTTGTTCAGTGCCTCCTGAACCAGCTTTTCGGACTTGGCATCCAGAGCTGAAGTTGAGTCATCCAAGATAAGAATATTAGGATTGCTGACGACACCACGCGCGATGGACATTCTCTGCTTTTGTCCGCCAGAGAAATTATTTCCCCGTTCTTCGACCTGGCTGTTGTAGGTATCTTCCATGCGATTGATAAACTCACTCGCCTGAGCAATGCGCGCCGCCTGTTCTAATTCTGGCAGGCTAGCATTTTGCTTTCCTTGACGCAGATTGTCCGCAATCGTCCCCTTAAATAAAATAGCTTTTTGCAGAACGATGGAGACATTTTTTCTCAGCGAAGCTTCACTAATATCTCGCAAGTCCTTGCCACCAATTTTGATGGAGCCTTCCTGAGGATCAAAAAGGCGTGGAATGAGCTGGGCCAGAGTTGACTTTCCTGCTCCTGTCGCTCCGACAACACCAATCATCTCTCCCGGTTTGACTTCAAAGCTAATATCCTTGAGCATGGGCTCTGTATCTGTCGGATAGGTAAAGGTCACATGGTCAAAGACCAGACTACCTTCCAAATCTTCTTCAGCTTCATTCTTGAAGGTCATCGCTGGCTCTGTATCCAAGACCTCCTTGATCCGCCGAATCGACACCATAGCACGCGTAACGGTATTGCCCAAAAAGCCAACCATGATGATAGTAAACATGATTTGATTCAAATAAGAAATGAAAGAGACAATCGAGCTAACCAAGCCTGGATCCATCTGTATCATGCTGGACAAGAGCCACATAGTCAGATAGACGGCCCCGTAGCCGACGATCATCATCATCGGTTGAACGATCGAAAAGGCATAGCCAATAAAGAGATTTTGCTCCAAAAGTTCATCTGAAACTTGCGTAAATTTCTGATACTGCTCTCTCTCCTGCACGAAAGATTTGACGACACGGACGCCACGCAGATTTTCTTTGGCAATCGAATTGATCTTTTCTAAGAGAACTTGGAATTTGGCAAAGCGTGGACCCATCAAGCCCATCATCACTCCTGTCAAAAAGAAGACCAAAAAGACCATCAAGACAATGACCCACCACAGGGAGGGAATGGTCACCACCGCCAAAATAAAGGAGCCTAAAAATAAAATAGGCAGGCGGAATAAAATCTGAAACATCATCATGACCAAATTTTGCACTTGGTTGATGTCGTTGGTCATTCGGACGACTAGATTCCCCGCATTGAACTGTTCAATATTGGCATAAGAGAAGGTCTGGATTTTCCGAAAGGTTTTTTCCCGTAAATCTGACGACACACCTTGCGCAATATAGGCTGCCAGAGTCACATTTGCACCGCCAGCGAGCAAGCCAACCAGACCAAAGCCCAGCAACCAGGCCCCCAAACGATAGATCTCTTCTCGATTTCCTGATAAAAGAGCATTCAAAACATCTTTTAAATACAAGGGCTGCAACAGCGAGCTAGCCAGCATCAGCGATGTCATAAGAAGAGATAAAAAGATAAATAATTTATAGGCTGATAAAGCTTTTTTGAACATAATTCCTCCTCGTAGATTTTTAACTTTGTTTAGCTTCCTTACTATATCATAGATAAAAACAATGTCAAGTAAGAAATTTCAGTTATTATATGGTACAATATAATAAATAACTCTAAAAGCAAGTGAGCCCTTTTGTGGGTCTCATACAAGGAGAAAAGATGGATAAACAACGAATTGCTGTGGTTGGCCCTGGCTCTTGGGGAACGGCTCTGTCGCAAGTCCTCAATGATAATGGCCATGAAGTCCGGATTTGGGGCAATATTGCAGAGCAGATTGACGAGATCAATAACCAGCATACAAACAAACGCTATTTCAAAGATGTGGTTCTAAGCAAGGAAATTAAGGCTTATCACGACTTGAAAGATGCTCTAGAAAACGTAGATGCTGTGCTTTTTGTCGTACCGACCAAGGTGACTCGTCTAGTAGCCAAACAAGTTGCGCAAACCTTGGATCACAAGGTAAAAATCATGCATGCATCCAAAGGATTAGAACCTAATAGCCACAAACGAATTTCAACTATTCTGGAAGAAGAAATCCCTGCAGACTCGCGTAGCGAGATTGTCGTTGTTTCAGGACCTAGCCACGCTGAAGAAACTATTGTTCGCGACATTACCCTGATTACCGCAGCATCTAAGGACCTCGAAACCGCTAAATATGTGCAGGAGCTCTTTAGCAACCATTACTTCCGCCTCTACACCAATACCGATGTCGTAGGCGTAGAGACAGCAGGTGCTCTGAAAAATATCATCGCAGTTGGAGCCGGAGCTCTCCACGGACTGGGCTACGGTGACAATGCCAAAGCTGCCATCATCACACGCGGTCTGGCTGAAATTACCCGACTTGGTGTCAAACTGGGAGCCAGCCCTCTGACTTACAGCGGTCTTTCTGGTGTCGGCGACTTGATAGTCACAGGAACTTCTGTCCACTCTCGCAACTGGCGGGCCGGCGATGCACTGGGTCGCGGCGAAAAACTGGCTGATATTGAAGCTAATATGGGCATGGTTATCGAAGGAATCTCTACGACCAAGGCAGCCTACGAACTGGCTCAGGAGCTCGATGTCTATATGCCAATTACCCAAGCCATTTACAAAGTCATCTATGACGGCCATGATATCAAAGATGCCATTCATGATATGATGAATAATGAATTCAAAGCTGAAAATGAGTGGTCTTAATTCATAGTATTTTTTATAAAGGAGAAATTTATGCCAAAAGTCAGAAAAGCAGTCATCCCTGCAGCCGGTCTCGGAACCCGCTTCTTGCCAGCCACTAAGGCACTGGCCAAGGAAATGCTGCCAATCGTTGACAAACCAACTATTCAGTTTATCGTCGAGGAAGCTCTCAAATCTGGAATCAAAGACATTCTGGTTGTCACAGGGAAGTCAAAACGCTCCATCGAGGACCACTTTGACTCCAACTTTGAGCTAGAATACAACCTCAAGGAAAAGGGCAAGAACGACCTGCTCAAGTTGGTGGATGAAACCACTGGTATTGGCTTGCATTTCATTCGTCAGAGTCATCCACGTGGACTAGGGGATGCTGTTTTACAAGCTAAAGCCTTTGTCGGAAATGAACCTTTTGTGGTCATGCTGGGTGATGATTTGATGGACATTACCAATGACAAGGCAGTGCCACTCACCAAACAACTCATGGATGACTACGCAGCAACCCACGCATCTACCATTGCAGTTATGCAAGTTCCTCACGAAGAAGTCTCTGCTTATGGCGTTATTGCACCGCAAGGCGAAGGTGTCAACGGCCTCTACAGCGTTGAAAAATTTGTTGAAAAACCAGCACCAGAGGATGCACCAAGTGATTTGGCCATTATCGGACGCTACCTGCTAACGCCAGAAATTTTTGAAATCTTGGAAAAACAAACTCCTGGTGCGGGCAATGAAATTCAACTGACTGATGCTATCGATACCCTCAACAAAACTCAGCGCGTTTTTGCCCGTGAATTCAAAGGCGACCGCTATGATGTCGGCGACAAGTTTGGCTTCATGAAAACTTCTATCGATTATGCCCTCAAACACCCTCAAGTCAAAGACGATTTGAAACAGTACATTATCGATTTAGGCAAAAAATTAGATAAGAAAACGAAAAAATAACAGAAGTGCACAAGCAATAGATTAGCTGATGCATCAGCTTTTAACACTATACAGAAAAACACCTAGATTTACTAGGTGTTTTCTTATAAACTATTCACTTACTTATTGTCTTGGTTGGAAGAGTAGTTAGTGTTAGGGAATGATTCTACATTCTTGAAATTTTTTCCACCTTCCGAACTTGCCGCATAACCAAAGCGGTTATTTGGATTGCCTGCTGTATTGACAACTGTGGTTTGTGGAGTTTTTTCTGGCTCTGAAATAGGAGCTTCACCGTATGATTTTGGTTGCTCAAAGACTTGGACACTTGTTATCTTACCTTTTGTAGCCGCATAGCCAAAGCGGTTATTTGGATTGCCTGCTGCATTTGCAACTGTTGTGTCTGGAGTTTTTTCTGGCTCTGGACTAGGAGCTGGATCTTCTGGCTTCTTCTCTGGTTCTTGACCAGGAGCTGGTTTCTCTGATTCCTTTTCAGGTTCTTTTTCTGGAGCAGATGGTTCCTTATAATCATCAGGAAGAGACGCTCTATATGGATCATCTTTACGTCCAGCTGCTGCTAATTGAGCCTGCATTTGAGCTTCATAGTTTTTGAAATATCCAAATAGACGCTCAGATCTAGCTAAAGATTCATTGGTTACTTCTGATTCTGCAGCCTTCGCAGCTTCTTCATTTCCCTTCAAAGCAGCGTATTTATCATCTCTTGCTTTTTGCTCAATAATCCATTGTTTTTCCATCAGTTTCCAATGGTCTTGAACACTCTTGCCAAAGACATCTTGATTCTTGATAGCCATTTGGTCAATGTGCCATACTGTCCAGTACCATGAGTTTGGATCATAAGTAGCTGTCTGTGGCTTGAAGGCCTTGTAAGTATCCTGAACGTTACCGTAGAAAGGCACGTATGGTGTATTGCGTGATGGTCCCAAACCGAGCCAAACTTTACCACCGAAAGATTTTGGCAGTTTCGGATCAATTTGGTAGACATGAGCATCGATAACATTTTCATTACCTAGGGCGTATTTGTACTGATCTTTCCGAACAGCATCATTAGCCCCATCATCACCTTGTTTCTTAACGCCAATTTGATCATCCGGTACGAAACGGCCATTCAGATGTTCAAAGCGGTTCCGTTGCAAAGCAAAGGCATCTTCAAGAGTGAATTTCTTGTTTGGATCTGTTGGAGAGCGGAAAAGCTCGTACTCCTCATCTTCGTAAGTGATTTTAGATTTTGGATCAAGAAGTGTGATTCCTGCATACGTACGAGAACGGTCGCCTTCTGCATATTTTTCTGGTCCGTATGATTTAGCAATGTGGAAATTGCCATCTTTATCTGTCTTGTAGTTTCCTGCTTCTTTGGCTACTTTCTCTACATCTTCAGAAGCAATAACATTTTCTTTGTCCTTCAAATCTACATGACCAAGGTAATAAGTATTAGCAAATACTGCGTATTTATCTTCAGGCACTTTTACGGCTACGTATTGGTGGCCAGACAAGATTTCCATATACCAAGTCTCTTTTTGATCGGCAACCACCACTGTATTCCCTTCAGCAGAACCCTTTTCTTTAATGACTCTTCCAAGCAACTCGATTGCTTCACGAGCTGTTTTGGCACGAGGCAAAATCACATCTAACATAGCAGCTTCGGCCAGCCCATCTGCTTTTAAAGGATCTTTTTCAAGGACCTTTTTATTTGGGATTGCTGTGACTGTGGATGACATAGAAACACCTGCTTCATTAAAGCCATGTTCTCCAAAAGCACCGTTACTACCATCACCACGCGCAGAATCATAGGTTGCAGTATATTTCATTTCGCTGGCTGCACGTGGATAGGTGAAACCATTGGACTCATCCACAATCTGGTCGCCTTCCTTATATTTTTTGGCTTCCACAACAACATAGTTTTTGTTGTGCTTGCCACCATTCGGGTAGTAAGGATAGTCTTCTGTACGACCAAAAAGTGTTGATCCATCCTTGGTCAAATGCCGACCAATAATGAAGCCACAGCAGGCTTGCACAGCTTGGATAGGTAAGAGCATGATTGCCATTAATGAAATAGCAATTTTAAAGATTGTCTTCTTCATTATGAACTCCTTTTTATTTTTTGGGGATACCCCTGATGTTTATAGTTCTAGTATAGTCCTTTTTAGATCTTTTTGCAAGCGCTTACAAAAATGTTTTTTTATACCTTTTACAGATAGAAAATAGAGAAAACATACATTAATGAAAAAGTAGAGATAGAAATATTACTAGTTTATTCCTGATTTATCCATATTATGCCACTTTAAAGTAAAATTCCTTGCTTTATAAAAATCATATTTATAAAAAGAATACCGCTTTTTAAAGCGGTAATTGAATTCATTTCTCAAAAAATTGGTCGTTGAAAAGTCAGAAAAATCAAAATAGCTGCTAATCCAAGGTAGGCTGCCAATGCTAAAAACCGTTGAGACTTGCTAAAAGCGTAGCGCTCTCCCGAAACTGGTAAGATCACAGCTCCTAAAGCTCCGCCAACTAGACCGCCCAAGTGGCCTGCAAGGCTAATTCCCGGTAAAAAACTCATGACCAGATTGACAGCCAGTAGGCTCATATAGGACTGACCCAGCTGCTGCAGATAGTAGTTTCGCGTAGCAAAACGAAGCACGACAACGGAAGCAAAAAGGCCGAAAAGAGCAGTAGAAGCCCCAGCTGCCAAGCTATTGGGTGAAAAATAGACCACGAATAAATTCCCCATCACGCCTGACATCAGGTATAGGATCAAGAATTTCCAAGAGCCAAAGATAGCCTCAATCTGTCGACCAAGAAAGTAGAGCGTCAGCATATTGACCACAAAATGCTCCAAACCAATATGGATAAAAATAGCAGCAAAAACCCGCCAAAACTGCTCCGGCAGCGCTTGAATCGTATAACCATGCACGGCTCCAAAGTGATACAAGGCTTCGGAACTGCTGTATTGAAAACCGTAAGAAAGAAACATCAAGACAAAAACAAGGCTCGTCAGGATAAGCAAGATACTTGTCACGGGATAGTCTCTATCAAAGATTTGCTTCATAAATAAGTAACTCCTTTACCGCAACATCATGTTGAGCTGGTGTAAATTCTGCCTGTTGGACTGCATAAATAGTGCTGATGCTTGCTCCTGTATAATCAGCCAGATAGCGATCATAGTAGCCGCCGCCGTAACCAATCCGAAAACCTTGAGAACTGAAGACCACACCCGGCACATGAATCAGATCAATTTCTGTCTTATCCACAGCCTCTTTGCTCATTGGCTCCATAAGACCAAAAGAGCTCTTTTGAAGGCGGCTTTCATCATAGTCCACAAATATCATCCGACCCTGGCCATAGGTCTTAGGCACCAAAACCCGCTTACCATCCAACTGAGCCTGCTTGATAAAGGCTGCGGTAGAGACTTCATGCGGCATAGAAAGATAGGTAGCGATAACCTGAGCTTCTTGATAAGCTGCTGAACTGAGCAAGTGCTGGGTCAGCCAGCTATCTGCCTGCTCTTTTTCTTTTCCCGACAGTTTTTTCATTTGCTTTAGTACAGTTTGTCTCAGCTCTTTTTTCATGCAGGTCGTCCACCTTTTTCTTATCTTTCGTTGATTTTATAATCTAGGAATTTCCCAATCTTTTCAATAGCAAAGGGCAGTGCTGCCTCGTCCGGTGTCATCTTGGGATGATGGAGGGCATAGGGACTATCCACTCCCAGCCAGAACATGACGCCCTTGACCTTGCTGAGCAGATAACCGAAATCCTCGCCTGTCATAGCCGGCTCAATATCAATCAGCTGCACGCCTTCTTCCTTCTGGAAAAAGTCCATCAATTCGTCTGCTAGGTCAGGATGATTTTCTACAGGCAGATAACCACCTTGCTTGAGTTCCAAGTCCAATTCCAGACCGAAACTTTGGGCTATGCCCTCTGCTATTTCCCGTAAGCGTTTCTGAGTCAAGAGGTTCATCTCCTGAGTCAGAGTCCGAATGGTGCCATGCAAAAAGGCCGTTTCTGCGATGACATTGTTGGTCGTGCCAGCATGGAGCGAACCAAAGGTTACAACCGCCCCCTCGATAGGATTGACATTGCGACTGACAATGGTCTGCACCTGGGTGATAAAGTAGCTAGCCGCAACCAAAGCATCGTTGGCTTCATGAGGAAAGGCCGCATGACCTCCTTTCCCCTTAAAGGTCAGCTTAACTTCACAGGTGCCAGCAAAAAGCGTTCCTCTATTAGTAGCAATATCGCCAACTTTGAGATCTGGCCGCACATGGAGGCCATAAAACTCATCTGGCAGCCAGTCGCCAAAGGCACCGTCTTCGTACATGAGCATTCCGCCAGCTTCATTTTCCTCAGCAGGCTGAAAGAGAAAGAGCAGATTGTGGGTAGGCTGAGCGCTCACAACTTGCTCCAGCAGGCCTAGAGCCACCGTCATGTGCATATCGTGTCCGCAGGCATGCATGCGACCCTCATGAGTGCTGGCAAAGTCCAGACCTGTATCCTCGACAATCGGCAGACCATCAATATCTGTCCGCCAGCCAATCGTCTTATCCGGTGAACTTCCCTTGATAAAGACCAAAATACCCGTCCGCCAAGTTCGGATTTCCACAAAGTCTAGACCTGCTGTCAGTCCATCAATGACCTGCATCAAATAAGCATGGGTCTTGTATTCTTCCAGACCGATTTCTGGTATCTGGTGTAAATCACGGCGAATGTTCAGATAATCAAGCATTTTTCTTTCCTTTAAAATCTTGTCAGACCCGTCAAAGTGTCGGGCCGCACCCAATCAATTCATCTTTATGCTATTTTTAAAGAGTACGCAGAGCGTCTTCCAGAGCTGTCTTCTGCTGGGTCTTCTCGTCAATAGTCTTGATAACTCGTGCCGGAACGCCAGCAACTACTACATTTTCCGGAACATCCTGAGTCACAATCGCACCAGCTGCAACAACGGAACCACTGCCAATTTGTACACCTTCAATCACAACCGCATTGGCACCAATCAGCACGTTATCGCCAACCCGAACTGGCTCAGCACTAGCCGGCTCAATGACTCCCGCCAGAACAGCACCAGCACCAACATGACTGTTTTTACCGACAATCGCTCGGCCACCCAGAATAGCACCCATATCAATCATGGTACCAGCGCCAATCTCCGCACCGATATTGATAACCGCCCCCATCATGATAACAGCATTATCCCCAATTTCGACTTGATCACGGATAATAGCACCTGGCTCGATACGGGCATTGATGTCGCGCTTATCCAAAAGCGGCACCGCTGAATTGCGGGCATCCTGCTCTACAACATAGGTCTTATTTTCCTCTAAGTTCACTAGGAGCGGCTTGATTTCTTCCCAGTCTCCAAAAAGAACATTGCCTAACTTCACAACAGACCAAGGAATCGCTCCATGCAATTCTCCATCAAAGGTTACCTTGACAGGAGTTTTTTTCTTGGCATCAGCGATGAATTTGATAATTTCTTGAGCATTCATTTTCGTAGCAGACATGGTGTCACCTCTTTGTTCTTTCTATCTTTGTTGGAGGCTGAGACAAAAGTCCTAGCCTCTCAATTGTCTTTGGATTGTCGAGCAAGACGCAGTGGTTGAGTGGGCTCTACTACGCTGATTTCATCAGCTTTTACAGCCCTACTCAACTGTGCGGAGGCGGGACGACGAAATCGAATTCTAATGAATTACCGATTTCTGTCCCACTCTCTATCTCTTTTATTTCTCTATTATAACACAATTCGGCTATACAGTTAGGACTTTATTAGCAGCTAGTATGCTATTTAGACTCTTGAACCTTATTCAGATGAAATTGTCCGTCCTTGCCCCTTACAAAGTTTAAATGGAAGAAGGTTTTATCCTCTGCCCTATAGCCCATAGACATACTATAATATCCTTTCACCACTGCTTTGTAGTAGTTGTTGGGAAGTCCCAAATGTTCTATCACTTCTAGATCGGTGATGCCAGTTTCTTCATCTGATGTCATTCCCTTAAGGAAAGAAAGCCGTTCCCCTGTCAAATCCTCATTTTGATAAATATTATAAGCTATGCTGGTAAGATGTAGACCTGAACCAAAATCCCAGAATTGAAGGACGGCAAAGCCTCCTCCCTTCAAATCATAGATCAGTGATAATAATTTATCCTTCTTGCCAATCACCGTTTCATCGCTGCTTTTAGCTAAACCATGTTGACGAACAAAATTGGATACTGTTATATTTTTATCCTCGTCCTCTTCAATCTTATACTTTATAAAATCCCTTGGTTCCCAATCCAAAACTTCGGCATTTGAAGAAGAATATTTTGCTTCTGTTCTTACAAACGGATTCTTTCTGTAAGAATTGGTCCAATTCCCGATTAAGACAAGTAGGCCGACAACAAGGCCTATCAGGGCTAGAGCACTCACTAGCTTGAAAAATGGTGATTTGTGTTTAAACTTTGCGGTTCTCTTAAAAGTTGACTTTGGTACCTGCCTTGTGCCCTCCTTGAGATTTGTTTCAGCTAGCAAACTAGATCCTTCCTCAGACTCTCGTTTTAAGGGTTCCCTAGTTCTACTAAATTTTCCCTTATGTTCCCTTCGTAATTTTTCTAAATCTCTTTTTCCCATTCTTCTATCCCTGTCTATGTTAAGAAAAAAATCCGTACTCTCAGTCTAGGCTCTCAGACTGTGCTTGTCATCATACTTTTTAGACGGTAAAGCCCATTCACTTCGTAAAAAAACAAAGAAACTGTCATATTGTCCGTGGTTGAATATTCAAGAAGAAGTGAATCAACTTTGCCCTTAACTGGTTTATGAGCAAAAATTCTCTTCGGCATCCCCAGTTCCGCAATAGCTTGCTTGATTTCCATCCCTTCTTGCTTACTTTGAGGAATAAGCGACCGATAATCATCAACTGTCTTCGTGATTGATTCCCCAGCATTTTGGAGGAAATCGGCAGATACCGTAGAGAGCTCCATTCCTCCTCCAGTACTCCTAAGATGCATATTAACAACTCCTTTTCTTCCTGTTAGCTTGTATGAAAGCAGCACCAGTTGACTATCTTCCACGCGATTATCTACACTCCCAGAGCTAGCTTTCCCATACTTCTCAACAATATCCTCTGGAGACACATTAGGTTCGTTCATGGTTTTAATCAACTCGAATATCTCTTCGAATGGAAAATCTACCTCTCGATTCTTTTCAATAAAAGCTGAATTCCCCTCCGTCAGGATCTCTATCTTATTTTCTGATTCTGTCGGAACAGTATTAACAGACGATACAGCCGATTGATTTCCTTCTGACTTAAAAGTTGGTCGCATATACATCATCAAGAAGCTAATCAGTCCCACTAGACCTGCGGCAATCAGTAAGAGTGAAGCATAACGTGATAGCCAAGACTTTGCTAAAAACTGGCCATTAGGATTGACTGCTGACTCTGTTCGCCGCTTTTCTTTACTTGAAAACTCAAAACCCGACTCTCGAGAGCCATCATTAGAGAAGGCTCTCTGCTTTTTTTGGTCTAAACTTGACCTTTTTCCCCAATCTCTTTGGACTTTTCTTCCTTTTCCCATCCTCATCCCCTCCAAGGAACCTAAGTTCCTCTTGCTTTTCTGGTAATTCCTGTCTTTCCGCTAAAAAACAACTTCTGCTAAATAAGCCAAGCTCTAGCACCAAGCACGTCCTATCAATAAATACTCTTCCGAGTCAACTCATAGTCACCTGTTGGACTTAAGACAAACTCTAAATAGAGATATCTTCCATCTTTTAGTTTATATTTGATGTAAACTGTCGTTTGATTCTTATAGTCCGCCGACTTATTGATAACTTGTGGCACACCAAATCGTTCTAATACTGCTTGTAAATTTTTACTTGGTGCTGATTTATCCACAGTAAAATCCTGAAAATCCTCCTCAGTCCATAAATCCGAATGACTTGATTGAGACTGGCTAGTCAAACCTTCCCCTCGAATTGTATTTAGCCGATACTGATCTCCGATAAGGTTGAAATAGAGCTTGACAATTTGCCCTCCACCTGATGAGAGATAAAAAAGGTAGAGAGCCTTTTCTTCTCCATCTTTGGCCACACTTCCCGAACTTGCTTTTCCATATCGTTCAGCAATTTCCTCTGCTGTCGGAGACAGTTGCTCACTCGTCCCCTGCCCAGGCGAAGAAACTTGCAGAGCTAGGACATCCTCGAAAGTCCAAGTCATATTTTCTGGCTCCTTGTCAGCACTAGAAGCCGACGATGCCGACTCCTCTTGATCCGAAACTTCCCATTCGCTAGACGAGTCTGCAACGTAAGCAGAAGCTATATTTTCTTGGCTCGATTCCCAGCTTATTTGGTCAATACTTCTGTCACGAGTGCCCATATTTGAAAGAAAACGATAGAGCAAAAGAAGGGCTAATGATAGCAAGACCAGACTCGCCAAAGCAGCAACTAGAGACTTAACATTCCCCTTCTTTCTTGTTCTAATCCTACTCGATTTCCAACCAGTTTTAACTCCAAACTGATTCTCTCCTAGCTTTTCTTTCCTTGTTTCTTCCTTTGTCTGTTCGAGGGCAGCTCCTCCCCTTTCCCGCTGATTCTTGACCGACGAAGTGTTTCTGGCTTTAAACTTGGATTTATGTTCCCGCCTCAATGCTTCTAAATTTCTATCTTTCACCTTTTCACCTATCAACTAAAAACTTGATTGCTCATTCCCTTTCTACAAACGGCTGATTCTCCTGCTAGGCAAGCTCTACTGAGCACCTGCATCTCCCGCTTCACTTGCCAAACCTGAGCTGTCTTTCAGTCGATAGCTCTGAGTGTCATCTTTTTCAAAAGAAAAACTAACCTCCTGGCCATCCTCCAAACGATAAGAAATCGATAAAGTGGTATAGCTCAAGATTCCCCCATGCCAATCAAGGCGCTCTGGAAGTCCCAACTGACTGACAATCTCTTTATAGATCTTTCCTTTCTCTATACCAGAAAGATCTTGACGAGTGAGCTGAGCATTTCGGTTAGGCAGTTGCGCACTACTGAGATGCGTACATTTTAGGGATTCCAACTTAAGAGTTTCAGAAGGACCAAGATAGCTCTTAAAAGAGAGGTTAACTTTCGCTTCCGTCCCTGCTTGTGAATAGTTTAAATCTATCGTCTTGATCAGGTCATTTTGGTTCGTTTCCCTACCAGACTCAGCTTTCCCTAACTTTGCAACCACCTCGTCGACCCTTGTCAGATTTGGAACCGATGAAGTGAAGTCTGAGAACAAAGAAGTGACATCATCATAGCTAATATGAAACTGATACTCCTCTTTTTTAGCAATCCATTCTGGACGATTATCAGATTTTAAATCTTGATCCTTTCTATATGAGTCTAACATAAGAGAAATATCTGCAGCTTTTTCTTTATCTTTTACCTTTTCCATCTCTAGCCATGCTCTTCCAGCGTCAGCCAAAAAAGCCATAATACCCAAACTAGAAAGTACCATCACCCATATCTTAGAAAAGAATCCTAGTTTTTTCTTCTTAAACTCTACTTTATCTATCTCTCTAGCAAGCTCATTAGAGGATATTCGCGGAGAAAGCTTGGTCTGCTTTGCTTCAGTTACAAGGCCTGACATCGGCTGGATAGCTTGATTTCCACGAAGGAGTTGGTTCTGTTTTTTGGCTTTCAGTGATTCTAAACTAGAAATGAGACGCTTCAGCTCTCTCTGCTTTAATTCCAACAAATTCTGTGATAGAAGGGACAGAGGCTCCTTTACCTGCTGAACTCCTTCTAACTGCTCAGAAAACACCGGCTGGTCTTGAGAACTTGTTTTAGCCTCATAGCCATTTTTATTCTCTATCGAAGAGACAGCAGACGGCTCATTGCTTGAGCTATCTATTGGAAATACCACTTTTGGTCGAGACGAAACTGAAGGACGAGCTTGATTTTCTTCTGCCCCTCCCTGCGCTTCTTGCAATTCTGCAGACGGTTTGATGTCTTGGTCTTCCTTGGTTTTCCATTTAGATAGAAAGGATGGTTGGCTATTTGCTGGCTTTTTCGTTTGCGCCTTCTTGAATTTTGATTGATGTTTCTGCCTCAAAGCTTCCAGATTTCTCTTTCCCATAACTCCTCCTCTATTAGCTCTTCTATCATTGAAAAGACGACCCGATTAACCGTTCACAATGCCTCTTCGCTGAATGCTGCTATTCTCTTTTCTATACCATTCATACTGAACAATAGCCAGCGATTGTATGCACCATGAAACTTGTCATGCTAATATAACTTTATTCCAGTATATCATATTTTGAACTGGCTTAGCTTGAAAGCACACAAGCAAAAAGGCATGAACTATCGTCCGTGCCCACAAAACCAACTATATATGACTATTTTTGTTTCACTTTTTCAGCCAAAAATAACTTCATCCGAACTCCTTTCCAATCTTGGTCCTCTGCTTTTCTAGAACCGTCCAAATAGCAGCCAGCTCAACTTTCTGGATAAAAGCCTATCCCATTGCTCCTGCATCTTCTCTGACTGTAACATATAATCAGGGAAAGGAAAACTGCTGCTGAATAGAGCTGAATAGATAAGTAAGTAAAAGACAAGCTAGATAGCGAGCTAACTAACAAAACATGATAAAATCTATTTTTTAAAATAGCAAAAAACCTCCTAGAAGGGAGGTTGTACCTAGTTTTAGACTTTTATTTTTCTAAATTGCTTGATTTGAAATTTTATTATGGTCAAGCAGTTTCGAAAATCTGAATGGTAGAGCTCTTTTCAATTACTACTGCTTGGTCTGCTGCAACATGGAGAGTGCCCGGCAGGCTG
>ERZ773007.147-NODE-147-length-35394-cov-4.106228_pt1 | contig 35394 bp, 31 predicted proteins | sample MGYA00580665_ERZ773007 | MGnify/ENA primary metagenome ERZ773007 (study PRJEB29015, sample SAMEA2738122) | human oral metagenome | biome: human oral; feature: human-associated habitat; material: saliva | place: China | collected 2167 ... | reverse complement strand
GGGCGGGGCCCCCCGCCACGCCGGCCGCCGCCGGCACCGTGAACGCTCCAGCGGCCATGACCAGCACTGAGGCCCCTGCGGCAATATGCCGAGCAGGCACTGTCCTTATGGCCACGACTTCCTTTTCTTGCGTCAACATGTGCTGACGATCATGTGCTGCCCGAATTCATCATCGGACACGGGGACACTATGAGGGGGTCCCTCACCTGGAGTATTCGACCTCGACTGCGAGGGATGGGGAACTTACCCCATCGCTCTGCGCACTCGGACGAAATAACGTGGCACCCGTGAGATCATGATGTCGCCGCCAGGAAGTTCTCGCGGCTCCCACCAGAGGTGATGACATCCCCAGTCCGTTCGGGAAGAGTCCCGACTCATCGTTCCTTGGAGGCCTCATGTCCCCGTCCCCACATCCCGCGGCACGTTCCACCAGCCGCCGCCGATCGGCTCTCAGGCTTCCCCTTGTCGCCGGTCTCAGCCTCGCCCTGGCGATCCCGGTTCTCGCTGCATGTCAGGACGAGTCCGGCCCCGCGCGCTCCAGCACCTCATCAGGCAAGAGCTCGTCGCAGTCCTCGGACAAGCCCTCCGACTCCGGCAGTACGAAGGGTACGGAGGTCAATGGAGGAGCAGCAGGTTGGCACATCATCGTGTCAGCACCGGGCTGGACCAACACGAAGCGCGATACCGGAGGAGTCAATGAGCTGGTCAGCGATGACGGCTGCCAGTTCGTGACGATGCAGAACCTCCTCAACGGACAGCTCTCCACTGACCGCGAAGACACAGAAACCCACGCGGCGAACGAACAGCAGAAGTTCTCTCAGGGTGTCACCCATGTGAGCTTCAAACCCGCACAGGATGATTCGACCTCCGTCAAAGACGCCTCTGGAAACGCCATTGAGACCAAGAGGCTGGACTGGACCTACACCGGCAAGGACGGCAAGGAATACCAAGCCACTGAGTTCATCAGGGCATTCTCGACCATCAAGAGGCCGACCATGCTCACCGCGACTCTCATCTGTCCCAAGGACAAGTACTCCACCGCTGTTCTTGACGATCTCATGAAGGACACGACCGTCACCGACCCGGGCCCGGCCGACATGGATGAGGGCGCATCCGGCGATGGTGCGGGCAAGGACTCCAAGAGCGGCGACAAGAAGAGCGACGAGAAGGGCTCAGGCAGCTCACCCAAGGACACCTGAGCCTGCCTCGGCTCCCCACGACCGAGCAGAAACAGCCGAGGAGCAGCACCAGCACTCGCCGATGGGCGGGATTCTCAGGGCACGCCCCGGGAGTCCCACCCATCGTCGTCGTCGGGACAAGGACTCCAGCTGCACGGCGCCGGCCGCGTCAACTCAGCGGCGAACCACCGGGTTGGAGAAGGAGCCGATGCCCTCGACCTCGACCTCGATGCGCTGACCGGCTCGGATCTCGCCGACTCCCGCCGGCGTGCCGGTGAGAATGACGTCACCGGGAAGGAGGGTGAAGATCGTCGATACGTAGGCGACCAGCTCGGGAATCGAGCGGATCATGTCAGCGGTGCGCCCCTCCTGGACGAGGCGGCCGTCGACCCGGGCGCGCACCACCGCGTCTCCGGGTGAGAAGAGCGGCTCGCGGCCGGGCTCGGGGACCTCGATCCACGGCCCCAGGGGGCAGGAGGTGTCGAAGGCCTTGGCCCGCACCCACTGCGGCTCGGCGCGCTGGCGGTCGCGGGCCGAGACGTCGTTAGCGACCGTGTACCCCAGGATGACGTTGTCGGCGTGCTCCACGGGGACGTCCTTGGCGAGGGTCTTGATGACGACGGCGAGCTCGGCCTCGTAGTGGACCTCCCCGCTCCAGGAGGGCAGGACGATGGGAGCGTCCGGCCCGATGACGGAGGTGTTGGGCTTGAGGAAGACCACCGGGTCGCGCGGGGGCTCGTCCTCCCCCATCTCGGCGATGTGGCCCTCGTAGTTCTTCCCGATCCCCACGACCTTGGAGCGCGGGATGACCGGCGACAGGAGCCGGACCTCGCCCAGCTCGACGACCTCCCCGGTGGCCTCGGGCAGGGAGTAGAGGGGGTCTCCCTTGAGGACCAGGAGGTGCCCCTCGGACTCGCCCGAGACGGTCCCGTGCTCGGGCAGGCCCTGGACGATGCCGTAGCGGGGCTCGTCGCCGGTGGAGAAGCGCGCGATCTTCATGGGTCTCAGCCTAGCGCTGTTGGGATCAGCTGCCCGAGGCCTCCTCGAGCGCGGCGCGACGCTCCGTGATGGCGGCGTGGGCGGCACCGTCAACGGCCCAGATATCCCCGGGGAGCTTTCCGGGCAGGTAGGGGTTGTCGGTGGCGATGAAGCGGATCTCGTCCTTCTCACCGGCCTCGACGGCGCGGCGCTGGGCCTCCCAGTCGCGCAGGGCCCCGAAGGCCCAGCCTCCCAGGGCGAGGATGGAGACCATGTTGATGACGGTCATGGCCCCCATGACGAGGTCGGACAGGCTCCACACGAAGGTGAGGGTGGACAGGGAGCCGACGGCGGTGGCCACGATAATCATGGCCCGCAGGGCGTAGTGCTTGTGCTGCTTGCCCTGGAGGTAGTCCATGTTGACCTGGGCGTAGGTGTAGTTGCCCAGGAGCGAGGAGTAGGCGAAGACGAAGATGATGACGGCCATGAGGTACTGCGCCCAGCCACCGAGGACGTTGGTGACCGATGCCGAGGTCAGGGTGTTGGCGGCACCATTGGCAACCTCTGGGGCGGATTGGGCGGCCACCGGGTCGTAGACCCCGGAGAGCAGGACGATGAGGGCGGTGACAGTGCAGACCACGATCGTGTCGACGAAGACGCCCAGGGACTGCACGAATCCCTGCTGGACAGGGTGGGGGACGGTGGCGGTGGCTGCGATGTTGGGGACCGATCCCTCACCGGCCTCGTTGGAGAACAGGCCTCGGCGGGTGCCGTTGAGAAGTGCGGCGGTGAATCCCCCGGCGGTCCCGGCGAAGGCCTGGTCGACTCCGAAGGCACCCTCGAAGATGGAGAGGATCGCTCCCGGGATCGCGGTGACGTGCAGCACCAGGATGGCCACGGCGATGAGGGCGTAGACCACCGTCATGATCGGCACGAGCCACTCCGAGACGGCAGCGACCGACTTGATGCCCTTGAAGATGATCGGCGTGGTGATGACGACCAGAGCAACGGCGGTCATCCACGGCTCGACGTGGAAGGTGCTCTCCATCGTGGCGGCGATGGTGTTGGCCTGGGTGGCCTCGTAGGCGAAGCCGAAGACGAAGGTGATGACGACGGCGAAGAGCTTGGCGGCGGGCTTGGACCCCAGGCCGCGCTGGATGTAGTAGGCCGGGCCGCCGCGGAAGGTGCCGTCGGGGTGGGTGACCTTGTAGAGCTGGGCGAGGGTGGCCTCGATGAATCCGGTGGCCATGCCCACCAGCGCCACGATCCACATCCAGAACACGGCACCGGGGCCACCCATGGTGATGGCGATGGCCACACCCACGATGTTGCCGGTGCCCACGCGGGAGGCCAGCCCGACGGCGAAGGCCTGGAAGGAGGAGATCCCGCCCTCCTTGCTGTCACGGGAGGAGGTGATGGCCCGCACCATGTAGGGGAAGAGCCGCAGCTGCACGAATCCGGTCCGCACGGTGAAGTACAGGCCCCCCAGCACGAGCAGCCAGGCGAGCAGGTAGAGGAACAGGTACCCGGCGGCGTCATCGAGGATCTTGGCGCCATCGTTGAAGAAGCGCTCCAAGGGTGCGGTCCAGCTGTTGCCTGCGCTGGATGCCGCACTGGTCAGGGAAGCCAGAACCGGTTGCACGTGAGATCCTCCGTAGGGGTGGGACGACGGCGCGGGCGAGGTGGGCGTCGGGCGCGCGAACCAGCACGGGAGCGGTCCGGGATACACGTCTTGCCCACGTCCCCCTCCTTCGGGAGGGAGGGCACCGTATTCGCGAAGGCTACGGATACAGTGTTTCGATTCGGTGACGGCCCTGTGGCATCGCTGCCGCACGTGCGCGAGGCGCCTGGTGCGTTGTGCGCGACACCGCCCGTCTACCGGTCGCCTGCCCCCTCCCAGGCGCCTTGCGGCAGTGGCGCCGGAAGGTACTCGGAGTCCCTGCGGAAGACCGACTTGTCGCCCTCCGCCGTTGACGTGCCCCGCCTGGCCTCCCAGTCCCTGAGTGCTCCGACGACCCATCGGCTCAGGAGCACCAGCGCCACGAGGTTGATGATGGCGCCCAGCCCCAGGAGCACGTCCGCCAGGGTCCACACGGTGGTCAGCTGCTGCACGCTGCCGATGCCGGCGCAGATGACGGCGCCGATCTGCAGCGCACGCGCGACCCAGGGACGATCGGTGAGGTAGTCGAGGCAGACCTGGGCGTAGGAGAAGGCCCCGATGATGGTGGTGTAGGCCAGGACGACGACGAGCAGCGCCATGGGCCAGCGGCTCCATTCCCCCACGAGGTGGGCGATGGCGTCCTGGGTCAGGGTTCCCGCACTCTCCTTGGCGCTCGCCCCGGGCTGGAGGACGTCCGCACCGGCGACCAGGATCGCCAGCGCCGTCGCGGTGCAGACGAACAGGGTGTCCACCACGACCCCGAAGGCCTGGATGAATCCCTGCTGGACGGGGTGGCTCACGGTGGCCGAGCCCGCGGCGCAGGCGGCCCCTCCGAGTCCCGCCTCATTGGAGAACAGGCCGCGGCGCACGCCGTTGAGCAGCGCGGCGGTCACCCCGCCGGCCAGGCCGCCCAGCCCCTGGCGCAGGCCGAAGGCGCCCTCGATGATGGAGCGCACCGCCTCGAGGGCCTGGACGGGGTGGGTCAGGAGGATGGCCAGAACCAGCACCAGGTAGGCCAGCGCCATGAACGGGGCCAGGTACTCCGCCACGCGGGCCATGGCGCGCAGGCCCCCCAGGAGGACCGGCGCGGTCAGGGCCACGACGAGGACGGCTCCCAGACTCGGTGAGAGCCCTCCGGCTCCCTGCAGGGAGGCGGTGATGGCATTGGCCTGCACCATGGGCATGACCAGGCCGTTGGCGATGAGGAAGACGACGGCGAACACCCCGCCCAGGATCGGCAGCCCCAGTCCTCGCGAGATGTAGTAGGCGGGACCGCCGCGGAAGGTGCCGTCGGGGCGACGCACCTTAAACAGCTGGGCGAGCGTGGCCTCGCTGAAGGCGGTGGCGGTTCCCAGGATCGCCACGAGCCACATCCACAGCACGGCTCCGGGCCCGCCCAGGATGAGCGCCAGGGCGACCCCGACAATATTGCCGGTCCCCACCCGGCAGGCCAGTCCGACGGCGAAGGCCTGGAAGGAGGTGATGCCGCCGTGGCTGCCGTCGCGGGAGCCGATCACTGAGGCGGCGATCGCGTCGGTGTGCCGCACCTGGACGCCCCGGGTCCTGACGGTGAAGAAGATGCCCGCCCCGATGAGGAGCCACATGAGGACCCAGGAGTAGAGCATGTCGGAGACGGAGGCCAGGACGGCGTCGACCTGGCCCATCCATGAGATGCGCCCCAGAGGCGACATGAGAATCAGCCCCGCTTCACCACGTCGTCGGGTTCCCAGATGCCGGGGACCACGTCTCCGGGCAGGAGGGAGTTGCCGTGGCCCACGAAGGCGGGCTCGGTGATGCCCCGGGCACGCTGGGACTCGAAGTCCCGCAGGGCTCCGATGACCCAGGGGGCCAGCCGGATGATGACGACGAGGTTGAGCACGCCCAGGAGCCCCAGGGCGATGTCGGACAGGGCCCAGACGACGGGCAGGGTCAGGACGGTGCCGCCGAAGGCCGCAGCGGTCAGGACGATCCCGAAGATCTGCTCGGACCGGCGCTCTCCGCCCAGGAAGTTGACGTTGACCTGCGCGTAGGAGTAGCAGCCCAGCACCGTGGAGAAGACCAGGACGAAGATGAGCACCACCATGGGCCAGGTGGTCCAGGCACCCAGGTGCTCGGCAACGGCCTGCTGGGTGAGGATCGCTCCGACCAGGGAGCCGTCGCCGGGGTGGTAGGTCTTGGTGGTCAGGAGGATGAGCAGGCCGGTGGCCGTGCACACGAGGATCGTGTCGACGAAGACGCCGAAGGACTGGATGAGGCCCTGGCGCACGGGGTGGGCGACGGTCGCGGTGCCGGCGGCATTGGGGACGGTTCCGAGCCCGGCCTCGTTGGAGAACAGCCCGCGACGCACGCCGTTGAGCAGCGCCGCGAGGATGCCTCCGGCGGTGCCGAACAGGGCCTGGTTGAGACCGAAGGCCCCTTCGAAGACGCTCCCCAGGACCTCCGGGAGCCTGCCGATGTTGAGGATGATGACCACCAAGGCCATGAGCACATAGGCCAGCGCCATGATGGGGGCCAGCCACTCCGCGACGCGGGCCACGAGCCGGACCCCGCCCAGGACCACGGGGGCAGTCAGCAGGACGAGGAAGACCCCGACCATCCAGGCCGAGACGCTGGGAACGGTGGCGGTGATGACCTGGGCCAGTGAGTTCGTCTGCACCATGACCACCGTCACGCCGACTGAGACGATGCAGATGGCGGCGAAGATCTTGCCCCACAGGGGCGAGCCCAGACCGTTCTTGATGTAGTAGGCCGGGCCCCCGCGGAAGGTGAAGTCCCGGCCGCGCTCCTTGAAGATCTGGGCGAGCGTGGACTCCACGAAGCTGGTGGCCATGCCGATGAGGGCGACGACCCACATCCAGAGCAGGGCACCGGGGCCGCCGGCCACAATGGCCAGGGCGACTCCGGCGATGTTGCCGATGCCGACGCGCGCGGCCAGTCCTACGGCGAAGGCCTGGAAGGAGGAGATACCGCCCTGCGCACCGGATCGGGACCCGGACAGCGAGTTGACCATGGTGCCGAAGTGGCGCAGCTGAACCAGACGGCTACGTGCGGTCAGGTAGATGCCGGCCAGGATGAGCAGGGCGGTCAGAAGATAGGTGTAGAAGAAGTCGTCGACGGAGTTGAGCAGGTTCTCGATACTGGTGAGGTTCATGCGTCGGCTCCTGTCGAGGCGGCGGGCTGGCTGCTGGCCGGGGTGGCTGCGGGAACGCCGTCGTCGGCGGTGCTGTCCGCCTCGGCCAGGTGGGTCCTCTCGCCGGTCCAGACGTCACCGGGGAGGTCGCCGGGCAGGTAGGGGTTGCCCACGCCGCTGAACAGGGGCGCGACTCGTCCCGCAGCGCGCTGTGCGTCCCAGTCCCTGAGTGCCCCCACTCCCCAGCGGGCGAGCCAGATGAGGGCGACCAGGTTGGTCAGGGTCATGACGGCCATGGTGATGTCGACGGTGTTCCACACGACGGTCAGAGAGGCGAGCGCCCCCAGCCCGGTGGAGACCACCGAGACGAGCCGGGGCAGCCAGCGCCACTCGGGCCGCTCGGAGATGAAGGTCATGGAGACCTCGGAGTAGGTGGCCGCGGCGATGATGGAGGAGAAGGCCAGGACGAAGATGACGATGGCCATGGGGATGGCCGTCCAGCTGCCGAGGGTGGCGGCGACGGCGTCGGAGGTCAAGGTGCCCGCAGCCTTGGGGGTCAGCGTGCCGGCCTGGACGAGGGCGGGGCTGTAGACGCCGGAGACCAGGATGATGAAGGCGGTCGCGGTGCACACGATGATGGTGTCGACGAACACGCCGAGGGACTGAATGAGCCCCTGCTGGACGGGGTGGGCCACGGTGGCGGTGGCGGCGGCGAAGGGGGCGGTGCCCTGTCCGGCCTCATTGGAGAACAGGCCGCGGCGGGTCCCGTTGGTCAGGGCGGCGATGATGCCGCCGGTCACCCCTCCGGCGAAGGGCGCCGGACCGAAGGCCGAGAAGATGATCGTGACCATAATCCCCGGGAGCTGGGTGATGTGGAGGGCGACGATGACAACGGCCATGACGACGTAGACCAGGGCCATGATGGGCGCCATCCACTCGGTGACGCGGGCGACCCGGCGTACTCCGCCCAGGATGACCAGGGCGGACAGCCCCACCAGCACCGCGGCGGCGGCGCTCGGGGGCAGGTGCAGCGGGGAGTCAGGGCCGATAACCCCGGCGACGGCGTTGGACTGGACCATGATGATGGAGAAGCCGCAGGTGAAGATCGTCAGTCCCGCGAAGGCGACACCCAGCGGGCGGCTGCGCATCCCGCGCGCCATGTAGTAGGCGGGCCCGCCGCGGAAGGAGCCGTCGGTGTGGCGGACCTTGAACATCTGGGCCAGGGTCGCCTCGAAGAAGGCGGTGGCCATCCCGACCAGGGCGACCACCCACATCCAGAAGATCGCGCCGGGGCCACCCAGGATGAGGGCGGCGGCCACTCCGAAGACATTGCCGATGCCCACGCGGGCGGCCAGGGAGATCGTGAAGGCCTGGAAGGAGGAGATGCCTCCTTGAGCCCCGGAACGCGACCCGGCCACCTGGCGGAACATGTCCGGCAGGCGGCGGAGCTGCACGAAGCCGGTGCGGACGGTCAGCAGGATCCCGGTACCGACGAGCACCCACATGGTGATGTGGAGCGTGATCCAGTCCGAGACGGCCTCGAGCTGAGCGGCGAGGGCATCCATGGGAGATTCAGCCTTTCACGGTGTCGCGACAGGTGGGGACGGCCCGCATGCTCTCATGAATCGCCCTCGTCGTCATAGCGAGCCCTTGGCCGCCGTCCTGCCGAGCCGCCCCGCCCAGCCCGATCAGGGAAGGATGTCCTCGTAGTACGTGCCTCGCAGGAAGCGGTTCAGAACCTTCTCGCCGGGGAGTCTGCCGTCATTCATCGTTTTCGCAGCCGCCAGCAGTGCACGGACGTCGTACTGGGCGGGCCAGATCGGAGGAACGTCTCGGTCGAGGTCGAGCAGCCCGTAGACGGCCATCATCGCCGTGCGCGCCGATCCCTCGGTTGTGAAGACGCAGTCATCGGGCGTCTCAACGAACTGCCCGAGAAGGCCGAGATTGACGCAGCCGTCCGGAATCACCTCGGGCCTGTCCCCAGCACGTCGAGGCATGAAGAAGGAGGTGATGTAGGGCATCGTCGCCAGGCGAACCTTGGTGCGCCTCTTGATCTCCTCGAACTGACCGATCAGGCCGAAGTGGTAGCAGTACTCCTTCAGGACCTCCTCACCGGTGCACTCGATCATCGGCTTACGCACGCAGTTCCCCTGGGCGTGCGGATAGAGGCCGTAGGCCCAGGCCACGCCCCAGTCCTTCGGCTGAGCCCGGAACTGGGGCTGACGATTCATGGTCAGTGACAGGCACCAGCCTGAGTCCTCCGCGGTGATGATGCCTCCGGTGACCGTGCGGCCCGACAGGGGATCATTGCCGGTGAGCTCATGAATCCTCTTCAGGAAGGGGTGGTCGGCCCCGATGAAGCTGAAGGAGGCGGATTCCCACACGGTCTTGTGGGGGTCGGAGCAGAACACGTCAGGGCGGCCGAAGACTGCCGACTTCTTCGCGAGGTTGCGCCACAGTGTCCAGGCGCCTCCGGGCTGGTCGGTGAGGAAGGGGGGAACGGTGCCCATATCGCCGTAGCCGGTGGACTCGGTGCACGAGCCGATGGTGGCCAGGACAAGATCCTTCTCGGCGACGTCGATGGATCCCTCCTCCCCGTCAGTTCGATGGAAACGAATACCGGTGACCACCTTGCGCCCGGAGGTGATGATCATCTCCAGGTCGTCGACACAGGTGTCGTACTGGAAGACCACGCCCTTGTCCTTCAGCCACCGGGTCAGCGGCAGGACGAAGGACTCGAACTGGTTGTAACGGGAGAAGCGCAGACAGGACAGATCGGAGAACCCGGGGAAGTACTGAAGGAAGCGGTGCATGTACCGCTTCATCTCGGTGAGGGACTCATACTGCTGGAAGGCGAACATGGTCTTGAACAGCGTGTAGAAGTTCGAGGCGAGGAAATCGGCGTCGAACCAGTCCTCAATGGTCTTGCCGTAGGTCGCCTCCTCCTTGGCCATTAGCAGCTTGATGACTGCACGCTGGCCCTTCTTGTTCAACCCCATCTTGTAGGTGTCCCGACGACGCCCGCGGTGGTGGATCACCCGGCAGGGGTCGATGTTGGGGTCGTTCTCGTTAACCGTGCGGAACTCGTCGAGGACGGTGTAGGGCTCGGGCATCTCCAGCGCCGGGATCTCACGCATGATGTCCCAGAAGCATTCGAAGTGCTGGCCCATCTCCCTGCCCCCGCGGGCAATGAAGCCCTTGTCAGTGTCCCCGGCGCCGTCGAATGAGCCTCCGGGGACGGCGAGCTGCTCCAGGACGGTGATGTTGCACCCCGGCATGCGCCCGTCACGGATGAGGAAGGCCGCGGCCAGCAGGGCACCGATGCCCGAGCCCACGAGGTAGGCCCTGCGATCGGCAATATCGGCCGGCGGCACGGGGTGGTTCTGGGTGTAGAGGCCGAGGTCGTTGTGGACGAACGGGTTCCCGTCCGGTGAGACGGGGTAGGTCCGCTGGTAGGTGGGCACGGTTCGCGTCATGGTCTCCTCCTGGGAGCAGCCGGATGTCACTTGTTGTTACGTCCGTGAACGCCGGCGCGGCGACGGTCGGCCGGTGCGGGGCACTCACACTGTATGCCTGCCTCCTGGGATCCTGCCCCACCGTCGCGCCGTCTCCATGAGAGCATGTCGCCATGACGGCCCCTGCACTGAATGCGATGCTCGACGCCCTCATTCCGGCTGACGATCCCGAGCGCGTCCCCGAGCCCGAGGAGGTCTACCTGGCCTTCTCAAGCTGGGCGGAGACGACCGGCCGTCCCCTCTACCCGCACCAGGATGAGGCGCTGTCGGAGATCCTGGAGGACCGCCACGTCATCGCCGCCACCCCGACCGGTTCGGGCAAGTCGATGATCGCGCTGGCCGCTCACACCGCCTCCCTGGCCCGCGGGGGCCGCTCCTACTACACGGCCCCCCTCAAGGCCCTGGTCAGTGAGAAGTTCTTCGAGCTGGTGCGCCTGTTCGGGGCGGACAACGTCGGCATGGTCACCGGGGACACCTCCATCAACGCCGCCGCCCCGATCATCTGCTGCACCGCGGAGATCCTGGCCAACCAGTCCCTGCGCGAGGGCGAGGACATGGATGTGGACTGCGTCATCATGGACGAGTTCCACTACTACGCCGACCCGCAGCGTGGCTGGGCCTGGCAGGTGCCCCTCCTGGAGCTGCCCCAGGCGCAGATGGTGCTGCTGTCGGCCACACTGGGCGACGTCTCCTTCTTCGTGCGGGACCTGCACGAGCGCACGGGCCGCGAGGTCGCCGTCGTCGACGACGCCGTGCGGCCGGTTCCGTTGGAGATGGAGTACGTCGTCGAGCCGATCGGTGAGCTGCTTCAGCGCCTGGTGGGACAGGACAAGGCGCCGGTCTATGTCGTCCACTTCTCCCAGAAGGAGGCCGTGGAGCGGGCGACCTCCCTGCTGAGCGTGGATCTGGCGTCCAAGTCCCGTAAGACCGAGATCGTGAAGGCGCTCGGCGACTTCCGCTTCGGGGGCGGTTTCGGGGCCACGCTCTCGCGGCTGCTGCGCGCCGGGATCGGCGTACACCATGCGGGCATGCTGCCTCGCTACCGGCGGCTGGTGGAGCGCTTGGCCCGCGAGGGCCTGCTGTCCGTCATCTGCGGCACGGACACGCTCGGGGTGGGGATCAACGTGCCGATCCGCTCAGTGGTCATGACCTCCCTGGTGAAGTTCGACGGCTCCAAGGAGCGTCACCTCACCGCCCGCGAGTTCCACCAGATCGCCGGACGGGCCGGGCGCGCCGGCTTCGACACCCGCGGCTATGTCTCCGTCCAGGCCCCCGAGCACGTCATCGAGAACGCCAAGGCGCTGGCCAAGGCCGGCGACGACGAGCGCAAGCGCCGCAAGATCGTGCGCAAGAAGGCCCCCGAGGGGCGCGTCAACTGGACCGACAAGACCTTCGAGCGGCTGCGCGACGCGGCCCCGGAGACACTGACCAGCCAGTTCCAGGTCACCACCACCATGGTGCTCAACCTCATGGAGCGCGCCGGCGACCCGGTGGCGGCAATGGCGGAACTGCTGGAGCGCGCCCACGAGCCCGAGGCCCAGCGGCGCCGCCACGTGCGACGCGCCCTGGAGATCTACCTGTCTCTGCGCACGGCGGGGGTCCTCACGCATGTCTCCAGCGCCCAGGCCGCCGCCGATGGGCGCCCCCGGTTGCGTCTGGCCGTGGACCTGCCGGCCGACTTCGCCCTCAACCAGCCCCTGGCGCCCTTCGCCCTAGCGGCCATGGACCTGCTGAACGTGGAGGCCCCGGAGCACACGGTCGACGTCGTCAGCGTCGTCGAGGCCACCCTGGACGATCCGCGCCCGCTGCTCTACGCCCAGCAGCGCGCCGCCCGCGGCGAGGCGATCGCCGCGATGAAGGCCGAGGGCATGGACTACGAGGAGCGCATGGCCGCCCTGGAGGAGGTCACCTGGCCCCAGCCGCTGGCCGAGCTACTCACTCCTGCTCTGGAGATGTACAAGCAGGCCAACCCGTGGATCGCCGAGCACGAGCTGGCGCCCAAGTCGGTGGTGCGCGAGATGGTGGAGAACGCGATGACCTTCTCCGACCTCATCTCCCGCTACGAGCTGGGCCGCAGCGAGGGCGTGGTGCTGCGCTACCTGACCGACGCCTACCGGGCACTGCGCCAGGTCGTGCCCGAGGAGCACCGCACTCCTGAGGTGGTCGAGCTCATCGACTGGCTGGGGGCACTCGTGCGCGCCGTCGACTCCTCCCTGCTCGATGAGTGGGAGGCGCTCGGTCAGGCCCAGGCGGGCAAGGCCGGCGAGGCCGCCGGCCTGCTGGAGGGCGACCGTCCCGGCGCGGACGACTCATCCGGGGTGGAGCGGGCCTTCGGAGCGGACGAGGACGGGACGGTGGCCTTCACTCGCAACCGTCACGCCTTCCGGGTGGCGGTGCGCCGGGAGATGTTCCGGCGCGTAGAGCTCATGGCGCGCGACGACGTCGAGGCCCTGGGCCGTCTGGACGCCTCCTCCGGCTGGGGCGAGGACCGCTGGGACGAGGTGCTGGGCCGTTACTGGGACGAGTACGACTGGATCGGCACCGACACCTCGGCTCGGGCGATCTCACTGGCGCCGCTCGACGAGGCCCCCGATGAGACGGCCCTGGCGGCCGCCGGGGTCAGTGAGCGCCTGCGCGAGGCCCTGGAAGCCTCCGGCAAGCAGGTGTGGCTGGCCACGCAGGTCCTGGAGGACCCCGACGGCGACCACGACTGGCGTCTGACGGCCCTGGTGGACCTGGCCGAGTGCGACCGGGAGGGGCGCGCGGTCGTCCACCTGCTATCCGTGGGCCCGCAGCAGGGTTAGCCCGCCTCGCTGGCCTCCGCGAGGGGCCTGACCGGCTGGCGCAGGACGGTTTTCATCCTCTCCGGTGCCACGCGCCTGGGGTCGCTGAGGTAGATCTCGTGGTGGGGCCCGTTCCAGGTGAGGCCGAGGCCCGGCATGATCTCGTCGTGCAGGCGCGCCAGGGTGGGGGCCTCGTCGTCGTAAGTGCCCACGTGGAGGATCTGCAGCGACCTGCCCTCGCTCAGGGAGAGTTCCTTGAGAGCGGAGACGGGCAGCTCCGGCTTCTTGCGCGCCGCCTGCGGCAGCCCCTCGGCGATGTCCTGCGAGGAGACCGCCTCGGGCAGGGGGATCATCATGGTCCAGTCCCATTCCCCCTTGTCACCGGCGACGAAGGCCGCATTGTCGGCGCTCGTCCACAGTCCCTCCAGGGGGCCGACAACGAAGTCATCGCCGGTTCGTTTCTTCAGCACGGCGCGGATCGCGTAGGCGCCCGCGTAGAGCGCCTGGATCGCGGTGGCGTAGGCCGGTGAGGTGTTGGGGTCGCCGTGGCCGTCGATGGCCAGGTAGGTCATGGCCGGCACGTCCACCTCCGTGAAGTCGGCTCGCCCCGGCAGGTACAGGTCCTTGCGGTCCTTCTTGATGTCAGTCCTCATCACTGTCTGCTTTCTTCAGGAGGGATCGGGTCCAGGCGAGATCCGCTTCCTGGCGCAGGATCTCATAGTCGAAGATGGCCAGGGCGTGCTCCTCGTCGACCTGGGCATGCAGGGCGCGCAGCTCATCGAGCCTGCCGAGGAGTGCCTCGGCGCGACGCGCGAGGAGGGCCGCGAGCGCAGGATCGTCGAGTCGGCTATAGGCGTTGAGCGCCGGGAGCACACCGGCGGAAGGCGGAGCCGGGGCGAGGACACGTTCACCGGCGGCCTGTCTCAGCTCGCGGCGCCCAGCCTCGGTCACGCGGAAAACGGTGCGCCGTCCCTGAGATCCCTCGTCGGGCTCGAGGAGCCCCCGCTCCGACAGACGCTTGAGGAGGTAGTAGACGGAGGAGAAGGCCAAGGAGGTCCACTGGCGGTAGCCGCGCTGCTCGATGACCCGGTCAAGGTCGTAGCCATGGCGCGGCTGCTCAGCAAGGAGCGAAAGGAGAACGATGTCGGCGTCGGAGGACATACCATTACTCTAGAACTAGAGTAATGGCGGGCAAGTCGGTTACCGGGCTGATTGACCGGAGCGGCGAGGTCGAAGGACTCTCGGTTACGGGCAGACCGCGCGGGCGAGCTGGCGGATCTGGGCTGGACGGGTGCGGCAGCAGCCGCCGACGAGCCGGACCCCGGCGTCGATCCACGACGTCGCCAGCTCCGGGATTCCAGCCCCGTCACCTGTGAACTGCCAGGTCTTGGTCGCCGGGTCGTAGAGATCGCCCGCATTGGGGTAGGCCGCCAGCGGCTTGCCGGTCGCCGCTCGCAGCACCGGCAGCGCTCGGCCGACGACGCCCGGGGCCACGCAGTTGATGCCGACCGCGACGACTATCTCCTCCTGCGCCGCCCAGGCCGCCGCCTCAGCCAGCGGCGTGCCGTCAGCAAGAGTGGCGCCGTCGGGGCGTACCTGGAAGGAGACCCAGCACTCGGCCTGAGGGGCGAGGCCCTTGACCATGGAGGCGAGCGCCTGTGCCTCATCCAGACGCGGAAGCGTCTCCAGGGCGAACAGGTCGACACCCTCCCCCACCAGCACCTCGACACGAGGCAGGTGAACCTCCTGGAAACCGAGGTCCTCAAGGATGTTGATGCCGTAGGCGCCGGTGTACTCGCTGCCATCAGCCAGATAGGCTCCATACGGCCCGAGCCCTCCGGCGACGAGCACCGGCTCCTCGGGGTGCTCCTTGCCGAACTGATGGGCCGCCTCCTTGGCCAGGCGGGCGCCGGCTGCGATGACCCGCCTTGCGCCGGCAGTATCCGCCCCGGAGTGGATCAGCGCCGGGAGCGTGGCCTGGTAGGTATTGGTGGTGATGACGCGAGCCCCCGCATCCAGGTAGTCGGAGTGCACCTCGCGCACGACGTCGGGCGCCGTGGTGAGCGCGCGCGCCGACCACAGCGCGTTGCGGGTGTCGACCTCGCGGGCGTCGAGCTCGGTCCCCATCGCTCCGTCGAGGACGACCGGACCTCGGGCCAGCAGATCAGACAACCGGACCGGCTCTCGCTCGAAGGACGTGGCGGATTCCGAGAGCGTTCGCATTGCGACACGGTATCGGACGGTTTGAGACGACATCGGCAGCGTCTCGGGCATGAACCCGGTTGGACATCACCGAGCCCCCGCCGACGGGACTGTCGCCCGAAGACCCTTAACGGGTCTCGATGATCTGCTTGCCGAAGGGGAAGCAGGTGACGGGGATGAGCTTGATGTTGGCCACGGCCAGCGGGATCCCGATGATGGTGATGGCCTGCGCTACGGCGGTGGTGAGGTGGCCGATGGCCAGCCAGAGCCCGGCGACGAGGAACCAGATGATGTTGCTGATCCCGCTCATGGCGCCGGCCCCGGGGGCCGGAACCACCTCACGCCCGAAGGGCCACAGGACGTAGGCGGCGATACGGAAGGAGGCGACGCCCGCGGGGATCGTGACGATGAGCAGGCAGGCGATCAGTCCGAAGAAGAGGTAGCTGAGGAAGAGCCAGAACCCGCCGAAGACGACCCAGATGATGTTGAGCAGCGTGCGCATGGCACCTATCTACCACATCCGGGGACCTCGGGACGCCCGCGCCCACGAGGTCACCAGAAGATGCGCTGAGCGATGGCGTCGGCGAAGTTGTCCAGCGCCTCCGGTGCCGCCCCGAGGTAGAGGCCCGCATCGATCAGCGAGACCTCCATGAGGTAGAAACCGCCCTGACCGTCCCCGACGACGTCGACACGGTTGAACAGGAGCTGGATGTCGCGACCGGAGACCTCCTTAATCAGCGTGTGGATGGCCTTGCGCACCCGCTCACCCCAGAGCCACTCCTGCTCACTGGGCTCGCGCGCCGTGACGATCTCCTCGTGGATCTCGTCGGTGGACTTGAAGGAGGGGTGGAGCATCGGGGCCTTCTCCACCGCGTGGGACAGCACGCCGTTGAAGTAGACCAGGGAGACCTCGCCCTTACGGTCAACCTCCTCGAGGTAGCGCTGGACCATGACGGTGCGCCCGCGGCGCAGGTGGTGCATGGCGTCATTGATCGCCGCAGACCGGGAGGCGGCGTCGGTGGCGGTGTATCGCCCGGTGCCGCGCCCACCCGAGGAGACGGCCGGCTTGACGACGAAGTCACCATGGGCCGGGAAGCGGGTGTGAACCTGGTGCTTGGAGTATCCGGCCTCGGGCTCCAGCCACATCGTCGGGATCATGGGGACCCCCCACTCGCTGAGCCGGGTGAGGTAGTGCTTGTCCGAGTTCCAGGTGACGACGTCGGGATGGTTGGCGAGCCTGGGCACTGACCGGGCCCACTGGAGGAACCGGGAGTAGTTGCCCTTGGTGGCGTAGTCGCGCACGCTGCGCAGCACGACCGTGCCGGACTGGCTCCAGTCGACGTCGGGGTCGTCCCATACGGCAACCCGCGGCTCGATGCCACGCGCACGCAGGGCATCCGGCAGGCCACGGTCATCGTCATCAAGGTGAGGGAAGTCGGCGCAGGTCGCCAGCGTCACGATCGGGTCGCTCATGCGGCCCACGCTACCGCGCGCAGCACCGCGGCGAGAGCCACCGACATGTGACACTGAACCGCGCCCGCAGCAGCGAACATGACTACCTACCGGTTGGGGCGACCAGCAGGTCTCCGTTCCGCAACCTTTCGACACCCGCACGCTGCTCAGCCCGCGTGTGCGAGGGTGTCACAATGCCGAGGTGACTTCTCAATCCCGCAAGCCGCGCATCACCGCCGCGCAGCGCTACTGGGCATCCATGGCCGCCATCGTCGTCGTGACCATTCTTGCCGCGGGCCTGCTCGGGGGAACCGTCTCGATACTCACCGGCGCCCGCGCTGGCCGCAGCAGCATGTGGGGCGGCATGGTGGTCGCACTGGTCATGTTGGCGGGCTGGACCCTCGGCACCCGGATGCGCGACCGAAAGAAGCTCGACCTGCCCCTGTGGCACCGTCTCACCGAGGAGCAGGCGGCCACGCTGAAGCAGTACCACCAGTGGTCTCGCACCGGCCGCATCGAGCAGGACGACGACGCCAAGCGCACTTCCGCCGGGCGGAGCAGCCATCGCCGCAGCGGGCGGAATGGCGCTGGCGCATCGAAGGCAGCGCCGTCGAGGGGGTCCTCCTCGAACCGGTGCGATGTCGAAACGCGACCGCGCCCGTGCCGCCGACGTGCGCCGTCGCAGGCAAGGCCGCGAGGGCCATTCATCGCACTGAACGGGGACACCGGGCAGCACGCAGCGGCAACGCGGCCCCCAACCCCACCGCATCCTTGAGACTTGCCGCACAATCGCCTGGTTTCACGGATCCTGACTGGACGAAGCCCTCCTCCATCCGTAAAGTATTCCTCCGTCGCCCAGCGAGCCACGTCGAATGACATCGCTGTGGTGAAAGCACCGCTAGCTCAATTGGCAGAGCAGCTGACTCTTAATCAGCGGGTTCAGGGTTCAAGTCCCTGGCGGTGTACCACGAAGGGCACGCGCTTCGCCCGGGATGATCCCGAAGGCACAGCAGAGGCGCATGACGGCGGTCAAAGATAACCGCCTCCGCACTGAGAAACTCTCAGGATGCCACCGTTTCATCGGTTCCTACGCCCTCGTGACCACTGTCTGCAGCGGCGCAACCGGCCGCCGTGCCAGGAGTCTTGACCCGCGCACGCCGGCTTGACAGGTACGTCCCCGCTTCGGCACGTGCTGCGACCCCAGGCCCCATTGGGCCGACGACGTTGAAGGAAGATGAGGAGATACGTATGACACGCAACATCCACACCATGACCAGCATGACGACTCCGGCCACCGGGCCGGAAGCCACTGACGCCCTGGCCGACGAGGCCGCCATCAGGGAGCTCTTCGCCGCCCGCGCGGAGCTCGCCTCTCTGGGGGCAACCGCCTCCCCCTCCCGCCTCGAGCGGGCGCTGGAGCGCCTGGAGGCGGCGCAGCAGGCCTCGCGGCGAACGCTCGCCCAGGCCGCCTGACCGGCCGGCTCCACCCGGAGCCGGCTCAGGGGTCCCGGGCGACTGACGTCCTGAACGTTTGCCAGATCACGAAAGTAAGTCCTCGAATTCACTGCCACAGGCACCGGAAGCGATGCGAGGATAAACGCATCCGCCCAGGAGCCCGAGGAGGACCCATGACCCAGCTCGCCGCCGGTGACCGAGCCCCGGAGTTCGCCCTGCCCGACCAGAACGGCCGCACCGTGACCCTTGGCGACCTTTGCGCCAGCACGGACAAGGGCGTCATCGTCTACTTCTACCCCAAGGCCAGCACTCCGGGATGCACCAAGGAGGCGTGCGATTTCAGGGACTCCTTGGAAGCACTCGAGGCGGCCGGCTATGCCGTCGTCGGCATCTCCCCCGACCCTGAGAGCGCGCAGGCCAAGTTCTCCGACCGCCACGACCTGCCCTTCCCGCTGCTGTCGGACGCCGACCACGCCGTTATGGAGGCCTGGGGCGTGTGGGGCGAGAAGAAGAACTACGGCAGGGTCTACACCGGTGTCATCCGCTCAACCGTGGTCGTGGCCCCTGACGGGAGCGTGGCGCTGGCCCAGTACAACGTGCGAGCCACCGGTCACGTCAAGCGGCTGCGCGCCGCACTGGGCGTGGACTGAGTGGACTGATATGAGCACAGCAGCGGTCGCCGCATTCTGCTATCCGGGACTTGGGTCGGTAGAGTAGGCGCCGCACAGCGCGAGTGGCGGAATTGGTAGACGCCCCAGGTTTAGGTCCTGGTGCCTTCGGGCGTGAGGGTTCGAGTCCCTTCTCGCGTACCAACAAGCTCTTACCCGAACCCACCCCAGTCGAAACAGGCTGGGATGCGGTTCCAGATGTTGAACAACGCTCACCCACCAGGGTGGGCGTTGTTCGTGTTGTGGGGCTCGTGGGCTCATCGTCAGCGGTGGGCGGTGAATCGCCCCGGGTTCTGATGGAAACAGGGATGACACGGAGGGCTCACCAGTTCCACTCAACCCGGAGCGATTCAGTCGCTGACTGCAAGGAGCATCGGGACAATCCCCCGGTCACGTCGGGCTGCTGGCCGACCGTGCCGGGTTCCCTCTCCAGATTGGGTGGTGGGAAGGCAATCGGGCCAAGACCACCACGCCCCTCCCGTGTTGGAAGCCTCGAGGCCGCCCACGGTATCGAGGATCTCATAGTGGTCGCCGACGCCAGAATGCTCTCGGCCGCCAACCTGGCGGCCCTGGATGAAGCAAGACTGCGATTCATCGTCCGGGGCCCGCACCACGCAAGCCCTAGGCGACCTTGAGGCGCACTTCCACTAGGCCAGGGACGCCGTCACCGACGGGCAGGCCATCGAGACACTCATCCTCAAAACGGCTCGAACATCGAGCGAGACATCAGCAGACTTCGCGAGCCGACGTAAGATCCGCACACCCACCCGGACTCATGGAGAGTGGTGTGGGCCTGCTCCAAGCAGCGCGCGGCCCGGGACAACCAGACCCTCACGACTCAGGCCAACAGGGCACAGGCCATCATCGCCGGCGAGAAACAACCGAGACACACGCATTTGGTCACCGTCCACACGGTGACGCGCCCCTAGATAAGGCACCTCTGCCCACGCCCGCTCTCTAGTAGCGCTCAAGGGCTACGTCACCTTTCATTGCCACACATCTAATGGACACCGCCGAGGTCATCTTCTCGTATCACGAGCTGTGACACACCTGGTTCGTCCTTCCGGATGAGCAAGTAAGACCTGAGAGCCCGCCCGTTCCTTTTCCACAATCAGCACGAGGCCATCGAGGCTCACCTGACCGTGGCGATAGCCTCCCTGGCCGTCCCCCACCACCTCCAGGATGTCATCGGGATCAGCATCAAACGCATCATCCGCGTCCTCAACCCCCTACACAGAACGTCACCATCAACCTCAATAGCTTCCATCTCACAATCATCGCCCCTTGCCCCACCGATGCCGAAGATACCCTTACAACTCCAAACATCCCATCAAAACACTAAAACTGAGCAAATATCATCAAAGCTTACTTCTAGAGGGTGAGAGAATCCCAAATCGAAACGGCACACCTTACAGCAAACGCAAAACGAGTTACTCTGAGCCCAATTAGACCGAAACACCCCCAGGTCACACCCCACTCAGCCATAGGAGGCAACTTCAAGAAGACAAAAGTCAACGGACGGAAAAATTTCTCTAGGCAACCAAAGGGGTCAAAAATTATGTTTGATGTGAACTGGGATATTCTAATTAAAGCAACAACCGCCCTAATCACCCTAGCAACGGCTCTGGCTGGCTTACTTAAGTCAGACGGAGGAAGGCGGACATCTATTCGCGAAGAATCGGAGATTCTCAAGAATCCACCAGAAGGATCTACCACCCACAAGATAATGCAATCTCTACTTGAGGTGGAGATTGCAGAATTAGCCGATCGGCGCGAGTGGAGAAGAGATTGGCCCATGGCTGCGGTATCACTAACCCTCGCCCCATGTCTCGGATATCTCACACTCTGGCTGACCCAACAAAAGACGTGGTGGGGATGGATACTTGCGACACCAGTAGCCCTGCTCGCCATTATTTTCCTTTATGGATTATTTGAATGCATTCAATTAGCTCCACGCAACAAGAAAGGTATTCGAGAGAGGTGATACACAAGCATCAACTTGCGTACTTACTAGTAAATAACAAGCATCCAAAACAGCTCAACGACCACCTTGCCTGCAATGACGATAGTCGCAGCATTCACTTTCTAGTAACTCCCGAAACCCCTTTCAACTATGAGACTGCGCTGCCAACGCTTTGATTTTCCCTACGCTCCAACTCCTCACGCTTGAGGATGCAGTAGTCGACACCTATTAAAGTGCATAGCTGAGATTAGTAGGTGTTTCTTTGCACCAAGTGAGGGGCGAGTCACCCTGATGATGGGAGTTCTTACACAACCCGCCTCAAGCATCCTCCATGTGCCTGAGGTTACCTTCACTGATCATGAACGACACCCCCTCCCTATGCCCGGACCCCCTGGGACTGACCGCGGCGCGACAGTCCCTAACCACAAACAGAACCATTGTGGAATACAGCATGCGCAAAGGCTTCGAGGACCCCTTCTGCAAGGCCTACAGCACCCAAGGAGCAGCCGCGGGGCAGCGTCCTGCTCTCGGCGCCTGGCCCACGTACCAGCAGGGTTGGAGGCCCACGCAACTGTTGGTTCATGTGCGGCGCCTCGCCTACACCCACTGCCGCCGAGTGAATGGCCCCGGATTTGATGGATGCATTGATGGCACGGAAGGATCACTGCCTCCATCAAACCCGGGGCCGTTCAAGTTAAGGATCGTCTACCTGTTCGCCGCGCTGATCGGGCGGCAGGCCGTGTTGCGGATGTCGCGGGCCGTCGTGGTCTCGTTCCTCTCCTCGGTAGACGCTACGCTAGACGTGTTCGACTCCGGAGCTACCTCACCCGCGATGAGGCGCTCACGGAAGGCGAGCAGGGGTAGCCAGTTGTTCGAATTGATGCTGCCCAGGTGTACAGATTTCAGTTTCCAACACCAAGAGGGTCCCCAAATTCTGACAGGAGGCCCTAACTCTTTCGTACGCTCCGACACCTGCCGTTTCCATCGACTTGTTCCGAGGCATCGATGAAAGAGAACTCTTTCGATTCGGGCACCCCCGCATTCGACGTCGTGCTGGCGCAGACAATCGCCAGACACTTCCGCGGCGCCACGACTGAGACCATCGATGACACCCAAACGGTCCGACTGGGCGAGGGCCTGCCCGCCATCGAGTGCTTCATTGACGAGATTCAGGACCACGAGCCATACGGCGCGTTCCTCTTCCTTCAGATCAGCGGAGGCGCCTTCGGGCGCAGACGGGTCCTGGTCACGGCCAGCGGCTACGGCTCCAGCCAGCTGGAGTCGGTGGTCACCGCCGGATGCAACTGGGCCTGCGCCTTCGGCCCTGTCCTCCTGACCGGAATCGGCCGCCCGGACCTCATTGATTCTGACAATCCCGACGTCGAGCAGTTCGAGGCCACCGTGGGAGGCAGACGCTACCGGGTGGCCACCGGTCATCTCGACCGCAGCATGAACATGCCGATCGAGGAGGTGGAGGCCTACCGCCGACGGCTGGGTGGCCCCCGTGCCCTGACCGACCGAGTACTTGCCAGTCCCTTGATTCCCGCCACTCGCTCAGATGAGGCGGTGGCACTGGGCTGCTATGCGGCCATCGGCCCCCACTCGATCACCGAGCTCAAGCTCGCCGGCGCCGACTGGCCCGCGGGACGCAGCATCCTGGACGCGATCCCGCCCGAGCCCGGCGGCCACCGCATGCTCCGGGAGTGGTCGGTACTCACGCCCTTGGAGCCCGCCCCGCCCCTGACCAGGGACGGGCTCCAGCACACCCTCAACCTCATCGCCGCGACCTCCTATGATCCCGGCAGCGAAGCCGGCTGGCTCGGCAGCCGCCACCACGGCATGAGGCTGGGGCCGCCGAACCTTCCTGAGGGACTCTCGCTGCCGGAGGACCTGCGCTGGTTCCTCAGCACCATCGCGGGATCGGGCGCCGGCCCCGGCTACGGGCTGGACATCTACCCGGCCGATGACGGAGGCATCCACCTGGCCGACGCCGGTTGCGGCGCCGAGTGGCGCATGAGCCCCTACGACGGCAGCGTCTGGCTGGACTCACGGGCCTGCGACGACGGCTTCACCCGCGTAGCCCCGAGCTTCATCTCCTGGTACGAGGCCTGGCTCGACCACGCCATCCGCGGCGGCGGCTCCTTCGCGCAGTGGTCCTACCAGGTCGATGCTGCCTACAAGATGCTTGAGCAGAGCGCCGCCGAGTTCGGCGTCGAACGCCTGCCCGAAACCGTCACTCGGGTGAAGATCCAGACCCCGACCAAGGCCTTCGGCCCCTGCCACTCCTGCCAGCTCGTCTACTCCCGGTGCGGCGTGCCGGAGTCGGTCTTCGTCACGGCCCCATCCCCGGCTCCCTGAGCCGCCCCGCACCCGCCGGGCCGCAGGCACAGTGCGTAGTGGACGAAGGCGGGGAGCAGTCTCGCACAGCAGCCGAAGGGACTAGACGCGCCCCGGTGCGCCGTAGAGCTGGTGTGCCTGTTGAAGCAGGGCCAGCAGGTCCTCCTTACTCCCCTCCAAGGTGCCGGGGAGGTATACGCGCTCCTCCTTGCCCATCCCACGGTCGGCCACCTCATTGATCTGCTGGCTCAGCTGGGCGGTGGTCGCGTCCTGGCGGCGCATCTGCTGCCCCAGTGGCGTCAGGGTGTAGCCGATCACCAGCTGTCCTCGTGTACCGTCGGGAGTGACCTCCTGCCCGAAGAACTCGGCGATATCCGACCAGCGTGCGGACTCATTGACGATGTTGCGCCGTTCCAGGCGCAGCCCCTCAGGCGTCACCACCAGTCGGCTGCGGAGGATGATCTTCCTGATCATGCCGGGGATACCGATGATGCCGAAGAAACCGATACAGGCGATACCAGCGAGCATGTAGAGGAGCGGGGAGCTCGACTGATTCGCGATCAGAATGACCACGACCCCCACCACTGTGAAGCCGACGCAGCCCAGAAGGCTCCCCCATAGACGCATCGGGGACTCCGGAATGACGAGCATCCCGGTGCTGCGCAGCTGCTCGCTCATCTGACGAACTCGTCCGGCATCGACTCCCACGTGACTCGTCTCCTTACTCCTCATCGGTACGACGGATACGCACCCCCACCCTAGTGACCTCAAGATGGTGAGGGGCCATATCCGACCAGAAATTCACCCGAAGAGTTGATTCCCGCCTCCCGTCCCGGGAGGAGGAGCCGGGCGTGAGCGCGGTGATCGGCTCCCTGGCCGATCACCGCGCTCACGCCCGGCGGCGTCCTGAGTCACTCCTCGTGCTGGACGACCTCGAAACCGAGGACCTCCACGTTCATGCCCCGGCGCTTGTCGTCCTCGTGCCCGCCGGCGGGCCGCGCCGCACTCCAGCGCTCGTAGTCCTCGCGCCTGTCCCACCGCGTCACCACGAAGTAGCGGTCCTCCCCGACCAGCGGGCGCAGCAGCTCGAAGCCCTGGAAGCCCTGCGAGGCGTCAACGCCTCGCTTCCGTGCGGCGAAGCGCTTCTCGATCTCGGCCTGGGCGCCCTCGGGGAAGGTCAGCGCGGTGATGTTGACATAGGTCATAGGTGTTCTCCTCGGTGTCTCCGTCAGCTCCGGACCGGAACAGATATCGCAACGAACGCTACCGCCTGACTGCCGTCGCGGACTACAGGCATCGGGCATCCCGAAGTATGGAGCCGCCCCGAGGCCCGATGGGCGCCGGGTAGCCTGAGCCCATGACAACTGCCCCCTTCACCCGCAAGGACGGCCGCGCCGTCGACGAGCTGCGCCCCGTGACCATGACCCGCCACTGGCTCGACCACGCCGAGGGATCGGTCCTGGTGACCTTCGGACGCACCCGGGTCCTGTGCGCCGCCTCCTTCACCGAGGGCGTCCCGCGCTGGCGCAAGGGCAGTGGCGAGGGCTGGGTGACCGCCGAGTACGCCATGCTCCCCCGGGCCGGCTCGGAGCGCTCCGGCCGGGAGTCCGTACGGGGCAAGGTCGGAGGCCGCACCCACGAAATCTCCCGCCTCATCGGCCGCAGCCTGCGCGGCATCATCGACGTCGCCGCACTGGGCGAGAACACGATCGCTCTGGACTGTGACGTGCTGCAGGCCGACGGCGGCACCCGCACCGCGGCGATCACCGGCGCCTACGTGGCCCTGGCCGACGCCGTCGCCTGGGGCACACAGCGCGGCCTCATCAAGGCCCGCCCCGGCAAGCCCGTGCTCTCCGACTCGCTGTCGGCCATCTCGGTGGGGATCATCGACGGCGTTCCCTGCCTCGACCTGCCCTACGAGGAGGACGTGCGCGCCCAGACCGACATGAACGTCGTCCAGACCGGGGACGGGCGCTTCATCGAGGTTCAGGGCACCGCCGAGCACGCCCCCTTCGACCGCTCCGAGCTCGGAGAGCTGCTCGACCTGGCCGCCACCGGCAACAGCCGTCTAGCGGCGCTCCAGCGCCAGGCCCTAGCCGACCCCAGCGGCGAGCCCTTCACCGTGTCCTCGGCGGACTCCTCGCCCCAGTCCACGCAGGCCTGAGCCGTGAGTGCCTCGTCAGACGCCGACGGCGCCGCCCCGCTCACGAACCGGGTCCAGGTGCCCGCCGGAGCCCGCCTCGTCCTGGCCACCCACAACGCCGGCAAGCTGGCCGAGCTGCGGCAGATCCTGACGCCGCTCGTGCCCGGGCTGGTGCCCGAATCCGTGATCTCGGCCGCCTCCCTCCAGGCGCCTGAGCCGGTGGAGGACGGTCTGTCCTTCGCCGACAACGCCCTGCTCAAGGCCCGTGCCCTGGCCCGGGCCACGGGCCTGCCCGCGGTCGCCGATGACTCGGGCCTGTGCGTCGACGTCCTGGGTGGGGCGCCGGGGATCTTCTCGGCGCGCTGGAGCGGCCGGCACGGGGACGACACCGCGAACCTTCAGCTGCTCCTGGACCAGCTGGGCGACGTCGCCGACCCGCACCGCGGCGCCCGCTTCACCTGCGCGGCGGTCCTGGTCCAGCCGGCCTCCGGCGGGCAGGCGGAGCAGGTCACCACCATCGAGCGCTCCATGGAGGGGCGCCTGGTCCAGGCTCCTCAGGGTGAGGGGGGCTTCGGCTACGACCCGATCTTCGTACCCGTCCAGGAGGACAAGCCGGGGAGTCGGGGCCGCACCACCGCCCAGATGACGCCTGAGGAGAAGCACGCCATCTCCCACCGGGGACAGGCCTTCCGCGCCCTGGCGCCAGTCCTGGCCGAGGTCCTGGCCGGCTGAGCCCAGCCGACTGAGCCCGCGAGGGCGCCGTCAGTGAAGTGCCGTCAGTAGTGCGTCACCACGGTGGTACCGATCTCGGACCACTGCCAGATCGCCTGAGCATCCGGCACCGGGATATTGATGCAGCCGTGCGAGGACTCATCCGTCCCGATACCGAACTCCTTGACCCAGGGGGCGCCGTGGAGGGCGTAGCTGTCGTGCCAGTAACTCACCCACGGGACCCCTCGTTCGCAGTAGGGCCACTCGGGGGTGCAGCCCATGTCCTGCGCCTGGTAGCGCAGATAGATCTTGTAGGTGCCGGTGACGGTCTCGTGCCCGACACCGCCGTGGTTGATGAGAATCGGCCCGTAGACGACCTTCTGCCCCTCGTAGGCGGTCAGTGTTGAGTCGGTGAGGTTGACATCGACCCACTTCTCCCCCGCCTTGGCCTGGTAGGCAAAGCGCTCCGGCCCGTTGGGCACTACCCGGTTCTCGGTGGAGTGGGGCACCTCGTTCCAGCTGATCTGTTGGCTGACGCTCCGGCCCTGGCCGAGTCCCTGGACCAGCGCCGCCGTGACCGGCTCGATGTTGCCGGCCTTCCTTCCGGCCTTGCCCGGGCGGGCGAGCTGGAGCACCGTGCCGGCTGAGTCGACGTCGTTGATGGCGTTGACCGGTGTGCGCTCCTCCGGCGTGCTCAGTGAGGTCACCCAGGCCCTGACTCTCTCCTGGGAGACCGTCGGCACGATGCGGCCCTCCTTGATGGGGAAGTCGATCCATGAGGCCTTCTGAGCCTTGGAGGCGGCGTGCGCTGCGCCGTCGACCGTCACCTGGAGCTCGGCGTCCAGCAGTGCCGTTGCCGATTGTGCGACCGTACTCGCCTCCTGGGCGCTCACCGTGGGCTCGGTCCGGCGGATCGACACCGGCGCGGTATGGTTCTTCGCCAGCTCGCGTGCGGCGACGTCGAGCGCCGAGTCGAGATCAGCGGGGTCGATGGCGTTGCCGGCTCGTCCCGGTGAGGTGGTGAAGCCGCCGCTGCCCTCGTTCCAGGTCAGGGCCGGCTCGACGACGTGGTTGCGCAGCGTGCTGCTCAGTTGCGACACCAATGCGGCGCGGGCCTCCTGGTTGACCACGTACCGCACCGCCACTTGCCGTGTCCCCACGATGCCGTGCATGTGGGTCATCAGTGACCCCGCCCCGGACACGGCGGCCTCCACGGTGGCCCGGGCATCGACCTGGGCGATCCGGGCCAGCGGAACCGTGGTGGGGGTTCCGTCGACGGTCAGCGTCAGTGACGCCGATGCGGCCCGCTGAAGCACGAGCGCGGTCAGGGTCGACCGGTCCATTCCGGTCACGTCCTGGCCCATGAGGATGGTTCCGCGCGGAGCCCGCCCCTCGTGCCTGTGGAGGTAGACGACCGATCCGCCCACCGTTCCTCCCAGGATGAGGCAGACGGCGATCAGGACGCCGACCCACCGATGCGGTCGACGTCGACTGGCGCAGTGGTGCATGGCGCCAAGGTACGAATGGCGGGGTTGTCATTGCGTAAAGACAGCGACCTGATACAGGAACCAGTCCGGACCGACCACCGCGGGGCTAGGTGCCCTCCCTCTCCTGCTCGGCGAGGCGCCGCGCCACGGGCTTGGGGGTCAGGGAGTCGTGGGCGCGCACGTAGCCGTAGAGCCATCTCCATCCGCCCAGGAACACCAGGAGGAAGGCCCCGGTCATCACCGCCCAGGAGGCCATGGCGGACACGTCGTCGAATGCGGATGCCACCTGGCGCAACGCGGTCCAGACCACCCAGCTGACCCCCACGACGATGAGTCCCTCGGGCAGCGCCATCTCCAGGTGATCGGGGCGGGAGCGTCGCACGAGCCAGGTCACGCCCCAGGCGACGAGGAGGGCTACACCCGCCTGCCACAGGGAGGCGGGAACCTCCCCCAGGCTGCGAGTGGAGGCGGCACCGAACAGGGCCACGAGGGCCGCCGCCACCAGGTCGGCGGGAACCACCAGCCACCAGCGCGTCCGTCTTCCCCGGGTCCAGGGGCAGTCCGCCCCGTCGGGAAGAGCCGGGGTGAAGGAGACGGTTCTGCGCGGGGCGGGGCGATCGCGCCCGTCAGCGCTCACAGCTCCCAGACGGCGTCCGCCGTCGCCGCCTCCAATGGGCCGGAGTAGACGGTTGCGGCCTCCTTGAGGGGCACGGCCGGATCCGTCCAGGGCTGGATGTGGGTGAGGACCAGGTGCCCCGCGCCGGCCTGGGCGGCGAGCTCGCCGGCGCGACGCCCCGTCATGTGCATGCCGCCCACGGTGTCGCGGCCCTCGACGAAGGCCGCCTCGGCCAGGAGGAGGTCCACTCCCTGAGCCATGTCGCTCATCGTCTGGCAGGTGTCCGTGTCCCCGGTGAAGGCCAGGCTGACCCGACGGGAGGGATCCTCCTCGCTGGGGCCCTCGATCCGGTAGCCGTAGGCCTCCACGGGGTGGAGCGCCTCGAAGGGGGAGATCACCAGGGGGCCCACGCTGTAGGACCTGCCGGGCACGGCGGTGACGAAGCCGAACTCCGTGGCGTAGCGCTCACTGGGCGGGACGCCGTCGACCCCCTGGAGGCGCTCCAGCAGCTCCGAGGGCCCCAGGCAAGCCACCGGCCCGAGCGCCCCGGTGGGCAGCCAGCGTCGGTAGACGTGCATGCCCACCAGATCCACCATGTGATCGGCGTGGCAGTGGGAGATCGCAATGGCGTCGAGCTCGGCGGGATCGAGGTGGCGCAGCAACTGCCCCATCGACCCGGGCCCCAGGTCCAGCACGATCGAGTAGGTGCGCACCGCGCCGTCGGCGTCGACTCCTTCGGCCTGCACCAGGTAGGAGGAGGCCGAGGACTGGGGGCCCGACATGGAGCCGGAGCAGCCGATAATCGTGAGTCTCATGCAGATCCTTGGTGGGAGGTGGGAGGTGAGGGAGGGTGGGGCAGCCCGGCAGGGGCGCCGGCTGCCCCAGGGGCGAAGGCGACATGCTCAACGGCGGTGACCTCGGGGCCCAGGAAGCGCCGGGCCAGGACGGAGAATGCCTCCGGGTCGCCGGTGGAGGCGAAGTCATGGCGCGGTTCAGGAGCCTCCGGCCCGCGCAGAAGGTTCTTGCCGGCCAGCGCCCGGTAGACGTCCTTGGCGGTCTCGTCCGAGGAGGTCACCAGGGTCACATCCCGCCCCATGACGTAGGAGATCGGCCCCACCAGCAGCGGGTAGTGGGTGCAGCCGAGGATGAGGGTGTCCACGCCGGCGGCCTTGATGGGGGCCAGGTACTCCTCGGCGACGTCGAGCACCTCGGGGCCGGTGGTCACCCCCCGCTCGGCCAGCTCGACGAAGCGCGGGCACGCCTGAGAGACGAGCTCGACGCCGGGAACGGCCTGGAGGGCGTCGTCGTAGGCACGCGAGTCGACCGTCCCACGGGTGGCGATCAGCCCCACCTTGCCGTTGCGGGTCACTCGGGCCGCGGTACGTGCCGCCGGGTGGATGACCTCGATGACCGGAACTCCCCGTCCCAGGGTGTAGCGCTCCCGCGCATCGTGCAGGACGGCCGCCGAGGCGGTGTTGCAGGCGATGACGAGCAGCTTGACCCCTCGGTCCACGAGCTCGTCCATGATGCCCAGAGCCAGCGACCGGACCTCGGCGATGTCCCTGGGACCATAGGGACTGTTGGCGGTGTCCCCGATGTAGAGCACCTGCTCATGGGGCAGCTGGTCGAGGACAGAACGGGCGACGGTGAGGCCACCGACCCCAGAGTCGAACATCCCGATCGGAGCATCATTCACACCGCGAGACTATGCGGGCCCTGTGCCCCCGAACAGCGCGGATACCAGTGATTCCTGCCACCAGGTGACCATGTCGTAGACGAGCGCCGTCCCCCGGTACCACTGCTCGCGAGAGGTCTCCTCCTCGGGGGCCTCCTGGAAGGCGGCTGCGTGAACGCGCTCGGCGTCCTGAGCCGACTCGATACCCAGCCGCTGGGCCAGCACGAGCCGGATGTCATTGGTCGCCCCCAGCCAGTCGGACTCCTGGCCCGGGGCCACGAGCACCGTTCCCTCAGGGCCCGACGGCGCCCGCAGCTCGACGGCCAGGCGCGCCAGGCGGTCGACCTTGTCACCCCGCAGGCGCGCACGAGTCAGGCTGCTGACCTCCATCGAGGTGATGGGATCCTCCGAGGCCTGCGGGAGCAGGACGGCGATAACGGGGTCCGCGCTCGGGCGGCCGGGGTGAACTTGGTTGGTCGGCGCATCGAGATCGAAATCCAGGGCCTCCAGGACCTTACGATCCCGCTCGCTCTCCCCCGGGCGCACCGGGTCGGGACGCGACGGCGAGGAGGTCTCGGACTGGCCGGCCCCCTGGGGAGCATCCGCTTGGAGAAGGGCCCTCACCTCCAGGGCCAGCCTGGCCAGGAGCTCGCGCTCCCAGTCGTCAAGGCCGCAGGCCAGCCCCTCGGGGACGCGGCGGAAGGCTCGCATCAGCGCCCTCCTGAAGAGTCGTCAGCACCGGCGTCGTCACCCACGGGCTCGATGGTGGCGCGCAGGCCGTATCCGTGCATCGCCGTGACATCGACCTCCATGCGCTCGCGGGCTCCCTGGGAGACCACGGCGCGGCCGGTGGTGTGCACCTGCATCATCCGGGCCTCGGCCACAGGCAGTGAGAAGCCGAAGTAGGAGTGGAACACCCAGGTCACATAGCTCATCGTGTTGACCGGGTCGTCGTGGACCACGGTGCACCACAGGCGCTGGGCACGGACGCGCGACTCCTCCAGGATCTCCGGTTCCGCAACGGGCAACGAGGTGCTCATACCACCAGGGTAGCGGTGAGCCGCGATAGATTGGTCCCGTGAACAGCTACGCGCCCTCTGCCGATTCCACCGCCGCCTCCATGGACGTGTCCACGGCCTCAACCTCCCTGCTGACCGACATGTACGAGCTCACGATGCTGCAAGGAGCACTGGCATCGGGGGCCGCCTCACGGCGCAGCGTCTTCGAGCTCTTCGGCCGCAGGCTCCCCGGGTCACGCCGCTTCGGTGTGGTGGCGGGCACCGGTCGGCTGCTGGACGCCATCGAGACCTTCACCTTCACCCCCGCCCAGATCGACTTCCTGCACCGCACCGGGGTCGTCAACGACGAGACCCTGGACTTCCTGCGCGACTACCGCTTCTCCGGGACGATCCGCGGCTACGCCGAGGGCGAGTGCTACTTCGCCGGCTCCCCGCTGCTGACCGTGGAGGGTACCTTCGCCGAGGCCTGCATCCTGGAGACCCTGGCCCTGTCGATCTACAACTACGACTGCGCCGTCGCCGCAGCCGCCTCCCGCATGACCATCGCCGCCCACGGGCGCCCCTGCGTGGACTTCGGGGCGCGCCGGGCCCACGAGCTGGCGGCCGTCGCCGCGGCCAGGGCCTCGGTCGTCGGCGGTTTCGTGGGAACGAGCAACCTGGAGGCGGGGCTCCTCTACGGCATTCCCACGGTGGGGACCTCGGCCCACTCCTTCACCCTCCTGCACGACACCGAGGAGGAGGCCTTCGCGGCGCAGGTGGCCAGCCTCGGACCGAGCACCACGATCCTGGTGGACACCTATGACATCACCACCGGCGTGGAGCGGGCGGTCAAGGCGGCCCGCGCCGCCGGTGGCGAGCTCGGGGCGGTGCGCCTGGACTCCGGCGACCTGGTGGCTGAGGCCTTCAAGGTGCGCGCCCAGCTCGACGCACTGGGGGCGACCTCGACGAGGATCACCGTCACCAACGACCTCGATGAGCACGCCATCGCGGCACTGGGGGCGGCCCCCGTGGACTCCTACGGTGTGGGCACCAAGCTCGTGACGGGCTCGGGGCGCCCGACTGCGGCGCTCGTCTACAAGCTGGTGGAGCGCGAGGGCGCCGACGGCACCATGGAGGAGGTCGCCAAGTTCTCCTCGGGCGGCAAGTCCACCGTGGGCGGCCGCAAGTGGGCCGGCCGCATCCTCAGTCCCAAGGGCACGGCCGCCGAGGAGCTGGTGGTCGCCTCCAGCTCGCAGGACGAGGGGATGTCGGCGTTGAGCCAGGCCGGTGCCCGGCCGCTTCAGGTGCTCCTGGTCGATGAGGGCCGGATTATCGAGGAGCACCGCGGCAAGGAGGCCTTGAGCGCCGCGGCGGAGCGGCACCGGGCGTCGCGCGCCGAGCTCCCCTACGACGCCTGGCGTCTGAGCGACGGCGAGTCGGCGCTGCCGACCCGTCACGTCGACCTCGACGGGCGAGGCGCCACCCGACGCTGACCGCCGGCCAGGGGCGCATCCCGCCCCTGGCCGGCGCTTCTTGTCAGGGTTGTCAGAGTTGTCGGCGTTGTCGGCGTTGTCGGCGTTGTGTCGTCAGCCTTATCAGCTGTGCTGTCTCCTCACTTCTGAGACATGTGAGTGTCATGACTTCTGAGACACTCACTCGGACAGGAACCCGGGGCAGGCCGGTGGTCCAGGAGGCGAGGGCGTCCTAGAGACGAGACATGACGGGGTGTCGGTGTCCACAGCGCTGACATTAACCCCGAATCAATGCTGCTAGCCGAGGAAGAACCGCAGAATTCCAACGATTCCCGCTGGGAAAATTGACGCCGGGCCCGTTGATGTCAGCACTGTGGACACCAGGCCGCGCAGGAGCGATAGTCCGTGGGTCTTGCGGCAGTGCCCGGCGCCCCCGTCACAGGTCCTCCTGCACCGCTCTCTGCCCGCCGTCTGCGCTGGGGCCGGGAGGCTATGACCCGACGCCGGTCCCGCCTCGAGTCGGCCTGCTCCACGAGGGTCGGGATCCACTGACCAAGGGTTGTGCGCACTGCACGAAGGCCCCACCTACCCAAAGTGCACCCAACCCTCCTCCAGTAGCACCCCACCCCTCGTGCAGTGCACCCAGACGACGCCGTAAGCCACCACAGTGAGCGGGCCTGCCCCCTCCAGCAGGCCGAAGCAGCAGCTCTCCCATCCGGCAGGCCCACCCCACCGGTGTCCTGAGATGTCATGACATCGAAACTCTCAGAAGCCATGGGACAACACAGTCAGCCTTATCAGCGCTTGCCGACGAACCAGCGCCGCAGGGTTTGGATGCGCTTCTCGATCTCCTCGGTGGAGGCCGCCGCGACCTCCGGTCCCCCGCACACGCGCCTGAGCTCGTTGTGGACGACGCCGTGGGGCTGGCTCGAGCGGCGGGCCCAGGCGGCCACCAGCTGGGAGAGCTCCTTACGGGCCGCTGCCCGCCGCCGGGCGTCGTCGACGCCTGAGTTCTTCCGCCTCTGCGCCTCAGCGGCGGCCTGCTTCTTCTGGGAGGCGATCTGCTTGTCCTGGCGCTGGCGCAGCAGGGCGGTCACCTGCTCGGGCTCCAGCAGACCCGGCAGCCCCAGGTACTCCTGCTCCTCGATACTGCCCACCATGGCACCGGTGCCGAACTCGCCGCCGTCGAAGAGCACGCGGTCGAACTCGGCCTGGCTGTCCATGGCCTCGAAGCCCGGCAGCAGCTCGGCCGAGGCGTTCTCAGTCTTGTTGGCCTCGGCGAGGAGCCGGTCCTCGGGGCTGAACAGGGCGTCCTCCTGCGCCGCCGAGTCGGGGCGGCTCAGAACGTGGTCGCGGGCCACCTCCATCTCCCCGGCCAGGGCCAGCAGCGGCGTGACCGAGGGGAGGAACACCGAGGCGGTCTCGCCCCTCGCCCGCGAGCGCACGAAGCGCCCCACGGCCTGGGCGAAGAAGAGCGGGGTGGAGGTGGAGGTGGCGTAGACGCCCACGGCCAGGCGGGGCACGTCCACTCCCTCGGAGACCATGCGCACGGCCACCAGCCAGCGGTCGGTCGAGGCGGAGAAGGCCTCGATGCGGCTGGAGGCGCCGTTGTCGTCGGAGAGGACCACGGTGGGGGCCTCGCCGGTGATGGCGCGCAGCTGCTTGGCGTAGGCGCGGGCCTTGGCCTGGTCGGAGGCGATGACGAGGGCTCCGGCGTCGGGGACCTGGCGGCGCACCTCGGTCAGGCGCTGGTCGGCGGCGGCCAGGACCGCGGGGATCCACTCCCCCGCCGGGTCGAGTGCGGTGCGCCAGGCCTGGGACTCCAGGTCCTTGGTGAGGGGCTCGCCCAGGCGGGCCGCGACCTCGTCGCCGGCCTTGGTGCGCCACCGCATCTGCCCCGAGTAGGACATGAACATCACCGGGCGCACGACTCCGTCGCGCAGGGCGTCGGAGTAGCCGTAGGAGTAGTCCGCCTGGGAGCGCTTCGCCCCGGAGGCGTCCTCCTTGTAGCGCACGAAGGGGATCGGGGAGGTGTCGGAGCGGAAGGGCGTTCCGGTCAGGGCCAGTCGCCTCCGTGCCGGGGTGAAGGCCTCCCGGATCGCGTCTCCCCAGCTCAGGGCGTCTCCCCCGTGGTGGATCTCGTCGAGGATGACCAGGGTGCGGGCCTGGTCGGTGCGGGCACGGTGCAGGTTGGCGTTGGCGGCCACCTGGGCGTAGGTCAGGGCGACGCCGTCGAAGCGTGAGCCGAGTGCCCCTTGGGAGTTGGAGTAGGAGGGGTCGATATGGATGCCGACGCGGGCGGCGGCCTCGGCCCACTGGTACTTGAGGTGCTCAGTGGGGCAGACGATCGTCACCTTGTGGACGTCTCCGGAGCTGAGCAGCTCGGTGGCCACCCGCAGCGCGAAGGTCGTCTTGCCGGCCCCGGGGGTGGCCACCGCCAGGAAGTCCTGGGGCATCGTCTCCAGGTACTGTCCGAGCGCAGCGGCCTGCCAGGCGCGCAGTGAACCTGCTGTTCCCCAGGCGGCGCGGCGCGGGTAGGCCGGGGAGAGGTTCTGGGCCGCCGACGTCGAGGCTCGCGTCGGGGTGGGATGGGTCGCCTGGCCGCCGCGGGCGGCGTTCACCGACCGCCTCGCCCGAACGGGAAGCGGGGGAAGCGAGGCCCCTTGCCGTCGCCGGAGCCTTCCCCGTTGCGCATCTCCTCGTAGATGGACTTGCAGGTGGGGCACACCGGGTACTTCGACGGGTCGCGCCCGGGCGTCCACACCTTGCCGCACAGGGCGACGACGGGACGCCCGGTGACAGCGGCCGCGGCGATCTTGTCCTTGCGGACGTAGTGGGCGAAGCGGTCGGCGTCGCCGTCGTCGGTCGACTGGAGCTCCTCGCGCTCCAGGACAGCCGTACCGACGCCCTGGGTGGGCTCGGCAATCAGCTCTTCTATCTCGCGGCGCGTCTGCTCTTCGGGGAGCCGGAA
>ERZ773007.145-NODE-145-length-35560-cov-5.960794_pt1 | contig 35560 bp, 37 predicted proteins | sample MGYA00580665_ERZ773007 | MGnify/ENA primary metagenome ERZ773007 (study PRJEB29015, sample SAMEA2738122) | human oral metagenome | biome: human oral; feature: human-associated habitat; material: saliva | place: China | collected 2167 ... | reverse complement strand
ATTATGCTACAAAGATAACACAAACCAATGAGATAGCAAAGTTAGAACAAGAAAAAGATAGATACCTCCTACAAGAAAGCCTTGACATAAACAGTCGACATCTATACCAAGATTTGATAAAATTCTCACACTGGATTCAATAAACGTTATTTTCTTTCTTCACATCCTGCAGCAATTCCTCTTGTCTTCTTTCTTTTTTGCTCATAATAATCTTCATTGCAAAAGGTTGGGGCAATAGAAGAAATTCTGTTCCTTCACCCACCTCGTTTTTCAGATAAGGTTGTGCCTCATAAATAGAGGTAACATTATAAACTTCAACTCCTTTTTTCTTCTTTCCTTTAAACTCTTCTTGAATATAATTAGAATAGCGACAACTACTTAGGTAAAAGAAATTATCCAATGAGCGATACTCTGCCTCAACATCAATCTGCCAATCCTTATATTGATGTCCGTATATAGCATTGATTGTTGAGCGCACAAGTGCATTAGTACGGTGCTGTACATTATAAGCCAACCCCGTAGAACGTTTTGCTCTGAGGATGACATTTTGTAGGGTATCTATACATAAATAGCCCGAATCTTTCCAATCTTTTTTCGACTTGAATAGGAGTCTTACCACATTGACACCCAAGCTTTCAAACTCATTATCCACATAGAACCGATGTTCCTTCACAAACTTCTCATCCATATCAGAAACAAAATCATGGTAAAGCGTATTTTTAAGGTTACTATAGTCACAACCAGCTGACTTATCCTTAAAGGTGATAACATTCTGCAAGGGAGAGATTTCAAAGAGTTCCTTCTTTCTTACCAGTCCATTACTTACAAAGCGATATAACACCGTATCGCCTACATTCTGTGTCCGATACTCATATCTTAGAACTCCATTACTTCTATACTTCTTTGCTTTCGTCTTTACAAATTTCATCAACATGGGTTTAATCCATGCTGGCTCGCCTGCAGGACTCACGACAACTTCTGAAAGCAACTGTATACTTTGCTCCATAAACAGTGTATCAGACAATACTTTCACGCTTTCTTTCTGATAGTTTATATGAGAAATCATCAGATTATCAAAAGCAAAATCCACAACAACTCTCCCCTGTTGGTCGCTAAACGTACTCCTCACTTTCCCCATGTAGGTGGTATATACACTTGCTCTACTCACAGGGATATTATTTACTTTATCCCATATCACAAAGCCTTTCTGCGCAAATGAAGTCACAGAAAGACATAAAAAGACAATGCTAACGATAGTACGTTTATTCATTTGCTATATTAAGTTTATTTATCTGCAAAATTCTTTTATCTTCAAGGAACTGCAAGTATCAAAACTTCAAAAGGGTTAGAACTCACTACGCAAAGGTATGAAAAAAGAAAAGTACACACAATATTATCTTCTTATTTTAGGTAAATAATGTACTTATAAACATATTGTATCATAACTATACACGCCCTTCTTCACCATGATACATACAATTTCAAGGAATTTTTTTCATGAAAAGAAATATTTATTTTCGCGCAAAATCTATCATTTAGGTTCAAATGATTGGCTTTCAATAGCCTAATGAGTTATGAAATGCATTAGGTAATGATTTAGCGACCTATCTTCAACAATGATATACAACGCTTTGCATAACTCGAATAACCTGTTGCAAAGATAAGAGTATATCGTGAGAAAAAAGAATTTTCTCCAAATTATTTTCATAGAGCCGTACGTTGGGGCGGCTTTTTGTTTTCCGTGTATTCTATTCTTTTGATGAAATGCAGTCTCCGAAGACTGCGTTTTTTGTTTTCGCCCTGCTTCCCTCCCTGCACATCCTCCACTTATGCCCGTGTATCATGTCGGGATCGGTTGTTCGTTGTCAGCGGCAAAGGTAGTTCCGGGCTTCTACGGACAAAAAAGGTCGGGGCGGCAAGCCGTTTAGACGACAATCTCCACACTTCCATTTCATTGCAGGTAGTATTCTCGCCGTAAAACCTTGTTTGTCCTAAGCCCTACCTTTTTACGCCACTGAAACGAAAACGACCGACCCGACGGAAAGACGCATAAAAAAATGTCGGATATGCGAGAAGCAGGGAAAAAGAAAAAGTTGAAACTCAACTCCCTCACCTCTGGAATCCGCATAAAATCAAAAAAAATCAGACAAGATGAAACTGAGATACAAAATATCAATTTGGGTGGCTCTTGCACTCGCAGGCTCTCTCCTTTGGGGCGGAAGCGTCTGGCTTTGGCTGGCAGGGATATGTGCAGGGAAATTCCTCATTCGGCTACTCCTTACCATTGCTTTGGCTATCGCAGTGTACATTCTGACTTATGCCCTCATCATCGGAGCAATACTTTGGTTACTCATTTCTTAAACAGACAGATATATGAAAAGAAGAAGCAAGACAATCGCACAGCAATGCAGATACTATGAGGTGAACAACATCTTCGAGTATATGGTATCGGTTTACCTCAACGGAAATATCTCCGCCTTTGGGGAATTATTCAAGGAACTTAATCGGAAGGACAGAAAGGAATTTATCCTCTATCTCTTTTCAGAGGTCGAACCCATTCATATCCAAGAAATCATTTTAGCAACCATTTAACTATATCAAACAATGAAAGGTACAGAGCATTTCAAGAGCGTAATCCAATGTTATTTGGAGAACCGAGCATCATACGATGAACTCTTTGCGGAAACTTTCCGCAAGGAAAACAAGAGCATAGACGAGTGTGTAACCTATATCCTCAGCGAGGTACAGAAAAGCGGTTGTTCGGGATTTTCGGACGATGAAATCTACTCTATGGCTGTGCATTACTATGACGAGGACGACATAGAGGTCGGCAAGCCCAACTCCTGCAAAGTGGTGGTGAACCATACCATTGAACTCACGGAAGAGGAGAAAGCGGAAGCCAGACAGAGAGCCGTAGAGCAGTACCAGCGTGAGGAACTTTCCAAGATAAAGAGCCGTAACGCAAGACCGAAGAAAGCGGAGACAACGGAAATCGTATCACAACCCTCTCTATTCGAGTTTTAATCCCTTAAACAACGAAAGGAAAATGGAAACAATGGATTTAAGCGAAGCACGCATCTATGTAGGCACTTATGCCAAGTACAACAACGGATCATTGCAGGGAGAATGGGTGGAACTTTCGGACTTCTACGATTTGGATGACTTTATGGAGCGTTGTGCCGAGATACACGAGGATGAGGAAGAACCCGAATATATGTTCCAAGCGTGGGAGGAAATCCCCGATGGTCTGATAAACGAAGGTCATTTGGATGAAAACTTCTTTGAACTTCGGGACGAGTTGGACAGATTGAATGACACGGAGAAAGAAGCCTTTTGGGTATGGGCGGACGGCAACAATGCCCATATCATCCAAGACGCATACAGCCTTGTAAAGGCTTTTCAATCCGCCTACATGGGCAGTTATGCAAGCAGGGAGGATTTTGCGGAGGAAATTGTGAAAATGGAGAACGATTTATCCGATTTTGCACTGAGTTACTTCGACTTCTCCAAATATGCCGATGACCTTTTTGACACAGACTTTTGGTATAAGGACGGTTATGTATTTCGCAACGAATAAAATAAGGAGAACAGATTATGAAACCGAGAAATAAGTTTGAGAAGGCAGTACTTGCCGAGAGTAAGCACCTTCGCCCGATAACCAAGACACAGAGCAAATGGGCATTCCGTGAGTGTATAGACCATTTCGCCTACCGACTGCCCAAAGGTCGCACAACGTGTATGGATTGTGGGCATAGTTGGACAATGGAAAAGCCAACAAACACTTGCACCTGCCCTCATTGCAGGGCAAGGTTGCAGGTCAAGGAAACCTTTGAACGCAAGATTAGACAGAAGCAATATTTTACGATACTTACCGCTTACGGAGAGTTCCAAGTACTAAGAATGTTTCTTCTTTCTGTGGAAATGGAGAAAGGTTGCAAGGCAATGCCCTATGTTATAGAAATCGGTCAATATTGGTGGAACGCACAAGGACGGCAATCAGTGATAGCCGTTCAACGAACATTAGGCAGATACATTGACACCTTTTCTTTCTGTTCGCCTATGGCAGTACGCAACGATAACGAAGCCTATCGCCATATATCGTACTCACAGATATATCCCAAGTTCAAGGTTACAGACACACTCCGCAGGAATGGATTTGAGAATGATTTTCACGACATAGCTCCGACAATCTTTATCCCCTCCATATTGTCCGACAGCAGAGCAGAAACCTTGCTGAAAGCAGGCAGAACCGAGCATCTGAAATACTTCCTCAACAATTCAAGGACATTTGACACTTGTTGGCAGCCCTATAAGGTTGCCACTCGCAACGGCTATGACATAGAGGACATTTCGATATGGTGCGACTATGTGGATATGCTCCGCAGATTGGGCAAGGACATACACAGCCCGAAGTATGTTTGCCCCACCGACCTGCATAGGGAACACGACGGCAGACAAAGCGAACTTCGCAAACAGAGAGAAAAGGAGGAAATAGAGAGGAAACGCAAAAAGGCAATGGAGGACGAGGAGCGTTTTCAAGAACTCAAATCCAAGTTCATCGGTATCCGTTTCACGGACGGAATAATCCAAGTCCACGTATTGGAGAGTGTGCAGGAGCATTTGGAGGAGGGCACGGCAATGCACCATTGCGTATTCTCCAACGAGTACTACCTCAAAGAGAACTCACTGATACTTTCGGCAACCATTGAGGGCAAACGGATAGAAACGATTGAGGTCAATTTGGACACGCTCAAAGTGGTGCAAAGTCGTGGCGTGTGCAACAAGAATACGGAATATCACGACCAAATCGTGAGCCTTGTCAATGCCAACCGCAAATTGATAAGACAGAGAATGAGAGCAACCGCATAAGCAACAATCACCAAAACATCACAGATATGAAAGCAGAAATAGAAAGCATCGTATGCAACTGGGAGGACGAGATACCTCATATCCTTGTAAGGGTAATCAATGGTGTTACCTTATCCGCCAATGAAAAGGAACTGAGGGCAGCCGTCAAGCGGATAGCCGAAGAAACGGAACTTGACAAGTTCTTTGCCTATGGTTACGGCACACATCATTTTTGGCTTACCCACCGCAGGTTATCCAATGGTGAGCCGATGGAACACAGATTATTAAAGGTTGAGTTTTGAGAATATGAAAAAGAGAGTTTACAGAGTACGGACGCAGTACATTTTCGAGGGAGTGTTTGAGATGGTTGCCGAAAGTAGAGAGGACGCACGGCAAAAGGTCATTCAGAATTGCGGATTGGTAATGGGTGGGAATATTCACAGCACCCTGCCCGATGAGGAGGTGAATTGGGCTTTCTCCACTCACCCCGAAGTAAGGACGGGACGGATAACTGTTCAAAAAGAACAGACAGAGTAAAGCGGTCGGCAGATTTGCCGACCGCTCCTTTCTTTCGTGAGCCTAAGCGGATAAAGAAAGGAGCAAAGAAACCCCAATGAAAAACACCTCGTTACTTTTGACTGTGAGTTGAGACGGCTCAAAAGTAACAAAAAGCCCAATTAAGGTTATTATGTTAATGCTCGTATTAAGCGATTTATTTCTTCATCAAATGGATTATTTACAAAATCAAATCCTTTTCGTGCGATTAAAAAATCGGGGCAACATTCCTCAAAAGTTCCAGATAACAAAATCGGTATAAACTTTGTCGTATCTTGATCTTGGTAAATAGCTCGTGAAATAACTCTACCTTCATGAGCTACTCCACCTGTTGAAAGTTCTGCCTTTTCTTTATACTTGGGACTGAGAAATACAAGACATTTTGTACAATCTCTTATTTCTTTGTTCATGAAACGAACGAGATCTGCTCCATAAGGAACATCCTCATCTATACGCACTTCTATATTCGCATCTTTCAAATGTTTAGCGATTCTTTGTACCTCCTCTTTATTTTCATCCCATGCATAAGATATAAATACTATCATAGGAATAACTCTTAACTCGCCCTTTTCTTCTTGGGGTTTACTAATCTTTTCCACATTGTCAAATAAGGTCGTGTCTACACAAACATCAGAACCCTCTTTGTTGTTTGTCGAAGTGTTTATCTTCTCGGATAATTTGCTTATAAATATTTCAACATCCTCATCTGCGAGTAAGGAAAAAAGTTCTCGATACCATACCACTCTTGATGTTGAGACACTTTCTTTTTTCCTATACTCTATATACTCAGAATACGAAGGATATGCACCTTGTATAAAAGGTTTTATTGTATTATAATAATCGGGACCATTTACATAGAAGAAAGCCTCTTCTTCTTTCCCAATAAACCTCCATAATTCGTTGAAAATAAAACCCTTCCCTTTTTGTTCTATTTCTCTTAAGTACATCAAATCCCCTAATGAAATAGATAGTTCCAGTGGAAAGTCTCCATTTATATGGTCATATCCCTTTTGAGAAAGCATAATAAAATCTTGAGACGAGTTACTAAAATGCAAATAATCATTGGATAGTAATAAATTCAACACAACGTACAGGTTATTCATTTCTGATCTATTCCTGCCATAGTCTTTTTCCGCTTTGAAACGAATGGATCTAAAGAACAATCCTTGACCAACGTTCATATCAGCAAAGAATGATAGAATAAAATCCTTGTATCTACTTATTTTTAATTCATTCATAATGATTTATTTTCTGCAAAGGTACTCATTCATAGCGAGAAAGACGAATAAAACGGCAAGAAAACGCCCCTTGCGGAGCATAAAATGTCGCAAGAGGCGTATTTGATAATCAGGGTATATAAAACAGGGCAAACTCCACCTTTCGTCGCTTAACAAGTCCACGTAGGACTTTGCCTTTGTATCGGCAGAAAGAGACAAATTCACGGTAGAAATTCCTGTCTCCCGACTCAATCTTCCGTAGCAAACGGCTCTTGGGATGCTTACCGTATCCCAGCAACCTGCCTGCTACGACATTGTAGGACAAAACGGCAAGCAGCAGGGCATCCTTGCCGTAGTCCTTGAATATCATCAGACGCTTCATCAGGTCTGCCCGAAGCAGGGAGTCCGCCTGCCGTTCCGTCATCGCTGCCGTGAAGTGTTCGCCCGGCAAGAGCTGATGCCCATATCCGACATAGGGAGCATCTTTGAACCCGTGTAAGCCCTCAAAATGCTTGATACAGACAACGGCACGCTCAAAAGGTGGCAACGAGAGAAGTACATTTCTTCTTTCCTGAGCCGAAAGCCGTAAGCAGGAAAGGCAGACAAGACATAAGACGACAAGTTTACTTCTTAACCTCATCCTTCTTCTCCTTTTCCTCGTCCTTCTGACTGTTGAACTCAAACGAGAGTTTTGCCGTCTGTCCGAAATTATCCTCCACATACACGTCTATCGTCTGCTGGTCGGTGGAAGCGGAGGTGTAATATAGCCTGAACTCCTCCTTGTGGAGCGGATAGCGGTCATTGGGCTTGAAGACCGTACCGTTATCCATCTTCAATCGCCCCCTGCCATCGGGTTGGAAATAACGGATGGTATAGTGTGCGTCTTCAAATCGTCCCTGCCGTTTGAGCGTGCAGCGTATCTCTGCCGTCTGTCCCTTAGCGATATGCTTCTGCACCGGCATCGTCTCTACCGTGAACGGGTACGCCTGCCGAATATCCAGCTCGTGATTACAAGCAGATAGACAAAACACGGCGATGGAGAGTACCCCCATTACCCAAATTGTATTCAATATTTTATTCTTCATTTTTCATTATCGTTTTGTTGTTATACATTATTCTCTGCATTCTCGGAAAGCAGAAACTCATTCAAATCTTTGTAGTCAGCATATAGGGAGGAACGGTCGATGACCTTCTCCCCGAAGCAGTCGTGCAATCTCTGAAAAGTCCTTCGTCCCGCCTCGTCATTGTCGAGGAAGCATTCTATCCTTTCATAGCCCTGCAAGGCTTTCTCCGCTTTCTCCACGTTGGATACGGAATTAAACACAAGCCAATCCGAAGCGATAATGCCTAATTGCATAGCCGAGAGGTAATCCATAAAGCCCTCGAATACGGCACATACGTCCGAGCCATTACGCTTCAGAGAAATATCCTTCGGCGGTATGCAACCCTTGAAAAAGCGGTTGCGCAATTCCAATCCTCCTGCCTCGTTACGAAAGCCGATGGCATAGTATCGCTTGCCACGTATACGGTATCTCACCTCCTCGCAGTTGGGGATGGCAACGTGGGCATCGATGCCCCGTTCTTCCAAATAGCCCAGCAGTCTGCCATTCAATAAGGGACGTGTCCAAATATCCTCAAAGGAGGGGTCTCTTTCTTTTTTCCTTGGCGATTGCTCCATAACGGGAAGCGGACAAGCTCCGCTCCGTGCGATGAAAGCCGCCCTCAGGAGGAAATCCTCGCTTCCGATGAACGCTCCTGCCAAGTCGAAGATGTCGCCACCTTTGCCCGTTCCAAAATCGAACCAGACATTCTTGGCGGTATCGACCTTGAAAGAGGGTGTCCGCTCCGTGCGGTACGGAGCGGAATACCACAAGGCATTTCCTTTCTGTTTGGTCGGATGAATCCCCATTGCGCTGAGGAAGTCCGCAATGGGAATCTCTCTCATCTGTCGTGCATCCATCAGTCCAGCATGATTTTCAGTCCGACACCGTACTGGGCGTGGAAACGCTCCGTAGAACCTCCCCACAGACAACGTTCCCTGCCATAGAACAGCAACACCAATCTGTCCGTCAGATAGGTCTCCGCCTGTAAGGTGACGGCACCGCCATAAAGAAAGCCGTCCTTGTTGCGTAGCGTTGAGCCATCAAAGAGCAGCTTCTTTCCGCCATTAACCGTCTCATAGCCTACCAAGGCGGAAACACCTGCGGAGAGGAAGAAGGTCTTGCTTCCGTCAGAAAGCACACCAAAGAAGAAACCTCCCTCGCCCGTGAACTGCTCCACCGGGATACGGCTATCCCGATAAGGGTGGTATCTGCGGAGATACTCCGCCCCGAATACCCATTGATGTTCGCCTTTGGTGTAGGTGGCAAGCGAAGCCCCGAACGTATAGCCCGTCTCATTCTTTGAAGAAGATAAATAAAAACCGTCCGCCATACCTGCGGTCAGGCGTACGCCCCTCATCTTGGGCAGACAGCGTTGGGCGTGTGCCTGCCCTGCAAAGAGGGCAAGCATCACGACAAACAGGAAAAACAGAAACTTTCTCATATTACTTCACTTTGAGTTCGTCAATCTCCCTTGCACGCACAAGGTCTTCGTTCTCCACGATGAAGGACTGATGTCGTCCTCCGTTCTTCTCGTGCATCTCCACAATGAGATGCTTGTCATCGGGGATGGTGAACTTCTGAAGCGTGAACACCGTGCGACCGCTCTTCTGTCCCGCCACACAGGTAACATAGTTGTAGGCACGCAACGGAAGCAGTACCTGCTCCTGCATGGCGGTCTGCTTGGCAACCTTCTTATCCACAATTTTGAACGTGATGAAGTCGATGTCGAACGGCACGTTGGATTTGTTGCGCAGTTCGGTGTGGAAATATAGTAACCCGTTGTGCGAGTACAGACCTCGAAGCAAATATTGAATGCCAAACGCCTTGCTGCCGATGTGCTTGACGGTACGCCTGTTCTCCTTATGGATGGACTTCATGATGAGCCTTACCAGCATCGGACTCTCGCTGCCAAGCTCCTTCAGATAGACCTCCATCGCATTGTTTGGGCGGTTTACGCTCGCACCGTCATGAATAAAGTCCGTCATCTCCACGTTCAAGAGCAGCGGCTCGTCGGCATACTTGACATTAAAAGTGTAAAATGCACCGTCCTCCGTGATTACACTCATATTCGTCTCCTCCCGGAAGTTCTTGACCGTCGCTTTCACACGGATGACGTTCTCCGCTCCGTCCGCCTTACCCGCAATGAGGTTGGGCGAACCCAAATCCACATAGCGTACGGCAGAGGGGAAGATGATGTGCACCGTCTTGTCGTAGGTGATTTCCAAGCCGTGAGGCGGTATCATACGCTCAAAGGCGATTTTGCGTGTCAGTCCCTCATAGAGGTCTCCGCTTGAAGTCGTTTCCTGTGCGTTCGCACAGACTGCGCCCAGCATCAGGGCGATGGCTAAAACTGTTCTTTTCATTTTACTTTGGATTAAAGTGGTGAATAATAATTGTGAATTACTTGTTCTCTGGCTGATAGAGCAGCACCTTATAACCAGCCTTCAGATGCACCTTGACGGTACGCATCTTCCCCGCGAAGTATTGGCTCGTCCCTTGTATCAGCCCCTTGCCGAGGTCGGAGGCAAGCTGCGCCCCAGCATCAGTGGAGATGTTCACGCTGCTGCCTACGGAGGTCCCCATATTAGCGACAATCTCCTTGGCGGCACTGCGTTCCATCGAGCCAGGAATGAATATCCCCGCCTGTCCGTCCGTGTCATAGACCGACAGCTCCACGGGAATGATGCTTCCTCGATACTCCAATGAGGAAATGACAATGGAGAGTCGTTCGCCCTGCAACTTTGCCATTCCCACGACAAGGGCATTGCGTGGAATCTCCCTGCCCGATACCAACATCGGCTCCAAGAGACGGAAACGCACCGTCTGCCCATCCATAACCGTCTGATTGTTGTACACACAGGCAGATATGGTGTTTCTCTCCGTCTGTGAGACTGTCCCGATAGCGGTTTGGAATAGGTAGTTTCTCTCCTTGACATATTCGGAGCGGAAAGTCGAGTCGCTCATCGGCTGCGCCAGAGCCGACACCACTTGACCGCTCACCTGTCTGACAGGAAATGCCATCGCCTTTCCATTGCGACCGGTAGAGACCGCTTTCCTTTCGGAAGCCGTCTCATTCCCCGAGGTATGTGTCACCGAAGCAGATTGTCCATTACCTCCTGCGGGCATATACTTGGCTGCCAGTTGATAGGATTTTTCGAGCAGTGCCATCTGGTCGTTCACGGTTATAGCGGGCGACTGCTGCTCGGCACTCATACGACTTTCCAACTCCTCCAAACGGGTACGTAGTTCCACCTTCTCAGGGTCTTCTCTCGGCATTTCATAGAAACTGCCGAGCGTGCGGTTGATGTCCTGGTAAGCGGAAGCCGAAGCATGAAAGCCCTCTTGCGGAGCAGTAGTACGAGAGCCGAAGCCGTTGTCTCTTTCCGACAAATCCGTCTTCAAAGCCAACTCTTCGGAAGCCTGATCTGGTTGTCCTCCCGTCATCTCCCCGAACATGGAACTGAGGCTTTGCATGGCACGGCTTCGTTCCTGTTCCTTCTGTTCCATCATCTCCTTTTCGTAGGCTTTCTTCTTGTCGCCGATGAGTTCCGAGGCTTGCGGATCCGGCACTTCCGTATTGAAGCCTTGGCTGTCCTGCTCCTCCTCTTTCTTCGATGGGGCAAAGATGAGCCACATACAGCCTGCAAAGAGCAGGAACATCAAGGGATAGATGACAAACTTCTTTCGCCTTTGTTTTTCTTCCTCCGTCAGTTCAGGCGAGGTACTCCCGTCGGAGGCTGTCTTTCTTTTGAATGGGTACATAATCGTAATACTTTAATGGGTTGATACTGTCGTTGGGATAGAGCCGCTTTACTTCAGGCGTTTCTATATGCTTGATAGCCGGTATGTTCCCCTCATTTCCCCTTTCCTCGAAGAAGATGTGGTATATCCCCTGAAAGAAAAGGTAATTGGAAAGAAGAGCGAATACCGCCAGCATTGTCAAAACGACATAGAGCCTTGCATGAAGTGGAATACGTCCGCACAAATGGCGAAGCCTCTCATTGACCTCTTCCCGAACCTTTTGAAACACACGCTTTTTTTTCATCGTTTACGGGTATTGATGTCCTTGTTTTCCATAATCTCAAATCCCTCGATGTTGAAACCGTTCGGGTTGTCGTCGCTTCGGTTCGTGTTCAGCAGGCGGCACTCCGTAACGAGGCTACGTTCCGTGACGTTGCTGGCACGGATAATCAGCTGTCGGGCATACGTCCTTGCGGAATACGGATAGCGGTCGAAGTTGCATACCACGCTGTCCACCTGCACCACTTGGTTGATGTTGCCCGCAATGATACGGTTGTAATATCCCTTCTCCGAGAAATCCCGATAATAGTTGTAGGCACTCTTGTCCGCCAAGAGCAGTGCCCGTGAGATATTGCTCTCAATGGCATTCTTGTCGGGTGAAAGCGTGAAGAACAGTTCGTGGAAGCGGCGGATATGTTCCTTGGCTTCCGCCGGTCTGTTCTGCGACAAATCCTGCGAGAGTGCGAGCATGAGCGACTTTCCGCTGTCCAGCACATAGATTTTCTGCCGCTGGGCTTCGGCAAAGGAGTAGGCACTCCACACCGAATAGCCCGCAAGGGCGGTACACAGGCAGACGACCACCAACGTAAAGAGCCTTATCTGCCTGAAACTTGTTTCGATATTCTTTAATGACTTAAATTCCATAGCTTTTTAATTTTGTTCCGATGGTTCGGAGGATTTGTTTCCTCCCCGATGAAATAACTTCCCGGCTATCTCCTTGCCCTTGCTACCCGCATAGTTCATCGCATTTCGTGCATGTCCTCCGGCGAAACCGCCGACGGCTCCGCCCACGGCACCTGCGATACCTGCACCCTTTGCAGCAGCAAGTCCCACATTCTTGCCATAGTTTCCTGTACCTCCCGCTTGGATAATCCAACCGGCAACGGTAGGAACCGTAAAGTATCCGATGATACCGATGATCATAAAGACCAAATACACACCGTTCGAGGCATCTATGGAATAGGTCGGGTCGTTCTGTAACTGTGTGATGTCGTGCTTGAGCATCAGTTCTTGGATTTTTGCCAGCATCGAACTGAACAAGTCCGCCACGGGCAGCCACAGATAGATGGAGACGTACCTCGTAATCCATTGCGTGAGGGTACTCTGAAAACCGTCCCATACGGAGATGGCGAAGGCTATCGGTCCCAAGATGGAGAGGACAATCAGGAAGAAAGTCCTGAGCGTGTCGATGAGCAGGGCGGAAGCGGCGAAGAGCAGTTCCAAAAACTCCCGCACCATATTACGGAACCATTTTTTGAAGTTGTACATACTGCGTTCCACATACATCCCTGCCATCGTTGCCATATCCGAAGGCGAAAGACCGAGTTCATCTAATTTTTTATCGAACTCCTCGTTGCTCACCAAGTAGGCGGTCTCCGGGTCACGCACCATTGACTCATACTCTATCTTGTCCCGCATCTTGCGGTATTCGTCCATCTTGAAGGTCTGTGTCTCCATCATCTTGTGCGTTCCCTGTACAACGGGACTGAGCACGCCGTTGATGGTGTCCAAGACCATCGGGAAAAAGAGAATGCAGAGACCGAGGGCGAACGGACGGAGCAGCGGATAGACGTCGATAGGCTCGGCACGGGCAAGCGTCTGCCATACCCTGAGTGCCACATAGAAGAGAGCACCCAAGCCCGCAATCCCCTTTGCAACGGCAATCATATCGCCGCACATGGCCATCATCTCCGTATAAAGCGAACGGAGTACCTGATGCAGATTGTCAAATTCCGCTCCCATGACTACCAGTATCTTTCGTTGTCCGTCCCGTACAGGTCAAGTACCCTGTCCGCATCCTTCTTCGCCTTGGCTCGGAGATAACTCACGGAGATGTTCTTGTTGGTGTAGTAGCGCACGAGGTTGCGGTAGTCCCTCACCTCCTTGTAGCAGCGGTTCACCACGTCCATACGCTCCTTGTCGGTCATCTTCAGCGTGGTGATGTTCACCACCTGCTTCAGTTCCTTGAGCAGGTTGTTGCTCTCGCCAAGCAGTTTGGTATAGCCGTTGGCAATGGCAATCAGCTCCTCCGGTCGGAAGTTCGGGTCAGAGAGCATCTTCTTGTAGTTGTTTACATAGATGTCGGAGATTTCTCCTACCATCAGAATGGTCTCTTTCACTCGCTGGGCGTCCCTGACGAGGTCGTTCACCTTTTTCAGGGCATCGTAGTATTTCTTGCTCTCATTGTAGAGTTTCTCTACCTCCTTGAAGTTGTCGAGCGTGTTCTTGACCGTCTTCGAGGTCTGCACGATTTCCTTGGTGGTGTTGATGATACTCTGTGCAAGGTTGGTGGGGTCTGTGACCACCCACTGGGCGTGTGCGCTGCTTGCCAAGAGGCAACCGCACGTGATAAGCATTAAAATTTTCTTTCTCATTTTACTTTGGATTTTAGTGAATGTTACTGTTGTCTAATTCTCTTCGGCGAGTTGCCTGACGGCAAGCTCCATGTTGCCGCCAAGTTTCTCGGCTCGGGCAAGCACGCGCATCTTCTCCGTCTCTTCCGTCGTGTAGGTGAGGTATTCGGCTTTCGACACTTCCGTGGCATAGACGGCGGACTGTACGCTGCCCAGCCCGATCCACACCTCCTTGTATGACCTTGTGGCATCGTTGCTCTGGTTGATGGAGAGTATTTGCCCCCGTTCCTTGTCCGTCAGTCCCAAGAGTTCCTGTATCTGATCGAACTTGTTCATGTACTTGCGCTGGTCGAGCAGTATCTTGCAGTCGGAATTGTTGATGATGCTTTCCTTGACAATGGGCGACTGGATGATGTCGTCCACCTCCTGAGTGACCACAACCGCCTCACCGAAGAACTTTCTTACCGTCTTGTAGAGGTATTTTATATAACCCGCCATGTTTGCGGACGCAATCGCCTTCCATGCCTCCTCGATGAGGATGACCTTCCGTATTCCTTTCAATCGTCGCATCTTGTTGATGAAGAGTTCCATAATGATGATGGTCGTGATGGGGAATAGGATGGGATGATCCTTTATCGCATCAATTTCGAAGACGATAAAGCGTGCATTCAAGAGGTCGAGTTGCTTGTCCGAGTTCAGCAGGTAGTCGTATTCGCCACCTTTGTAGTACGGCTCCAGCACGTTGAGAAAATTGGCCAAGTCAAAATCCTTTTCCCTGACCTTTTTCTCATGGAGCAGAGCCGAGTAGTCGGTGGTGAGATACTCATAAAAGCTGTTGAACGAAGGTACGATGCCGTCGTCCGTTTTGATCCGCTCGATAAAAAGTGACACGGCATTGGAGAGGGCTACCTCCTCCGAGCGTGTGGCAGGCTCGTTGTCCTTCTTCCACAGCGTGAGCAGCAATGTCTTGATGCTCTCCCGTTTTTCCACGTCGAACACCTTATCCGGCGTATAGAACGGGTTGAAGCTGATGGGGCTTTCGTCCGTGTAGGTAAAATACACCCCGTCCTCGCCCTGCGTCTTGTGGCGTATCATCTCGCACAGCCCCTGATAGCTGTTTCCCGTGTCCACCAAGACGATATGGGTATTCTGCTCCCAGTACTGCCTTAAGAGGTGGTTGGTAAAGAACGACTTGCCACTGCCCGACGGTCCCAAGATGAACTTGTTGCGGTTGGTGATGATACCTTTCTTCATCGGCAGGTCGGAAATATCCAAATGAATCGGCTTGCCACTGCGGTCTGCCATCTTGATACCAAACGGCGAGAGCGAATCTTGGTAGTTGGTCTCCTCGTTGAAGAAGCAGACCGCCTGTTCGATGAAGGTATAGAAACTCTCTTCGGCGGGGAAGTCGGCTTCATTGCCCGGGATGCCTGCCCAAAAGAGCGTAGGCACGTCCACGGTGTTGTGCCGTGGCTTGCACTCCATCAAGGCAAGCTGACTGCCCACGTCGTTGCGGATACGTCGGAGTTCCTCACCGTCCTCGCTCCATGCCAGCACGTTGCAGTGGCAGCGGACGGAGGTAAGTCCAAAGCTGTGCGCCTCGTTCAGATATTCGTCAATCCATTGCTTGTTGATCTGGTTGCTTCGGCTATAGCGGGAGAGCGAGTGCATGTTCCGTGCGTTCTTCTCAAAGCGTTGCAGGTTTTCCGCACTGTCGTCAATCAGCACATACTGGTTGTAGATATGGCTACACGGCAGCAACAGTCCCACGGGAGCGGCAAATGAAAGACGGCAGTCGCTGCGGTCGGTGGACAGGCGTTCGTAACGCATATCCGTCCCTACCTGTCCCGGCAGGTCTTCCGTGTCGGAAAGCGTATGCAGACAGAGCCGCTTATCGCCGATACGCATCCGGTCGGCTCTCAGGTTGATGTCTTCCAATACCGTCGTGTCGGAGAGGGAAAGCGAGAAGTATTTTTCTATCAGTCCCGGTTTCTCTTCCGTGCCGACAATCTCTTCGTCGCTCAATCGCCTCAGGCGGACAAAACCGCACTCGTTCATAATCCGCTCAAACTGCTCGGTGGCTTCGAGGAACTTGCGAGCGGTATCCTTGTCGCGTACTTCCTTGGGAATGATATGCCCGCGGCAGAGCGTGGAAAAATTGCTCTGTTGTCGGCTTCGGTTCTTGGTTGTCTTGGTCAGGAACAGGTAGCAGGCGTGGTTCAGGAATGGACGCTCGTTGAAGTGCCGCTCGAAGCTGCGGGAGAGAAAACTCATCTCCTCCTTCTGCAAATCCGGACGGTAGCCCTCCCTGACAAACCAGTCCTGCTTGTGCACGACGCTGTAAGTCGGCAAGACCTTGATTGCCTTCACCCAAGCTGAGTGGATGGCGGCATACTCCGCACTCGTCACCGTATAGAGTTCGGGCAAATCCACACGGAAGGCGACCGTGATGTCGGCGTCCTTCGAGAGGATGCAGCCCTCTTCGACGGCAAGCAGCGGGAAGCGGTTTTCCAGCGTGGTGGCTTTCAGTACGTTTCTCATTCTTTGTCCTCCTTTCCTTTGTTTGTTTTTTTACGATCTGTTCTCTTTCGTCTTGGCAGCTCCTTGTGCCGCAGCAGACGGGGAATGCGTCGTCGGTTGATGAGGTATCGGGGATGGCTGTGCAGCGCGGAACGCTTCATCAGCCCGTGTTCCCCGTACTTCCTGTTCAGGGAGAAGGTCTGCCACACCAAGATGGCTGCGGCAGTACCTCCGAATCCGATACAAATCCATTGATTGACGCCCGCCATGTAGAGGATGACAAACAGTACGAAGAGGGCGAGCAGCCCTCCTGCGAAGATGAACAGGTATTGGCTTTTGAGTCCCTGAAACTCAACCGAGCGACCGATCCCCTTGTTGATGGGATAGGTCTCCATAGGCTTAGAGGAAGAAACTTCTTAAAATGGTGGCTGCCACGATAAGGAAGATACAGGCTCCAAACCAGCTTGCAGCGGTCTTCGAGGTGTCCGGGTCGCCGGACGAGAACTTTGAATAGACCTTTACCCCACCGATGAGTCCCACGACTGCGCCGATGGCGTAGATGAGTTTCGTGGCAGGGTCGAAATAGGACGTTACCATGTTGGTGGCTTGGTTGATGCCCGACAAGCCGTTGCCTTGGGCAAAGGCGGAATAGGCGGAAAGCAGCAGAACGGCTGCGATAAGAAAATGTCTTTTGGTCATAAATCTTTGTTTTGTGCCGAGAGAATTGGATAGGTCCTCCCGACGGGTGAATACTGTTGTTACTTTCGGATTTCAGTAGTGGCTTCTCTCGTATGTCAGCCGTACTCTTTTTCTTTCATCGTCTTTGACTGTTTAATGGGTTTGTTACTGTTTGTCCCTGCCGTCAGAGGGAACATAAAGTTTTTCAAAACGGCTGCGGACAATATCGTCTATCGTGGAAGAACGAACTTTGTCGCTTCGGAGTGTTTCCATCAGACGAGTGCCTTCCAATTCGGTCAGTGTCTCACCGGCTCTCTGCCGTTCTCCTATGGAAGAGGCGTTTCGGTGTATGACCGACAAGGCTTCCTGCACCCGTTCAAAGTCAATCCCTCCGTCGTATGTTTCCTTTTCAGCGTGCGGCACTGCCACTTCGACTTCTTCCTCTTCTCCTGCCGTAGCCCCATCTGTTTCATACTGTAGGGGCACATCGTCGATTTCAGGAAGTCCTTCCGTATCTCCGGAGTGCTCGTTTCCGTTTTCCGTGGCAAATGTAGAACACTTTTTCTCCGTAGAATCGACTTCCGGATAACTGCGTACTTGTGGCTTCGAGTGGCATACCTGAAAGCGACTTTTACCGATGATTTCAGCCTCGGAAACCTCTTCTGTGAGATCTTCCCTTTGGGCTTTTCGCCTTGCCATTCTCTTTCTTCGTTCGTACCCAAAGAATAGAAGCAGCCATAGGAGATAAAGCACGAATGCGATAAAAACTACTCGGAACATAGGCGGGAGATGATTTCGTGAAGTTCTTTTCCCAAACTATCGGCAAGCCGACCTAATGTTCCGCTACGGGGATAATGAAGTGTACAAATACCAGCCTTGCCGTCAGCGAAAGAGGGACGGAAATGTTTGGAATATGGTAAGGAGGTCTGCATAAGTACTGCTCCCGTTTCGTCGGCAAGCGTCCGACACCGTTCTTGAACTTCTTCTTTTTCCCAAGAGCCGACCATATTGCGAAGCAGATAAAGTTCCTTGATGTTTCCCTTGCCCATGGTCAATATCTGTTCGCCAACAATCTCAATGAAGCGGCGGACGGCATCGGCATCCATCAGATTCCCCGTAATGGGAAAGATGACCGCATCCATACGAGTCAGCAATTCCACCGTCCCTTCGGCTCGCATCAATGACGGCAGATCGAAAAAGATACACTTGGGGTGAATTTCCGCTTGGAGTCGCTCTGTTTCCTTCCATGCTTTTGCTATGGGGACACAAACGATTGGATAGGGTTGAAGCCATAATGGTTGCCGCATCATATTTTTGAGGCACTTATCGGAAAATCCTTGCTTATTTTGTCCCTCAGTTTCTTTTCCCCTTAGGTAAGCCGTCGTATAGAGCGGATAATTGCAGTCTATTACCGCAACGCTGTATCCTAAATGATAGTGAAGGGTACTTGCCGCAAGTACGGTAAGCGTGGTTTGGCCGACACCTCCCAAAGGGGATGCAATGGCGATGTTAATCGGATTGCTCATGATTTTTCTTTTGATGGGTGAATACTATATCTTGATAAATTTGCTGTAATCGAAGTTCCCGGACTGAACCGCCTTGGGAGCTTGATTCATGACACGTTCCAGCAGTTCATGGACACGTCCGCCGGCAACTTTCTCTATCTCTTGGAGCATCGGTGAATCGTGCAGCTTACAGATGGTTTCTGCCGCTTTGACCTCTTCCTCTATGGGAACCTCCTTACGGGACAGGACACTTCCCATGTGGTGCAGTTCTTTCGCAGTGATACTTTCTGAGAGAGAATGGCTTTCTCCCTCAAACTCCACCTGAACGTACTCCTCTTCACTCTCCATATCCAGAAGTTCCGAAGATTCAGCAGGCTCACTATTCTCCTCGTCCTCCTCTTCGGGTGTTATGGGAAGTTCGGCCAACAGGACATTCTCCTCTTGTGCGAACTCCCGCTTGGGAATACGGATGGTAACGACGACTTTGTCTTTTCCCCGTTCCTTGAAGAAGAGTCTTAGGTCTTGATAAAGTTTCTTGGCTTTTCGATAGAGGTCGTACAGGAAACGTACGACCTGCACGCTGCCGAGATAGGCTAAGCCGACCAGCAGCAGAATGAAAAATGTCTGTTTCATGTCACAATAATTTCTTGAAATTCTGTTCGCTTAACCGGTTGATTTCTTCCTTGTAGTCCTCTAAATGTTTGAGGAGGATATTTTCGACATACATTCCCAGCGTCATTTCCCGCTTCCTGATGAAGAGGACAATCTCCGCCAGCTTATCCTGCAATTCTTTGGAGATGTAGATAGCCTTTCGGTCAAACAAATCATTGCGGTGCATGAAGAGTGATACATAGTCTCCCTTGGCGACATTCCTGCGACGGGTACGAATGGGAGAATGGAATTCTTCCGCCGTTTCTTGGGGTACTTCAGTCATATCGTTTTTCTTTTCCTCGACTGTGGCTGATGCAGCCATCTCACTCTCTTTCTTTTTCATCGGGATACCCTGTGAAATCAATTCCCGAATGGCTACGGGATCGACCTTTCCTTTATTCTTCTCTGCCATAATCTTCTGTTCTAATGATGTTAAGAATATCTTCTACAAGTTCTTTCAATTTGCTGCCTCGCAAAAGGGTGCGGGAAGGAGAAAAGATGGTGGAACGAAACAGTGTTGCCCCATTATCTGTCGCCTCTTTCTTATAGCGTGTCGTATTGGGGACAGCAGTCGGCAAAAGAGGAAGTCCCAATTCGGCAATCACTGTTTCGTACAGCGCATAGAGCGGTGTCTTCTCCCTGCCGTCCACCATGTTCCAGAAAAGGTATATCCCTTTATTCTCCGTCTGTGGATTGTCGGTGATGCCTGTCTTGATGACGGAGGCAAAACTCAGGGTACTCTCCAACGAGATACGGTCTGCGGAGATCGGCGTAAAGATGTAATCCATTCCGGAGAGCGTGTTCACTACACCATCGTTGTTGATGGTGCCGGGCAGGTCGAAGAAGACGAAATCCGTATCCGGTTCGTTTGTTTCCAGATATTCTCTGGCTGTCTCCACGGCTGTATCTGCCGTTGAACAGAGAATGGTGTATGTGGACTTAGACCCATCGGAGAACTGGGCGACAGCCAATTCCTGCAGCGATGGGTTGCGTTCCAAGCCTTGTGCATCACGCTGACGCATGGCATTGATGCTGAATTGCGGATAATCGCAATCCACGACAATCAGATTATACCCGCAAACATAGTGCAGGTAACTTGCTGCCAAGACCGTGAAGGTCGTTTTGCCGACACCACCCTTCTGAGTGGAGAAGGCGATAAAAACAGGTTTCTTTTTCATTTCATTTTCTGTTTAATGGTTTTACATATATGGATGGGAAGGTGTATGCACACCTTGTTTTACTCCTCTGAAAAGGCAGATGGGGAATTGCCGCCATAAGGAAATGGATTTCCATGTGGGCATACCGCCGGAGGCTTTGATAAGGGAATAGAGCCTTACTTGGAGGGGGATTTCCCTCCTTGCCTAAGTATCGGAAAACATGACGGGGGATACACTTGCATACATCTTCCCGCACGTCTCCCATTGTACACTTGCGCAAGTATATACGGAGCTGCTGCCCTATGCCCATTCTCATTCCTATTGCCATACCCTTGGTTGCCTGTTCAAGTAGCTACAAACAGGTGTTTAGACTTGTGGAAGTTGGTATGCCCTCCTACCGGTGAACACTTGTCTGACGGGGCAAATATAGGTGTCTTTCAAGCTGTTTTCGCCCCCTTTTTACTAAGTGCGTACTTGTGGCTTCGATTTGGTTGTTTATGGCTTCGTTGCTTGTAACTAACTTATACACAATAGGTAGTAACTTTGCACCCAAGCGATGAGCCGGTGCATTGAAGGCATTAGGAGATATTCTTTTCGAGAAGGTAACGCACCGTCCTTCGGGACGGATTTATTTGCATCCGTGCAAATAGCAAGGTATGTCTTATGCTGCACGACTTCGTTTTTGCAGCATAAAACCCTTGCTCTTGCAGAGAGCTGAAAAAACTCCGAAGTCGTTTTTTCTTGATAAGAAGAATGCGATGCCTCAAATGCCGGTGATGTCGTGAAACACTAAAATCCATAGTAAACAAATGAGACAAAAGAAAATGAGGAGTATAAGCTCCAAAGAGAAGACGGAGAAGCGTGTTTCCGTTAATTTCACGCCTACCGAATTTGCACAATTCCTATCTATGAAGGAAGTGGCAGGTGTTCAGAGTTTATCGGCATTCATCAAGGCAAGAGTTTTCAACGAGACCTTTCGGGTGATAAAAGTGGATCGCTCGTTGCTCGATTATTATCAGAAACTGACGACTTTGTACGGACAATTTCGCAGTGTCGGAGTGAATTATAATCAAACTGTAGTCGCTTTGAAAAGCAATTTTACGGAGAAGAAAGCCTTTGCGATGCTCGCCAAGTTGGAGAAAATGACACTCGAATTGGCGGTCATCGGAGGGGAAATTGTGCAATTAACCCGAGAATTTCAAGAGAAATGGTCGCAAAAATAAGTTACGGAAGCTCACTATATGGGGCATTGGCGTACAATGGAGAGAAGGTAAACGAAGGTGTAGCAAAGATCTTGGAGACGAATAAGGTGTTCTGTCCTGCCGATGGTGGGCATGATATTACTGCTTGCATGCAAGACTTTATGGCATATATGCCAAGCCAAATTCGCACGAAAAAGCCCATTATTCATATCTCCCTGAACCCGCATCCCGATGACAAGCTCTCCGATGAACAGTTCTCCGTCATTGCATTGGAGTATATTGAGAAGATGGGTTATGGCAATCAGCCTTTCGTGGTCTATAAGCATGAGGACATAGACCGGCATCATCTACACATCGTGACCTTGGCAGTGGATGAGACGGGACGGAAGATTAACGATGGGAATAACTTCTACGCCAGCAAGCGTATCACACGGGAGATGGAGCAAAAGTATGGATTACACCCTGCCGACAGGAAACAATTCAAGGAAGCGTTTCGCTTGCGGAAAGTCCGTCCCGAAGAGGGAAGCCTTAAAAAGCAACTGGCTTCGGTCATCAAACCGGCAGCCAAATTCTACCATTGTCCGAGTTTCAAAGAATACCGAACCTTGCTTTCCACCTATAATATATGTGTGGAGGAAGTTAAGGGAGAAGTACACGGAAAGCCTTACAACGGGCTGGTCTATTTTGTCACGGATGAAAATGGCAAAAAGTTTGGAAATCCATTCAAGTCCTCGGTCTTTGGGAAATCTGTCGGATATGAAGCCCTGCAAAACCGATTCAAGACTGCCAAAGAAAAGTTGAAAGAGAAACAGCTTGCACCTAAAACCAAGTGGGGCGTGGAACAGGCTTTGAATCGTTCAGCCACAAGAGAGGATTTTAGGGATAATCTCCATCGCAAGGGTATTGATGTACTCTTCCGTGAAAACGAAGAAGGTAGGCTCTATGGCATCACCTTCATAGACCACAATAACGGCTGTGTGGTCAATGGTTCACGACTGGGCAAGGATCTTTCGGCAAATGCCATAGCCGAATGGTTCGACCATCCGCACCCCGAACTGTCCGATTCCGTGCAACAGAGTGAAAAAAGTAATCTTTCCCAAACTCCGACCTCGGACGAAGACTCCGTATTGGGAGGTCTGCTTGACCTGCCGTTGGAGGCTCATGGTACGGATTGGGAGGAAGAGCAGTTCAGAAGAAGGATGCAGCGCAAGAAAAGAAAACAACGTAAAATCTAAAAACAACGGATTATGTCACAACAAGAAGACGATTTGAGGGCACTGGCGAAAATTATGGATTTTCTGCGTGCCGTAAGTATTATATTGGTAGTTGCTCATCTCTATTGGTATTGTTACGAAGCCATCAAACGATGGGGACTGAACATCGATGTGGTGGACAGGATACTGATGAACTTCCACCGCACGGCGGGGCTGTTCGGCAACATGCTTTATACCAAACTCTTTGCACTGGTACTGATGGGGCTTTCCTGTCTGGGTACGAAAGGCGTGAAAGAGGAGCACATCACTTGGGCAAAAATATGGACTTTTATGGGCATCGGCTTTGTGTTTTTCTTCCTCAATTGGTGGATACTCGCCTTGCCACTGCCCATAGAGGCGAATGCGGCTCTCTATACCTTTACGATAACCGTAGGCTATGTTTGTCTGCTGATGGCGGGACTCTATATGAGCCGGCTCTTGAAGAACAACCTGATGGAGGATGTCTTCAATCAGGAAAACGAATCCTTTATGCAGGAGACAAGGCTAATGGAAAATGAGTATTCGGTCAATCTTCCGACCCGTTTCTATTATCGTAAGAAGTGGAACAAGGGGTGGATAAACGTGGTCAATCCTTTCCGTGCGGTATCCGTTTTGGGGACACCGGGCAGCGGTAAGTCCTATGCCATCATCAACAATTTCATCAAGCAGCAGATTGAGAAAGGGTTTGCCCTATACTGTTATGATTTCAAGTATCCCGACCTTTCCACGATTGTGTACAATCATCTGCTGCATCATTCAAATGGCTACAAGGTCAAGCCGAAATTTTATGTGATCAACTTCGATGACCCGAGGCGGTCGCACCGCTGCAATCCGATACACCCCGATTTCATGAGCGACATATCGGATGCCTACGAATCGGCTTATACGATTATGCTCAATTTGAACAAGACGTGGGTGCAGAAGCAGGGGGATTTTTTCGTGGAGTCACCCATCGTCCTCTTTGCTGCCATCATCTGGTATCTCCGTATCTTTGAGGGTGGCAAGTACTGTACCTTTCCACACGCCATTGAGTTTCTCTGCCGCAAGTACGAGGATATTTTTCCGATACTTACTTCTTATCCTGAATTGGAGAACTATCTTTCTCCTTTCATGGATGCTTGGCTCGGAGGGGCGGCTGACCAGTTGCAAGGACAGATAGCCTCTGCCAAGATACCGCTGTCAAGGATGATCAGTCCGCAGCTCTATTGGATTATGACAGGAGATGATTTCACGCTTGACATCAATAATCCTCAAGCTCCCAAAATCCTATGCGTGGGAAACAATCCTGACAGGCAAAACATCTATGGGGCGGCATTGGGACTATATAACAGTCGTATCGTGAAGCTGATAAACAAGAAAGGAATGCTGAAAAGTTCCGTGCTGATAGATGAGCTGCCTACCATATACTTCAAGGGACTCGACAATCTGATTGCCACCGCACGAAGCAACAAAGTGGCGGTTTGTTTAGGTTTTCAGGACTTCTCCCAGTTGAAGCGGGATTATGGAGACAAGGAAGCTGCCGTGGTAATGAACACGGTTGGAAACATTTTTTCGGGACAGGTGGTTGGTGAGACGGCAAAGACGCTCTCGGAGAGGTTTGGCAAGGTGCTTCAGAAACGGCAGAGTATGAGCATCACCCGTAGCGACAAGACTACTTCCATCTCCACACAGATGGACAGCCTGATACCTCAGAGCAAAATTTCCACGCTCACGCAAGGTATGTTTGTAGGAGCGGTTGCCGATAATTTCTCCGAACGCATCGAACAGAAGATTTTCCATGCAGAAATAGTAGTGGATAATGCAAGGGTGGCAAGAGAAACGGCAGCCTATCGTCCGATACCTGTTCTTACTGACTTTACAAATGAAGATGGAGAGGATATGATGGAACAGGAGATAAAGGCGAACTATGACCGTGTCAAGACGGAGGTGCGGGAAATCGTGGAGCGAGAGTTGCTGCGGATAGCTAATGATCCCGAACTATCCAAGCTCTTAACTACCAAGAAATCATAAAAATAAGTGGTAATTTTCTTGGCTCAACAAGTGGATTTTTGTATTTTTGAAGTCGTAAGAATTTGAATCAGATGAATTGCTTTAATCACATAGAACAGCCGGCGGTAGCCCGATGTTCCGATTGCGGAAAGGGACTTTGCCCTGAATGTGCAGAAAGGTATGTGCCGATACTTTGCACGCCTTGTTTTCAAAAGAGAAGACAAGGCGAGAAGTGGAGGAGCGTATGTAGTTTGTTACTCTTGGCAGCTCTGTTTGCCATAGGTTTCAAGTGGAACTTTTTGGCGACCAAAGGTTTTGAGGATATGCGATGGATGTCCGGATATACGCTAATGGCGATATGGTCGGGCTATCTCTTTGTGGAAAAGTACATTCCTTATAAAATGGTAGCAGGGACAAACGGGCAGTGGATAGTTTACTACATCCTCAAACTCCTCCTCTTTGTTGTCATCGGAGTCTTTACCGCTCCTTTTACCTGCTTGTGGGCAGTGTTCAGGGTCATAAAGGCTTTTCGGTAAGAGGTACAAGCATACTATAAAGAAGAAAGAATATGAGTACGCACAATATACCGCTCACATCGGCGGAATACCTGAGTTTTAAGGAAGAGATAACAAAGCGAATCCGCTCTGCACAGTATGAGGCATTGAAAGCCGTCAATAAGGAGATGATAACTCTTTATTGGGAGATAGGCAGAAGAATTACCGAACAGCAGAAGGCTCTCGGTTGGGGAAAGTCTGTTGTGGAAAACCTTTCTCAAGACATTCAGAAGGAGTTTCCGGGAATACAAGGATTCAGCGCGAGAAATATGTGGGATATGGCACGATTTTACGCTGAATATCAAACGAATGAAATTCTGCAACCATTGGTCGCAGAAATTAGCTGGTCAAAGCATATCGTTATTCTGACCAAGTGTAAGGAGACGCAACAGAGACAGTTCTATATCTTGGCAACCAAGAAATACGGTTGGACTAAGGATGTACTGATACACAAGATAGAACTGAAAACGTATGAGAACTTTTTGCTTGGACAGAGCAACTTCGATACCACACTTCCGGAAAACATTCGTAACCAAGCCATCCTTGCCGTAAAGGACGAATACACATTGAATTTTATCGGATTGGGCGAGAGGCATTCGGAGTATGAGTTGGAACAGGCTATCATCAAGAATATCCGCTCTTTCTTAATGGAGTTCGGAACGGATTTTTCTTTTATGGGAAATCAGTACCGACTGGAGGTGGATGGCAGGGAGTACTTCATCGATCTGCTGCTTTACAACCGACGCTTGCAGGCAATGATTGCCGTTGAACTGAAAATTGGCGAGTTCAAGCCTGAATACAAAGGAAAAATGGAGTTTTATCTCAATGTATTGAATGATACGGTGAAACTCCCACATGAAAACCCGGCTATCGGCATCATTATTTGCAAGTCCAAGAGCCGAACGATTGTAGAGTATGCCCTCAAAACTTCGGCAATGCCTATCGGGGTGGCAACATACAGTCTCTCGCCGGAATTGCCGGAGGCATACAAGGAACTGCTTCCAACATCCGAGGATATAGCCAAGAAGTTGGAAGTGCTTATTAAAGAATGAGACAAGGGGAGACACTCCGAATTTGGAGTATCTCCCCTTTTATTTATCGCTTCTTGAACTTACCGCCTTTCAGGTCGCTCTCCACCATACGCTTATTGAGTTTCTCTCGGAGTTCATCAAGGAAATAGGTGCGGCTGTCATCTTTGCGACGCTTCATATTCATATATACGTTGTAGCAGTTCTTTATCTCCACCCCGAAGATTTCAGAGAGAGCATCTGCCAACTCCTCCACACCTATTTCTCCGTTGTTGATACAGTCGCAGGTATCGAGAGCATAAAGGAGTTCCACTAAATCTGTCGCTTTGCCTGTCCAACGGAGATTGCTGACAGACTTCTGCGGAGCAGGGAACAATCCATGCAACCGCATATCCAGCAGTTTCAGTTCTGTGTCAATGACAAAGAGTAACTCCGATACATTTTTCCCCCATTTCGACTGTTAAGGCAGGACTCGCATGGATAATCTGCAATTGAAATCGAGTGTAATGCAAGGTTCGAAATAATGCCTCCAATTTTCTCTCTGTCTCTACAAGCTTTAAGATTTCTCTAATTAAGCAAGCAGTAGCTTTCGTTGTATTTTCAGAGAGTAGCATTTTAAAAGAGTTCTTTTTTACGAGTCTTTTCATATTCCTAATCTATGAATGGTTTTACTATTCTTCTGAAAGAGTAAATACATCTGAATAACATTGAATAGTCAAAACAGATGATAGGGCAAGAGATATGAAAAGAAGATTCTCATCAGGTGTTATCTTCGTTGCCCTTTTAATTTACGGGCAAAGTTCATATGTTTTATTGAGACAAAATATCCGTAAAAAGTATAGTTGTACCCCCTGTTAAGTTGAATTACAACGAATCAAGATATTGCTTGGGTTTTATCCTGTGATATTTGCAGAAAGCCTCCGTGAAATGACTGAGATTGGCATATCCAACTTTATAGCCTACTTCTGACACCGAGTAGAGGCGAGTGGAAAGCAGTCGTTTTGCCCATTCCATCTTTTCGGATAGGGCATATTCGGCGATGGCTTTTCCAATAACCTGCTTGAAGCACTTTTGTAGTTTGGAACTGCTCATATTGGCTTCACGTGCCAATTTGGGAACACTCGGTACATTACTGAGACTTTGAAGAATCTGACGACGAACACGGAATACTGATTCAACATCATTCAAGTTTAGGTTGGCAAGAGATTTTACTTCCGAACGCTTTTCGAGCTTTTCAAAGTACATCGTCAGTAATTCCATAGTTTTTCCATGCAAATGAAGCATTGAAAAAGGATTGCCTGTTTCAGTTATTGACTTAATGTTATCCAAGACCTGTTGCATTGCAGGTGTAATGGTTTCAAACAAATAAAAAGCCTTGTCCGATTGGAGAAGACGACCGATATAGGTTTCATGTGCTGCATCAATCTTTTCAATCCAATCTTTATTGAAAGTCAGTGTAATATTTTCGTATCGTTTCTTTGGTGGAAAACTCCATTCGGTCGGGATACTGCTTGATGGCATAAAGATACCGTCGAGCGTGTCCACTCCGACCGTTTTTGTGCTTGTTCCAATTATCTGCTCGTGCTTATGCTCATTGATATAGAACATCACAGGAATCCATTTCGAGTTTTCCACCGAGCGACGTATCATAGTTATCGGCTCGTATGCTATGAAACTGATGTAAGTCAATGTGAGCCATGGCAGAGGATAATATTGTTTGAAGAATCCACTACCCATAGAAGAAGGAATGGTAAATCCATCGTTTATTACTGATGTACCAAATTGCTCGGCAACCATCTCCATCCAATCTTCGGGTTTGTTGATGGCACAAAATTCTATAGTCATATTTTATGTCTTTTTGCAAAGTTACAAACAAATACGGATAAAAACTCGAATTATCGCAGGTTTTTATCCGTATTACTCTCAAAAAAAAGAACCAATAGCTCCATGAGAAATGTTTTTAATGAGAGTTTACTCAAATGCGACTAAACTTGAAGGAACTCCTATGGCAGTAACAATTGGTTTTTGCGAGCATTCGCCTGTCTTGGTATTGTAGGTGTAATACCCTGTACCATTGTTACATATCATTCCAAAGACGATGAAGTCCTTGTAGCGAGTTATAGCAAAAGAGCCATTGCTGTCGGTCATTGGCAAATCAAGTTTTTCGATGGTTTTGTTCCAAATGTCGATTTTCACAGGTTGGAAGTCTTTCTTGAGTATTCCAAATTCTGTATCCGTTACTTTCACGCAACTATACACAATACCATTACCTGCATAGAAAGACTTAATCATATACTGCCCTGTTTTACCTATTCCTTTTATGGTTGTCTTCGATAGGTTGAACAGATAATCGCTATCCCATTTGTCGCTTCCTTTGCGGATACGCAGGAAACCTTCCTTATCGGCAACATTGAAGTTGTTGCCCGCACTGTAAAAGTAGATGTCACCTCGCTCGTCTATGAATGCGTCAGAATGGCGGAACAATCCTACAACACTTGTGCGGTTATCTTTGATAACTTCAGTCTTTTTCGTCTTGAGGTCAATGATAGCTACCTCTGCTCCAGTACCCGGTACGGAGGTATGAGGCGAATTGAGCTGATTGAGGGCAACATACATCTTTCCATCACGGATGACATTACAGCCGGGATCAGGATTGTTGTCTTGAACCGCATAAGACGAGAGGTCAATTTCATCTTCCTTTTGCAATGTTGAAGTATTGATTAACGCAATTTTTCCACGTCCGTGCAAAGCAACGTATGCCCGCTGTTCATCAACGAAGTTAATTTCTCCGGGTTGAGCCATCTGTTCAAATATCATAGTACCTGCTTTTATCAGTTCTCCATGGGTACCTCTTGTAAACTTATGTATCTTATCCCCGAATTTCCCTTCGGGTACAAGCACTGTATTACCCTTAGCAAAGAGATAGCAACCGAACCCGAATTCAAATGCTTTCTTATTGTCGGTTGCTTGAGGAGTCAAATCACTGAATGTCCCTACATAAGCACTTTTGTCCACATAATGCACAAAGGTGAAATGTTGCTGAACCTCTTGAGGAGCAGGCGTAGGTTCATCATTTTTGTTACAAGATGTCAGCCCTATGAAGCCGACCAGCATAGCAGAAAAAGCTATACGATTGAAAATAGTTGTATTCATCTTTTTATATTTGTTAAATTAGAAAATTCCTTTTGAGAAGACATATCTGAATTTGAGGTGAAGTGTCCGTCCTGCCAATGGTTGGCGGAATTGGTCCCAAACTTCTTTGTTCATTATATTATGGCATTCCAAGGCTACGGAATATTTGCTTTTGTAGGTCAACAATAGCCCTATGTCATTGACGAAACTGCGGGGAATACGTCGTTTCTGTAATTCGGTAAGTTCCCAGAAGTAGAAGAACTCCTCAGTAAATTTGCCGTCCCAGAAAGCCTTGACATACCAATTCTTGAATAATCGGTTGCTGTGATACTCCGCCCCGAAGTTGGCGAACAAATAGGGAATGTTCGGTAGTCGCAATCCTTTTGTCGGATTGGGGGCTTGGGTACCGGGTAAATAGTTCAAGACATCACGCACATCCTGATAAGTTAGATTTCCGTAGGCATAGACCGTTGGCGATATGTCCAATTTTATTTCGGTTTCTATACCTTTAATATGTACCTTTTCTGCGTTTACATATCCGGCTGCCATGTGTTGTTTCATCAATTTTATCATATCGCTTACCTGCATATAAAAGCTGTTCACTTCAAACTGCAATCGCGATAATCCGAGGACATCATTTTTGTCTATTAAGAACCCCAGATTGAAGTTGTGGCTTTTCTCTGGTCTCAATCCGGCTGCAGGAAAGGTGATGATACCATCACCGAATAGTTCTTGTGAATTGGGAAGGCGTATTGCCCGCTGGTAAGATGCTTTCAAGTGAAAACCTCTGAAGAGTTCGTATTTTATTGCCTCTATCCAGCCTATTTGTGAGGTCGTATTGTTCTTTTTCTTCGGAGCCTCAATCATCTCGTATGAAGTCAAATCTTCTATCTCGGAATGGAGGTGGAAATACTTTGCGGAGAGCATATTCGTCAGTTTCTTATCAAAGAGTTTTGACTCCCAAGTCAACCCCGAAATGAAACTGGTCTTTTTACTGGGAAATCCTCCGATAACAAAACCTGCATGCTGACTTGCAATGTTGTCGCTCGGTTGTCTTCTAGCGTAGTTAATAAGTGTGTTCAGATTCAAACTGTGATTGGCGGACAACTTGTAATCAAAATTGATACGTTCATTGATTTCCAATCCTTTGTCATTCGAGTTGTGAGGAACATCCCCTGTTTCTCCCTGTCCATTCGGACTCGGATATATGTTTCCTTCGAAATCGTGATTAACTCGTGCCGTATCCACAAAATTGTTTGTTGTATGTGAAAGGGAGAAATGGGACTCAAAGTTAAGGCGGTCGTTCAGCATTCCGCTTTTTATCAATTTGTTTTCCAACATAAACATTCCTGATTTGTTTTCGGCATGTTGTATGTTTTTTAAGATACCTTGGATTTCATTGAAACGATTGTAATACCCGAACTCGGTACTAATCTCATCGAGCCAAAGTTTCGTGAAAGCAATTTTTCCCTTCAACATATACGAACGAAAACGGTCGTGGTCACGTCTTACTAACAGATTTTCTCTCTCGGGAACTCTGAAAGAGTAGTCATTCTTTGCAGATGTATAATAACCTCCCGCACCGAGTAGAATGCCACTCTTTGGAAAATTCTTGCGAGAGAAGACACTTCCTTTGTGTGTTTGGTAAGATCCGAATTCATACGAGGCATCTAAATAATCCGTACTAAACTCTTTAGTAACGATATTGACGGCACCCCCCAATCCATCACATCCGAAACGGGCGGGTATGATACTCTTATAGACTTCTATTCTTTCTATAATGTCTATCGGAATTTCATCAAGAGAAAAAGCCCCGTCAGAAGTACTCATTGGTATTCCGTCCCATAAGATTTGAATGCGGTTTCCTTCCAATCCATGAACAATAATTCTCGAACTGCTTCCCAAACCGCCGGTCTGCCCAACTTTCAAACCTATGGTTTTATTCAAAACGGTTTCTAACGAAATAGATCTGCCTTGAAGTTCTTTTGCATTTATTACAGAAACTGCTTCAGGCGACTCTCTGAGTATTTGTGCTCTTGTTTTTCCTACTACGACTACATCTGCCAGCTCTGTTGATTCCGGGAGTAGTCTTATGGTATAACGCATCCCATTTGCAGTAATCGTATCGGTAATGGTCTGATAACCGACATAACTTACCATAAGCATAAGTTTTTGATTACTTGATGCATTTAATTTTGCAATACCTTTCCTGTTTGTAGTCGTACCATTCGTGTACGTTGGAGCATTCAAACCTTTCCATTGTACGGCGGCAAATTCTATACTGTTCCCATTTTCTGAATCAATAACTTTTATTTCTGTTGGTTGCAGTTGTGCAAACATAGGAAAAGACCACAACGAAAGAAAGCCGACAATAAGCATTCTTTTGTATAAATGGACTATTGAGCTGATTGACATATCATATTTGTTTGTGAGATTCTGTGCAAAGGTACTTACCTTCCGAGCAAATAAATAACCCTATTATACACGCTTATACCCCTGTTGTGTTTATATGCGAGCAAATTGTTGTTTTGGGGCAGTGTAATGCTTATCGGGGTTATTTTATCCCTGTTTGTTGCCGTACTTTTGCAACAGAAAAAATCAAAACGACACATATATGGATAAACAAAAAGTCAGACCCCTTGATGAGGAACGGGAGAGCCGTAGCCTGCTCTCCAATGTTGTGGTTATATTGCACCTTATTTTAGGCACACTCCCTATACTGCTTGTAGTGTGGGCGGTTGACAAGTTGATGAATAGTACACTCTCTCCCATAATAGTTTGGGGTATTGGAGGAATAATGATACTGTTGGCAATGCTTAGAGGCGTATTCTATGGAACCTCGATTTGGCGTGCACACCAGTCGGCTTACAATGCCCTTACACGATTGAGGTTGCGTATCATAAGTCATCTGCAACGCTTGCCGCTCGGTTTCTTTCAAGAACGGAAAGTTGGCGACTTGGTGAATATTATTAACCACGATGTGGAACAAATTGAAATTTATTTAGCACATGGATTACCCGAAATCCTTTCGGCTACGCTTTTTCCAGCCTTACTCTGGGTAATCATTATGGTGTTAGACTGGCGTTTGGGGCTGTCGCTCATTTCTCTTTTACCTGTGGCATTTCTTCTGCAAATGGCTGTCAAAACACTTTGGGGAAAGAGCTTTCAACACTTTATGGAAAGTACGCAAAAAATGTCGGAAGACCTTTTGGAATATGTGGCTACCATATCGGTAATCAAAGCCTTCAGTAACGAGGAAAACAGAACGGAACGGGTACTTGGTGGTATGCGCGACTACATCCGTTGGGTAAAGCGGAGCATGTTTAGCGTTACCGTTCCCATGACATTGATAACGATGTTCTTGGAAGGTGGTATCGTGGTAATGACTCTTATTGGACTATGGATGATGAGTTCGGGCGAATTAACTGTAACTCGTTTTATCCTTGCCTTGATATTGGGCGGATTGTTCTCGTCCTCCTTTGCTAAGTTGGCTACATTCCAACATTTCCGAATCATCTATGGTCAGTCGTTGGCAAAAGTACAGTCCATTACAGAGGTACAGACAAAGGAAACAGCGGACAAGAAAACAGATACGACACAGACGGATGTTTGTTTCGAGCATGTTACATTCTCCTATCCAAACAAGAAAGACAATGCGCTGAAAGATGTATGTCTTCAATTTCCGAGAGGAAGCCATACTGCTATCGTCGGCGAGTCAGGGTCGGGAAAAACCACGCTGGCAAGTTTGATGATGGGGTTCTGGCACCCCCAAACAGGGACTATCCGACTGGGAGGAGAGAATATTATGGAATTCTCCGAACGTAATATCGCTGATTATTTTTCGATGGTACAGCAGGAGGTTTTTCTCTTTAACACAACCATTCGGGATAATATCCGTATAGGAAGACCAACCGCCACACAAAAGGAAGTGGAAATGGCAGCACAGCGTGCTCGTATTCATGATTTTATCATGGGCTTGCCGAATGGTTATGATACGCTGGCAGGCGAAGCCGGCGTAAAATTCTCCGGCGGAGAAAAACAGCGTATTTCCATTGCCCGAATGTTGCTCAAAGACTCTCCAATAGTTATTCTCGATGAAGCTACTGCCGCATTGGACGGAGAGAATGAGAAACTAATTCAAGAAGCTCTTGATGAATTGCAGCGTAACAAGACCGTCATTACGATTGCTCACCGTCTCAATACCATTCAGGATATGGAGCGTATTGTTGTGATGGACAAAGGGCAGGTTGTGTCGAAAGGAACACACCAAGAACTGATGAAAGACTGTTCTCTGTACCGCAATATGACGGAAACACAGGAACAAGTAAGTAAATGGCAATTAAAAGAAGAGGAGAAATAAGAATGGTACGCAATATACTGAATGAATTGACCGCTCGCGGAGTGCGGCATCTGATTATCTCCGCACTGTTTTTCGTGGTTTATGCCCTTTGCGGCACGGCGATAATGCTCACAGTCTTGTTTCTCATCGACCGTCATATACAGGGAGAAAGCATTTCTTTCATTTCGGCAGCATGGGTACTCGGCAGTCTGCTGGTCTTGAAAACCATATCCAATGCCATTGCCGATATGAGTAAGCATTTTGCCGGATTTGATCTTGTGGAACGTATCCGCGAGAAAATCATATTGAAACTGAAAATGTTCTCACTCGGTTTCTATACCAATGAGCGTCTGGGAGAGATAAGTACAGTCATTCACAAAGACGTTGATAATATGGAGATGGTTGTGGGTCATCTTTGGACGCGAATGTCCGCCGATTTCATCGTGGCGCTGATACTTGGTATCGGGCTGTTCTGTGTGGACTGGCGCATGGGATTGACGATGGTTGCCATTCTTCCCATTGCCCTATTTTCTCTGTATCGGGGCATTCGCTCGGGAATGAAAGCACAAGAGGAATCACAGGATAATCTGGCGGATATGGTTAGCCTCTTTGTTGAATATGTTAAGGGCATCCCAGTTTTGAAAGTGTTTGGAGGAAAAGGAATGTTCCGTGACAGACTCGACCACTCTGTCAGTGAATTTGGAGAAAGCAGTAAGAATATTTCCCGTTTGGCTGCTGTAAGTGTGGGCAGATACACTTTTTTGATAGAATTGGCTTTCGCTCTGATGGCTACAACCGGTCTTTGGTGGACACAACAAGGGGAACTTTCTCTTTTCGCTTATCTGATGTTCGTCATCGTCTCAAAAGAATTCTACAAGCCTTTTGTCAATATGGAAAGTCATTGGCTGAATTACATCAAGGTAAAGGACAGCTACGGACGCATTTCCCATTTGTTGAATGCCCCTGTTATCACCAATCCTGAACAGCCGAAAACAGCAACCCATTTCAATCTTTCCTTTGACAAAGTTGGTTTCCATTATGAGAAGGAAGGTTTTGAGATGAAAGATCTCACGTTCCATGTTCCCGAAGGAACGGTAACGGCACTTGTTGGCTCGTCAGGTTCTGGTAAAACAACCATTACCACCCTGTTACTCCGTTTCTGGGAACCGCAGACCGGCAGTATTCGTATCGGTGGTATAGACATTCGAGAAATGGACTATGATTATCTACTCGGCAAAATCAGTGTGGTGATGCAGAATGTTATTCTCTTTTCAGATACCATTGCCAATAATATCAAAGTGGGCAATCAACATGCTACGCAGGAAGAAATCGAGGAAGCGGCACGACGGGCGATGATACACGACTTTATCATCAGTCTGCCGGAAGGTTATGAAACAAAAATCGGAGAAAACGGTTTGGGACTCTCCGGAGGGCAGAAACAAAGGCTTTCAATCG